>Ga0114918_10001429_pt1 | contig 21390 bp, 27 predicted proteins | sample LantaG_FD_87015 | JGI IMG/M metagenome (GOLD analysis project Ga0114918, IMG submission 87015) | Deep subsurface microbial communities from Baltic Sea to uncover new lineages of life (NeLLi) - Landsort_02402 metaG | ecosystem: Environmental > Aquatic > Marine > Oceanic > Sediment | place... | reverse complement strand
CGCAGCAAGGCCGGGCTCATTCCCTGGTAGGCGTCCCGCAGGGCCTGCTGCAGCGGTAGGGGCACCAGGCTCAGCCGTCGCTGCCAGCTCTGGAAGCTCTCCTCGAGCCGCGGGGGCTCGCCGTCCAGGGGCGGCGGGGGCTGGTAGGGATCGCCCGTGCCGATTGACCGCAGGCGCGATTGCTTTGGTTTCACCTGGCGGGCCAGAGCCACCACCTGGCGCTCGCCATCCAGCAGCAGCAGGTTGCTGTGGCGCCCCATCAGTTCCACCACCAGCCAGCCCAGCACGGGCTCGCCAGGGCGCCGGGCGAAGCCAAGCTCCACCACCCGCTCCCAGCCCTGCTGGAGAATTTCTACCAGGGCCAGCCCCCGCAGCCCATGCTGCAGTTGCTGGGCCAGGGTGCTGCCATCGCCCTGGCGGGGCGGCGCCGGGATCGTGTGCAGACGGGCCGCTTCCGCCTGCCAGCTGAGCTCGAGCCAGTGGGGCCCGCTGAGGCTGCGCAGGCTGAGTTGCAGGGTGTGGGGGCTGGATTGTTGGGCCTTCTCGAAGCGGCTGGGCAGCAGCAGGGGCCGCCATTCAGCCAGCAGCGCCCGCAGGGTCGTCACGTCCACTGCCTGCAGGCGAGAGGGGGCCATGGGCAGGGCAGGGGCTTCGAGGCTGGCTTCTACTCTGCAGGCCAGAGCTGATGTCTGCCATGAGCGCCCTGCCCGGCCGCCTCACCCTGATCACCGGCCCCAGTGGGGTTGGCAAGGGCACCCTGGTGAAGGGATTGCTGGAGCGGCACCCAGAGATCTGGCTCTCCATCTCGGCCACCACCCGGGCCCCCCGGGCCGGCGAGGTGGATGGAGAGCACTATTTTTTCCTGAGTAGGGATGCCTTTGAGCGGCAAGTGGCCGGGGCGGGCTTCCTGGAGTGGGCTGAATTTGCCGGCAACCTCTACGGCACCCCCCGTCAGCCGGTGGAGGCCCAACTTGCAGCTGGCCGGCCCGTGCTGCTGGAAATTGAGCTGGAGGGGGCCCGGCAGGTGCGCAGGAGCTTTGCGGCCGGATTCCAGATTTTCGTGGAGCCGCCCAGCTTCGAGGAGCTCGAACGCCGCATCCGGGGCCGCGGCAGTGACAGTGAGGACTCAATCGCTCGCCGCCTGGCGCGGGCCAAGGTGGAGCTGGCTGCGGCGCCGGAATTTGACGCGGTGCTTGTCAACGGCGAACTGGAGCTGGCCCTAGCCGAGCTGGAGCAGCTGCTGGGCTAAGGGTGGCTAGGCACGGGCAAAAAAAGTGGCCCCGGAGGGCCGCAGCTGATCAGAGGGGAAGGAACAGCAAGTCGGGGAAGAGATGGTTGAATTCGATCATTATCACGGCGGTAACCCCAAACCAGATGGCAGCAAATACCGGAGCGGTGGTGAGGAACTTTTTCATGGTGAAAAATTAGGGAGACTTCTAGGACTGGCAGGGCTAAGAACCCCTAGCGGGGCGAGACTGCTCAGCGAGGAGAAACCGTGACCTTGTCGTCTGGTTCTAGCAGCTTGCCGCTGGTGAGTTCGCCAAAGGCGGCCAGGGGCCAGGTGGCTGCGGCCAGGGTGCTCTTGAAGGCCAGGGGCAGATCGATCTGGATCTCCTTCATGGTGGCGTCCTTGTCGCCCCGGATCGCCCGCAGGTAGTTGCGGCCAGCCCAGCCGATGCATCCGGCTATGTAAAGGAAGGCAATGCCCGGGATCATGAAGTCGCCGGCGTGGCTCCAGCGGCCGTCCACGATTAGGTGGGGCAGGCCATCGGCACCACAAACGGACTGGCTGTACATGGCGAAGCGCGCCTTGGCCTGATCGGTTTTGGCGGTGGCTGCGCGCTGTTGGAAGCGGGCGCTTTCGGAGCAGGGGGTCAGACCAGCCACGTCCGCATGGGCCATGGGGGCAAAGCCCACCAGCAAGAAGGCTGAAAGCAGGACTGCGAAGAGTCTGGGGGAGAGAAAACGGCGCATCAGACGCGGGGCCGCGGGGCAGGATGTCACCCACGGACAGTACGGGAGCTCCCCAGGTCAGATGCCCACGGTTCTTGCCCTCGAAACAAGTTGTGACGAGTCGGCGGCAGCAATTGTGCGCGACCGGACGCTGCTGGCCAGTGCCCTCGCTTCCCAGGTGGAAGAGCATGCCCGCTGGGGAGGGGTGGTGCCCGAAATCGCCTCCCGTCGCCATGTGGAGGCCTTGCCCCAGCTGATCGCCCAGGTGTGCCTTGAAAGCGATGTCGCCCTGGCCGACCTCGATGGCATTGCCGCCACCGTTGCCCCCGGCCTGGTGGGGGCCCTGCTGGTGGCGTCGGTGACAGGTCGCACCCTGGCTCGCCTCTATGCCAAGCCCTTCGTGGCCGTGCACCATCTGGAGGGTCACCTCTGTTCAGTGCAGCTGGGGGAGCCACTGCCGCCCGGCCCTTACCTGGTGTTGCTGGTCAGTGGTGGCCACACCGAACTGCTGCGGGTCGATGGACCCGGCCGCTATCTGCGCCTGGGCCGCAGCCATGACGATGCGGCCGGAGAGGCTTTTGACAAGGTGGCCCGGCTGCTGGGCCTGGCCTATCCGGGCGGTCCGGCGATCGAGGTCGCTGGCCGGCAGGGCGATCCCAGCCGCTTTGCCCTGCCCAAGGGCCGGGTGTCTCGCCCGGAGGGGGGCTACTACCCCTACGACTTCAGTTTCAGTGGCCTCAAGACGGCCATGTTGCGCCAGGTGCGGGCCCTCGAGCAGGCAATGCCCGCCGAGCCCCTGCCCCTGGCCGATCTGGCGGCCAGCTTCGAGCAGGTGGTGGCGGAGGTGTTGGTGGAGCGGAGTTGCCGCTGCGCCCGGGACCAGGGACTTGAAACCCTGGTGTTGGTCGGGGGAGTGGCAGCCAACAGGCGGCTACGGGCCCTGCTGGAGCAGCGCTGCCGGCGGGATGGCCTGGCCTGGCGGGGGGCGCCGCTGGCCTACTGCACCGACAATGCAGCCATGATCGGTCTGGCGGCTGCCCAGCGGCTGGCGGCCGGTCAGACCAGCTCCCTGGAGCTGGGGGTTGGGGCCCGAATGCCGCTGGAGCAGGCAGATCGGCTCTATGAACACCCTGGATGCTTTTAATCCAATGCCCGTAGGCTGGTACCCCAGTGGATCGGTGCGGCGCCATGACCCCCCTCGACGGCGAGAGCGATTCCCTGGAGCGTCCTGCTCCCACGTCCCACTCCCCTGTTCAAGTAGCTGGCGAGCCCGGTCATGTGGCTGGCGAAGAGGTGCCGCCAACCGAGCTGAATGCCTGGCGCCGCGGCTTCACTCCCCAGGCTGAAATCTGGAATGGTCGCCTGGCGATGGTTGGGCTCTCGGTGGGTCTGTCAGTTCTGTTGGTCGCCCGGCTGGCCAGCCGCTAAAGAGCCGCCTTACATCAGTAGCGACCACGCAGGGCCTGGGCCAGCTCGTTGGCTTTGGGACTCTCGGCAATGGCGTCCACGGGGTTGACCCGGCCCTGCTCCACCAGGATCTGGAGCGATTGGTTGGCGGTCTGCATCCCGTCAAAGCCGCTGCGGCCCATTATTTGCTCGATGGCGTCGAGTTCGCCGCGCTGGATGTAGTCCTTGCAGGCATCGGTGTTGATCAGGATGTCGTGGTAAGCGGTCCGTTTGCCGTCATTGGTTTTTACGAGCCCCTGGGCGATGACGCCCAGCAAGGTCTCCGATACGGCCCGGCGCACGCTTTCCTGCTCGCTGGGCGGGTACATGCCCAGCATCCGTTCCACCGTCTTGATGGCGGAGTTGGTGTGGAGGGTGGCAAACAGCAGATGGCCGGTCTGGGAGGCCTCGATGGCGGTGGCCAGGGTTTCCCGGTCGCGAATCTCCCCGATCAGGATCACGTCCGGATCCTCCCGCAGAGCTGCCCGCAGCGCTTTGGCAAACAGCTTGGTGTGCTGGCCCACCTCCCGCTGGCGAATCAGGGAGCGACGACTGACGTGCACGAATTCAACCGGATCCTCAATCGTGAGAATGTGCCGGCTCTGGTTGCTGTTGATCCAATCGACCATGGCCGCCATGGTGGTGCTCTTGCCAGAGCCGGTGGCTCCACTCACCAGGACCATTCCCTTGGGCCTGCGGCAGAGCTCCTGCAGCACCGGCGGCAGGTTGAGATCTTCGAGGCTGGCGATCTTCTGGGGGACCAGCCGCAGCACCATCGCGGGCCCCCGCAACGAATCCATCAGGTTGATGCGCACCCGCACGAAGGGAAAGGCGTGGGAGCCGTCGTAGTCCTTATCGCGCTGGAAGCCATCGATGGCGGCGGGGCTGAGCATCTCCCGCATCCAGCCGTTGAAGCGGGCCGCATCGGTGCTCGGCCAGCCGGTGCCGGCCATCTCCCCCCTGGCCCGGAAGCGGGGTTCCTCACCCACGCCGAGGTGCACATCGGAGAAGCCCTGCTCGTGGGCGATTCGCACTATGCCCTCCAGGTTGTCTGGCTGGCTGATGCTTTCGAAGCTGGGGCGGCTGGCGGCCGGCGGTGAGGGGGGCGCGGCCGGGAAGGGCGAGGGGGGAAAGGGGGATTGGCTCATGGGCCCAGCGGCGTTGTCCCAGCTTCGCGGCTGCGCTTCTGCCTGTCAGCCCCGGATCTCTTTCCAGCGTCCTTCGTAGGATTAACCCTTCGTAGGATTAGCAAGTCTGCAGAGCTTCGGTGTCTAAGCCCTTAGTCACGATTGTGCTGGGCACCCGTCCGGAGGCCATCAAGCTGGCACCGGTGATCCGGGCGTTCCAGCGGGCCGAGGATTTCCGCACCCGGGTGGTGCTCACCGGCCAGCACCGCGAAATGGTGAGCCAGGTGATGGCCCTGTTTGGCCTGACGGCCGACCACGACCTGGACCTGATGGTGCCCAAGCAGACCCTCACCCACATCACCTGCGGCGCCCTGCAGGGGCTGCAGCAGGAATTCGCCAGCCATCGACCCGATCTGGTGCTGGTGCAGGGCGACACCACCACGGCCTTCGCCTCTGCCCTGGCGGCCTTCTATGAGCAGATCCCGGTGGGCCATGTGGAGGCCGGGCTGCGCACCGACAACCTGCTTGACCCCTTCCCCGAGGAGGCCAACCGCCGCCTGATCTCCCAGGTAACCCAGCTGCACTTTGCCCCCACCCCCCTCTCGGCGGCCAACTGCCGGGCTTCCGGCGTGGTGGGCACGGTGCTGATGACCGGCAATACGGTGATCGATGCCCTGCTGCTGATGGCCGAGCAGGCACCGCCTTACCAGTTGCCCGGCCTGGATTTCGAGCGGCAGCGGGTGATTCTGGCCACGGTGCACCGGCGTGAAAATTGGGGTGAGCGGCTGCAGGAGATTGGCCGCGGCTTCCGTGAGCTGCTGGACCGGTACCCGGACACCGCCCTGTTGCTGCCCCTGCACCGCAATCCCACCGTGCGCGAACCGCTGCAGGCCCTGCTTGGCGACCATCCGCGGGCCTTCCTGGTGGAGCCGCTCGACTACGACCAGCTGGTTGCGGCGATGCGCGGCGCCACCTTGGTGATGAGCGATTCGGGCGGTCTGCAGGAGGAGGCGCCATCGCTGGGTAAGCCGGTGCTGGTGCTGCGCCGCACCACCGAGCGGCCCGAGGCAGTGGAGGCGGGCACCGCCCGGCTGATTGGCACCGACAGCGCCGACATGGTGGCGGAGGCCAGTCGCCTGCTCGACAACCCCGAGGCCTACGAGGCCATGGCCCGGGCCCACAACCCCTTCGGCGATGGCCAGGCTTCGGGGCGGATTGTGGAGGCTGCCCGCAGCTTCCTGGTCTCAGCTCAACGGGCGACAAGCCCCTAGGGGCGTTTCTTGGCCCAGGGGGGCAGGTCGATGAAGACCCGGGTGCCGCTCTTGAGCCCCGAGATGATCTGGGTGTCCTTGCCGCTGCTGATGCCCAGCTCCACCGGCTGGAAGGTGGGCTGGTTGTTCTTGCCGACCAGTAGGACCCCTGGGCGGCCCGATTCGGTCACGATCGCCACGGTGGGCACCAGGGTTTCGGCCTGCACCTGGCCGGTTCGGAAGCCGATGTCGGCGGTCATGCCGATCCGCAGCTCGGGCGGCTCACCCACCAGGCGCAGCACCACATCGAAGGAGGTGACGTTGTTGATCTTGACGGCCCTTGGTGTGATCCGCAGCACCTTGGCCTCGAAGCGCTTGTCTGGAAAGGCATCCACCCGCACGGTGGCGCTTTGGCCCATGTGCACCCTGCCGATGTCGCTCTCGGGCACCTTGGCAATCACTTCGAGGCCCTGGGAGAGTTCCACGATCGAGGAGCTGGTGGCGCCTGCGGTGGCTGAGGCGGTGGTGGTGGGGGTCACAAAGGAGCCGGGATCGGCGAAGCGCTGGCTGATCACGCCAGCAAAGGGGGCCCGCACCACCAGCTCGGCCAGCTCCACCCGGCGGGCTGCTAGCCGTTGGCCAGCGGCGCGCACGCCAGCTTGATCCACCAGAAAGGTGCTGCGCACCCTGTTGTAGTCACTCAAGCTGATGGCGTTCTGGCGATAGAGCCGCTCGTTGCGCTCCAGTTCGCTGCGGCTGCGCACCAGTTCGGCCTGGGCTGAGTTCAACTGCGACTGGAGCTCCCCAAGGCGGTCGTCGAGGTCCCCGCGATCCATGCGGGCCAGGGCCTGGCCGCGGCGCACCTGGTCGCCCTCCTCCACATAGAGATCTTCGATCACGCCCTGGCGTTTGGGGCTCACATTCACCCTTTTCTCAGCTGCCAGCTCGCCACTGACACTGACCACGCCCGGCAGGTTGCCGGAGGCGGCAAGCACGGTGTAAGAAGCCAGGCTGGCGCTGCCCTGGCCCCGCTGCCGCTGGATCACGGCGATGCCTGCTACCAGCACCACCGCCGCAGCGGCCGCTGCCCACAGGCGCCGTTGCTTGTGCCAGGGCCGGCTTGGGCCTGGGCTGGGCCCGGAGATTGGCTTTGGCGCTGCCGATGGGCTGGACACTGCCGGTGGCGGAGTGAGGGTGGGGATCAGCCTGGGGGCGGAGAGATCCATTTTCGCTGCTGGGAGGCCTCGCCTGCGGCCCGTAGATTTGAAAAATGCTCAAAGCCGGAATCGTCGGACTGCCCAACGTCGGTAAGTCGACCCTGTTCAACGCCCTGGTGGCCAATGCCCAGGCCGAAGCCGCCAACTATCCCTTCTGCACGATCGAGCCCAACTCGGGCATCGTTTCGGTGCCGGATCCCCGGCTCAACCAGCTGGCGACCCTGAGCTCCAGCAAGGAGATCATCCCCACCAAGGTGGAGTTTGTGGATATCGCCGGCCTGGTCAAGGGGGCCAGCCAGGGGGAGGGGCTTGGCAACAAGTTTCTGGCCAATATCCGCGAGGTGGACGCGATCGTGCACGTGGTGCGCTGCTTCGAGAACGACGACGTGATCCATGTGAGCGGTTCGGTGGGCCCGGCCCGCGATGCCGAGGTGATCAATCTGGAGCTGGGCCTGGCCGACCTATCCCAGGTGGAGAAACGCCGCGAGCGGCTCAAGAAGCAGGCGCGCACTAGCAAGGAGGCCCAGGCTGAAGATGGGCTTCTCGAACGGGTCCAGGCCGAGCTGGAGGCCGGTGGTGCGGCCCGCGATGTGGCCCTCAGCGCCGAGGAGGCGCTGCTGCTCAAGCCCCTGGGGCTGCTCACCGCCAAGCCGATCATCTACGCCACCAACGTCAGCGAAGACGACCTGGCCGGCGGCAACGCCTACTGCCAGGAGCTGGCCGCCGTGGCCAAGCAGGAGGGGGCTGCCACCGTACGCATCAGCGCCCAGGTGGAGGCCGAGCTGATCGAGCTACCCGAGGTTGACCGCGCCGAATTCCTGGCGGGTCTGGGGGTTGAGGAAGGCGGGCTGCAGAGCCTGATCCGGGCCACCTATGCCCTGCTCGGCCTGCGCACCTATTTCACCACCGGCGAAAAGGAAACCCGCGCCTGGACGATCCAGGCCGGTATGACCGCCCCCCAGGCCGCCGGGGTGATCCACACTGATTTCGAGCGGGGCTTCATCCGCGCCCAGACGATCGGCACCCAGCAGCTGCTGGAGGCGGGCTCCCTGCCTGCAGCCCGCAACAAAGGCTGGCTGCGGGCCGAGGGCAAGGACTACATCGTGGCGGAAGGGGATGTGATGGAGTTTCTGTTCAACGTCTGAGGTTCCGAGTGGGCTGCCGCGGTTTGCGGCTTTGAGGGAGTATCCCTTGCCCCAGCCATGGCCGTAGAACAGGACGTCGACGTGGAGCACTACGCGATTGAGCAAGAGATCTCGCGGCTCGCAGAGATCAATGCCAAGCGAGTCCGAGACGTGACACCCCTCAGGCGCCCCATTGACATCTTCAAGTCAGGCCAGCTCCAGCCAGCTGCGCAGGGCTAGATCGAGTTCTGCCAGGGTTCCTGATTCCAGGATCCCCACCACGGCACCGACAGCGGCTGTGGGCACTGTGAACAGCTTGTCGGCCATGAACTGTGAGGGTTCGCGCAGGCCATTGCTGTCACTGGGGTTCACGGGAATTCGCACCAGTGGTGCCTCCAGCAGGGTGCTGGTCAGCGGACAGAGCGTGACACTTGGATGACCTTGAAGCCAGCGATTGGCCTGCACCACGACGGCTGGTCTTGGCTTGCCTGAGTACACCCCAGAGGAGGCAACCGTCACAATCAACCCCCGTTGTAGAGCCACGGTCATGCTGTCCAACTCCGTCATGCGGTCCAATCAGTCCAGTCCGGAAGTTGCTCACTCCAGTTGGGTTTGCCGCTGTGTTCAGCAATCAATGCCGACTGACGCCGAGCCTCATCGTTGTTACTGAAGCACTGCACATACTGCGCTATCGCCTCACGCACGCAAGCGCTCCGGCTCTTTCCCATGCTGCGCGCCAGCCTATCCAACTGCTGCTCCAGCTCGGGCGCCACCCGCACACCGATCGCCATCGCGGATCTCGTTAAACGATTTGTTGAACACCCTAGCGCCCTCTTCCCTTATCAACTCATTTGTTGATGCCTTTTCCCCTCTGGCCGCTGGTGCTACCCAGTCATGCTTGGCGGGACCACCGTGGATCGTGTCGTGACCGTCAAGAGTTCGATTCAATGAGTGCCGTTCTTCAGCAGGGTCTCGATCTTTTGTGGCTGCAGTACGCCGATGCCCAGGCCGATCGGGCGGCCTTGCGCGCCCTCCGCACTGAGCGGGCAGGTGGCCCGTTTGTGACGTCCGGCGAGCGGCTGGCATGACAAAGGCTGCATGGACAACGGTGTTCGCCAACTGCGCAGAAGTGGCCCAGACTCGAGTTCTCGCCGTGTTTTATGGCGGACAAGATCAGCAACGTCGCATGCTCGTGAAGCTCCTTGGAACGAGCCGCTCAGAGCAGTGCGGCTTGTGGCTGATGCTCCAGTAAACGGATGTCAAGCGACATTGAAAACTGAGCCAGTTCCGACCAGCTCGCTGATCTGATCAGCTGCCCCCGAGCTTCCACACCGCAACTGCTCAGGAATCTATACAGCCTGTACAGATCTATGAACATCGCCCGCGCAACCCTGCTCGCCCGCATCGCCCAGCAAGGCCAAGCAACGCTGAGCTCAGTGGAATCTTGATCAGCGAGTTCGAGTTGGGATTTACCAGCTGGGGGAACACGGCGGATTTGCCTGATCCTTTGGCAGGGGGCAGGGGGCGGGGGCTCAGAATGAGCCCAACATGCCGTCTTGACCCGTGACCGATCCGGCTCAGCAAAAACCAGCCCAGCCCAACTCACCCGCCAACTCACCCGCCAACTCTCTCCACGACTTCGACGTGCAGAAGGAGCTTCACCAGAAGATCCGCAACGATCCCGACTACGACGACTGGGAGTACGGCACCGAGCCCCTGCCCCATGAGGCCTGGGTGGCCGGCCAGGCCCCTAAGCCTGAGCCGCCTGCCGCGGTTTAAGACGTCTCACCAGGTTGAGCCCCGCCAGGCACAGCAGGGTCATCCCTATCCAAAAGCCGCCGGCATGGCGCTGGGCGTCGAGGGCCAGCCCCGCCAGCAGCGGTGCAGCCAGGGCGCTCAGGGCAAAGCACTGGGAGAAGAGGGCCATGGCCAGGCCCCGATGTTCAGGCGGGCTCAGTTCGACCACCGCCTCGGTGGCGATCGGCAGAAATGCAGCTGCCCCCAGGGCCAGGGGCAGCTGGGCCAACAACACCAGCCACAGGCCCTGGCGGGTGAGGGCCGAGAAGGCCAGCAGCACGGTGCCGGCGGCAAAACAGGTCAGGCTGAGCCCGAGGCCGTGGGCGATTGGCCTGCGGGCCAGGGCTTGTCCCACGGGCCACTGGATCAACACCAGCAGCCCCAGTTGGATGCCTACCAGCAGGGCGCCGAGGCTCTCGGGCATGGCAGCCCGCTCCAGACCGCCCCGCACCAGATCCAAAGGCAGGGCGCTCTGCATCAATACGGGTAGGGAGGTGGCCAGCAGGCTGATCGCCAGCACCGGCAGCAGGGGTGGTAACCAGTTGCGCCAGGGAGTCTTGGCGGCGGCGGCGGTAGCGGACGGCTCCGGGTTGGGCAGGGGCTGGCGCAGCAGCAGCAGCACGAGCACCAGGGCGCTGATGCTGTCGACCAGGTAGATCCCCCGCAGCCGCCCCGCCGCCGCCAGCAGGGCTCCCATCAGGGCGCCCGTGGCGATGCCTGCCGCATCGGCGCTGCGCGCCAGGGCATAGCCCCGGGCCGAGGGGATCGGCGCTGGACCCGAGCTGCAGCCCAGTGGCACTGCCAGCTCGATCGCCGGCCAGTAGAGGCCTGCGGCTACGCCCAGCAGCAGTTGGCCCTGGACATACCCAGCGAAGCTGCTGGTGCTCGCCAGCCGCAGGTCGCCAAGCACAATCGCCACTGCGGCCAGCAGCACCGGGATCGAGCAGGCCAGCCCCCGATCCACCAGCGCGCCGCTCAGCAAGCGCCCCAACGTGCCGGCCAGGGCCGCCAGCGCCAGCCCCTGGGTCACCGCCTGGGCGCTGAAGGCTTCCTGGTGGAACACGATCGGGGTCAGGTACAGCACCCCGCCTGCCCCCACCGAGGCCACCAGCCGAACCAGGGATACGTGGCGCAGGGCTGCCGGGAACTGATCCAGCCATCCGCTTGGACGGATGCGGTGGAGTTTGCTCAAGCAGGGCAATTCACGGCAAGGTGCCAGTCTGGCGGGTGTCCTTGCCCCCTGGTTCCACTTCCGGTCTTGTTTCTGCGTCCCTTCGCTGCCCTGCTCCTCGGTGCCCTGTCCCTCGGTGCCCTCGCCCTCGGTGGGATCGCGAGCCTGCTGGCTCCCTTGCCGTCCCAGGCTGCCGATGAGTTGCGCCTCCAGCTTGACGGGCTCGAGTTGCCGATTGATCTGGTGGAGCTGGAGGCCTTTACCCGCCAGCCGATGCAGTCCACCCGTCCCGGGGGCGGGGCTAGTGATCTGGCTGGGGATCTAGGAGTGTGGCTCAACCTGCTCCAGCCCCAGAGCCGTCGTGACCTGATCCGGCTGCTGCAGGCCCCCCTGCTGCAGAACCGCAGCTTTGGTCAACAGCTGCTCAACAGCTGGACCGGGGAGCAGATGCTCAAGGAAGCCGGAGGGCTGCTCACCGTTACCGTCCCCGCCGGCAATGGCCAGGGTCCCAGCACGGCCCCGTTGCTGATGGCCAGCCTGCGCCAGCTGCTGCAAAGCCAGGGCAGGGTGACCACCCTGGAGCTGTTGCGCTCCCTGCCCGTGGCCAGTGTCACCCTGCGCATTGACGGGGCGCTGGAGCTGGCCAGCCAGTGGCGCAGCCAGCTCCAACGTCAGAACGCCGCCCTTGCCCAGCTGCGCCAGCTCGGTTTGCCGCGGCGCAGTTCCAGGCCCCTGGCCTTTACGGGCTCCTTGAGCCGCCTGCCCAAGCGCCTGCTGTTGACCGTGCCCCACCGGGCCACGCCCCTGCCGATTGAGCTCTGGCCAGCCCAGCAGCCCCGCCGGGGCCCCTGGTTGCTGCTGATGCCCGGCCTCGGCGGCAGCCCCGACCAGCTCAGCTGGCTGGCGTCAGCCCTGGCCGATCGCGGCTGGCCGGCGGTGGTGCTGGAGCATCCCGGCAGCGACCAGCAGGCACTGCAGGCCTCCCTGCTGGGGGATGCGCCGCCACCGGGGGCCGAAGCCCTGCCCCAGCGCCTCGCCGACCTACAGGCCGTGCTCGAGGCCCAGCGGGAGGGTCGCTTGCCTTCCTTTGGCCCGTCACCGGCCGGCGAGCAGGGGGTGGTGCTGCTGGGCCATTCCCTTGGGGGCTTGACAGCGCTGATGGCTGCTGGGCTGGTGCCGGAGCGGGGTTTGGCCCGGCGCTGTGAGCTGGCCATGGTTTCGTTGCCGCTTGCCAACCTCTCGCGGCTGGTGCAGTGCCAGCTGCCCGGGATCATCGGGGATGGGGCGGCCAGCGCCGCACCGGGGCTCGCTCAGGTTTCCCAGCCCACCCCGCTGCTGGGGGTGGTGGCTTTCAATGGTTTCGGCAGCCTGCTCTGGCCCTACCGGGGCCTGCAGCATCTCAATGTGCCCGTGCTGCTGGTGGGAGGCAGCCTTGATCTGGTCACCCCCCCTGTTCAGGAGCAGTTGGCGGTGTTCGCCCGGGCCCGCCACCTCCGCAGCCGGCTAGTGCTGGTGGAGGGAGCCAGCCATTTTTCGCCAGTGCGGATTGAAAGCCGGGGCGAGGCCCTGTTTCAACTGGGAGAGGAGCTGGTGGGCATCGCGCCGCTCAAGGTGCAGGCCCTTCTGCTCAACCTCACCACTGAATTTCTCCAGGGTATGGAGCAGCCCAGCATGCTTTCCCCCCAGCTCCGCGAGCAGGAGGGCGTGCAGGCCTACGTGCTCGACGGCGGCCAGGCCCGCCGTTGGAGGCAGCGGATTCCCCAGCCCTGAGCTCAGAAGCTGATGCGGGGATCCAGCAGGGCCACCACCAGGTCGACCACCACCGTCACCAGCACCACCAGGCCAGCCACCACCACGACAATCCCCTGCACCAATGGGTAGTCTCGCTGGCTGATCGCTTCCTGCAGCCGGAAGGCGATGCCTGGCCAGGAGTAGGTGACCTCGATCAGCAGGGCGCCGCCGATCAGCGATGCCACCGTGATGCCCGTGATTGTCAGCACCGGCAGCAGGGCGTTGGGCAGGGCATGGCGCAGCACCACCCGGGCTTCGCCCAGGCCGCGGCTGCGGGCCGCCTCCACATAGTCGGAGCCCAGGGTGCGGCGCAGGTTGAGCCGCAAAGCATTGGCGAAGATGCCGCTCAGCAGCAGGCCCAGCGTGGCCGCCGGCAGCACCAGGTGCCGCACACTGCCGGCCAGAAGCTGCCATTGGCCCGTGGCCAGGCCAGAGCGCAGGCTGTCAAATAGGTAGAAGCCGCTGCCCTCCGGTGGCAGCAGGGTGGGCGGGAAGCGGCCCCCCACCGGCAGCCAGCCCAGCCACACCGCAAACACCAGCTGCACCACCATCGCCGCCCAGAATGGTGGCAGGGCATAGGTGCCGATGCCATAGAGCCTGCCCGCCAGATCGAGGCGGCCCTCGGGCCGGGCGATGCCGGAGAAGCCCACCGCCAGCCCGACCACGGCGGCCAGCAGCAATGCCACCACCCCCAGCTCCAGGGAGGCCGGCAAGCTCTGCTGGATCACGGCCGTCACCGGCTCCTGATTGGTGAGCGAGGCCCCCAGATCGCCGTGTAGCAGCTTGCCCAGGAAGGAGCCGTACTGCTGCAGTAGGGGCTGATCCAGCCCCAGTTGGGCCCGCAGGGCGGCCCGGGCACTCTCGGGGGCGCGGGTGCCGAGCAGGGCATCGATCGGATCGCCCGGAGCCAGCCGCAGCAGCAGGAAAACCAGGCTGGCGATCAGCCAGAGCATCAGCGGCGCCAGGGCAAGCCGGGCGGCCAGGTAACGCAGCAGGGCGCGACGGCGGCTCATAGCTTGTTGAGCTCTTGCAGCAGCAGCCGGCCGGAGCCGTCGAAACGGGGCTGGCTGACATTCCGCTGGGCCCAGGCCCTGGGTGCCACCAGCCATACCGGCAGGTAGGGGTTGGCAGCGGCGGTTTGGCGCTGGATGCGGCGCAGCTGGGCGGCCCGGGCCGGGCCGGTCAGGGAGGCACTGCGCTCCAGCTCCTGTTGCAGCCCTGGTTTGGCCCAGAAACTGCCACTGGCGGCGCTGGCCCCCTTGAGACAGCGCTCACCGCGGGCCTGCTCACAGCCCAGCAGGGGCACCAGGTAGTTGTCGGCATCGGGGAAGTCGCCCATCCACTCCAGCAGGATCAGCGGGAAGGCTCCCTCCCCCAGCTGGCGGTAGGCGGTGGTGGCCTCCATGCCGGTCACCTCGAGCTCGACGCAGTCGCCCAGATCTTGGCGCAGCTGGGCCTGCCAGGTCAGGGCAAACATCCGATCGGCGGGAATGTTGGAGCGGAAGGTGAGCGGCAGGCTGAGCCGCTTGCCCTGGCAGTAGCCGGCCTGGCGGTAGAGGGCGCGGGCCCGGGTCGGGCTGTAGCTGGGCCAGGCGGTGGGGTCGGAGCCCTTGAGGCTGGGGGGCACCAGATCCCGCAGCGGCGGTCGCAGGCCCAGGGTGACCCGGCGGCTGATGGTGGCCCGATCGAGGCTGTAGGCCACGGCCTGGCGCAGCCGGGGATCGTTGAGGGGCGGCTGGTCGGTGAGCAGGGTGAGATAGCCGATCTCCAGGGCTGGCCCGCTGCCCTCCTGCAGCTTGCCTGCCGTGGCGCTGCGGCGCAGGGCCGCCTGCTGGTCGATCTCCAGGCTGGTGGAGAGCAACACGTCCACTTCGCCGCTCTGCAGGGCGCCGAACAGGGCGGTGGAATTACTGAGGGACACCAGGTCGATGCCGCCGTTGGCGGCTCTGGCCCCCCAGTAGCCGGCGAAGGGCTCCAGCCGCTGCTGCTGGTTGGTAAAGAAGCTGAGCCGGTAGGGCCCCGTGCCGACGAAGCGGTCGTTGAGGAAGCTCTTGCGGTGGTTGCGGTAGGCGCTGGGCGAGAGGGGCGTGAGGTTGACGGCGCTGAGCAGCTCTGCCAGGGCGCTGAAGGGGCGGTTGAGGGTCAGCTCGAGCATGTAGGGCCCCACGGCCCGCACCCCGCTAACCCGATCCCCCAGCAGATAACTGAGCTTGCCGATCGCCAAGAAGCGCTCCAGGGTGAACACCATGGCCGCAGCGTTGAAGGGCGTGCCGTCATGGAAGAGCACGCCCTGGCGCAGCTCCACCCGGGCCGTCAGCCCATCGGCACTGACTTGGGGCGGGGCTAGCGCCAGGCGCGGCTCCAGCTGGCCGCGGGCATTGATGGCATAGAGCGGATCGCCGATTGCGCTCAAAAGCTGCATGGCTCCGAAGGTGTAGCCACCGGCTGGATCGACGGTGTCGACCCGGTTTTTGCTGGCAACCACCAGGCGCTTGATCCCCCCATTGCTGGACCGCGGCTCCCTACAGCTGGAAAGGAGAAGCCCCAGCCCCAGGCTGCCAATCAACAGGGCAAGGGGGAGGGGCTGGGCCAGGGTTTTTTTGATTGGCGACTGGATCAGCCGCAGGGCGCGGGGCAAGGGGCGGCCGTCAGATAGGGGCCATTCAAGACCGATGGGGCGCGGCCAGACTGACGTTCTGCAGTGAAATTTCAAAGACTTCCGAGCCCTGGCGAGTCAGGGGCCAGCGGCGCAGCCAGCAGCGGTCGTGGTGGTGGTCGATGCCGATCACTTGATAGAGCTGCTCATCACTGTCCAGGTGGACGCAGGCTCCTTGGTGAAGGTCGGCCGAGTTGGGGGAGCAGGTGGTGGTGGTCATAAAAGTGGTACTGGTCATAAAAGACGTTTAGGGATCGAACCAGCGGAGAAGCTTAAGGATTGCTTTCGATTGATGGAGCCACTGTGGCTTGCCGTGGGCCTCGCTGGCCAGGGCAGGTGGCGATTTGCAGACCTGACCACGGCCAGGCCTAGAGGGTGCGGAGACAGGCGGCCACGGCGTGGACGTCGCTGAGGGCGGCAATCCTGGCCAGGGCCTGGCGGAAGCTGGCTTCGCACACCTCGTGGGTGATCATTACGATTTCGGCGTCGCCGGCGCTCTGGGTTTCGAACTGCACGATCGACTGGATCGATACCCCCGCTTCCCCGAAGCAGGTGCCGATCTTGCCGATCACACCCGCCTGGTCGCCGGTGCGCAGCCGCACGTAGTTGCGATGTTTGGTGATGGCGCTGTCCACCAGGCGACAGGGGCGCCAGCTGCCGGCCGCCAGCAGCGGATCGAGGGGGGCTTGGCCGCCACTGCCCAATTGGTTGCCCATCTGGTTGCCCATCTGGTGGATCACCTGGCGGATGCCGGCGATGTTGAGGATGTCGGCCACGACGGCCGATGCCGTCGGCCCGGCCCCTGCTCCGGGCCCGTAAAACATCACTTCACCGACCGGATCCCCTTCCACCAGGATGGCGTTGTTGACGCCATTCACCCCGGCCAGGGGATGGGCCTTGGGCAGCAAGGTGGGATGGACCCGCACATCGAGCAGCTGCTCGGCCTGCCCACCAGCGCTGGGCATAGTCACTCCATTAGGCATAGCCTCGGCGACTGCCAGCAGCTTCACCACAAAGCCCAGCTGGGCCGCATAGGCCACATCGCGGGCGTCGAGCTGGTCGATGCCCTCGGTGGGGATGGCGTCCCGGGGCACGCTGCCGCCATAGGCCAGTCCGGCCAGGATGGCGATCTTGTCGGCCGCATCCCCCCCCTGCACATCAGCTGCGGGATCGGCTTCCGCGTAGCCCAGCCGCTGGGCATCGGCCAGCACGTCGGCGTAGGCCGCTCCCTCGGCCGCCATGCGGCTGAGGATGTAGTTGGTGGTGCCATTGATGATGCCGCTGACCCGCTGGATGCGGTTTGCGCCGAGGGATTGCTTGAGCGGTTCGATGATTGGAATGCCCCCGCCCACGGCGGCCTCGATCAACACGTACACGCCATGGGCGGCGGCGGCCGCGGCGATCTCCTCGCCGTAACGGGCGATCACCGCCTTGTTTGCGGTCACCACCGGCTTGCCGGCGGCGATCGCCTGCAGGATCAGGGAGCGGGCAGGCTCCAGGCCGCCCATTACCTCCACCACGATCTCGACGGCAGGGTCGTCGATCACTGCCCTGGGATCAGTGGTCAGCAGGTCGCTCGCCAGCGCCACCGGCCGCGGACGGGCCAGGTCGCGCACCGCCACCCGGCGCAGGGCCAGCTCGGCCACCAGCGGATGGCGCCCCTGCGGGCTCGCCAGGATGGCCGCCACGCCTGCCCCCACCGTGCCGAGCCCGAGCAAGCCGATGCCGATGGTCATGCGCTGGGGGATTGGGGAACGGCGATCCTAGAAATCCGTTGCACTGAGGGTGTCAAGCCGCGGTGTCAGGCTGCCAGGCATTGGGCCTGGGCCTGCATCTTCAGCAGGATGTTGAGGAAGCCGTTTGCCCGCGACGGCGTCAGGCTGGTCTGCAGGCCGGTGGCGGCGATGAAGGCCGGATCGATTCCTGCCGCTTGCTGCGGCGTCAGCCCCTCCAGGCCTTCGATCAGCAGGGCCAGCAGCCCCTTGGTGATGGCGGCGTCTGAATCGCCGCGCCAGTGAAGGGTGCCGTGGACCAGCTCCCCGACTACAAACACCTGGGAGACGCAGCCCTTCACCTTGAATGCTTCGTTGCGGTACTCCTCAGGTAGGGGGGCGAGCTTCTTGGCCAGCCAGAGCACATATTCGTAGCGGCGCCTGGGGTCCGCGGTGCCGGCCAGGCGTTCAACGATGTGGTCCAGGGCGGGACTGCCCGTGGGGGCGGCCATCAGTTGCGATCTGGCCGGTGCCGTTGACGCCAGGCCATCACCCCACCGATGGTGCTGAGGCCCAGGAGGCCCAGCCCCACACCTAGGCCATCGGAGAGCTGCTGCAGGGGCTGGCTGCCGGGCTTGCCCGCCGGAGCCCGGCCTGAGGGAGTTTTGCCAGGCAGCTCCAGGTAATCGCGGTGACCGGGTCCCTGGTCTACCTGCACCTCCCAGTGGGCGGTGGCGTCCTGGGGCACCTGGAAGCGCAGCTGGCCAAGGGCGTCGGTGCGGCCCAGCTCAATCGGCTGACCGCCAGGAGGGATCAGGCGCACCACCGCATCGGCGGCGGGCTGGCCATTGCCGAAACGGCTCTCGAGCACCAGTTGGTCGGTGAGGCTGCTGACCCGCTCCAGGCTGCTTTCGATCGAATGGCCCAGGGCCGGTTCCTGGCTCAGGGCCGCAGCCGCGACGCCCAGGAACAGCAAGGCTGGCAGGAAGCGCAGGCGCATCACGGGATCAGGAGGCTTGCCAACGACTATCGCTGCTTTTGCCCGCCTGGACCATCCGCACCATCGAGCTCACCATCATCGAGAGGGCGTCGTTGCTCTGGCCGCGATTCTGAAGTTCAGCGGCCAGCACCTGTTCCGGTGCCGAGACGGATTTAGCTAGAGAGGTGTTGGCTGCGAAGTGATTGGCTGCGAAGCGGGAGGCAGACAGGTCCAAATCAGGGACAGTTCGGTGAATTGATCCTGGCAAGAAGCGAAGTCGACTGCGGCCCCCGTAAAGCCTTTGTCAACAACTCTTCCCATTCACCAGTCCAGCCAGGCCAGGCCGTCCTCATCCAGCCAGCCCTGGAGGGGCACATCCCAGGGATCGCGGGGCAGACGCTCCACCCGGCAGCCCCGCGGCAGCACCGCCACTGCCGGCACCTGGGCCCAGGCCGGGTCGGCCCGCAACCGGTCATACCAGCCGCCGCCATAGCCCAGGCGGATTCCGGAGGCGTCGCAGGCCAGGGCTGGAACCAGCAGCAGCCCCAGCGCCTCGGCTGGCAGCTCCCCAGCACCGGCCAGCGGTGCTGGGATGCCACAGCCATCTGGCCCCAGGGGATCACCTGCCCGCCAGGGCCGGTAGACCAACCGGGCGCTTGGATCCCGCGGGCCTGCCGTGATCGCAGGCAGGGCCAGTTGGCCAGGCAGCAGGTTTTGCAGCGAGAGCAGGTCGACCTCGCCGGACAGGGGCCAGTAGAGGCCCAGGGCGCGACCGGCGGGCACAAGGGCGGGAATGTGCCGGCGGGCCTGGGCCACGATTGCGGCCTCCACAGCCTCGAGCAGGCTCTGGCGCAGGGCCCGGAAGTGGCGGCGCAGGCTCTCTTTGGTGGCTCCGCTGCTGGCGCTCATCGCTGGAACCAGCCCGTCAGAGCCGCCGCCAGGGCATCGGCGGCGTCATCGGGGCGGGGCGGGGTGTCGAGGTTGAGCTCCCGCATCACCGCTTCCAGCACCTCATCTTTCTGGGCGTGGCCATGGCCGGTGAGGGCCTGCTTGATCTGCATCGGCGGAAACTCCACCACCGCCACGCCAAAGCGGGCCAGGGTCATCATCAGCACGCCCCGGGCCTGCACCACCGAGATCGTGGTGCTGGAGCGGTAGAAGAAAAACTTCTCCACCACCGCCAGCTGGGGCTTCCAGGTGCGGATCAGTACCCGCAGGTCGCGGGCGATCTCCACCATCCGCTCGCCCTCGCTGCGGCCCGGTTCGGTGCGGATGATGCCGCAGTCGAGCAGGTGCTGGGCGCCGCCGCGCTGCTCCTCCACCTCGATCACCCCATAGCCAACGCGGGCCAGGCCGGGATCGATGCCGAAGATACGCACTAGGCCGCCAGGGCCAGTTCGAAGGCGCTGCGGTCGGCGGAGTCGGGCCGCTCGAACACCTTGCAGAACACCTTCACCACCCTCTCGCCCGTGTCGATCTGCTCGAGCGGATCCTTGCGCAGGCGGTGGCGCAGGCAGCAGGCCACCACCCGAGCCACGTCGTTTTCATCCACCTCGGTGCGGCCCTCGAAGGCGGCCAGGGCCCGGGCGGCCCGGTTGGTGACGATGTCGCCGCGCAGGCCATCCACATCCAGCTCGCCGCAGACGGCGCTGATCCGCAGCCGCAGGTCGTCGTCGAGCTGCACCTGATTGAGCAGTTGTTGGGCGGCCACCACCCGCTCCTGCAGGGCGTCCTGGCTGGTCACAGCAGCGTCATTGAAGCCGTCTGGATCGCTGTCGAAGGCGGTGCGCTGATCCACCACCTGCACCCGCAGCTCCGGATCGCGCACGGTGCGCACCTCCACGCTCATGCCGAAGCGATCGAGCAGCTGGGGCCGCAGCTCCCCTTCCTCCGGGTTGCCCGAGCCGATCAGCACGAAGCGGGCCGGGTGGCGCACACTCACCCCCTCGCGCTCCACCGTGTTCCAGCCGGAGGCGGCTGAATCCAGCAGCACATCCACCAGGTGGTCGTCGAGCAGGTTCACCTCATCCACATAGAGCAGGCCGCGGTTGGCCTTGGCCAGCAGGCCGGGTTCAAAGGCGCGCACCCCCTCGCTGAGGGCCTTCTCGATGTCGATCGTGCCGCAGAGGCGATCTTCCGTGGCGCCCAGGGGTAGGTCCACCATCGGCACCTGGCGGGGCTCCACCGGCAGCTCCTCCCCCTGCTCGGCCCGGGCACGCACCTCGGCGCTCTGCAGGTCGGGGTCAACCGGGGAGCTGTTGTATGGGTCGCCGGCCACCACGTCGATTTCGGGCAGTAGGTCCGCCAGGGCCCGGATCGTGGTGGATTTACCCGTGCCCCGGTCGCCCATGATCATCACGCCGCCAATGCGCGGATCGATCACGTTGAGCAGCAGGGCCAGCTTCATCTCTTCCTGCCCGACGACCTGGGTGAAGGGGAAGACCCTGCGCTTGCGGACTGGCGTCACGGACGAGTGGCTGGAGTTAATTCGGATTGTTTCACAGGCTCCTCTGGCAGCGGCAGCAGGCTGAGCACCTGGGGCGGGGTGGCATCGGCCGGATAGATCAACCGCACCTGCAGCTGGCGGCTGGCCCCTGGCGCCAAGCTGATGGTGCCGAAGGCGGGGCTGGGCTCACCGGCCCGCTGCACCAAATGGAAGCTGCGCCGGCCAAGGGGCCGGCTGCCAGGGCTGGCGCCATCGAGGCCCGTCACCTCCACCGTGCCACGGAACATCACCGGCCGGCTGCCAGTAGTGCTGCCGCCAATGTTTTTGAAGCGCAGGCCACCGCTGGCGGCATCGCCCTTGAGCGGTGATTCCAGGGCCAGCTGCAGGGTCACCGGCTTGGTCGTGTCGTTGCGCAGCGGAATGCTGAGGTCGTATTCGACGCCGTAGTTGCCGTGGGCGGCCCAGGCCGTGCCTGGGTAGAAGGCCTGCAGCTCGGCCGTTTGCACCTGGCCGCTGCCGAGGGTGCCCCGCTCCAGGCTGCTGATTGGCCAGGAGATCGGTGCCCGGCTCACGCTCAGCCAGCTCTTGCCCGGATCGGTGATGCGGGTGCGCCAGACGCTGCCCACCTGCACCCCACTCACCCGCGAATACACCATCCCCCCCTTACTGCCCCGGGGAGTGGGGCTGTGCTCGCGGGGGCTGAGACCCCCCTCCAGCAGGG
>Ga0114918_10001428_pt1 | contig 21402 bp, 33 predicted proteins | sample LantaG_FD_87015 | JGI IMG/M metagenome (GOLD analysis project Ga0114918, IMG submission 87015) | Deep subsurface microbial communities from Baltic Sea to uncover new lineages of life (NeLLi) - Landsort_02402 metaG | ecosystem: Environmental > Aquatic > Marine > Oceanic > Sediment | place... | reverse complement strand
CCTTTAGGGCTTGAATATCAGCTTGTGTAATTTCCCCTACAACTTGGCTAGGACATTCATCAAAACCCAGAGCCTTTTCTAACCATTCCCCAATTTCCTTTCTGGTGAGTTCGGCTTGGGCTTGTTTGTAGAAGTCGCCTATGAAACCGCTATAACCATTCTTTGCCATCCACTCAATAACTTCATCATCTGTCACTACTTTCATATCTCTGCCTCCTCCGACAGTGAACTCATCACACCTCCCACAGACATCCCTGACCGCATCGGCAAACTGGAAGTCCAGCATATCTTTGTCCCTGAGCATGTTTATCTTGGGGCAATCGTCTATCTTGGCGCATAGTTTATTCATCCTTCTCGGCCTCCACTTTTTGCGGCTTATCCAATGCTCCCAATGCTTTCCACACCGGACATTCGTGGTCAGGACAATGATAATCTTTAGCATCGGGACAAGTTGGAACACAAAAGTCATCAATTAGCACATCTTTTACTTCGTCTGGTGTCGGTAACTTTAAACGATCAATGTTTTTCATTCTTCTTGTCCTCCTCCGGCTTGCCTTTGAAGATATAGTCCCAATGGAGCTCGTCCTCGGATGTAAACACGCTGCCACACTTCCGGCACCGGGCATAATAAAGCAGGTTGTCCAGTACCGCGCCCCGGGTCCTAAAAATAGGGCAAAAGTGGCCGCACTCATCGCAGGTCATCACCCTGCCGGTTTCAGTCAGGTTTGATTTTGTCATTTTTATCACCTTTCGCTCTCTCGGCGTGGGCTTTCATTACTCCCTCATACTTAGTACCCTTGCCGGTGTAGTCTTTTTCTTTCTTTGCCTCTCGCCATGGCTTTTGACGGTCATATTCCGTCTGGTACTTATGCCAGTTAATTATTCTAATGCCGGTATGATTCTCCTCGATACGATGCGTCTTGATTAAAACTGCGAGGGCATGCTCTAATTCCTCAAGAGAAACATTTAACAGCCCAGCCAGCCAAGGATGGGGATATGCTTGCTCTTTGGACGGTGCAATTAGCCCCGGCTCCACCCTGCTAAGTTTGGCCATATCGAGTAAATCGTTCCAGATCCCCCTATCCGCTGCTGAAAATTCAAACCTTGAGGACCCATAAATGTTATCGAACGGCCACGACTTCCTGTATATTCTCCGCAGACCTGTTTTGTTATCTTTTTCGCTCATTTGCGCCCTCCCCCCTAAAAGAAAAAGGAAAAGAAAAAGGAAATGTATAAGGAAATGGAAATGGAAGAGAAGTTACATATTTATTTGTAACTAAAGTTACACCACAAACTATAACTAAAGTTACCAGCAGGGTTATCGTCATTAAATAAGCCTCCGTTGTAATTCCTTTTCTCCCGCGCCACGGTCGTCAAGAACCACTACATCGTCCAAGGGGTGGTGTCGTCCTTTTCTTCGGCCTAGATTTTGATTTGAGGGCTTCTGGTACCCTTTTGCTGGCACCGGCGAGACCTTTGGGACCCATCCGGGTGGAAATAGTCGGTCTATGCCATTGTTGTACTCGTTTAGTAAAAAGGTGCAGCACTCCCGGCAGTACCGGGGGTCATCGCTTATTTTGTCCATGGGCAACCTCTCGGCACAGCCGTTGCAAAAGAAAGTGCCGTCTTCCGGGTAGAGTAGGGGTTCGCGGTAATGGTCTTTCATCCCGGTCACATCTCCTCTTGGTCAGATATTTTAGAGGACAACATCTCGATGGCTTCGTTAAGCGTATGCCCGGCACCGGTCCAGTCTTTTATGCTGGTAACTCCCAGCAGCACATGAACCTTGGTCTGGTCCAGCCCTAAAGCCTTGCACTGGCTCCAGAAGCCATTCCAGTCCTCGGTCAAGCCGGTTCTTTTAGGTGCTGGCTGGGGTGTATTGCCCCGGTTGAATATCCGGGCGAGTGAGGTTCCCACCCCGGGCAAGCCCTGGGCGGCGTCCACCTCTGCCCGCTTGGTAGCCATCTTGAGTGTGGTATTCTCCAGTTCCTCCAGCTCGGGGTTGGGTATGCGGTACTTCCCCTGGCGCACCCTCAAACCTTCGCGGTCGAAGCCATAGAACTCAGGGTCAGGCACCCACCGGTATTGATACTTGGTCTCGGTGGTGGTGCAGCTCCCCACGCCGGTGGCCTTCACTTCGTTAGTAGGGCGGTGCATCAGCCTGGTCTTGATAACGAAGCTGATTTTGTCCTTGGTGCTTTCGCGGTAAAGTATCTCCGGGTCGGAATAGCAGTTGAAGGAATTGATTAACTTGCTGGCGCCCGGGTCCTTCAGCGCATAGCTCGTGGTGCCGGGGTGAATCCCCCAGTCCAGGTCTTTGTCCAGGACCTCCTCCACCATGCGCTCGGCCAGGTTGATTTCCTGCTTTATCATGGTGATGCTCTTTTCAACGATGGTCAGTTCGGTTGTCATTGCGCTACCTCCAGTTTTAGTTTTAATTGCTCTCCCGGCTCGTATAGCTTCCGGCTGGCGTTCTTGAAGTCCCTCCGCCGGTAGGCATCCTCGACAAGCCTATTCCTCATCACCCTCAGGTATTCCTCGATTTCCTCGGTGGTGGCGGCCAGGTAGTAGCCGTAGGGCGGGTTCACCGATGAGGCGATGGGGTGGCCTGTCCTGATGAGCTCCCGGATTTCCAGCCTCACAGCCCGGTCATTCTTGAAGCCTAGCCTATTAGCCAGCACTCGGCCGGGGACGGCGCTATGCTTACCCGGTTTGAGCTGATTCAGTATCTGCGTCTGTATTCCGTTCATGGTTATTCAACCTCTGCGCCAGTAACCTCAGGGCTACCTCGGCCCCGTAGTTTTCGCCGTCCCTCAGTCCGTCCCTGTGACCGGCGCCTCTGCCTTCCTCCCAGATGGAGCGGACCAAGCTAAGAATAAGTGCGGCATCGGCTTCGCCCAAGATAACCTCCTCGACTACGGGCTGGTACCCCTCTAAATCGTGTGCAGCCAATACCTGGTAAACGGTTTGCTTTTGGACTTCATCTAACTGGACTACCATGGTTACCTCCTCTTGTTGTTACTAACTGGTTATATTTGTCCCACTTCTCTTGCTGGAGTGGGGCGAATCTACTCAAGTAATCATTGAAATACTTTGTAGGCACTCCGGACTTATAAACCTGGGTGGCTTCTTGAAGCCTGTCCCATAGCCCCATGCAGTATTTCTCCAACGGGCAATTCCCGCACTCGATCCCGTCAGCAGCGCAGGCTTCCCGGTCCGCTATCAGCCTTTTCATGTTCACCGCGTACATCTTGGTCAGGCACATCATTTAATCATCCCCAGGTAGATTTCGCCGTCAGTTAATATACCTGTTTCATCGAAGCCGTAAACGGACTTGCCACAGATGGCTAAATTCCCCATGTGCCAGATATCTGTCCTTGATCAGAGGGAAACAAAATAGCCGTCCTCATAGGCTTTACGCTGGACGGCTAAAGCTATATTCCCGCAGTCGTTGCTCATACTGCCGGTGAAAGTAAGCACCTTGTTATCGCGCCATTCCCTGAGTTCGGATAGATTCTCAAAGTTGCGAAGCTGGGTGGGGACTTCCCTGATGGTCTCGTGATAAACCGGGTACTCGATGTACTGCGGGTCCAGCACGATAACAGGGTAGGGGACTCTAACCTCGTCTATGACCTCGATGTATTCAATTTGTGGGTTCGGTACTTCGGCGGTCAGGGTATTAATGCTTAACATAACTGCAATACCGATGCCAAAGCCCAATAAAAAGCAGCCGGCAACAATGAAAGTTATGGCAACTTTTCTCACGATTGCCTCCGAATACAAAGAGGCGCAGGGCTAGTAGGCATACCCTGCGCCTCATCGTGGGGGTGCTCGGCAATGGCAACCGAGCAAACTAAGAAAGGAGGATTAGATGGCGAGAAAGCTGCTGTGCGGCAGCTTGGGGTTGACTTATTTGGCAGACCTGTTATACTTATATTAGCCATTGGTACCGAACCTACCTTTGGCGCCGGTCTAGTAGTTACTGGCTAGCTAGACCATACGGGGCGCACTACACTACATAACACTAATTGGGCGTAATTTATACGCCCCGAGTTTTAGCCTCATTTTTAGTTCTATCCCAGTACCACGATTTACACTTTGGGCATTGCTTTGGTAAATTTTTCCCTCTAGCAATCCAAATATGCTCGCATCGGGTACAAGTGAACTGGAGAACCTTTATAACTTCTGTTGGCATATTACCTTTATACTATGCTATTTAGTATTTGTCAATATACTTTTATAAAGATTTTGGGGAACTTTTGAAAATTATTTACGAATCCCTTCGCTTTCGTGACCAATAAAAACTCCCCAAGCGCATCCAACTGATTTTACATCTATGATATAATTTCCCTTTTCTACGATTATAAAAGCTTGAGCCGACTGATTTTTTGTAGTTATTGGCCAGTCGCCTATTTTATTAGGGTCATCTTTCCGATAAACTCTTACTTCTAAATTTACCGCGACTTGGCTTGTAGCTTCTCCTATTATTGCATTGACAACATAAGGCGGATTCAACGACTCAAAGCTTAATTGCTTTGAACCAGAACCTTGCCATCTCTGAACTTCATTTAATTCAATTATTCCAGGGTTAAAAAATGAACCAGCCAGGAAATTGCGTTTCAAGATGAGTGGTTTCTCAGGGACGGTAGGCTTTTCTGGAATCTCAGTTTTAGCTGGTTCTGTTGCTGGAATAGAGGAGGGTTCCAGACCTTCGGTTGTAGGGGTTTGAATACATCCACTTAAAATAAAAATAAGAATTAGTGGAAGTACTAAAATCTTTATTTTCATACCCTGATTATACCACCCTCTGTCAAAGCTAAATTGTGATTTTTAGAACTTCTGTGCTATTTTAGAAAGTAAGAAACCAATAAGCGGGGTTGCATTTCCCAATAGTGGAAAAGCTAGCGGGTGCAACCCCGCTTTCTATTGGGAAGTGTGACCCCCAAGAAAACTTAAAAAGGCGGTTAAATATGAAAACTGTCGCTCTTATGATTGGTGCCGTTATCCTCATGCTCCTTATGCCCGCCGCGATCACCTCTATTGATGACTTCCGTATGACCGACCAGGAAGACCAATTTATCACCACCACCGGGGCGGCCGATACAGACTCAGATGTAACCCTGTCCCAGACACTTTTCGGTGATGAGACGCGCAACGCTACTGTGTCCTCGAATGTTACCGCCGATGCCCCCATAGCCTCAAGCTATGTCAGCGCCACCAAAGTCCTAACGGTGATTGGCCTGGAGGCATCCGAAAGCCATCGCCTGACGGTCACCTACAAGATAGACGCCCTGACTGATTATTACGGTGCCGGCACCGGTGCCAGGGTGTGGCCGCTTATGCTCATACTCGGCGTACTCGGGATAATAGCCGGCGCCGTTTATAACGCCACTCGCAGGGGAGATTAGCATAGGAGGTGCTTATGAGGAGAAGGAGAGCCGACCCTTACAATCGGCAAAATCATAAGAAAAGGAGGTGTAACTCAGTGTGAAAAATCGTGGTGGTCCGTTTAGGATTGTCGTTGGTGTGCTCGGCCTCATCTTGGTGGTAACCCTGTTCCCAACTGTTCTCACCGGCTTTATGGGGCTATGGGATGTAGCCGCATCCCAGGTTGATACTGCGGACAATGTCACCACCGCCGTGGCAGTAACCACCTGCAATGTCACCCTGACCCAAACCCTGCTGAACTCGGAGGTCGCCAATGTGGCCAGCATTACATCCACAATCGGCGGGGATGTGGCGGTGGCGGACAATTACACCTCGCCCCTGCTGTATCTGACTGGCCTGACTGCGAATGTAACGGCAGGTGAGGGGCGGACACTCACGACGACCTACGACTACGGGATTCGGGATTACTTTGTGGCGTTCCCTACGGTGATAACGATAGCCCCCGTTGTTCTCTTCCTGTCCATGATATTCGGCTCGGGCTATCTGGTCGTATCGGGTGCCAGGAAGTACCGGAAAAATTAAAAGAAAGGAGGTGAAATAGATTCAGATGCAAAACAAAGGAGCGTTTCTAACGATGGTTCTGTCGGTAGTGGGGCTGGTGCTGTATGTCACCCTGTTCAGCACTATCCTTTCGGCGCTGGAAGCTGTCCGGGTGTACGCCAATATCTCAACCTTCATCGCACTAAAAACAGTCGTTGAGATTGCCCCTGTTGTGCTTCTCCTGGGTGGCGTATTCGGTGCCTCATTCGGCTTTTACAAGGGCTACGCCGGAGCTGGTGCCCAGGATGCCAGCGGGCTCATGCGGATGGTTCTCGGCGTGATCCTGATCATCCTGTTCGTGACGCTTTTCAGTACCATCCTGACCAGCTTCTACACCCTGTACGGAGCTGACAATGCCAGTGAGTACACTGCGTTCCAGACGGTGGTGACCATCGCCCCGACTGTTCTGTTCCTGGGCGGCATATTTGCCGGCGGAGCAACTGCGGTCAGTGGCGCTCGTTCATGGAGACGGCGCCGGTCACGCAGGCTAACCTAGTGACCTGGTAAGTTGAAGATAGCCCCGCTGGCCGCGCAGGTCGGCGGGGCTGTTTGGAAAGGAGAATATGGATTTACTCAAGATGAACATATTCCGGGGCGGGATATTCAAGCAGATAGGGTTTCTGCTTTCCTCCCCGCAGGCGGCGCAGATGATTGTGTATATTCCCAATTCGGGGATAGTATCACAGGAGTTGCTGCCACATGACACTGGTTTTGCTTCCAGTACAAAAGAAGAAAAAGAATGGGCGGGGATACACTCATTGAAGTTCCAGGTTCGAAAGAATGGCGAGCCCGTTCAGGATGAATCGGTGCTGGTCGTAACAGACCGTAACTACCTTCCGTTAGACCCGTTCGATACCTTAAAACCGAAAGATAGAGAGAGGATGGCCTCTCTTACCGATATTGCCCGGCTGAGACACGCGCAGGCGCGCAGCAAGGCGGGGAAAGCGGTTGACCCCAAGGCGAGGGTGACCGAATTTATAATCCACGCCAGCTTTGTCATGCTGGGAGTATTCGCATTTATCACATGGATGCAGGGGTGCTGACTATGGAAAAGTATTTTGAACTGATGGCCGGGGCAGGGGTTGAAGTATATATCATTATCGGCATAGTCGTGCTGTTCTTCATTGCTGCTACGGTCAGGGCTGTGATGAAGCCCAGGCGCAGGGTCAGAGAACCCGGCTTGCCCCGGGTACCAGTAGAACAAGAGGAAGAGGAAGCTCCGCAGCAGGAGCAGAAGAAGGCTGAGGGTGAGCTCGGCACCGGGTCATATAAGTGCATGTGTTTCAGGCCGGGCAACATCCTTGACTTCACCACGATGCCGAAGCCTGTCGGGGAGATATATCAGTTTGAGACTACCTGCCCCAACAGCGGGGCGGGTTACATAGTGATGGAAACCGCGGATGGCAAGATAGTGGACTACGACCCGAGGAAGGTGGCATTTAAAATCAAACAGAGCCCCGAGATTGCATGGTTCGCCAGGCACTGGGACATAGTCAAGGATGTTTTCGCCGTCCCTCTTTCGGTGTGGAGGTCGCCCTCGACATATTTTGCAATAGGAATGATAGCGATAGTCTTCATATCAGGGTTAGTGGTATTCGATTAAGGAGTAATTATGGATAAACCTCGTAAAGATGAAAGCCATGGCGGCAGCCTTGACGGCGTTATCAAGATTGAGGAACACGGTGGCCTGGCCAAAGAATTCATAACCATAGGAAGGTCATTCGAGGAAGCCCTGGGGCGCTGCACCATAAGAGATGATATACAACGGAATGCCATTATCATCTATAAAGCTCAGTTGGAACTATTTGAAATGTGGGATGAGATACAGGATCTGACCAACTGGCTTAATGCCTCGGCAGCGGTGGGGGGCTACAACAGAAGTCTGGCATCTATGACTGAAACAAGGATATATGTACCGGAGGGAGCCGGTATAAAGATGGATAAGAACAGCCAGAAAGCCCTGCTGGAGATGCAGAAGGTAAGGGCAGCTGGCAAGCAGCAGAATGAGGAAAAGGAATCACGCAATGAATAAACTGTGCAGTGTATGTTGCAAGGGGGTGCTACCCCTTATTACCCCTACGATATATTTATAAAGGTTGATGTTCTATGGAAACGGAAGTTCAGGAAAGAGAAGAGGAATTAGTCGAGCAGGAGATAGTCAGGACCTCTTACTGGGAACTGCCAAAGGAGAGCCTTGAAGGGTGGCAGCCTTATTCTGCGGTTGTTGACCACAGTTTGTTTTACGGCCCCGACATCGCCTATGCCGGTGGCAAGGGGCTCAGCCTGCACAAGGACCTGATGGGGGGCATACACGGCGCCAGGGGAGCCGGCAAGTCGGAATTCTTGAGTTTCCTCCTTGCCAAGAAGATGAGGTCAGGTAAATCCGTGTGGACCAACTATCCTATCGCCTTCTATGTCCGGGAACCCAATGGCGGGCTCACCCCTTATGAGTCGCATCCGCTTGATTTTGACAAGTTTTATTCTTTCAGCCGGGAGGTACGCAACGGCGCCGTGGGCATAACCGAGTTGCAGTATTATGTTGAAGCCAGAACGAGCGGCCGCCAGCAGAACAGGATAATGACCTATCAGATTATGCAGCTGCGCAAAACTGCGCTTTCCTTCTTATACGATGTCCAGGACAGGGGGTGGGTGGACAAGCGCTTCGGATGGAGCAACGATTTCGATATAGAATGCGCTGATATAGCCAAGATGACTTACGACAGGTCATCCGTGCGCGACTTCCCCATCGGGGCGGTTGAGCGCGGGGCTCTCCGGGAGGGAGCGTATGTGCGCTTTCATCTCGAGGATACATCCGGCGTGTTGACGGGCACCCCGTTCAAGAAGAATCAGAAACAGTACGGCCCGTATCAGTTTGCCGGCTGGAATTTCTGGAATATCTATCCAACCCACTTCTTGGTTGATGTTTACGAAGCGGTGCACAGTTATAAAAAGGCGACAGAAAAGGCAGGGGAGATGGATGCCCTTGCCGAAGCACTGGAGAAATCTATTGAGCAATTCCTCACAGAGGGCACCTATGAAGTACCGGCTCCTGAGTTATGGGAGAGTGTGCGGTGTGTATTAAATAACGATTTCAAAACCCCTATCGCTGGGAAGTTAATGGCAAGCTGGGGAATCCCGAGCAGGGTATTAGGTGGAGGGAAATACAGGGGCAAGCTGGGATATAACATCGGCGCCCTGCTGGAGGAGAAGCCAGCATGAGGCGAACATTCGTTCTACTGGTTATCCTAGCTATACTTCTACCTGTACCGGTATATGCCTACACCCCCCCAGAGCAGGGCAGCGAGAACGCCACTGATATCATTATCTGGCATGGGGACAATATGACAATCGAGAGTGCCAACATTACCGGCACTATAACAATAGACTCGCTTGAGGATGCGCTGGTTACCGCTGCCGAGGCACACGCAGCGGCAATAGCCGAGGACTATTTAACCCTGATTATAGTGGCTCTACTGGTTGCCCTCGTATTCTGGAAGGGAACTATAATCCTGTACGCTATCGGAGCGCCGGTAACCATCGTTTACGGGTTGTCCCTGGCTACACCTGGCGCAGAACAAAGCATGTGGATGGCAGGGGTAGCCATAGCATTCATAGGCACATATTTCTTTTACCGGATTATAATGATTGCCTTCGATTGGGTGAGGAGCAAGTGATATGCCTGACTCAGCGGATGAACAAAGACAGACAATAGCCCAGAGCCGCGAAGCTGCTAAGGCGTGGGTAGCTGCCGGCAAGCCTAAGCCAAAGCCGTCAGGTGAACCACGCAGGACGGGTAGACCGGCTTCCTCTGTTCCCACAGCTGATGAGCCGGTTGTTGGTTTTAAGCCATCCCCATTGACCAAAACACCGGCACAACTTGAGGCGGGCTTTGCCCGGGCGCAGATTAAGCATGGCAAGATGCCCCCAGGCTCTAAGGTTACTTCCCGTAATGCAGACGGCACACCTGAAACATATCAATTTGAAGGTGAGACCTATTATGCCCCTGGCTCGGTCCAGTATGAAACCGGCTGGCGAAGCCGGGGTGAGTACATGAGGGGGCAGAAGTTATCGTACTACGGCGGGCATGAGGGCAAGTTGGTCCCCAAAGATGCAATCAGGGTTGATGTACCCACCGGTATGAGGGTTAAGGGTAAAGCAGGCCAGGTTGCAGTTCGTACGGATAAGCCAATCGAGCACCGCTATCTAATTAGTCAGATTAGACAGGGTAAATATCAGGTACCCATACAAGCGGTAAATTCTCAGGGCAAACCGATAACCAGGTATATAACCACGGCGCAGGCGAGTAAACTTGGGAAACTCTTTAGCAAAGACCAGTTTAACATGGCACTCAGAATGGGCATTATCCCACAGGGAAGTGAGTATGCGGGCGGTGCAGGCGGCGAATGGAGCTATATACCGCCCGGGGCTGAAACATACCAAAAAATAGTGATAACTCCGAAACAGCAGCTGGCGCTGAAGAAATACACTCTCTCCAATGGACAGCTAGACCTTTCTGCTGCCGTTGCCGCTGGCTATACTGATGCTGGTTTTTACACTGGCTGGAATGTAACACAGGCGCAATTAGATAAGATACGGGTTGAAAATATCAAGCGTGAACACGCACAAGAAACCCTTAAAGATTACCGAGGGTATGGTGGAAATTATAACCTCGCTAAGGCGATAGTGAATGATGACCCAGAGGTGCAAAAAGCCCTGCGAATATTGTTCACCGACAAAGACCGAGACAACGCCCAGAAGTGGGCAGACAAGCACTGGGGGGCGCAGGGGCTTGGGGTATTTGGTGGAGAACCTATCCCCGGCTCCGAGAAGGCACAGGGCTTCTGGCGTAAGATAACGCCGTGGAAGGAAGAGAAGGGTGAAACCTTTGCCAGTGCCGTGCAGGAGGTCCAGCGGGGGATTGGAGTACCGAGAGGAGCAGGACTCCCATCTCCACCTGCTACTGTTCCCCATGACCTGTTCTATGTCAGCCCTCTTTTGAAACAGAGGCAGATGACCGATGCCCAGGTGAAACAGTTTAATGACTCGGTTAATAACTTCATGAATGATATAGCCATTAATTATAATTCAGTGCTTGTATCCGAAAAAGCCAAGGCACAGCAGTATGCCGGCACCGGGCAGTTCGGAGTCAGCCCAGCTTTGAGGGGGGCTGCACTCACCCCTAAAGATGTGGAGAAGTTTAATAAATCAGTTTACGAATTTGCCGAAAGCGTAAAACAGCAAATTAACGCTTCCATCGCAGAGGAGAATAAGAAAGCGTTGAAATATGCCGGCACCGGGCAATTCGGAGTCAGTCCAGCTTTACAAAAGGCTAAGATGTCAGCCGAGGATGAGAAAAAGTTTAATAAGTTGGTTCAAGACCTTGTTTCTGAGGTAAAACAACAGGTAACCACTTCTTTTAACGCTTCCTTAGCAGCAGACAGAGCGAAGGCAAAGCAGTATGCAGGCACAGGCCAGTTCGGCGTTAGCCCCGCCCTTAAAAAAGCTGCTATGACTAGGGAAGAAGCAGAGAGATTTAATAAAAAGGTTACCGATTTTACCAATGCTTTTATAGATGAAGTGAAAAAGGAAATCAAAGAGTCGCCTCTAGCGAGTAAGATACTATTCGCAGCCCCGGTTGTCTCGACAACCCCAATCCCCCACGATGATGCTATTCTCTGGCTGGCGATAGGCGGGGCGGTAGCCTACACCGCGATTAAAACGGCGCTGGATAAGAACCAGCCTGTTGCAGTGCCTGATAATGTAAAGAAAGCCAATGACCAATTCATAAAGGCTTATGGTTACAGTGCCACGCCGGCCGATGTTGTAATTGTGACTGCCAATGGGATGGCCTCTGCCCTCTATGACCTTGACGCTAAGACATACCGCCACCTGCCGGGAGTCAGTATCGTCAGGCTCAAAAAGGACATTCCCGCATTAGTACCCGGCCGGGCTGATTATAAACTCCCAGGGTTCAGTATTTCAAAGGTATCAGGGAAGCTCCCGGGGGTATCTGCTAACCAAGTCAAGCCTGTAATTCTCTTGCCTACGCCAAAGGTGACCATGGAAGAATTAACTGGCAACCGTGCAGGTATCCTAAGCGCAGCCGCTGGGTTAGCGGTTGCAGAGGAGAACCTGAAGCAAGCCCTCCCGGGGGTTATCACTATCCCCAAGGAGAAGTTTTGGGATGAGGTGCTAGAAGGTATAGAAAAGGGCAAAACAGAGAAAGACTTGAAAGAGATATTTGAGAAGTGGGGTGCGCCCACTACGCCACTTATAGGGCATCATTACCGGAGGGCTTATCTGGAATACTTACAACGCAGAGCCATTTTAGAGGCAGCCAGAAAACAGTATATCGCATCGCTTAATCCAACACCGATTAAGGGCAACATCAGCGATGATGCGGTGTCAGTATTTGCCACTTATATGCTAGCTAAGGATTTGGGAACCGGCTCCCCCAAAGCAGGGGAGAGCATGGCAGCTTACATTGACAGAGTGTTAGGTAAGGATTTAAGCAAAATTGGGCAGGCGTCAACCGCCAAGGCGAAAATAGCCCTGGCCAATGCCATAGCAGCAGGTGCTACGGAAACCGAGGCTATCGCCAAGACGAAGGCGGCCGCTCAGACAGCCGCTCAGACAGCCGTAGAAACGCTGACAAAGACATCCACCCTTACCAATACGCAAACTGCCACAATGACACAGACCCTTACTCAAACGGCGACTCAGGCAGCCGTGGCGCAGGCGGTAGCCACCGGAGTGCTAACGGCAGAGGCAACAGCTACTGGAGAGGCTGCAGCAACGGCAGAAGCAGTCGCAGAAGCAGTCGCAGAAGCAGAGGCAACCACTACCACGGGTTTATTAAAACTAAAAACAGACGCTACCGATGAGGAGAAGCGCGAGTATGTGAAGCGTGTACCCGGCGCGGTGACATGGAACATGGGCAAGCTGGGGCGTGAGGACCCGCAGGATATCTGGCATGTGAAACTGCCTGACGGCAAGCACATTGTGGTCAGGGGCAAAGCGCCGGACGGGGCTGAGATACTGGCTGACGGGCCGGGCAGTGCCTACAAGACCACTCAGACAGTTGGTAAAAAACGCTTCCCCTTCCCCGCGTTCCGGCAACAGCACGGGGCAGTGATGGCAACCATCAGGCCGGCCAAGATATCGAAGGGGGCGCAGATTAGCTTCAGCCCATATCACAGTGTTAAAAGAGGCAAGATATACCACACCAAAGCCGGAGGGGCAACCCTCTTGAGCCGGCACCCACTGGGGAGGAGTCGCAGGTGAAGCAGCAAACCAAAGACCTGTTGGGGCTGATGGTCATTGTGATACCGATGTGCGCCTTAACCCTTGCCGTGTGGTTCCACTCCCCGATGTATGAGGGTGTTTTGATAGCTCAGCGGCTAAACGCCGCGGGGATACTGAGACAGGCATATTGCTTCGGCGACCATGGCCCCGTTGACATTGACAAAGAGGGGATGATAGAGCATTACGGGTTTACCGATGAGGATATAAACCCGGGGGAATTACTGAAGTCTTTTATAGAGGCGCAGGAATGATTTATTTTGGATTCGTAGAACTGATTGAAAAAGCGCTTAAATGGGCAAAGGAATATCCAAGACCAGTAAACCCTGTTTATTACTGGGGAAGCGGACTCATTACTGGATGTATATTTAGCCAAGTACGAGTAGCTTGGCAGGATTATGGTTTCGCAGCAGCAAAACCCTTACTAATGTTTGGTACAGCTTTCCTATCGTGTGTTTTTATTTCTATTTTCATCGTTCTACTCTTTGACCGAATTAAAAAAGGGAAGGTACAGGATGAATAGTACTCATAAGTTAAATTGGAGGCCTAGAAAAGCGGTACAGCGCGTCTTCTGTACCCTCCTGCTGGCCTTGATGGTCGTAGCAGGCACGGCCACGCTTGTCTTAGCCTCTGATGTCGATGATGCCCTCTGGCGAGGAACGGTTACAGTCAGCAATAACGGCACCACCGCCAGCGCGGTCAGCGTCAATATGAGCCTTAGCTCGGCGTCTCTGGTATCCCAGGGCTATGCGTCTGCTGACCTGACCGATATCGCCATGCAGGTAAACGGGGTGGACACCGCATTTATGCCTTCGGTAAATGCATCTTATCCCTGGGCGATATTCGTGCCGAACATAGGCGCATCACAGAACCTGAACTACGACCTGTACACAAGGGGGGCTACTGGCGGTAAGATTGCCTACTTCCCCGGCGAGGGGGGCATGACCGCCGATTCCTTCCAGATAGGCGACAACTTCACCGTGGAGCAGGGAGGGTGGTGTGATACCACGGCAGTCGGGGCTAACCTGACCAGCAAATTGAACGCCATACGGAGTTATATCAGTGGCAGTGGCAATATCACCTCAACGATATATCCTTTTGTTGGTTATACAAGTCCGACTGGGTTCACCGATGATGCTGGGGCGTGGTCAAATGAGACTAATGCTTACGATGATAATATTGCGACAGAAACCACAGATGCTGGCATAAATGACGGGGATTGGACAGAATATCTACGCCTGTCACACGCCGGGCTAACAATAACCGGCATCAGGTTCTATGAGAACGATGCCGATGTTGACCAGATTAACCTAGATTATTATGACGGTAGTTGGCACGACTTGTATGAAGGCGTCACTACCAATGGTGCTTGGAATTATCAGTATCTTGATATTCCGGCTGTGGAGGTAACTGAGTGCCGATTTAAACTTCACAATAACTCTGGCGGATTGGCAACACTGGGGCTTCACGAGCTTGATTTTATTGAGACTGAACCCGTCTCCGTCACCGCCTCCTCGGTCTCAAGCGGGAATCATACGGTAATCACCAGTTTAACCGAGAATTTACTGGCTAACGGGAGTTTTGAGACTGGAGACCCGCCTACGGGGTGGGGATTGTCAGGTTGCACATTAGCACAAGAAAACGCAATTATTAAAATTGGTGATTTTTCTCTAAAAATTCACACGCCTACCGCGGATTACAAGTATGCCAAACAGGAATTTTCTACAACCGCCTATCAGGGGAAAACGGTAACTCTGGGTGCGTTGGCTTATGCCCCCAGCACCAATGTAAGAGACCAGAGATTATACTTAGCAGACAATCTCGGCATAAATATAAGTGATATTATTCCCAAAGATGATGCTTGGCATTGGGTAACTGTTACCCGCACTATGGATGCCGCCGCTACTGATATACGAACTAGGTTTTATATTTCGTATGGAGTTTTTAATGCGGGGGATGTCCTTTATGTTGACGGCGCAGTTTTAATTGTTCAAGATGATATAGCCGATTACGGCAATTTTGTCCTCTCAATAGACGGCACCGAAATCGGTGTCTGGACGGATAACTCCACCTACTGCTATGTCCCCGACAACGACAACGACTGGAGCTATGTCACCAACGGGGCGATGAGTTACATGGACTATACCAGCATAAGCGTGAACGGCACGCCCCAGCAGTATATAACATGGCAGTATAACGACACCGTATTCACCGACCCGATTAACGGGCATGATGCCACGCCGACCTTCAGGACGGCATCAAGCGACCCAGATGTGAGTGCCGAGCTAACCAGTTTTGAGCCTATGGATGAGGCAAAGCTGGATACATTTTCGCTGGCATCTTCCACCGAAATCCTGACCGCTAACGCCACCCTCCCATCAGAGATGTACAACGAGCTTGATGTCTCAAGGATACCAGGTGGGGAAGCGGTGAACGAGATGCTGGCTGAGGGCGGTGTCCCTCAAGCAGCATGGTGGTTCCCGTTCCTGTATCTCGGCATCTGCGTGGCAGGGCTGACGATGTACGGCGCCACCACTCTGGGTAGAACCGGGATGGGGGGCAGGCTGGCGGAGGGGCAGATAGACGGCAGCCTGCTGGTCATGTTCATCGCCATGGAGGTGCCTCTAGCATTGCTTGGTATAATGGGGGTTACCCCTTTCTGGCCGGCGATTTTATTCCCCATCGCCGGCATAGCCTTGATTCTAAGCAGGAAACATTACTCTTGGGGGTGATGATGAAAAAGATATTTAAGTCGAAACAGACATCAATAGATACACTGCTGAGCAACGACCTGTGCAAGCGGCTGTTCGAGGAGTTTTGCAAAGAGGATTTGGACAAAACGACCTCTCTCGTACTCGTTTATGAAGTTCAGGAAGGTGGGAAGCGAGAGACTTACTGGAAGTGCTCCGGGCTGGAACCGGCGCAGGCTATCTTGATACTCGACCAGCTTCACCATAGAATACAGCATGAGGGGTTATCTAATTATGACTAAGAGCCACCCGCTGCACAGGAAGAGGTCGATACACATGAAGTTCAGGCGCACCTTCCGCGTCAAGCGCCTCTTTTACCGGGTGAACGGCATACTGGACACCATCGCTGCCCGGAAGAAGGTGAAGAAGGATGAGTACCGTGAATTCTAAAAATATGAAATCGCTGGTTAGAATCCTGGCAGTGCTGGGCATAATCGGTTGCCACCTGTTTCTTGTTACTATGATATTCGCTACCGAGCCACCCAGCGCCACCCCCACGATAACCAACATTAAGGCGAATGTTGACCTGAGACAGACCGGCGATGTTTTGATATACGGCGAATACAAAATACCGTACACAGCGCCGCCGGGTGAAAGCGCTGACCGGACTTACACCTTCCACCTGATAGGCACCGATAACACAACGCAGCTCGGGGCTATCCTGCCCTTCGTCAGGTTCGATAACGGCTATAACGATGGCGGCTTCAGCTTCTACTTTACTACCGCCGATAACCTCACCACCGACCAGGCGTACACCATCAGGATAAGCCAGAACCCGGCATACTTCGATGAGCCGGAATCATGGGATTATGTGATGCCCCTGTCAGCCTGGACTTCGGCAACATCACAGGAAGATAACCAGGTCGAGTTAACCCTGAACATAATAAGCATGGCTCAGAGGCTGGAGGCCGCTTATTCAGATGATTTACTGGAACTATTAGAATCAAGCGCCGGGGGAACCGTGTTGAGCTCGCCTGCGGGCGAGACCTACTTCCGGGGGGTTATCTACGGCTTGCAGACGATGGCGCCCGATTTGTTTCTGGTGCAGGTATTCGACTTCGAGACCGGCGACCGGCTGTGGGGCACGGACGAGTTTGACGCATACCAGGAGCGGTGGGGTGCTGAATGGATGGCCACGACCACCGAGAACACCAGCGCCACATTTGGTCTGACCACCCCGACACTCATGTCGGTTATTTTCGGGCTGCCGATAATACTGGGGGCGGTGGTGATATCCGCCATTAAATTCAAAAGGATAGAGCCCGCCTACCTGGTGGCCGCCCTGGTGTTGATACTGCTGGCGCTCATGGGATGGATGTCTATCGCCCTGTTCGCCCTGATATTCCAGCTCATGGCGATATACATCGGCTACTTATGGTTCTATGCCAGGAAGGCCATGTCCTGGGATTTATCGTTCCTCGCCTTCGTGTGGTTCACCAGCACACTGATTTGCATAGTCATTGAAGGAGGTGACTTCACCCTCGCGGCAACCAGCGTGGGGGGAGGCACTATCGCCGGACCGGGGACTATTATCAACGACCTGGCGGCAATACAGGGTTTAAGTTTGAGTAACCTGATAGGGATTCCGACAGCCGTGCTCTCATTCGCCAGAGGGCTGTTCCGCATGCTCATCTGGGATTACAGCTTCTACTCGGGCAACTATGTCATCATCCGGTGGTTCTGGATGGCCACGCTGAGCAGCGCCGCGGTGTGGGGCATATTCACCAATCTCGTCCATGCCCTGCCCCTTCCAAGGTTCGGGTGATAACTCACTTGACGGCCAGGAACGCCTTGGCCGTGCCGTAAAGCACAACCAGCCAAAGCGCCAGGAACACCCACAGCTTAACGCTGCCCACCACCCAGCCCCAGTTCCAGAATGTGCCCGCTATCGCCGCCGTGTCGGCAGCCAGGGTTTCCCCGGCAGTGCCTATCGCCGGCATGAAGAGAAAGGCGACAAGCAATACCAGACTTCCCCCAACGAACACTCCCAAAGGTGCCAGATATTTACTCATTTCTACCTCCTAAAATTTTAAGGCTTTCTAAGTAACCTTTTGCCTTAACAACCACCTTTACCCACCAGATTAAAAAGGTGAGAAAAATAGCAGCCGGCAAAAAAGAAATAAACCAATATGCTGCCCCTTCTTCCCCCTCTAGTAAGTTAGCGCAATAGCCGATAATATCCGGGAAAAGTCTCACAAAAATAATCAGCAATAGCATAACTGACCATAGAATGAAAATCCCTCTCAACCAATCCCACCCACCAATTAAAATTCGTTTAGTTTTCATGGTTTCCTCCTTACGATTTTAGAATCCGGTGGCAGTACCTTATCATCAGTATATTTTTTAAACCTCTTGCCGTCAAAAGCCCAGTATTCGCTCATAGTCGGCTGGCCGTGTTCTATGGTCACCTCCGCCACAAAGTAATAGCGCGATGGGATTCTCATATCATCCTGGCTGAATGTCTGTATCGCCCAGGGCGCGTCCTCGATGGACGGAGGCTCTTTAGTTTTTATGTCCAGATAGGCAATACCCCCCGCAGCCAGTACCAGAACGACTATTATCAGAAATATTAAAAATATATATTTCATTTCCTTTCGCTCCCACCCCTCACCCTGTCCACCCGGAGATTGCTCGCATGGACCTGAGTTTCAAGCCACTCCAGGAATTTATCGTCTATGATTAACGGGTTATTTGTCATTCTCAACCTCCTGGCGCTGGGGAGTTAAAGCAAATACTGTTTGGACTTTTCCTTGAAAATTATAAACATGTCCAGGAATATTGGACTTTTTGCTATTACAATTCCTACATGCAGGCACGATGTTCGAAATAAAATTAGTGCCTCCTTCTGATAACGGTATCCAGTGGTCGGCGGTTAAATTTTTCTTTTTCTGCCCGCAATATACGCATCGATTATTAAAATAAACTTTCCTAGCTTGCCATTCTTCTGCTGTAAATCTACCCAAGGCACCAATTTTATAGGCTCTACGACGCGCATCTTTAGCTTTCACTTTCTCTGGACGGGCTTTATACCAAGCAGCAACAGTAGCCATAATTTTTACCCGATAAGCCTCATAGTGAGATGTTCCTTTAAGCTTAGGATTCAATCTCTTAAAACGATATATTAGATTTTCAACAATACTTGGTGTCAATAAATCTTCCATTTTCCCAACTTCACATAACAAATGTAGTGCGAAAAGTTTACCCCGTTTTTCAGGGGTCATCTCCTTGGTTCTCTGAGTTTCGCCTTAAAAACTCCCGTTTTCATCTCTGAAAGTTTTGCAAAGATTTCACCTAAAAAAGTTACCCCCAAAATAAAAATCTCCGCTGGCAGGCAAATAAACGCCTTGAGGAACTTTGTCGCTAGTTGTCGGGAAGATAAGTTATTTTGCATTTTTAAAACCTCGAATGATGCCAACAATACAAATCTATTGTTGGGTCAAACTCTTTCGGGCCGGGTATTTCCACACCCATATTGCATTGTTGCCTTCTCCCCTTTTTTATTCTCATGGCTTGGCAACGAGCACGACCATCCTCTTTCCTTTCAACATTCCACCACTGCATCCATTTTGCTATTGATACCCCTGCTTCAATAGCCCCTTCTCTTATTAAATAATCGTCTGGGCTGGTAAGATATTCTTCAAGTTGACCAACAGATAAATTTGTCATTCCTCCCCCAGGTGTGTAATAACGGAATATGGCAAACTCAACACCCAACTCTGCTAACCGCCCCAAGAAAACGACCTGAGCTATTAGCCCGCTATCTACCCACGGTAAAGGTGCTTTCATATCCCTTTGACCCTTGAATATTGCCTTGTGAATTTCGCTTCTATCCCAGCAGAACTTACTCCAGTCAAAGTTCCTACCAGGATAACCTAACACCGTTGAATTACGCTGATTAACCTTATATCTTTTTTTCATATCTCCGCCCACAATAGATATAGACATTCTTAATCAGAAACTTGCCTATATACTCGGTGTAGGCGGGCGGGATTGCCTCACTTGCCTCGTTTTTATCCATCCACGGTATTAAGTTGTGTTTGGCTTCCTGCGCCAGCCTCAATCTACCGCCGAACATTCGCCCCTTAGTTTTACTAGTGTGCTTTTTGTGTGCTGGTTGCCACCAAAGAAAGTTAGTCTCAAATAGCCTCTCAAAGTAGAATGGCAAGCCGAACATACAGCCACAGAGCAACCCCGCATCCATTCCGTGCTCGCTAATCTTACGAGTTTCCAGTTGCTTGCAGCCTGCCCTTGCTCGCTTCACATTTTCAATAACATAAGGTTTACCAGTTGCCCGAAGCATTAGGCGGGCGGGCAATATCAAGAGCGGATACTCTTTATCCTTTAGCCACGGTAAATTGACGGTGGCGCTATATCCTTGACAGGGTGGGCTTGCGTGGTAGGAGTCATAGCCATCAAGTGGAAACCCCAGCGCATCGGCTAAGTAGAATTTGAATGGGTAGTGAGGTTGGGGTTTAATGTCCACGCCCTCAACCTCAAAGCCAGCACGGTAATAGCCCATACTTGCCCCGCCAGCTCCGCAAAACAAATCTAATAATCTAGGTTTATCCATATCTCTGCCCACAATAGATATTAAGTGGGGCTAGTAACCCCCGCCTTTCTTCATCCGATACCACTTACCGCCGATTTTTATTCTTACCCATACTGGCGGACTATTCCGCCTTATGCCGATGGTTAATGCCCTTTTAACATCTTCGGCCATTTCGGCCTGATAGCACCCATTGGGGTCTTCGGCAATCACCATTTCGCCGTTGATTTTGTCGGCTCGGTAAGTTTTAATAAGTAAATCTTCTAGTTCCATTTCCTTCTCCTCCTTGCCCATAGATTAACTGCCCAAACTTACTTCTGTTGCTTACTTGGTCTCCCCTGGTAGTCGAACATAAGCCAACCAATCTTTACGATTACTTTTAATGCGTTTCAGGGCTTCAATGCCGAGCTTGAGAGCATCCCTATCGGCTTGGCTTGATAACATTCTGTTCATCTGAGCTTGAAGTGTTAAGAGTTCAATAGCTTTAGTTATATCCATATCTCTCCTTCAACTGCCCAAGTTTCGGCGTGTTGCCTCAATATCTATTTCTAGGCCACATTCATCCATACATTTATTACAAAGTAACCCGTAGTTGTCGCTTATTGGTATGAAGAGCCACTCTTCTTCACCACAAAGGTCACAGATAGCCTTGCAAATCGCATATTCTAAAGATAACTTCATCCTCATTCTCCTTTAACTGCCCTTTAGGGCTTGCCATTTTTCTTTAGGTAAAACTATATTCACGAAATTAGGAGTAGAACATTCGTCACAGATAAATGTTTCTAGGTCTTCGGCAATTCCCTTCCTAGTGAGTTT
>Ga0114918_10001427_pt1 | contig 21405 bp, 27 predicted proteins | sample LantaG_FD_87015 | JGI IMG/M metagenome (GOLD analysis project Ga0114918, IMG submission 87015) | Deep subsurface microbial communities from Baltic Sea to uncover new lineages of life (NeLLi) - Landsort_02402 metaG | ecosystem: Environmental > Aquatic > Marine > Oceanic > Sediment | place... | reverse complement strand
TAGGTTTAAATCTATCAAAAACATTAACTTCTTTGTTTAATTTTGATGATGCTTCATAAGAAGCTCTTTGGTCCTGTCTTGGTTCGTAAACAACAGCTACTTTTTGACCTTGGTCATGTAAGTTCTTTGCTGCTTTTAACACAACCCCAATACCACCGCTAGGTGAGTTCATTGGTGGACAGTAAAAATAAGTAATAAACTTATTCTCTTTAAGATTGTTTATAGCGTTATCTACAATCTCATTATGAGTAGGTTGTTTAACCTCTTCTTGTACTTCAGTTTTGTTTTCCATGAAATTTATATTTATTTCTAATAATTTTAAGTGATGTAACGTATCGAAATAAATATAAACAGCATAAATAGTAAAATAAATAGTTTTTAAAAAAAAAGACCAAGAAATAAATCTTAGTCTTTTATAGAGAGCCTAACAGCAAGCCAGATTATAATAAATTACATAGTAATCTGCTGGGTCTTGTGCTATGTCACGCAGGGTTACTGGTTTACTCTCACTACTTCTAACCCTTTTTTGTCAGACACTTATGCGTTGTCTTCGCTTTCTTTTGAATCTGTACTGTCCTCAGTGATTGTATCACCGTCTACCACAGAAGAAAAGAATGTGTTATTATCCATATTCATGGTTTCAAGACTAACGTCTCCAGCTGAAACTGAAGCTGTATAAGACACATTGCTCATAGCAGCTCTTGACTTAATCCCTTTTGTTAAAGTATGGTATGCAGCAGATGCTCCGCTTGCAGTTGATGCATAATTAATTGAATTACCTGCAGAAATACCAAACCCTTTTGCAGTTAATACAGCATCTTGATTTGCTCCCATGTAACTAAATGTCCATGCATCAGTTTCGTTTAATTCATCAACTAATTTCTTAATTGATTCTGAGCCATATTCTTTAGAACTATTTTCATGACCATCTGTCATAACAACAACAAGTGCTGTTGAAATAGAATCATCTTCTTTGTTCTTATTAGCAATCTTTGCTTTAAGATTAGCAATACTAGTTCCCATTGCATCATGAAGAGAAGTCATCCCTCTTGGTGGAAACTCTGTTCCATCAAAATCTTCTACCTCTGAAATAGGGGCATCTTCAATGATGGTTTCTATTTGGTCATCAAACGCAACAAGTGTAAGGAAATATCTTTGCTCTGGAAACTGTTCATCCAAACCTCTAATTGTACCTAATTGCTCGTTAAGACCTTCGATAGTTGAGTTCCAGCAGCTTCTCATAGAGCCGCTTCTATCTAACACTAAAAGATAGTGTGTGTCAAGATTTTTATCTACAGTTGTGGTTGTTGTTGTAACTACCGTAGTAGTCGTTTTTTTTGTTGTTGTCTTCTTAGAAGACTTTTTGCTTTTAGCCATTATATAATTTTTAAATTAGTAACTCTAAATACTATGTAAAAAAAATCTAGGACAATACAAAATTTATTGCTCATTTTCTCCAACAAACAACTCTTCAACGAAATTTGGATTAATATCAGTAATAGATTTGAATACATGTTCAACTTTATCATATGTGTTGAATGCGTGTTCAATCTTAATGATTTCTTTCCCTTCTGGAACATTTTGAATTACCTCTGGAACACAGTCTATAATAACATCACAATGGTCCCATTTTTCATAATCCTCATCAATAAAATGCACGTTTCTAATTCTACTAGCGTTTTTAGCTAAAAAGTGAAATGTAGCTGGAATTGCTGAACTTCTTGTTTTTGAAATGAACACTGTTTTATAAAGATTGTTTTTTAAGCCGTGGGCCTGAATTCTATTTACCGCATCACATGCTCCAGGGTACTCTTCTGCTTGTCCGAAAACTTGAAATGGGTACTTGTTATACATAAAGTCCTCAAGTGCCTCTTCTGGCATTAAAACCGTTTCTCCATCTAAAGCAACAGTTTCCTCAAACTTATAGTGATTTGTAAGGTCATATGAATTAACTGGGAGTGAGATAAATTCTCTTTCTCTCTCTGCAATTAATTTCTCAAGGTTCTCCCAATCTTCATCAGTCCTATCTTTAACCGTCATGTCTTTATTCATTTCAACATGATTTGGATTGTTTATAAACACCTTTCTATAGTGCTTATCAAATTGGCTGTAGAAATCTCTAACTACTCCGTCAATGTTTATTCCTAATGTCTTCATTTTCTAATTTTAGAAAAATGTAAACAAAAAAAAGAGGAAAATCAATTCCTCTTTTATATTTTATTCAAATGTTGTAAACTCTCCGTTGATAAAATCAATTTGTTGAGCTTTACCGTCTCCGTGTATGATTGCATGAGATTGTAACCATGAGCTCGGACCAATGTTATATCCTATTCTAAGTTTAGTTGATGTTCCTACTTGAATAACACCATCTTTACGATTAGGAGAGTGAGAGTGGCCGATAATCATTTTAGTATTTAATCTTCTAAATTGATTTATTGAACCTCTACTTCCGCTTGCTCCAATATCACCATGTTGTCCAACTTCCCAGCTATTAACTCTATAAGAGTCGCTTCTACCAAGAGTAACAAAGTTAGGGAACCTTTCTTCTATAACATAAGGGATAATTCCTTTTGGCGCATTTCTCTCAGCTAATAACGTACTAAATTTAAAATACCATAAAGTATTCTTCATTGTGGATTGCTTCTTCCAATCTGCTCGTGTAAGCCATCTGTCAAGAAAATCATCATGATTACTTCGAACAATAATACATTTGTATTCAGAGAATTGTTCAAGACCTTCAAGCATAAGTTCGATTTCTTTACCTAGGTCATTTCTGCCATCAACCTCTTTGTGGTATTGTGCAAAAGGGTCCTTTTCATCATGGTGACTAATTGAATATCCATCAAAAACATCGTGAAGAACCACTTCTTTTGGTTTTAATTTGTCAAACAAAACATTTACTGTTGAATCTAGGACTTTCTGGTCATGCACCCCAAAGTGAATATCCCCAAGTATCGCTGCATCAACTGTTTTGTTTTTTGAAACGTTTGCTTCCCCCTCTACCTCATCTGTAAGAAATGTAAGACCTGGTATTACGTTTACTTTTTTGTTTCCACCTTTGAATGTTACGTTATAATAAAGGTCGTTAAAATTTCCATCATCTGTAGCAGTAACTTGTCTTGAGAAAAACACATCATTATCTTTTACTTCTGCGATAACAAAACCAAGAGTATGGTGGAACTCTCCTTTTTTACCAGCTTTAGAATCTGTGTAGTTAGCTACAGTACAAGCCCCAGTTGTCATCATTTTCTTTGGCGGACAGTCCTCAAGAACTGGAATCATCTGCATCTGCGCTTTTGGGTGTCCGAAAATACAAGATTCTGAACCAGAAAAACCTTCCATTGCTGTCATTGGAATGACTGCGGTTGGAGATATTTTAACATCACCAACAACTATAAGGTGTTTATGTATTGCGTGTTTTCCAGCATAAAGATAAGGCATTACCCTTGAGTGCCACGTATCAACATTTTTGTCAGAGAATACAGAAGTCGGGTTTTTATACCTACCTGCTATTACAATAATTTCAGCATCAATCTCTTTTGCATATGCTTCAATGTTTCTAAGAAACACCTCATGCACTGGAGTATTGTTTTGTGCCCATGTAATAATATATCTCTTTTTCTTTTTGCTAATTTTCTTCTTCTTAGCTTTCTCGAATTGAGGTGACTTGGGTTCTACTGGGTTTGTGAAGCCTAATTTCTCTGCCCACTTTCTAGCTGTTCTCGCAGAGCGACCTGTGTACTTAGCTAATTTTCTTTCTTTTGCATCCCACGATATTTCTTTACTTGTATAGATTTTCTCTATCTCAAAAATATCATCTTCAGTTAAATCTTTAAATTTTTTTTTGATTTTCATCCTGATTTTTTAATTGTCTTAAGTGCAAAATAAACAAAAAAATCGGAACTAAACAAACTTTTGAGTATATTTCTAACTTTTTACTCGTGTTCTAAATCATATTTCACCATTCTCTCAACAAGTTCGTTGAGGTCTATTTTAGCCTCCCACCCAAGAATAGCCTTCGCTTTTGATGGGTCTCCAATTAGCCTATCAACTTCAGCTGCTCTAAAATATCTTTTATCTACTTCTACAAGTAAATCTCCAGTTTTTTTATCATAACCCTTCTCATCAACACCTTTTCCTTTCCATTCGATTTCCCAACCAAGATGTTTTGCCGTCATTTCAATGAATGTACGAACCTTATAAGTCTTACCAGTTGCAAGAACAAAATCTTGTGGCTTACTTTGTTGTAACATTCTCCACATACCCTCTACGTACTCCTGAGCATGTCCCCAGTCTCTTTCTGCATCCAAGTTACCAATAGTTAAGATTTCACGCTTACCTTTTTTAACTTGAACCATGTTGGTTGTTATTTTTCTGGTAACAAATGTTTTACCTCTTCTTTCGCTTTCATGATTAAAAAGTATCCCATTACAAGCGAACAACCCATAAGACTCTCTATAGTTCTTAATTATCCAAAATCCGTAAAGTTTTGCACAACCATATGGGCTTCTTGGGTGCATTGGGGAGTTCTCATCATAAAACCCTTCGCTATTTTTGTTGTACTCCATCCCTCCATATAATTCGGAGGTTGATGCTTGGTAGAATTTAGCATCAGGGCAGTGTGCTCTCATAGCCTCTAATATAGTCAATGTACCAAGTGCGTCAACATTTGCTGTGTAGTGAGGGACCTCAAAAGAAACTGCAACGTGAGATTGAGCTGCGAGATTATAAATCTCATCAGGCTTAACCTCAGCAATTAACCTCATAATGTTTGATGGGTCTGTAACATCCCCATGATGAAGATGAAGGCGCTCGTGGTCCATTATGTGCTCGATTCTTTCTGTGTTGAATGTTGATGCTCTTCTCATTGTAGCGTGTACAATATATCCTTTTTCTAAAAGAAGCTCTGCTAGATATGAGCCATCTTGACCTGTGATACCTGTAAGAAAGGCGGTTTTATCTTTTATAACCAAGTTGTCAATAATTACCATACCCATCAATCTATTTAATTTATTAGAAGAACATTCGTCTACATTATTTAGATTATACAAATAAACTCTATCCTCTTTTATTGAGTCATCAATAATTACTTTGTACCTTTCGCTTATAAGTTTTGTTTTATGGTCAAAATATTCAAAATCTCCAATTACTTTTGCACATCTCGAATTGGTTACAATAGTATCCGCTGGACCCAAAAGAGTGGATTGGTGGATTTGAGCTGATATTTGATTAAATCGTGTAACTAAAGTTTGATTCCAATCTTTTTGATATATTTCAATATCATTAGCTTTATGTATTTTTATGCCAGAATAATCCCATCTTACATTAAATGTGGGAGTTAAATCTTTAAATTTTTCGTGCATTAATTTCATTTCTTCTGTTTTTTATAAAATTCTTTACCAAAAAAATCCACACCCCTTGCATGCTTAAGTCTACCTAAGCGCATTGTAATAAATGGCAAGTGTACGTCAAGAGAATAATCATCCACCCCAATCATTAGTCCAATTTGCCAATGAAAATATATTGAAAATCTAAATTGTCCCATATTATTTAATTGCGTCAATTACTGTTTTACAAATAAACTCTACTTCCTCTTTTCCCATTTTAGGATGGTTTGGAACGTAAATCCCACATTCATCAACTGTTGCTGAGTTAAGAGTTTCGTGTCTACCATATTTCTTAACAAAGAAGGGTTGTGTCCCCATAGAGCCACATATAAGAGGTCTAACCTCAACATCATTGTTCATCAAAGCTTTTACAGCTTTTTCTTTGTCTGCTTTAGTTTGGAATATCATTGGATAGCAGAAAGAGGCTGTGAATGAATCTTTGTGCTCAGTAGGTCTCCAAACTTTCTTTTTCTTGTCATAAGATTTCATAGCATCCATAAAATGATAAAAGTTTTCATTCCTAGTATCAATCATTGCATCAACCTTATCAAGTTGCTTAATACCGATTACAGCCTGAAGGTCTGTTGAACGTAAGTTGAACCCTGGCTCATAGAAAGTGTAAAGTGCGGAAAAATCATCTACATCCCATTTGTCTCTAAGTTCCGCTTGAGTTGTTGCATCAAGGTCTCTATCCCAACCATGGCTTCTAAGCATTTTAAGAAGATTATATACTTTTGTATCATTTGTACAAACCATACCACCTTCAATAGTACTCATTGTATGTCCAAAATAGGTAGAGAATGATGACATCAAACCAAAATTTCCAAGACGAACCCCGTCAAATTCAGTCCCCTGAGATTCGCAATTATCTTCAAGAAGTTCAACTCCGTATTTTTTACAAAGCGCCACAACCTTATCCATGTCTGGAGATAATCCAAGAACAGATACAAGAATCATTGCGGCTGGTTTGTGATATTTGAATATGCTTTCTAGCTGACCTACGTCAACAGCGAGGTTTTGTAGATTGCAATCTACAATAAGAGGTTCGAATCCAAGTTGCATAACTGGAGCCATATCTGTTGCCCAAGCAAGAGCTGGAACAACTACTTTATCATTCCTAAGATTTCCCATAACCTTAAGAGCATAAAGCATTAATAAATTTGCTGAAGAACCAGAATTAACAAACACTGAATGTTTACAACCAATCCATTCCGACCACTTATTTTCAAACTCAATAGTTTTCGGACCTTTTGTGAGCCTTGGGTAGGTTTTAAGCCATCCAATTAAATTATCAATATCTTCTTTGTCAATAGTATCTTTAACAAGTGTAATTTTTTCTTTTGCCATCTTTCATATCATTTTATTAATAATATGAAAATAGATTTTAATAATCAAGTTGTTTGACTCCAGGTTTGCTGTAAGATTGAATACGTTGAGCTTATTCCATGATATAGTCTGGTTGGTTTAAAATCTGGGAATATACTTTTCATTTTTGCATTTGATACGTCTTTTCTGAATTGACCATCTGGTTTTGTGCTATCGTATTCGATTTTCATCTTACCTGCACCACAAGCTCTAAGAGCTGTTCTAGCAATGTCATCAATAGAAACATTTTGGTCAGTAGCTACATTAAAGCTATCATAAACCTCATCTGTCAAACATTGTTTTATAATTTTAGCAAGGTCATCAGAATGCATAAACTGTCTAAGTGGAGTACCTGTTCCAAAAAGAGTAATCTTATCTTCTCCAGCTAATTTTGCTTGATGTATCTTTTTAATCAAAGCTGCAACAAAATGGCTATTTTCACCAAACTTATCATGTTCTCCATATAGATTGCAAGGAGTCAAGTATTGATATTGGGTGTTGTACTGTTTGTTATACGCATCTATTTGGACAGCCAAAGAACGTTTAGCGTATCCATAAGAAAAATTTGTTGGAGTTGGCGGTCCTTCGTGAAGCATATCTTCAGTCATTGGATATGTATCCATTTTATCTGGATAAATGCAGGTACTTAGTATTCCTATAAATCTTTTTACTCCATGGTATCTAGCATATTCAACAAGAAGAGTGTTCATCAAAACGTTATCTGTAAAGTATTCCCCAGGCTTATTGATGTTATCTATAATGCCACCTACTTTTGCGGCCAAATGAATTACAACTTCTGGTTGTAGGTCGTGATACATTTGAGCAACCCCTCTTTCTGCTGTGAGGTCATAGTCTTTTGATGATAAATAATGTGCTCCTGGCAAAATCTTCTTAAGAGACTTTCCAACCATACCACTTCCGCCTGTAACTACTATTTTATTTTGTTCCATTTTTTTTAAATTTTAATCCAACCTTCACAATAAAGGTCTTTCGTGTCATGGTTTGGAAATGCTGGTCCGAACCATAAAGTTGGAGCTACAACTATTTTATCTACATTATTGTTAAGCCAAGCTGCCCACCAACTAAATGTTGAGTTGCATATAATATTATTATTACAATGAGCCATTAAATATAAGTCTTCGTAATCTTTATTTCCTTCTATGAACTTAAACTTCTCTGGAACATCTGGGAAATTACTTTTACACCACTCTATATCATCAGAGAAAATCAAGAAAACAGAATCCTTTGGCATGCTCTTGATTGCTTTCATGTAATAATTCATATTCTGCGTAGGATGGTGATTTGGTGATTTTAAATAATCACCCCTCCTTATGTGAATTGAACATGTGTTTTCTTTCTCTAAAAGACTTTTTACATCATCATCTATATCAATTTTATAAGACATAAACATGTTTCTTATATCCTCTTCACAATCTGAGAAATATTTATCTGATTGAAAGTATCCATAAAGAAGTACATCTCTATTTGGGTAATCTGGTAATTCTTGATAGTGGTAACCGCTTTCGTTTACTTGTACTCTTTCTCCAGAGACGCTATATAAATCAACATCCTTAAGAATGTTTTCACTATAAGTTGTCACATGTTGATGAACCCCAATTGATTCTTGACAGTTAAAGCCAGCGTTTTTATTGTACCTTTTTCCATAAGCATATGCCACTGCTATTTGGAACATGTAATTTCCAACTCCCCCCATTAATATTGATGAAACTTTATTCATTGTCTATAATTTTTATTAAACTTTTAATGCTATCGTCTAGGCTTTTTTTTGGCTCCCACCCAAGCAACTCTTTTGACTTAGTTGTGTCTGCGTAAATACTCTCAATATCTCCATCTCTTCTTGGGTGTATTTCGTATTTTACCTCTTTGCCGTTTCTTTCAAAAGCTTCTATTACTTCTAAAACAGAATACCCACTACCAGAGCCAATGTTGAATACATCATAGTCTTTTTCTCCTACATTATCAAGCGCCTTAACGTGAGCTGCAGCTAGGTCGTTTACATCAATGTAATCTCTAACAGCAGTTCCGTCACTTGTATTATAATCATTTCCAAAAACCTTTAAGAACGGATAGTTCCCGTTTATTACACCAGTAACATACGGCATTAAATTCTCAGGGGTCCCCTTAGGTCTTTCGTAGATAATACCAGACTCATGCGCTCCAATTGGATTAAAGTATCTTAGAGAGATTGCTTTAAGGTCGTTGAACTTTGAGCAATTCTCAATTATTTGCTCACACACTCTCTTAGTTTCTCCATAAGGACTCTCGGCTGGTTGAATTGGAGTTTCTTCTGTTACTGGGTACACTTCAGGTTGCCCATAAACGGTACATGATGATGAAAACACGAGTTTATCAACCCCGTGTATTTTCATTTGCTCTAAAAGCTTAATAGTGCTGTTTATATTATTGTCATAATATTCCAGGGGGTTTTTTGTTGATTCTGATACAGACTTATAAGCTGCGAAATGAATAGCAGCTTCAATATCATAATGCTTAAATATATGATGAAGATTGTCTTGGCCAGTTGAAGACTTTAAGTCTCCTTCTAAAAAATAAAGTTCTTCTCCAGTTATTTTCTCAATATCATCCTTTACACTAATCGTAGAGTTGGATAGATTATCAATAACAAAAGGTGTATATCCACTTTCTATTAATTTAACAATCGTATGACTACCTATGTAACCAAGACCACCAGTAACTAATATGTTTTTGTTAGAAATCATTTTTCTGCCATAACCATAAAGGCGTTGTTCAAGTCTACTCCAGATGTAAAAATGTTTTTATAACCTTTATCTGTTAAGTAATCTTTGATTATTTCTGGAGTTAGAACATGTTTGTGTTTTCTGTTATTCCATGGTCTCCAGTATTCTTGAGAATAATCTGGAAGGTATAAAAACAAAACTCCTCCTTCAGATAATTTATCTCCCCAATAATTCATAACATCAACCCAGTCATCTACATGTTCAAGGCAGTGGCTAGAGTAAATATAGTCAACCTCTCCTTCTGGTAGATTTAAAGCATGCCATTCATCATCAAAATCTAAATCTATAGGTGTCGAGCCTGGGAAAGACCACTCTTTCTTCATACACCCGATGTCATATCCTTTTCCTTTACACACATATTTTGCATATGGTATTGCGAATTGAGAGCCATTTCCATCACCTTGATATGATGGATAGCTTTTATCTTTGAATTCTATTGTCTTAATCATGTTATTGTTTTTTAAAAATTGCTGTTAATACATTTTTATTCTCATCAGCAGGCTTTCTGATTGAGTCTTCTATGTTTGATTTGTTTATCATTTTGAATCCTTTGCTTTCCATAAACGATTCAAGAGATTTTTCGTTGAAGTGGTATATATGTTCGTTTGGTCTTCTATGTTTCCAATTCTCAAACCAATCATCTGATATATAGTGACACCAAGGGACTGAGATTAGTATGTAATTGCAGTTTAAATCTGCAACAAAATCTATATCCTCAAAATGTTCTAAAACATCAAAGAAAGTTATCACATCATAATGCTCTTTAGTTATGTCATCTACAAAAGAAACGCCATTTGGAGCTTCGTATCCACTAATATCATTTCCGTAGCAGTTTGGAATTATAGATGTGCATGTTTTTAAGAAATCTCCATTACCATATCCAACATCTAAGATGCTATCTGGAACTTTTCCAATTGACCCTATTAAATATCCAAGCCTTAGATTAGACATTCTTAAACCAAGCTCCCCATACGAGTTATAGCTGTTAACAACATAATCTTCATCATACTTTATGACGTTAACTTTATCTTGTTTTATAACTCCGTTTTCTAATTTTATATAATTGTCTAACATATTATTTATATACTATTAAGAAGGTTCCTCTAAAAGATTCAATCAAATCTGTCTTTTCGATTTTATCTTGATTTTCTTTCACAAAGAAATCTACAGCTTGTTTAACGTGTGGTAAAAAATTATAATCGTCTACAACTACAACTTTAGATTTACCTAATGTTAATCTTAAGTCATGAACTTTTCCTTCATACGTGTGATTGCCGTCTATGTGAATTAAATCATAACTTCTGTCCAACTCTGTTAATTGTTGGGAATCTTGTATTTGTATTTCAAAATCTATGTCTGAATCAATTCTGGATTCTATAGCTTTATGAGCTATGTTTACACTATCCTTTTCATACTCGTCAATATCATACCCTCTGGCAAATTTTAGAGAATCAGATGCTTTTATCATTGGATACAGACTATATCCAAACCTAACACCTATTTCTAATATACTACTAGGTTGAAAGTGTTTTGAGATTGCATAATAAACCTCATAGTAATTTCCTCCTTTAATATACTCTTCGTGTACTCTTATGTTTTTCTCAAAATAAAAAGATTCATCAACTACATCAAAGATAGACTTCGGCTTTAGTTTTAGTATTTCGTTTTTCATAATTTTTGTTTTAAATAATTTTATAAGATATATTTTTGAAATTATATGTATTCCTGTTTCTCAATATTGATTCCTTTTCTTTTCTGACATATGCAGTTATCTCTGGTAGCGGGCTATCTCTTTTTATAGCAGCAGCTAAAACACTTGCTCCAGAATATAAACACACATATTTATTGCAACTAAAAATTATATCACAATGCTCAAAAATAGTATTGATTTTATGACTGTTTTCAGATTCAATATCATACATGTGATGCGTATCATTATTAAATGGATTCACGTTTAACTCTTTTTCAAAGTAAACATAAATAATGTCACTACAAAGTTCTAGCTCTTTTTTTATTCTGTCAATTTCTGGTTTAGAATAAACAGATGAGATTGATGCTAAATTTACAACCGTCTTCCCTTTAAATGAGGGCAACATTTTTGGTTTGTAATAAATTTTAGGATAAGGCTCTTTAGATAATTCAACACCATGAGCCTTTTCAACTTGATTTATAAATTCTAAACCATATTCTGAGTTAGGTATTGTTGAACCGCAATTGAACTTATCATCAGACATACCTTCAACATAAGGATTCATACCCCATACTAAATCGAAAATTTCACTATTTCTAAAGGCGTTGTTTTTGTGAATGTAAAACTTAACGCCCATTTTATTAAATTTCTCTGGTAAAGTAGAGTATTGTAAATTGTCTCCCAAACCTCCCCAGGGTTGGTGTAGTATTTTATCCATTTTTAAACAGTTGATTAAATATGTGTCCGTCTTTCTTTTTTATTGTCTCCAAAAGTTTCCCTTCGATATTGTATTCTTCTATAGGTTTTCTATTGGAACTCATAGGTTTTGAATCTGGTGGAGTGAATTTTATATTGAATCTTTTTGTTAATTCTGCTAAATCTGATTCTATACTAGAAGTTTTGATGATTGTGAAATTAGATTTTATTTTAACTATCTCTTCTAGGCACTCTTCGTTTGATTTAATATCAGTAATTTTCTTTGGACTATATTGGTCAAGAAAAGCAAAAGTGTAATAACCAATATCCAACCTCTTCATTTCTCTAAATACATAGTAATCATACGTGTGGTGACTCTTAGATAAAACATTAGAATACTTCTCAAGAAAGTCATCATCAAAAATATTGTTTATGATAGTATCAAAATCAGCCAAGTAACCTTCTGACATAAAAAAAGCAGGATGTGAATCTATAGGAAGACCTGAGTCATAACGTTGAGATACCGCTTTGTATGCAGCAGCTCTAGCTTCTTCGCTATCTTTTATAGTCGCATTCCATTTACCATCAAGGCACCAAAAGGTTATTAGCGATATATAGTAGTCTATAGGATTCCTAGCTATACAAACTAATTCTTGATTTTCTTTTACGATATTATTTTTAACACAAAAATGGTAGTTTTGATTATGTGGCAAAACATAGCCAGCTGGCAATGACCTTGTGGCGAATGTACCAGCTGTTTTTGGTTGGTGGAGTAATAAAAATTCGTTCATAATTTTATTTATAATATTTTACTAATATCGTATCTATTGGTGTTAAAATTACTTTCACTATGTATTCTGTGAAAAACCTCATGAGTTGGTATGTTTATAAATTTATAATCAGACCTCATTAGTTTAAGCCAAAAGTCAAAATCTTCTATACCAGCAAGGGATTCATTCCACCCATTAGTACTATCAGCACACTCTTTTCTAAAAATTGCAGATGAATTTGCAACTTGATTGTTTCCAGCAAGGGATTTTGATTTTATATCCTTATCTTCTTTTGCTAGATTTGGGCCTCCAGTTGGAATATCGTTCTCATTTATATAAGTTATCTGAGTTCCTATTACATCAAAGTCATTAGAAAATTTCATCTGTCTCTCAAGTTTTTTTGGAGCCCAAACATCATCTCCATCTTGAATTGCATACCAATCTCCATTTGCTTCTTTAAGCATTTTATTTAGAGTCTTAGATTTTCCGCTATCATCCCCATAGTCAAATACCCTAATTCTATCGTCATTGAATTTCGACACAATATCTTTACTAGAATCAACAGTCCCATTGAATCCTATTAATAACTCAAAATCTGTGTGTGTTTGTTCTAAAACAGAACGCACGGCTTTCTCTATATATTTTTCATCATTATATGTTGCAAGTAAAACAGATACCATATTAACTTCTTATTTCTTTATGGTCCTTATCTAATGCTAGTAGTTTCTTTTCAAAAGGAATATTCCAAGACTCAGGATAACAATAACTTGGATTTAACACCTTTCGCTTATTATCAATCATATACCTATTAAGCTGACTCTCATCGTGCCATATAGCTATAATATCACTTTCTAAATCTTTATCAACTCTTTCTTTTAGTGTTTTAGACATATCTAAAAAAGCCTCAGCTGTACCTCCATTAAATCCACCTGCAACATAACATTCTCCTTCCCCTTCAGAAACATAGGCTGTAGACTCTGGTCTTGTTTCGTATGTACCTCTTCTTCCTCCAAAAAAACCTGGATGTTCAGTTGCTACTAAATTGAATTCTTCACCTGGCAACGCTTCGTCACCAACCTCTGATACAAATAACATATCAGCATCACAGTAGTACAAGTAATCCATTTTCATCAATTCTTCTCTGTGTTTGTCAAAAACATGGTATCTCTTTAGGGTTGCGTTAGGCCAAGGTTCGTGTTCATGAGGAAATGATACTAACCCTTCTTTATTTGGCATATCTCCATCTGTAAAAACAAACATTGTAACTTCATGGTTCTTCATGAAGTGTTTTTTAACAGATTTAAACAAAGGCGGAATGAATCTATCATACTTACCTGTTGCTATTACTAATAATCCTATCTTACTCATAATTTTCTATTTTTTTAAAACTTACTTTATCACTTATCTCCTTGTGAATGTCCCATTGCAATTGTTGATTGACTTTATCGTCAGAAATAGGATTATCTCTATTGTATGTATAAAGTATTGTATCATTGAATAGTGTTTTATCATAACCAGCCATCTCCATTATAGGAAACATAATAGCTACATCATAAGTCATTTTATAAAAATCTCCATTATCATCTTTTAGGCAAGAAAAGTTTTCATCTTGTTCCGCTATCTTTTGGTAAAGACCAGCTCTGAAAGTTCTCAGATGAGACACTCTAAACGGACGTTTTCTAAGAGTTGGAAATTCATCTTTAGGGTATGCGCTCGCAAAACCTCTTTGACCGTTTGTCCACATTGCTTGGCCATACATAATCCAACAATCTTTTTCCTCATACTGCTTATTAACATAAGATAGTACATTTTTACTAGGAAACCAATCATCTCCATCAAGGAGTACAACAATGTCATCTGGGTCGCAATGATTCATTATAGAATCGTGTATATTCTCAAGAGCTGTTTTACGAACTTCATTTTTAATAATAATAGCCTTATCATTATCGTGAGGTAATTTATCGTAAGAACCATCTGTTGACATATCATCAACAAATATAACTTTGTAGTCTTCATATTTCTGCGTCATAGCAGTTGCTACACACTGCTCTAAAAAATCACCTGGATTGTAGAAAGGTACTATAATTTTAATCTTGTTCATCATTGTCTTTTGTTAATTCACTTAAGTAATCCTCAAGCCTATTGATTACATGCTTCCCATCTTCATCTAGCTCGCCACTAACTGGATATATGCATTCTATTTTAGATTCTTGGTTTCTAACTGGCAGGAAATAGCAGGTAAACCCAGATGGTGGTGTCATTTTCCTTTGTATATTATCTACATATTCTGCCACATCTCTGTTTTCTAAACTCCCCACAGATATATAAAATACTAAAATAGCATTCTCAACTTTTGCACAATTTAACAACTCTTTATCTCCAAATATAGTGTATTTTAAAAAGCATTTTTCCCTTATTGACTCAGCAAGCAAACTCTCATAATCAAGAGTAAAACCATCGGTTCCAGGAATAGATAATTTGCCATCGAATTTACCTCTTACTCTACCAAGGGTTTCTTTGCAAAGTGCATAGAAGAATTTTTTAATCCAAGCATCTTCTATTGTATCTTGTCTGTTTCTATCTATGCCAGCCATTGTAGCATACAAATAAAATGTTTCTTGAGCATCCTTTAACAAAGATGTCATTTGCTCATCAGTTAACTCAACGTTTATTAAAGGTTCTCCGAGCTTTCTTCTAGCACGAGTTATTGTTTTTGTTGCATCAATCATTTTCTTTTTGTTTTGCCATTGACCTAATTTTATCAATAGATTCGTTTATTTCAGATTGCTCACCATCAGATAATTCTTCCCATCTTTTACCGTATTTTTTGATTGCAATCTTGTCTAAGCTAGAGCTTACGACATCAAGTTTGGTGTTTCCAAAATCAATTTTTTGATGGCATCCTTCTATATTTGAAAAGTCTATGGATTCTAAATTTATAAAATCACCATGAAGAAAAGCATTATTCATAAGCTTTCTTCTAACTCTAGCTTCGCTTTCTTTTACTGTCATAGTCATCTCATCATCTAGTGATTGTTGAACTCTTCCTGCTGGAGCGTTTACTAATCTACTATCACCATAAGCTACCATCATGTTTCTTGGAAACATTTCAGCGAAATCATATAAAGCCATTTCTAACTCTTCTACATTTGCAAACTTAGACTTTCTTGTAAGCTTATAAATATCTTTTCTTCTAAATACATGCCCATCCATAGCGAATGGATACCCAAAATCAAGATAATGAACTGTCCAGTCCCACTTTATATATCCTTCTTCAATTTCAATATCACGAATCTCATTGTCAGCACCAAGCGTGTAACACTTAGTTGTATTCTTTCCTAGTCTAAGAGAAAAGCAAACTACATCATCATCTGATTCTATTTGACTTGTAATGTCTTCGATTTTAACCTCCTTATATATAATATCATCATCAAGAAAGAAGCAAGAATATTCGTGGTCTGTTTTTAATAATTTTAAAACCTGTTCTTTAAACTCAGCTTCAGCTCCAACAAAATTTACATGACCAAACTCAGGGTCATTAACCACACGCCCATAAGCTTTATCGTAATCTTCATCAGTGTGACTTACTATTACATTTAGGTCAAATATATCTGGCGCATTCTCCTCTACACTCTCAAGGAATAGTTTAAGTTGCGATGCTCTATCTTTACTGAATACTATAGCGTTGATTTTATTTTTCATCGTCCAAATTTTCAATAAAATTGATTATTTCTTCTTTTCTTTTTACGCCAACAAATTTGTCAACAACTTCCCCGCCTTTAAAAGCTAGTACCGCAGGTATGCTTCTAATACCAAACTGTTTAGACAACTCTGCGTTATCATCAACATTAACTTTTAATATAACTACATCTTCAACTTCTTTTGATACCTCTTCTAGTATTGGTCCAAGCATTCTACAGGGCCCACACCATTCAGCCCAAAAATCTACAATAATAGTTTTTGATTCTTTGTCTACTATACCCTGAAAGTCTTCATTGCTTACGTTAATTATCTGTACCATACCTAAATTTTTAATATTTTATTGATTTATACATTTTCTTTCTATTTATATAAAAAGCAAAAAGCTTTTGTTTAAAATAAATAATTGCTTTGAGAAAATCAATTTTTTTGGATATTTATTAGTAAAACGAATAAGATGAACAAATCAAAAGTTAGCCCAAACGCTATCAAAGAAGCTATTCTTAAAGAAGGACTCAGAATTAAAAGAAGAGAAGAGCTTTATGAAGAAGTACAAAGAATCGAAAAAGAACTTGAAACGCTTAACAAATTAAGTGAAGGTATGGCTGGTTCTTTCGGATTCGTAGGAGACAAGTCAGACAACCATAAGCATGGTTTTGTTGACAGTAATTTTCAAAACATTTCTAATATCGCAAGATTAGAAAAAGAATTTTCTGATGAAGATGCAAAGAGTTCAATGAACGAAGATGCTCTTGATGAGAATTCAAAACTTAAAGCTGAAATCGAAGAGCTTAAGAAACAACTTGAGGAATCAAAAAAATAAACATAACACGTAACACTATTAAGTCATGAAAGACAACAAATTTAAAATTACTAAAGCTGAGCTACAACAAATCATTAAAGAGGAGTATGCATCTATGGCTAAAGACAATGCGAGAGCAGAAGAGATTAAGGCGAGACTTTCTCAAATTAATGAAGAATTAGAAACTTTACCAGAAACTCTTTCTGAAGTAGAAGCTTCTGGAACTAAGAAGGTATCAGCTACTGGCTGGACTGGAGAAGGTGAAGGAGATACTAAGTATGGAGAGAAGTTTGAAAAAATCGGAACTCACTTGAAAGAAGATGAAGAAATGGAAGGTGACATGGAAATGGGCGGAGATGAAATGGAAGCTGGTGCTGAAATGGAAGTTGAAGTTGAAGACGGTGGATACTTTGAGTTAAAGTTTGCTGAACTTGGAAAAGAGCTTGATGAGAAAATCGGTGGAGAAGAAGGTGATGATATGGCTGCAGAAATGGGAGCTGATATGGGACTTGATTCTGAAGAAGAAGTTGAAGTTGAGGAAATTGAAGAGTCATCTACAGGTGTAGTTGCTGAAGAGGAAGAAGTTGAAGTTGAAGAAACTATCAACGAAGACCTTGAGGAGCCAATTGAAGGAGAAACTCCAGCTCAAGATTCTGATGCAAGATTTAACGATTACATGGAAAAGGATAAGCACGTAAAAGAAGGAACTGCGAAAGTAGGAACCACTCTTTTAAGCGAAGGTTTTTCTACATCTAAGAAATCTGCACTTGACAGCGAATTAGAAAGAATGAAAAGACTTGCTAAGCTATAATAAAGCTATCAATGAATGATAAGGAAAAAATAATTAGAGATATAATTAAAAGAGAAAGCCTGAGAATGATAAAAGAATCTCAGGCTTCTTTTTTAGTAGAGTCCTCTTCTGATGACACTGAAACAAAGATGTCTATGAAAAGGGTGAATGATTATATCGGCTTGCTAGAGAAAAATCTTGAGAAGCTCAATAACGAAGAAGCTACAGCTATGGATGCTGAAGACTTCATGGCATTGAAGGATATTAAGAAATCTCAATTAAGCGAGCTTACTGCAATGATTAAAACTTATGAAAAAAAGTTAGAACTTCTAAGAGTTCAAAAATCAGAGCTAGACGATGCTTTTTCTGATGTTGATGCCAAAGGTGCTGGTGTATTTAAAAACCAAGAGATTATTGAATTTAGTGCTGAATCTTTCAAGAAAGGTTGGGGATTAAGAATAGAGACTGATAATTATTTTGTTGATTTCGTAAAGCAAATGGATGAGACGAATAACTTTAAAGTCATGAACTCAAATGTACCAGGTCTTAAAAATGGATTTGTTGCCGCTATACCAGGGTTAAAAATTGGAGGTGAAGGTTCTATTAGTATTTACAGAAGCACAGGTGGAGGTAGATATGAAGAATTAGACAAACCATTGGTTATGAGAAACATTAGAAAAATGTTTAAAAACCCTCAGTAAACAAAAATTACTAGATATTAAAAAAGCTCACTAAATTTTAGTGAGCTTTTTTTTGTAACTAATTGTAAATTATTTTAACAACTGGCGACCATCATCTATTTTGATGTCCCCTTCTCTTTCTACAATATCATTTTTAAGACTAACTTTTCTCTTAACTTTTTTAGCTGGAGTTTTGATGTCCTCTGGTTTAATTAAACCTTTGTCTGTTTTATTATTATTTTTCATAACTTACTTATTTTCGTTGAAGATTTCTCTACCATCGTTTGTTAATAGTCTATTTTCATTTTTGGCCATAAGACCAGTGTTGCTTTTAGATTGCTCTACTTTTTGAGCTTTCTTTTGAGCGTTTTCTCTTAGGTCATTTCTATTAAGCAACCCTTTATCTTTGGGCTTCTTTTTATCATTCCCTGGTAATTCTGGTTGAAAGTAATGTAAATTCATAGCGTATTATTTCCTATAAATAGGAGTAAAAAATGAAAAATTAAAATGCCTTATGTATTTCGTATTGTACCTGGCATTCTATCTTCATCTTCAAATTTCTCAAACCTATCAATTATATCAATCAAAATTTGCTCACGAACAATATCTTCTTTTTCAAATTTAAAGTTTTCGCAACCATTTATAGTGCTGATTATTTCGGAGAAAATATCAACAGCTACATATTTTTTATTAATATCATTCTGTCTAGTATCTCCCATAAATACAATCTTACTATTTCTACCCAAACGAGTAACAATACTCTTAAGTGCTTTAATATCAAAGTTTTGGAACTCATCAACTATAATAAAAGAGTCCTTTAAAGAACGCCCTCTTAGGAACTGAGCTGGTTTGAATTCTATCATCTTTGAATCCCAAAGGTGTTTAAAATCTTTTGGAGATAAAAATTCTTCGAAAGAATCAATAAAAGATTCTGCATAAACAGCCATCTTTTCTTCTAGCGTCCCAGGAAGAGCCCCAGGGTCTCTTGTTCCAGATAAAACTTCTGTTGGTTTCGATAAGATTATTTTTTTACATTTACCAGCAAGTAGCGCTTGAGTAGCGGCATAGCAAGCTATAAATGTTTTGGATGTACCAGGTGGTCCAGCTACTGTTATAATCTTGTTTTTTTCAAGAATAGATAATACTGTTTTTTGTTTCGATGTCAGTTCAAAATCCAGTTTATTTATCCTAACAAACTCATTTGTCGTTTTTACTGTATTTTTGTAGTTTTCAATTTCTTCCAAGGCATGCTTAGGAAGTTTTTTGTTTTCTCTTCTCGGTGTATTTCTATTTTTAGCCATATAATTTTTAATGTATACTAATAAATAAGCATTTTTTTCATGAATACAAAGCAATATTGGTTTAATAAAAAACTTAATATTTATATAGAAAAGCATTAGTATGTCACAAATCAACATAGAAGAATTAAAAACTTTAATTGCAAATGGAATTAGAGAGCAGAATTTACATGAATCTTTACCAGAAGATGCTGTAGAGAAAATAACTAGAAAAATATTAGCTCTTAGAGATAAAGAGTCTGCTCTTGAAATGCCAGATATAGTTTCTGAAGTAGAGACAGCTGACCTTAACTACTCATCTGGTCATAGCGACCAATTCCCTGACCAAAGAGAATTAGAAGTTTCCCCAGAACAACATGTTAGTGTTACAGGAGAAACAAGTACTTTTGATAACCCTTCTGGCGCTGTTCCAACTGAACAACCATCTGACCCAACTATGGGTTATACTCCAGAACTTCCAGAGATGCTTCAAAAAGCTGCTCCAGGAGAGTTGTTTGTATTTAGATATAATGACGTAGGAGAAAGTGGAGAGAACCTTAGCAATAAGCCTATGAGGTTAATGGATGACCCAGATGTAAAAAAATCAATGCACGACCTTTGGATTCAGGAGGGGAAAACAAAAGCAAAAGTTTTTGTAGCTAAATTCGAAGAGATGGGAGAGATTGATTTTAACTACGCAGATGGTACAAGTAAGTTCACAGAGAAATCTGCGCTTCCAGACCACGCTGGCGGACCTGAATATCAAGAAAACCCTTATGCTGCCGCATCTTTGCCGCAGGTAGATGCTGCTACTCAAGAAAATCTTGAGACATATATGAAATCATCTGTAGATTTAGAAAAGACTATTCATGATATTGTAATGAAAATTATAAAAGATTCTTTATTAACAAACACAGAACAAGCTGTTAATAATAACACTCTTAATATACAAGAAAATGACATGCCAATGGTAGCAGTTTGCCCGAAACCAACAAGTGGTGAAATGCCAATGATGCTTACGAAAGATGAGTTCGAAAAATTTCAACTAACAATGGAAGATGTTGTTAAAGATGATAATTTTGAAAGAGTGGACTTACCAAAAGAACTAAACGAAGCAATTACTTCGGGAGATAAAACTATGCTAGTTCAGGAAAATGAACACATGCAAAAATGGTCATTCAAAAACGTTGAGTATTACACTCCATTGAATAGACTTTCTAAATCAAAAGGATATACAAAATACTAAAAACACTTTAATTTTATGTCTTGGAATTTTAAATTAGAAGAAAACGAAGAAATTATGAATAATACTTGGAAAATCACAAACACATCAGAAGCTGATGTTAAGATAGCGGTTGCACTTGGTGGAGCTAATAACCCAGGAATAATATTAAAACCTGGAGAAATGGTTTTGTCTATTGATAGACTTACAGCGCAATTAGATGCTCAGGAAAGAAGAAGTAAAGTGT
>Ga0114918_10001426_pt1 | contig 21430 bp, 19 predicted proteins | sample LantaG_FD_87015 | JGI IMG/M metagenome (GOLD analysis project Ga0114918, IMG submission 87015) | Deep subsurface microbial communities from Baltic Sea to uncover new lineages of life (NeLLi) - Landsort_02402 metaG | ecosystem: Environmental > Aquatic > Marine > Oceanic > Sediment | place... | reverse complement strand
CCCACGGGTTGGGGGGGGGGGGTGGCCGGAAGTGGTGAGGGGAGGGAGGGGGGGAGGGGGGGGGAGGGGGGGGGGGAGGGGGGGAGGGGGGGGGAAGAGAAAGAGAGGGGGAGAAAGATGGAGATGAGTTTTTTTTTTTTTTTTTTTTTGCTTTTTTTTCCGTCGGGCGAAATGGAGCGACGAGCCAAACTTCATCGTTCGAGAGAGAAAAAAAACCCATCGAAATGATCCTCGCATCATCTCCCGCTGGCGGCTTCGTCCGCCCGCTCCGGGCTCTGCCGCCTCGCAGGACGGCACCAGCAGCTCGAATCGTATCGTCCGTGCGCAAATTCGGAGCGGAAAGGCCCCCGCTGCTGCTGACGAGAGCAGAGAAAGATGACGAGTCTCCTTCAAGCTCCCCGACCCCATCTTCTTCGTCAGCTTTGTCAAACATCTCGACCCCTTCCTCCTCCTCCACCTCCGACGCCGCCGACGTTGACGTCGACGACCCTTTCTTCACGGACGACGAGGAGACGGCCTGGCTCACCCAGTTCCTGCCCTTCTCCCGCCTCTCCCTGGACGCGGCCACCTGGCTGGCGGCGAACGCGGAGAGGGAGACGCTGTCCCCGGGGCAGAAGGTGCTCGTGCCAGGTGCGTTTTTGTTTTTTTAGCGTTGGTGCTTTTTTTTCATTGTTGATCTTTTCGGGTTTTTTTCAGAGGAAAAAAGAAGAAAAGAAAAAACTCTTATATTTTTCTCTTCTCTCTTTCCATCCCTCCACCACAACAGGTGGACTCTCGGCCCTCGTGGCGGTGCGCTCCGGGAGAGTGGGCGTCGCCAGGGAGGTCGAGTGCAGGGCCTCCGCGCCTCTGACGACTTCCTCCTCCACTTCAACTTCAAGCTCTTCTTCTTTAAGCTCTTCTTCTTCAACTTCATCTCGATACACCGCCGCGGGGCCCGGCGCCTCGTTCGGCGCCTCCGACCTCCTCGCCAACCGCGCCTCTCGCAGCGACATCGTCACGCTCGGGGACGGCGGCGAGGACTCGAGCTCCATCGCGGCGACCACAACGATCCTTCGAATCACGCCTGCGATCCTCAACAAACTCGCCGAGCTCTTCCCCGGCGCCGAGCGGGCGCTGCTGTTCGGCGCCGTCGACGCCGGGGAGGAGGCCGCGGCGCTGGCAGCAGCGGATGCGGCGGCCCTACGCCAGGAGCTCCAGGACGCGGCCAAGCGCGCCGCGGCCTTACAACCTTTCTTAGTCACTTCGCCTAAGCGAGGCATCGTCGGCGTGTCGAGGTACGCGTCGCGGCTCCGCAAAGAGATAATCGCCGCGTCGCGCGACCCGGCGCGTGGGCCCGTCTTTGTCTTTGGCGAACCGGGGTTGAACAAAGACAACGTCGCCGCTCTTGTCCATTTCGGCAGCGCAGACCACTCCAGTCCCATGGTCTGCGTGGACTGTGGCAGGCTCTCGGGAGACGGCGCCGACCTGTTCGGTAGAGGGGCGAGACCGGGTTTGCTCTCGGCCCTGAGGGATGGCACACTGCTGCTCAACAACGTGCACCTCGCGCCGCCGTCGCTCGCCGACGCGCTGGTCCAGCTGCTCGCCTCCGGGACTTATACTCGCGCGTTCTCCCCTCGGAGGGCGGCCGGAGCCGGAGATCTGGCCCCTGCCCCGATCCTAAGGTCGCCGGCCAGGATCATGATCACGGCCGAGAGGAGGCAACCGCGGTTCGAGGCGCTGATGACGGTCATTCGGTGAGATGTTTTTTTTTTGTTCAATTCCCCCGCCTCTCTTTTCCTCTTCAAGCCCTCGACCTCTCGATCTCTCGACCCTCTTTTCTCAACTTTTTTCCCTTCCCGAAACACACAAAAACAAACCCCATCAAAAAATCCCCAAAGCGTCCCGCCGCTCCGCGTGCGGCCGGCGGACATCGCGCCGCTCGCCGACTTCTTCCTCCGCGACCTGGCCAGGAGGACCGGCGCGGCCTCGCCTCCCACGCTCAGCGCCGCGGCCCTGCGCCAGCTGGAGGCCTACGCCTTCCCGGACAACATCGCGGAGCTGCAGAGCGCCGTGGAGAGGGCGGCGGTGCACTCTGGCGACCGCGACTTCGGCGGCGGCAAGGGGGGTTCGATGGGAGGTGGAGCAGGTAAAGAAAGCTGGGCGAAAGCAAACCAGGTGGTTCCGGCCTCAGGCCTCGTCAAGAGCAGGACGACGCGCGGTGTGGGTTCCGCTTCGATGAACGGCGGGGGTGGCGCTGCCATTGCTGCTGCTGCGCAGGCGGCGGCGCGGGCTTCGACTTCCGTCGCCGTCGCGAGCGGAGGCAGCAGCAACTCCAACTCCACCAACACCGGCGGCAGAAAGCCCGTCAAGCCTTCCTCTTCGATGCCTTTACTCGCCTCGGTCGACGGCGCCACCATCTCCGCAGACGCCCTCTGGTTCGCAGCGGCGGACAGCGACCGCGGCAGGATCAACCTCCTGCAGACGCTGCCCTGGCTCAAGTCGTTCGTGAGGAGCGACTTCTGGAGAGACACGCTGCCTTTCAAGATCGTTGCTCCGATCTATGTCCTCTACGTGGCGTACCTGTTTTTGGGTCCGCAGGACAGGGCGCACAACTTCGGTCTCAACCTGTTTTGGTGCTGGTGAGGGAAAAGAGAGAGAAAGAAAGAAAGTGAGAGAAAGAGAAAGAGAGAAAGAGAAAGAAAAAACTCAAAAAAACTTGACTCTCGCTCTCTCTCCTCTCTTTCAAAAAATAAAATAAATCAACAACAACTCCCAAGGTGGTGGCCCGGCTCCTTCATCGTCTACCCTTTCCTGGGACGCATCTGGTGCGGCTCAATCTGCCCCTTCATGATCTTCGGCGAGATCGCGCAGAAGGGCCGACAGATGATCGACAAGACGCCGCTGAGGAAGTGGCCACGGGACTCGATAGAGAAGTGGGGCCCCTGGTTCCTCTACGCGCTTTTTTTCGGCATCCTTGTCTGGGAAAGAGTCTGGGAGCTCAGCGACCACGCGTCGCTGTCGGCCTGGCTGCTGCTGCTGATCATGGCGGGCGCTGTTATCTGTTCTGCCGTGCTGGGCTTTGAGCACAGGCTGTGGTGCAGGTATCTGTGCCCGATCGGGGGGCAGAACGCTCTCTTCTCCAAACTCGCCCTCACCGAGCTCCGCGCGCGCAAGGGCGTCTGCTCCGGCAATTGCACCACCTATCACTGCTTCAAGGGAGGCCCCGCTGAGCCCCCCGAAGGCATGGAGACCGAGGGCTGCCCCTTGGGATCTCATCCTGCGAACCTTTTGGACAATGCCAATTGCGTCAATTGCTTCACCTGCGAGGCGGGTAAGGCGAAAGAAGGAGGAGGAGGGAGAGAAGAATGGTTTTGGAGAAGAAAGTTTTTTTTTTTTTTTTTTCCCCGTCGCTCGGGGCGCCGTCGCCGTCGTCGGCTCTTCCAAACCCGCTCAACGCCACCAAGGCCACCGCGCAGAGCTGTACACGCGCAAGACGAAAGAAAAGAAGCTGACCCTTTTTCTTTTCCCTCTCTTCTTCCTCCTACTTCTTCCAAAACAGCCTGCCCGCACCGCTCCGTGGAGTTCAGGCTGCGTCCCCCGGCGGCGGACATCTGGAACTTCGGGCACCAGGAGTCGGTCGCCGAGCTCTGCTTAATGTTCATGCTTTTGGGTGCCGTCGCGGTCCATCACTTGCCCGTCGTCGCCGCGCAACTCGGGATCAGCCCGGGCTTCATCGCATCGCAGCTGACGCCGCACGAGGGGCTGCCTGCTAGTTTCTTCAGCTGGCACGCGCTGGCCACCGCGGTGCTGCTGGCCGCCCCCGCGGGCTTCGTCTGGGGGGTGGACTGGCTGTGGAGGGCTGCCTTCGAGGCGAACGCTGGGGTGAGCGTCGTCGCTTCGAGCGGCGGCGGAGGAGCGAAGGACGAATTCGCGGCGCTTCTCGCTTCCGCTTCTTCTTCTTCGTCTTCTTCGTCGTCTCCCGCTCCCACAACCGCCACGATCCCGCCCTTCCTCTCCCGCCTCCCTCCGCGCCTCACCCGCGTCGCCTACGCCTACCTCCCGCTTACCTGGGCAGCGACCTTGGCTCACTACGAGGAGTGGGGCCTCCGAGAGGCCGGGACCGTCGCGCGCGTCTTCGCGCGCTCGCTCGAGGACGCGTCGCTGCTGCCGCGCTCGCTCGCGCAGCTCGTCCCGGCCCCGGCCGCGGATCCTGCAGTCGTCGACTTCCTGCAGGGATCCACGCTGCTGCTGGGAGCGGTCGGGGCCGCCGTTTTCACGAGGAGGCTCGGGGCGAGGCCGTGGGCGCAGCTGGCGCCGCAGCTGGTCGGGATCGCGCTGGTCATGGCCGAGCTCTGGTATTTGATCGTTTGTTGAAGAGAAAGGAACAGTCGTTTTGCCTTTTATTTCCCCTCTGCTTTGAACTCTTCGTTTTTGACAGTTTCAGAAGTAGTTTTTTTGTTTTTGTTTCAGGTTTCAGCAGCAGAAACAGCGCGGTGGTGGTGATGATGATGGTGATGATGATGATGATGATGCAAGAGAAAAGAAAATAAGAAAAGAGAAGAAAAGATGAAACAAAAATTCATTTTTTTCCGCGTCGAGGTTGAAGGATCGATCTCGAGTGATTGATCTCGCACCGTCGTCTCTCTCTCTCTCTTCACTCTCTCTCTTTTCTTTCGAACCCTCCACGATGTCGAAGAAGGGAGCGCAGCGCGTCGTCGATGAGAACAAGAAGCGGATCCGAGTACTGACAGCGTTGGTGGCGGTCTCGATTGTGAGTGTCTTCGAATGCCTTCCGTTCTCTCAACCTCGACCTCGACCTTCTCGTCTCTTCTCTCACCTCTCGCCTCCCTCTCCTCTCTCCAACCCCCTCATAAAAAACCCTACCCCCCAGCTCGCCTTCTTCTACGCCAGGTTCGTCCATCCTTCGTCCCCCAAAGCCCGCGGGCGCCACTTCCTCGGCTTCGCGGCGGCGAGCGCCGTCTCTTCTCTCTGCCTGTTGGCATTAAAGAGGCACGCCGAGCCGCTCTTCGACAACGCCACGGGCTCGCTCCTCCACGGCGGCGGGGACTTGTCCGAGCCGGGAGGTATGACCTCGACTATGCACGACGCGGTTTACATTTGCTCGGCAGCTTTACTGGTCGGATCCCGCTACGATGCCGCGCTCTTTTTACTGTTCTTGCCCTTTTTTTACGGTCTCTTCAAGCTCTGGACCTCGGTCCTCTCTCCGTGGATCTTCTTCACTCCCACGGCGAGGGAAGCCGGGGAGGGTGTAAGGGGGGGCGGAGGAGAAGGCGGCAGCAGCAGCAGCAAGAGGGGACGCGGAGTCATGCCCAGGAGCGGAGGCAGTGAAGGTGGAGGTGGTGGGAGGAGGAGGTGATGTGATGAAAAGCAGAAAGAGAGATTGAGTTGTTTTTTGTTTTTTGTTTCCTCGCAGTTTTTTTTCCCTTTCCCTTTCCCTTTTTTCTTTTTACACAAAAAAGTCAAAACAACAAGTAATAAAGCACACGAATGCAATTGAATCATCATCAACAGAACAAAGCACTCAAGAAAAATGGGAAAGCACAAGCAAGTCGGGGGGTAGAATGTACACATTTCTTTCTTTCCTCTTCCTCTTTCCATCATTCACCCTCCAGCCCCCACCGCCACCGCCACCATCACCTTGGCGCTGGTCCAAACGGCCGCCAGCACGGCCCTGGCCAGCCACGGGTTCGTGTACGCCCCGAAGGCCCCGTACGACAGCGCCGCTGCCCGGTAGAGCCACCGGCCCCACGCCCATACCTTTTTGATTTTGCCGCGCCGGAGCTCGAAGAGCGTTGTCGCCAGCGCCCGCCGCAGCGCTTCCGGGTCGAGGTCGCGCGCCTGCGGTAAGGAGGCGACGTAGCTGGCCACGAAGTGGGCGACGGCGTCGAGGGCGTCGTCGCGGGAAACGAGGACGTAGGAGCCCTCGAGCAGAGGCGGGGAAGAAGAGGAAGACGCGGGAGGAGAAGTGGAGGAAGGAGAAGTGGACGAGGAAGGAGAAGCAACGGCGACGACCTTGACCTCTTTGCTGCTTTCGCCTTCTTCCTCCGCGTCATCTCCTTCTTCCTCTTCGACGGAAACGACACCGGCAGGCAGGGACCACCAGTCCGGGCTCAAGACCTGCCCGGAAGAAGCAGAGCCATTAGATTGCGGCGGCGGCGGCGAAGAAGAAGCGTCAGTTCCGGGAAGGTGGTAAAATACCTTTCGGCTGCCTCTCGCACGGGCGCATGCTCGCTCGATGGTCTCCAAGAAGCTCGGCGCCGAGACCCTCTCCTCGAGTAAGGAGTAAAGCTCCGCCGAACCCTTTTCAGAGGAGAAGGCCGGGGAGAGCCAGGAGCTCCGGGTGAGGGGGCTCAGGGCCGCGGCGGTGAGGGAGGCGCTGTTGTTGTTTTGGTTTGAGGTTGAAGAGGTCGAGTTTTTTTTTTCCCCGTTTTTTTTTCGTTCGATGTGAGCGAGGGCTTTTTCTCTTCGATTTCGCTTTCTCGCTTTTCGCTTCCGCCTTCCACCCGCCTTTTCTCTTCTCTTCTCTCCACTTGACCAGCAAGGCCGCACCGTTCCGCGTCGAGCGTCTCCTGCAGCGCGGCGTCGACGTCGGCCTCGAGGAGGAGAGGGAGCGAGGAAGCGGGAGAGGGCATTGCGTCGTCTTTGTCAGCGAGAAAGAAAAAAGGTTTGTCCCAAGGGCGTTTACTCGTTCCGCGGCTGGAGCTCTCTCTCTGGCTCTCTCTTTCACGCAGAGAGGCGGAGAACGGGGTTTTTCGAGGTGCCGAGGGCCGGTGGAGGAAGAGAGCAAGAGAAGCAGCAGAAGAGAGGAGGTGAAGAGAGAAGTGTCGGAGCTCTCTCTTGCTCGCCCTTTTTTGACGTTTGCTTCTGCGTCGTCGTCGAAAAAAATAAAATAAAAAAAACTTCAACAGCTATCTCACTCCACTATTCCCCTCTCTTTCGAAGGCGCGCCATCCTGCTCGTTGCCTCCGCATCGACCTCCCTCCTCCAGATCCACTCTCCTCTGTCCCCTCTTGACCCTCGCACAAGGAGAGAGCACCAGGCAGAAGCCGCCCTCGCGTGAGAGCGCGAGAGAGAGACAAAACAGAACAAACAAATCGATTCGATGGCTGACGAAAAGCCGTCGCTGCCGGCCTCTGGCGGCTCGGACGGCTCCCTGATGGGCACGCTTGCCTCCTGGGGCGGCTCTGCGTGGGCTGCGGCCAGCGCGGCCGCGACCAGCGTGTCGAGGTGAGGACGAGGAAGATGAAGAGAGAGGGAGAGAGAAAAAGAGAGCGGCAGCGTCGTCGGACGAGTTTCGCTCCCCAATCATTGTCCACTTTTCCACGCCTGTTTTGCACCGCTTCTGCTCAGGCGCTGCTTCCTTTCGATGCACCAGCGCTTTGTTATTGATTGTGGCAGTTGATGGGGGCAAAGATAAGAACTAGAAAAGCGATGAAATGCCGTGAAAGCGAGGAGCGAGAGACGAGAGGCTCCGATCGAATGACAATGGCGGCTTTCTTCTTCGACCTCTTCCTCTTCTTCTTCTCAACCCCGACCTCCACCTCCCCACCTCAAAACACAACACCACCACAACAACACCAACAGCTTCCTTGGCTTCGAGGACCTCGACGTCGTCGACCCCACCGCCGGAGCGGCTTCCAGAGGCGGCGAGGGAAAAGGAGGAGCCGGGGCGGGCAACGTCGACGAGGCGACGCGCATGGCGGCGTTCGCCAACTTCCGCGAGTTCATCGGGATGGACATCACGTCCCTCGTCACGCTGCCCGTGTGGATCATGGAGCCGTACACTCTCTTACAGAAGGTGGCTGAGATCATGGAATACACGGGGGCGCTTCAGAACGCGGCGGAGACGGAGGACGAGTTCGAGCGGTGAGAGGACTTCTGAGTTTATTCATTTTTCGGGTTCCCCCTTCCCCCCCCCCCGTTTCTTTCGTTTTTCTTCTTCCACCTCGTTTCCCTTTCTCTTTCTTCCTCCTACCCCACCCCCCACTCACTCCCATTCCCACTCACTCCACAGCATGGCCTGGGTCGCGGGCTTCTGCCTGGGCCCCTTCGGCTCCAACGAGCGCACCTGGAAGCCCTTCAACCCGGTCCTGGGAGAGACCTTCGAGCTCGACTTCGACGTCCCCTCTGCAGACGACGACGGAGAGGTAGAAACCAAAAAGGGACGTTTCCTGGCAGAGCAGGTCTCCCACCACCCGCCCATCGGCGCGGCGCACGCCGACGCCCCTCGCTGGGCCTACGACATCGTCTCTGCACCCACCACCAAGTTCCTGGGGAACTCGATCGATATCTACCCAGTCGGCAGGTCCAGGATCCACCTCAAGGAGAAGGAAGAAACCTACTCTCTGGTACCTCCGAACTCGAAGGCGCACAACTTGATCGTCGGAAGGACCTGGGTCGACTGCTACGGCGACTTCGCCCTTTTGAATACCAAGACGGGCACGCGCTGCCTGCTGCACTTTACTCCCTGCGGGTGGTTTGGCGCCGGGCGATACGAGGTGAAAGGCCACGTCGTCGACGCCGGCGGCGTGAAGAAGCTCTTCCTGGAAGGGGCGTGGAACTCTCACCTCGACTACTTCCCTTGCGACTCCGAAGGGAACAAGATCGAAGGCAGTGAAGGAGTGCGCGTGTGGCAGTGCTCCCCGAAGCCCGAGCCGCTGTGCAAGTACGGCTTCACGAAATTCGCGCTCCACCTCTGTGGCGCCGCGGGGAAAGCGAAACCCTTAGCTTCAGACTCGAGGAGGAGGCCAGACAGGGCTGCGCTGGAGAAGGGAGACCACGCAGCTGCGGGAGCAGCCAAGCACGCCCTCGAAGAGGTGCAGAGGGCCGAGAAGAAGGAACGGGCGAAGCGCGGCGAGGAGTGGGCGCCGCGGTGGTTTGTCGAGGCCGGAGCAGGAAAAGAGAAAGACGCGGCGGCGCAGGCCAAGGCGGTACCGCTCTACCCGGGCGAGGTGTCGAGGTCTGCCTGCCCCATGTGGAGCTTCAAGGGGAAGTTCCCCGAGGAGGAAGGGAGGGAAGGAGATGCTGCTGCTGACGGTGACGGTGATGACTGCGTGGGGAGAGGGTTCTCGCCGTGGCAGTACCCGGAGCTTCACGCGGCTTCTTCGAGCTAGGAGGGAAGTGAAGGGGAAAGAGAGAGAAGAGAGAGAGAGAAGCGGCGAGCGAGAGACAAAATAATTCTTCTCTTCGTCGCCTCCACCTTTCTTCTTCTTCTTCTTCTTTGATTTCTTTTTCTGTGTGTGTGAATCAACGTTAAAAAAAGACAGACTTATTTCGAGAGAAAAAAAACAAAGGAAAGGGTTGGTTCTTTTCAATGTTTGACAACGAAACGAAAACGAAAGAAGAAGAATACGAAAAAAACCCGACTCTCTCTCTCTCTCTCTCTCTCTCTCTCTCTCTCTCTCTCTCTCTCTCTCTTTCTCTCTCTCTCTTTCTCTCTCTTTCTCAGGTCGCCGGCTCTCCTCCTCCTCCGCCTCCTCCGCCACTCCCTCCCTGCGCCGCCGCTTCGCCCAGAGCTGCCCACGCCCTCGCGTGCCACTCGTCAAATGCCTCTAGCGAGAAGGAGGGCCTCGGAGACGACGACGACGGTGTAGGAGGGAAGGAGGCGCGCTCTCTTGTCGGGGTCGAAGGAGAAGAAGTAGAAGAGGAAGAGGAGGAGAACGGCGACGAGGACGACGACGGCGCCGCCGCCGACGGTTCGGCCGTCGATCTAATCGCCTCCTCTTCGCCGCCCCTCTCCAGTCTCGGCATCGACTCCATCGCCAGCTCGACAGCGCCTTCGCACCTCCTTATCCTCTCTCCGCGCTCCCTGATAAATTTGAGGGCCGCGGCGTTGAATGACTGCCAGTCCGAAGAAGGCGAAGACGAAGACGAAGATGAAGACGAAGACGAAGCAATCGAGCGAGGCGGCAGCGTTTGAGGGCCGCGGTGTTTTCGAGCAAGTTGAGCTCTCTGCGACAGCGATTTTGATCGGAAAGGCAGTTCGACACGATAAATCGATGTCGAGAGCATTTTGATTGGGTTTTCGAAGACAAGCGGAAGCGGGAAGACGGGGACTTTTTTATGTTTTTTTTTCTCCCGTCGATCAAGACGAGAGCCGCGAAAGAGAAAGAAAATGATTTCCTTGTTTTCCCACCTTACAAAAAAAAATCAAATCCTCCACCTCTGCTGGTACGACAGCGAGTCCAGCGACGACGACGACGAGCGAGGGAGGGTTCTTTTGGTAAACGAAGAAGAAGAATAAACGCTACCGCGCCTGCCTCTCCTGCTGCCGTTGTTGCTGTTGCAGTTGTTGCTGCTCCCTCCAATCGCCCTCCGCCTCCCTTGCTGCTGCTTCTGCTGCGAAGGGTTCGAAGAGCTCGCCCAGCGCGGTATTTCGTTGTCCTCCAGCGACAGCAGCTTGGACGTCGCGGGAAGAGAAGCTGCGGAGAGAGACGAAGAAGAAGAAGACGAAGAAGAAACGGAAGAACGCTCGAGACCTCTCTTTGTGTTGCGGGACCCTTCGTCGTCTCTCCTCGTTCCTGCTCCTGCTCCCGTTTTCTTCGCCGCCGCCTTCGCGCCGCCTTGGCCCTTCGCCCTCGAGAGCGTGGCCACGGCGCTCTCCAGGGCCGCAGCGCGCGTCTCGAGCCTCTCGAGCACGAGGGAGAGGGTGGAGGAGCAGGCAGGGCAGGATGAGATCGACGAGGAAGAGGAAGACGAAGAAGAGAAAGACGACGAGGAGGAAGAGAAACCTCGGCGGCGGTGAAACTCTTCGTTTCCCTTTCCTGTTTCGGTTTCGGTTTCGTCGTCGCCTTCACCGCCGGCAATCTCTTCTTCTTCTTTCTCTTCTTCTCCTCCTGCTTCCGCAGCAGCAGCAGCAGCAGCAGCATCAGCGACGGGCAGCTCCGGGTAAGGCCTCGACTGCTCGCCGCGCTCCCTCGTCGCTTCTGCCTTCTTCTTGTTCTTTTGCTGCTCTTCCTCCTCTTCTTCCCTCTTCCAAGCCCGCGCCGCCGCACGCTCCGCCGCGGCGTCGGCGGCGAGCTCCGCCTCCTTGGCCGCCCTCGCCGCGGCGCGCTTCTGCGCCACCTGCGCGTCGAGCTCGGCGCGGAAGGCCGCGGCGGCGAGGGCCTTGGAGGAGGGGGCGGCGCGAGGCGGAGGCGGAGGAGGGAGCGGAGGGAAGAGCGACGCCGATGACGACGACGGCAAGGGGGCGGAGGAGGAGGACGAGGAAGATGACTTCGAGCCGCGAGGGGAGCGAGAGGCTCGGGCCCAGGGCGGCGGGGCGAGGGACTCGTGGTGAGGGGTGACTCGTCTGCGTGCCATCGGAGGAGGCGAAGCGGAAAGAGAGAGAAAGGGAGAGAAAGAGAGAACGGAGGCAGCTTGCGGGGTCAAAGGTGAAGAGAGAAAGAAAAAAGTGTCGAGAAAGTTTTCTTTCTTCTTTTTTTTGTTTTTTTTTACATTTTTTCGATTCTCAAGGCAGCGCCGCCCCAGGCAGATGCTCCACACCAACAGGCGCTCTCCTCCGTCCTCTGTTGGCAGAAGAGGAAGCCGAAGAAGAAACAGAAGCAGCAGCAGCAGCAGTAGCAGAATCCTCGCCCTTCTTTTCTCCACTCTCTCCACCTCCACTTCCACTCTCCCCACTTCCGCTCCCTCCTTCCTTCCCTCCTCTCTTCGGCACCGCCGAGGGTCTCACGGGCACGTGCTCGTCCGCAGGCTCCACCCAGTCTCCAGCGAGGCGCTCCAGCGTCAGGAAGGCGTCGACGCCGTACCCGGGCATCGAGATGAGTTTCAAATCTCCTCCGAAGTAGCGGGCGTAGAGCCTCGAGAGTGGGAGGCCGAAGCCCAGGCCTCCCATCCGCCAGCGCGACGACGGAGAGGTCGAAGGGTTTGGCAGGATCGAATCGTTACCTCCTCCTTCGCTCATCATGGCGTCCATCATCATCGTCGCAGAAGAGGAAGAAGAGTTGGGAGACTTGGGCGACGACGAAGAAGCAGCACCAACGCCGCCGCCGCCGCCGTTTGCTTCCTCCCCTCCTCCTGCTGCTCCTGCCGTCGTGAACCCGTATCGCCAAACGGCCTCCTGCTGCTCTTCGGGGATGCCTCCTCCCTGGTCCGAGATGCGCAGCGTCGCAGCCCTGCCCGGAGCGTCGCAGATGCGAACCACGATGGGGGGCAAGGGACCCAAGAAAGCCGAGGAAGAGAACGAGGGCATCGTCGTCCCCCTCGCCGAGAGAGAGAGCGTCCTGTGTGCTCCTGCCCCTGCTGCTTTCCTTTTGCTGCTCTTAATTTTGGCCGACTCCACGGTGGCCCTCGCGGCGTTCTTGAGCAGCTCGTAGAGGCAGTAGTCGAGGTGGGCTGGGATGTAAGGCATCGAAGGATCCGAAGAGCTATTACTATCAAAGTCGCCGTCGTCGGAGAGCGAAGAAGAGCCGTTGCTCCCGCCGAGGTTGAAGAAGCCTCCGCTGCTGCTTCCGATGCTTCCAACGCTTCCATTCCCGCCCCCTCCGGCGCTGATCCTGACCTCCGGGGAGACGCCGTAGGCCTCCACGCACGCCTGCCGGACTTTCGAGGCCGCGAACGAGGCAGCCTCCCTGAGGTTGACGTCGGCGCAGACCGCGCCTATGTAGCCCGGCCTGCGCGCGACGAGGCCGATGTGGTGCTCGGCGAGGACCCTGGTGAGAGGTGGTGGTGGTGGTGGTGTTTTTTGTTTTGGAAAAGAGACGGAGAAGAAAAGCGGGAGAAGAGAAAGAAGTGAGTTTTTTTTTCGACCTCGACGCTCGACGAAAAAAAGTCAAAAACAATTCTCCCTCCTCACCTCCTCGACACCCTCGACCGCAGCATCGCGTCCAGGAACGCGTCCAAGTCCACCCTGGGACCCGCGAAGGGCCTCGCGTCGACCTCCCGCAGGCCCGACGCCAGCAGATCCAACATAGGAGCGTGCTCGTCCACCAAGCAGCGGAGCAATTCCGTAAACTCGGCGTTGGCCGCGGCGTCCTCGACCGGAGGGAGCCTTGTCAGCGTGTCGAAGGCGTGCCGGTAGGCGTCGTAGACAGCCCTGATGTGCGGGTTGGAGACGACGATATAGGGAAGCAGCTGCAGGTCCATCAGCCGCCGGGCGAGGCGCTTGGGGAGCTCGCGCTGCGCCTGGCGAGCAGAGGCCAGGAGAAGCTTTCCGGAAGAGTCGAGCAGGGCTGAGCGCCCGAACTCGAGCATCTGCTGCAGGGAGAGCTTCTCGGTGGGTTGGAGGGCGTACTGTGAGGGGTGGGTGGGTGGGGGGGTCGTCGGGGTGAGCAAAACGGGGAAGAGAGAGAGAGAGAGTCGAGGTCGAGGAGGTCAAGGTGTTTTTTACTAGGCCGCATGCCCCGCGAATTTCAATCAACTTCTTCTTTTACCTGCTCCACCGTCGCGTCGTAAAAGCCGTCCCTGGAGCTCCGACAGTCCGCCGCGGCGTCTCCCCACACGGAGCGTCTGCTGAGGGCAAAAGAAGAGGCAGGAAGAAGGTCACTACGGCCGCTGGAGCTCGCGGAACCGGAAGAGCGATGGAGATGCGACGACGGCGATGACGACGAGCACGATGCCAATGACGTCGCTTCCCGGAAGGAAGCTGTCGTCTCCCCGTGGGCTTGGATCGCAGTGGCGACAGCTCCAAATGATAGTCGCGATGTCTTCCTCGCCGCTAGTCGAGCTAGGGAACGCATCGAGAGGCGAGAGCAAGGGATAATTGAAAGCCGAATGCCCCTTTTCAGTGTTTCAGTTTTTTCGATGTGAAGCGAGCGAGGGGAAACAAAAATTGAAAAAAACAACAACCTCGACCTCGACCTCGACCTCTTCTCTCCTCTCTCTTCTCTCTTCTCTCTTATCTCTCCGCTTCCCGTTTTTTTTTCAAGTGCTTTGTTGTTCCCGCTTCTTCGACCTTTTTACACGCCTCTGCCTCTCTCTCCAAATCCTCAAATTAGTTCGAAAAAAAAACAAAACAAAAAGATGAAAAAGAGAGACTCATTCTTCTCCTCCCCCCTTGGGGAAGCCCCAGAGCCCTTTCCCCCTTGTCTGGCTCGCGTACCCCGGACCAGCCAGCTCCGGGATCCAGCTCGCCAGCGACCCTTCTCCGGCCTCGGGAGGGACGAAGCCTTTCCCCACTGGTGGTGGCGGGAAAGGGGGCTCGTCGTCCCCTTCCCCTGCGGAAGAGACGTATGCTCGAACGGCGGCGAGCCTTTTTTTAATCATCTCTGCTTCCTCGGCGCCGTTTTCTCCGTCGGTGCCCTGCAGCGCCTTGGCGAGCTTGCTCTTCGCCTGCGAACTGAGCCCGGCAGCGGTCAGGTCCTGGCCCGAGAGGGTTCCCGCCACGGCCTCGATGGCCGCGACGCACGCCTCGTCGCTGAGGTCGAGTCCCGCAGCTGACCACTCCTCCAAAGCCTTGGCCGGCCCCTCGTGCGCAAACGACCTCGACGCGGCTGCGGAACCAAAGACAGCGATCCCGGGCCTCCCTGCGCCGAGCGCCCTCAAAAACCTGATCCCTCCGACGGCGGCGCTGCCAGGCAGGCGAGCCCCGGGAGGTGGGGGGACGTTCCGGGCCAGGATGGCGGCGACTGCCTCCCCTTCCAGGGAACCGTTGGGGGCCTCGAGCATGGCCGTCGCCATCTCTTCGACGGCGGGCCTCCACCTCCGCAGCACCCGTTTCGCCCGCTCGTAGGCAATCCTCTGCAGCCTCGCGGCCTCGCCTTCCCCCTGCGACCGTGCGTACCTGGTCAGGCTGTCCTCTCCCGTCTCGGTGGGGAGGAAGCGGGCAGCGGGGCTCGAGCGGGCCCTCGCCGGGTGCATGTTCGAGGTCGTCGCCAGCCAGAAGCCGAGGTCTCCCGCGGCGGCGACCTCGCGGGCAGACGCCAGCGTGGTCCCCTCCGCCGCCCCGAAGAAGACGGCCTCTGCGGCGCGGGCGGTCAGCAGAGGGACCAAGAGGCCGCATGCTGCCTCGTAGGCAGTCGGGGGCGCGAAAGAGGCAGGAGAAGCAGCGGAAGCAGCAGCAGCATTCGAGACTTTCTTCTCCACTGCCCCGGGAGCGCCGCTTCCCCTCGGCCCGCGCCCGCGGTAGCTCCAGACCTCCTCGAGCGCCTCGTCGCTCGCCGGCAGGGCCGTCACCCCGGCGGGAAGCCTCAGCGCGCTCGCCCGCTCCTCGGCCAGGTCCTCGTCCGACTTGGAGACGGACCCAGAGGCCAAATCCTCGTCGGTCCTGCCGACGACATCGACGTGGGGCCGGGGCCCGAACAGCAGCCTGACGCTGCCGTCGCCGCTGCGGAAGTAGTCGACGGCATCGAACTTGATCCTGGCCACCATCTCTCCTCGGCCGTCGATGCCGACGCCGTCGATGCGGGGGAAACCGGGAGTGATGGCAGAAGCCACGGCGCGGGCGGCGTGGATCAGGGCCAGCCTCTTCCCTGCCTCGCTTCTCGGCGGCGGCGTCGGCGCCGAGGTTAAATCGCGTTTTTCGAGAGCTTCCGCCATCACCTCCCAGTCGATTTGATCTTTATTATACCGCACCATCAGGATCGCGGACTCGTTCATCAGGTTGGCGAGCTCTGCTCCGGACCAACCCTTTGTTTTCTTGGCTGCGCGCCAAAGCAAAGCGTCGGCGCGCTCGCCCGTCGCGCGCTCGACAACGTCATCCCCGGAACGGTCCAGCGGTTTTCCCTGCGCGTGCACCCTCAAAATCTCCCACCGGTTCCTGATCCGAGGGGGGTCGAGGCGGATGATCTTGCCGAAGCGGCCCGGTCGTAAAATTGCTGCGTCCATCGATTCCACGAGATTTGTGGCACCAATGACTAAAACCCTGTCGTTGCGCTCAAAGCCGTCCATCTCGACCAGGAGCTGCAGCAGCCCCTGTTCGCGCTCCATCGCGCCCCCTCCGGCCGCGGCGTTGAGCGTGCGGGACCTCGCGATGGCGTCGATCTCGTCGATGAAGATGATCGAAGGGGAAACCTTGCGGGCGAGCTTGAACAGGTCGCGGATGCGGGCCGCGGCGACGCCAGAGTACATCTCTACGAACTCGGAACCGGAGCACGCGAAGAAAGGAACGCCGGCCTCTCCGGCCATCGTCCTCGCCAGAAGCGTCTTCCCCGTTCCCGGGGGGCCAGCGAAGATGATCCCGCGAGGAGGGTTGGCGCCGATCTCCTCGTACCTCTGGTCCTTCTGCAGAAGCATAGCGACGACTTCCTTGATCTCAGAAAGAACCGAATCGATGCCCGCCACGTTGGAATACCGCACCCCAGAGTCCTTGGCCTTGCCCCCTTTCGAGTCGACGTTGAACTGGATGGCGCTGGTGCGTCCCAGCTCTCCCAGCAAGTCGTCGATCTCCTCCTGGTCTTTGGCTTTCTTGCCCCAGCCTCGGGGGAAGAGGAGCTTGACAAGGCGACCGCCTATGACGAGCGCTGTCCGTATCCCTAACAGCGCCGCGATGGGCACCGCCAGCCCTTTATTCTGGGTGATGAACAAGAAGGCGGACTCGGGCGGTCGAACGACGAGCTCTGTCTGCGGCGCGTCCCACAAGTAAGGCTGGTCCTGGGCGATCACCAAACCTCCCTCTTGGACTTTGGGCGTCGCAGCGTCCTTGACGAGGCGCATCAACGTCCCTTGCTCCCAGACGTCGCCTGGGAGGTCGCAGTAAAAGCGGGTGACTTCGTAGCCCCATTGGGGGAGGGCGGTGCCCTGGTGGGTAGGTGGGTGGGGGTTTTTGGTGGAGGGGGAAAAGGTTAAGCGAGTTTTTGTTGTTGTTGTTGTTGCTTTTTCGTCGAAAGAAGACAAAAAAAAACTCTCCTCCTCTCTCCCTCTCTCTCCCAATCCTTACCTGCAACGCCGTAAACTCCTTGGCCCCGGGCTCCGCCGCGGCGTAGCTCATGTCCACCGCGAAGCCCACCACGGGCGTCTCCACGATCGCGCAACGGCCGCCGGCGAGGATCGTCAGCTTGGTGACGGTGCGGGTCGACAGAAGCTCGAGGAGCCTTGCATAAGAGATGTAGGCGTTGCCGATGAAAGGCACGGCGCGCTCGTGGTCTATCCGCGCCTTGATCTCGCGCACGGCCCACTTAGCAGTGTCGAAGGGCCCCTGGTCGGCGACGCGGCGCAGCCAGCGGCGTGGAGGTGGCAAGCCCGGGACGACCTTTACTTTGCCCATGGCCTCGTCGAATTCCTCGCGAGGGGCAAACGGGTCGTCCGGGATGCCCGCGCCGGCGCGGAACTTGGGGTCGTCGCCCGAGGCTGCGGTGGCGTCGAGGGCCCTGGCGGCCAGGTCGGCGTTGAGGAGTTCCGGTTTGCTCTTCTTCTTGTCGCCCTTCGCGGAGGAAGAATCTTTCTTGCCGCTTTGGAGAAACTCCTGGAGGGCGCGCTCGGCCTCGGCCAGCGCCCGGTCGGTGCGTTCATCGCCAAAGTCGTCGCCGCCATAGCCTTCTTCGCCGTCGCCTTCAGAGAAGGAGTCTTCCTCCTGCTCGAGCACTTCTCCCTCATCGGAGGCGGAAGACGCAGAGGAGGCGCCGGCTGCTGCTCGGGCGGCGGCGCTGGCGGCGTAGGCGCGCGCGGCGTCCCCGCGGACCGGGGCCGGAGGCAGCGAGGAGGTCGAGGGAGAAGAGCCGTCGGCGGCGGAAGCAGAGGCATCGCTCTTGCTCTTGCTCTGCTTCTCGGAATCGCTGCTCTGCTTCTTCTTCTTCGCCTTCTTCTCCTGGTCTTGTCGACGCTCTGTGACCTCTTCTTCCTCGTCGGCGGCGGCGGAGGAGGGCTGCTGCTGCTTTTTCTGCTGCTTGGAGGCCTCGGCGCGAGAAGCCGATTCCTCAACGGGGGTGGTGTCGTCGTCGGCGAATTCATCGTCGCCTTCGAAATCCTCTCCAAACTCCGCGAGAAGGTCGTCCTCGTCGAATTCCTCGTCGTCTTCAAAGTCTTCGTTGCCTTCCTCGTCGTCGCCGCTGCTGCGAGCTCGGACAGAGACGACGTGGCGGCGAGAGAGCGTGACGACAGAGGAGACGATGAGTCGCCGCCGGGCCGCCGCCGCGAGTGACTGGAAGAGCCGTCGTCGCCGTCGATCGGGACCACTCGTCGCCGCCCCAATTGCGCGCGCTGGCGCCGCTCTCGCGGAGGCCGGCACCGCTGCTGGGCGCAGGAGAGATGCCTTCATCGTGAGCGGGGTGCGGGGGTCGAGCTTGCGGCGTTCCTCGATGCCCCAGGAGCCCGCGAGAAAGCAAAGATGGAAAAAAGTGAAAAGAAAAAGGCTAGCCGTTTTTCTCGAGAAAAAAAAATTTCGAAAAAATTTTCAACCTCGACCTCTCTTTCGAGCTTTTTTACACGCGCGCATCTCAAACGCAGGCAGCCAAAACAGAGAAAGAAGAAGAGGGAAGCAAGCGAGCAACGGCGTCGGCGAGCACGCCCTCGGCCTCGGCGGCTTCTTTCGCCACGGCTTCCGCCGCGGCCGCGACGCGTTTCAACTTTCCTCCTTCTCCTTTTGCTTCTCCTCCAGCCGCAGCAGCGACCTCCGCTTCGTCGAGGGCAGCGGCCACGACACGGGAGAGAGAAGGCAGAGGAGGAAGGAGAGAAGGCGCTGCTGCCGCTGCTGCCGCTTCCTGAGAGCAGCAGCCGACGCCCAAGAGGTCCGCGGCCTCCTCGACGGTCAGTCCCGCCACTCGCGCCGCCTCTTGCACCGAGGACGAAAGCGGAGCAGGAGCTGGAGCAGCAGCCGCAGCAGCGAGGTTCCTCGTCGTCGTCTCCCCGCACGCTCCCGCCGCGGCCCGCATCGCCTCGGCGGAGCGCAGCGCCGAGCGCAGGGAGCACCTCGCGGCGGAAAGCAGCAGCACCCTCGCCGAACTCTCTTCCGATTTTTCTTCCTCTGCTTCTCTGCCTTTTCCTCCTCCGTCGCCACTCTCGCTTCTCGCCAGCCTCGCCTGCAGCTCCTCCGCCTTGCCCCTCAGCTCCCGCAGGACTCGCTCGCGCGCTGCGAGCTCCCCCTCGAGCCCCGCGGCGCGTTCTTTTGCGGCAGCGGCTTCCATCTCAGCGGCCTCGGCGGCCTCCTTCCTGGCTTTATTCTTCTTCTTCGCTCTGGCCCTCGCGGCCTCCTCCGCCGCCGCCTTTGCCACCGCGGCCGCGGCAGTTGTTGCCTCTCTGACTGCCCGCTCCCTCGCCGCGGAGGTCGCTCCGTCTACGGCCAGGGCCGCCTCGACCGTCGCGGCGAGGTTGCCGGCGGTGAGGGAAGGGGGTAAAGGAGGTGGGAGGGGCTGGCTCGTCGAGAGCAGCAGGAGGCGCTGCTGGTGCTGCCGGTGCTGTTTCAGGAAAAAGTCGTTTTCGGCGCCGTTGTTTTCGACGCCGTTTTCGCCACCGTCGTCGTTTCCAAGTCCTCCTTCCCGGGAGGTGGAGCTCGAGAACGAGCTCAGCGCCGCCAAACCGGCGTAGACCGCGGCCTCGAACCGCAGAGCGTCGGCTTGGCGCTCCTGCCTGTAGCTGGAGAAGGCCGCCGCGGCCGACGCGGCCTCGGACGCGGAAGGAGAAGAGGAGGACGAAGGGGAAGTAGAGCTAGCGGCGGCGACCGCGGCCTCGAGCCTTGAGGTCAATAATTCTGCCCTCTGCGCCGCGTTCTCCGCCGTCCTCGTCGCTTCTTTCGACAGAGCTCGCTGCCTCTCGAGCTCGGCTTCGAGCTCGCGGGATTGCTCTTCGGCCCGGGCCAGAGAGAGGCGGAGGGAGGAGACGAGCTGGCTCTCACCTTCTTCTTCCCTTTTTTCGGCGGCGTTCGTCGCTGCTCCTTCTCCTTCTCCTTCTCTTTCACCTCCTCCTCCTCCGTCTCGCCGAGCAGCGAGCTCCGCAGACAGGTTCCGCACCCTCGCGGCCAGCGAGTCCCTCTCCCTTTCGGCCTGCTCCCTTCCTCTGCGCTCCTCGCTCGCCCTGGCTGCGGCGTCGGCGGCCTTGACCTCCAGGGCCGAGAAGGAGTCGTCCTTCGCCCTTAAAAGCTTCAGCACCGCCGCGTCCCGCGCCCGCCTCTCCGCGCGCTCCTGCTCGAGCAAGACGGAAGAAGAGTCAGCAGCGGCCTCATTGGAAGGAGGGAAGGCCGCTCCTTCGAGCGCCGCGGTCGCCGCCAGCGCCCTCCTCGCCAGCGCCGAGGCGGCAAGGGCCCGGGCTTCTCCGAGAGACAGAGCGAGCTCCCTGACCCGGGTCCTGAGCTCTGCGTTGGCGCCCTCCTGCTGCGCCAAGACCGCCTCGAGGGCCGCGGCGCGGGAGACGGCGGTGGCGGGAGGGTGGTGGAGGAGATGGGACGGGGGCCGCGGGGCTCGGGGGGCCGTCGCCGGCGTCTGTTGGTGTCGTTCTTCGCTTTCGTCGACCTCCTCGACCTCGACCTCGACGTCTTCTTCCTCCTCTTCCTCTTCCTCTTCCTCCTTCTGGGCCCGCAGCACCTGCCTCGCCCCCCTCTCCCGCCGGTCCTGGGAGCTCAGAAGCTCGTCTACGGCGCGGAGAGGGCTGTATTTCGCTGCCTCTTCTCCTGATAAGGGAGGAGGAACCGCGAGGGAGGAGGAAGAAGAGCCGAACGCCGGCATCCGAGGGAGCGCAAACTCGAGCCCAAACTCTTCCTCGTCGAACCCTTCTCCCTCTTGTCCTTCTTCTGCTTCTTCTCCAACCTCTTCTTCCTCCTCCTCTCTCCCGCTCTCGATTCCGCCGCCGCCGAGCCACGCCTGGTCGACCTCGACGGGTCCGTCCACTCCAGCGTCGAAGAGGTCGTTGGAGTAGGCGAAGGCGACGGCTGCGGCCTCTTGTCTGGAGTGAGACGAAGGTGCCGGCGGCGACGGCGGTGCGCCCCAGTCTTTTCCGCCTTCGTCTTCGGAGAGCGAAGCCGGCGACGCGTACCCCCCTCCGAAGGCTCCTCCGTTGTCCCTGTCAGCAGCGATCCGCTTCACGGGCGAAGGGGAGGGCATCGCGGGAAGCCGCGGGAGCTTCTTCTTCACGGGAGAGCGCGAGAGGAGGACGGAAGCAGAGGCAGCAGCAGCGAGGGGCGACGGAGGAGCGTTCCCTCCCTTCCTCGTCGTCGTCATCCCCGCCACGTCCGCTTCGTCCAGGAACCACGTGGCCGGCACCTTCAGGTCGAAGTAGAGCCCCTTGACCCACACGGCGTCCCTGATCCCCTCGGCGGCGGCCTTGAACCGCAGCGGGCCCGGCCTGAACTTGGCGCCGTCGACGCGCACCTCGACCTCGACCGAGGCCGAGCCCCGCGGGGGGAGGAGGATCTTGGATGAGCCCGCGCTCAGGATCCGGAGCCTGTCCCTCCCGGACCCCACGGGCTTGAGGTCCAGGTCGAGGCTGGCGTTGAGCCTGGAGGTGATGGTGAGCTTGGCGGTTTGGGGCTGGGGAAGGTGGGGAGGTGGGAAGGTGGAGAGGAGTTTTTTTTTTTTTTTTTTTTTTTTTGGGGGGGGGGCGGGGCTTTTTTTGTTTTTTTTTTCTCGTT
>Ga0114918_10001425_pt1 | contig 21441 bp, 23 predicted proteins | sample LantaG_FD_87015 | JGI IMG/M metagenome (GOLD analysis project Ga0114918, IMG submission 87015) | Deep subsurface microbial communities from Baltic Sea to uncover new lineages of life (NeLLi) - Landsort_02402 metaG | ecosystem: Environmental > Aquatic > Marine > Oceanic > Sediment | place... | reverse complement strand
TAGAGTTCCTGCCGAAACTGCTTGAGTTGAGATATGCTCTCTTGAGTGATCATATCCCAATCCTGCTACAAACTTGTTAAAGTTCAAGTTGAAACTTGGCTCATGGTTTGTCCAAAGTCCAATCATTCAGCACAAGTTAAAACCTGTTTGGTTCTGGCTTTGCCAGGTTAGGTTATAGTAGCCGTTCGTTCCACAAGGCAGTCAGATGGCCACGGGGTGAGTTATGCTCCTTGTTTCCTTTCGACGTAATCAACTTGGATCTCTGCGGTGCTGTAGTTACCGGTGCGCCCAAACGCGACACTGCTCTCAGGCGACTAGTGGGGATTCGATGGATCTTTCGATTGCAGCGAGGGCAGGGATTTCTACTCTTGCTAACCGCTTCGGCCGATGACGAGTCGGCACGCGGCACACTCGAGCGTGTTCTTGTGAACAACTTGGACAAAGAGGACACGTTTAGGGAAGTCTACCTAACTCGGTATGGTGGGCTGGATCCCAAGCCCTATCTGGAAGACTACAGGGCATTAGTCCAACTCGTCGTTCCTAAGCTCATTGCAAGGATAGCCAGAGATTGTGGCTATAGGGTGCTGGAGCACTTCGTGGCCAAATATGATCGGCCACAACACAAGATGATCTGCCATTCCCTCGAGTTTGAATTCTTGGGTAGAAGAAAAGCTGCAAAGAAATACGAGCCCTATTTCAAAGAGATTCCGCTGGACGAAGTCAGCGAAGAACTTCCGTCTCAAGTCCAGAAGCAAGCCATTGATGCATACGTAGACTTCATTCCCACTCTTGTACAACGCAACCCTGAATACGTCGAAGTGCTTCTGCGCGATACCACCGGCCTGGAGGCCAAACTGGCAGAGGAAGCGGAATTGTTGATTGGATGGTGGAAATCCGAGAAGTAGAAAGGTGTAGGAACTGGGGATGGAAGCATTTGACTGTCTGCTCCCAAGAGACGCTCGCCTTTTGACAGAGATACTTTCTCCAACTGATCCTTGCGTGGATGTCATAATCACGTCTCCACCTTATTGGAATTTGAAGGACTACGGAGCACCCAACCAGATTGGGCACGGCCAGACCAAAGACGAATATCTTGCCGACATGGAGAAAGTCCTCAGAGACTGTTTGCTTGTAACTAAGTCAACAGGCTCTTTGTGGCTCGTCGTTGACACCTATCGAGAAGACGGCGAATTGCGGCTCCTTCCCTTGGAATTAGCTGAGCGTGCCCGCCAAGTGGGTTGGAAGCTCCGCGATTTAATTGTGTGGGATAAGCAGCATAGTGTTCCTTGGCATTCAAAGGGACAGCTACGAAATATCTCAGAATTCATTCTCTTCATGACCAAGTCCGACGACTACAAATACTATGTCGAGCGTATCAAGACCCTGGATGAGATCAGCAGGTGGTGGGTAGATTTTCCGGAGCGATTCAATCCGAAGGGCAAGACTCCGACAAATATATGGAGCATCCCCATGAGACCCCGGGGGACATGGCGTAAGCCATCCAAACTTGATCATTACTGCTCATTCCCCACCGTGCTAGTGGCACGGACCATCGAACTTACGACCGACCCAGGTGATCTAGTGATGGACCCTTTTGCTGGATCAGGTATTGTGCTGGCTCAGGCTGCTGCAATGGGGCGCTACTATATAGGGTTCGAGGTCAACGAGGAATACGTCCAGATGTTTGAAGAAACAGTCAAAGACGAGATAGCCGCTGAGTGGAAGGAAATGAAGGCTTGGAGAAAAAGCCAGGCGGATGCCAAAGTTGATTTCGAGCAGACGATTATGAAACTAAGAGCACTGAAGTACATGCGTCAAGTAACTAGGCCCTTCCTCGAAGCGCTCAAGCCAGAACAGCAAGCTCAGGTTCGGGCTGTTCTATGCATAGCGTCAATCCCCAACGAATATCAACGTGGTCGCCCGTTCGATGTCAAGGTTCTGATAGTGGTGGAGCAACGCCTTCCCGAATTTGACGCAGCTCTTAGAACAGCCAAGGCTCGGGCCGCACGACCACCGCTTACCCAATATGGAATACGCTCAGACATACAAATCACGACATATCTGGATTTGGAACGGCGACCGGACCTTCTCAATCAAATGTTGTATCTCTACCCAAAGTATAAGCCGCGTAGCTATACAGCCAGCGACTCTCTGCGAAATTGGTTCGAAGACGGATGTCTAGAAACACAGGCAGAAGGGTCGAAGATACCAATGCTTGCGAATGTTGCTGTAAATGTTGCGTGGGTATTGGACCAATGAGTGAAAATGGTCAACCAATAATCAGTGACAGTGGCCATGCGGAGGCGCTTGATGATCACAGCAAAAGTGCAACTTGCTCATACTCGCGACGAACAACTCCTGGCTTGGCTCTACGCCGAGTTTGCCGAAGAAGATGAACAATTGGCGGCGATGGGCTTGGCTGATTACGCTAAAGTGCTTCGAGAGGAAGCGGGAAGGGCTGGAGTTGAGCGGGTGGTCGCTTTCACCCTGGGGATGCAGGGGAGCAACTGACCATGCCCTACATCGAACACGACTTCCCCATTGAGGGGCTCAACGCCATCGCCCAGAAAGAGGGCAACGCCAAGAAGCCCATCTACCAGATGCACAAGTGGTGGGCGCGACGGTTGGGCTCCGTCTTCCGCATGCTCATCCTGACCACCTTCGCCGAGGACGACCTAGAGCGGGGGGAGTTGTGGCGGCGCTTCTACTCGCGCAACCAACTGCTGGTGACCGATCCCGACGGCACCCAGCGCCCCCCTATCATCCTCGACCCCTTCATGGGCGGCGGCACGACCATCGTCGAGGCGCTGCGCCTGGGCTGCAAAGTGGTCGGCGTGGACCTCAACCCCGTGGCCTGGTTCGTGACCAAGAAGGAGATCGAGCCGGTAGACCTGGAGGCGCTGGACGCGGCCTTCAAACAGTTGGAGAGAACAGTCGCGCCGCAGATCCTGCGCTACTACAGGACCACCTGTCCCCTGGGCCACGAGGCCGACGTGATGTACGTCTTCTGGGTGAAGAAGGTGAGATGCGTGGGCTGCGGCCGCGAGGTGCGCCTCTTCCCCTCCTACCGCCTGGCCTCAAAAGGCAACGTGCACACCGTCTTCTGCCCCGATTGCATCCACGTCTTCACCGTGAACGACCTGGACGGGGAGACCACCTGCCCGGAATGTGGCCACCGCTTCGTTCCCCGGCGGGGCGTGACCCAGAGGGGCAAGTACACCTGCCCCCACTGCGGCCAGGTAGAGCGGGTGCTGGAGGCGGTACGGCGCGGCGAGGGGCCGCCGGAGGCGGAGATGTTCGCGCTGGAGTACTACTGCGCCGCGTGCGAGCAGGCGGCCAAGGCATGGAGCGGCCCCTCCTCTTCCCCCCTCGTAGGGGGGACCGAGGGAGGTGCTTCCCCCCTCGTAGGGGGGACTGAGGGGGGTAACCCCTACGCCCGTCGCGGCTACAAGCCGGCCGGCGCGGAAGACCGGGCGCTGTTCGAGGAGGCGAAGGCCGAGTTCGAGCGGCGCAAGGACGAACTGCCCTTCCCCAGGCAGAAGATACCGACAGAGGGGCGCAGCGACCCCCGGCCGGTCAACCACGGCTATGAGTACTGGCATCAGATGTTCAACGCGCGACAGTTGCTGTGCCTGGGGATGCTGCTTGACGCTATCCTCCACATCCCGGAGGCGAATATCCGCGAACTGTTTGTCATGACCCTCTCGGATGCCGTGAACGCCAATAACCTGTTCTGCAAGTACGAGGTGGGCTATCAGAAACTAGCCCCCCTTTTTGGTCTCCATGCCTTTCATCCCGTTGACCGGCCGATTGAGAACAACGTCTGGGGAACAAAGTACGGGAGAGGTAGTTTCGTCACGTACTATTACAAGATGCGGAGGGGCAAAGAGTATGGCATCAGGCCCTTCGAGCGAGACGGCGCAGCCAGACGAAAGACGGGCGATACAGTCGCAGCGGATTTGGCTAAGGATTTCGCCAGCATTCTGGCTGGTCGGGGCAATGGTCTCCTGTGGGCGCAGACCTCAGAGGACCTCTCTTCGATTCCCGACCGGTCGGTGGACGCAGTAATCACCGATCCACCCTATTGCGACAACGTGATGTATGCAGAACTGGCCGATTTCTTCTACGTCTGGCTGCGGCTGGGGCTCAAGGGCACATACCCCTGGTTTGAGCCGGAGATCACACCCAAGGCGAGAGAGATTGTTCAGAACAAGGTGCAGGAAAAGGACGAAGGGTTCTTCTTCCGGGGCCTCACCCGCGTCTTTCGCGAATGTCGCCGCGTTCTCAGAGATGAGGGCCTGATGGCTTTCACGTTCCACCACAAGGAGACCTGGGCCTGGAAGTCTGTCCTATCAGCCATCCTCGATGCTGGCTTCTATGTAGTCGCTACATATCCTGTCCGTTCCGAAAAGCGTGGTGGCTTCCACGCTGATGTGGGCAACATCGGCTACGACATCCCCTTCGTCTGCCGCAAACGGCCGGGGGACGGGCAGATGGTGGGCTGGGAGACGCTCAAGGACGAGATTTACTTCGCCGCTCAGGCGTCGGTCGAGCGGCTCAAGACCTCCAGCCGCCGACTCTCCGACGGCGACCTCTTCGTCATCGTCATGGGCCGCTGCCTGGAGATCTACTCCAAACACTGGCCCCACGTCCTCAAAGAGGGCCAGCCGGTGGACGTGGACCAGGCCGTGGATGACCTGGACGGCCTGGTGGACTCGCTCATCAAGTCCTACGAACTCAAACTCCTGCCTCCCACGCTCGACGAGACGACCAAACTCTACCTGCTCTACATCGCCGGCCAGCCGACCGTCAGCGGCGACGAACTGCGCAAACGGCTCGTCACCGGAGGCGGGAGCCTCTCGGACTTCACCGGGCGGGGCTACCTGGTCAGGAAGGGCCGGCGCTTCGCCGTCGCCACGCCCGGGCAGCGGGTCGAATTCGTCGAACGGCAGATCGAGCGGGGGGCGGAACTGCCCCTGATAGACGTGGCCCACTATCTCTACGCCATCTACCAGACCGGCCAGCCGCTCCAGTGGAGGATGATGGGCCGCTGGAGCCGGGATGAACTCGTGGCCGTGCTGGAGCACCTGTACCGCAAGACCGGCGACCGGGCCTGGCGGGCGGTGGCCGAACTCTCGCGCCGTGCGCTGGCCCCGGGACAGGAACCGCTGATGTAGACCCTTGCGAAGGTTTGGCAGTAGCCTCCAGCCCAGAAGCATCCTGGGCCGCCGGGCATCGCCCCGCTGCCAGGGCTATTCGTACCCTTCGCAAGGGTGGCTGAACACTCATGTATTGAGGAGAGACTATGCACCAACTACGCCCTGGTTATCACTTCGTCGAACGGAGGATCATCGGCCGCAAGGTCGAGGACCTCGGGGAGCCGATGAGCATCGTGGCCTTCCTCCGCTGCCTGCAGGGGCGTACCTGCCTGCCCCGGGCCGTGCAGGTGCACGGATTGGAGCCACTGCTGGCACACATGCAGGACCGCGAGGCGGCCCGTTTCCTGCGGCGTCTCTTCGCCGAGGCCTCCGACTGGCTGATGCAGCATAGCCCGAGCATCGTCATCTTCTCCGTCGCCCGTATCACCCTCAACCGCGAACCTCACCTGATCCACGACGGGCAGGAACTGCGCTTCGCCCACGTCTTCGGTCGTGGCCTGCAGCAGCAGGACGTGGGGTACTTCACCGCGCCCTTCGCCCTCTCGTAGGAGAGGTAGGGGGTAGGCCAGGATCCGCACTTGCCCTCTGAGCCAAAATCGTGTAAAATAGCCCACAATCGCATACGGTGTCCCTTCTCCGACCCATCGCCCCTAAGGGCCGAGCCTATGGGGGATGGGCGACAGGGTGTGGCTGGAAACGGCCACGCCTCCCGTGCTTGGAAAGGAGAATGGGCGACAGGCAGCCAACACGCCGGCGTCCACCTCTTTCCAGGTGGACGCCGGTTTTTGACATAGGACGTAGATGAAGGCAGATTTTCGCAGATAGAATTAGAGTCAGCGAGTCAGCGAGTCGGCGAGTCGGCGAGTATCCGCGTTGATCTGCGTCCCTGATAATGTGCGCGAATCTCCGACCCATTGCCCCTAAGGGCTGAGCCTACGGGGGATGGGCGATAGGGTGCGGCTGGAAACGGCCACGCCTCCCGTGCTTGGAAAGGGGATTTGGGCCGGTGTGAGTTTTCCTCAGGTTGCTCCCACCTGCCCCTTTCCAGCGCGGGCAAGAGGAAAGGGGGTGATGGGATGCGAATGAGCGAATGACGAATGACGAATGACGAATGAGTATGATGACAAACGAACAAACCGGAAGCTCATATTCACCAGGAGGAAAACTCACAATGAAGAAGCGAATATTATGGACACCTGTAGTCCTGGCGGTCGTGCTGGCCCTGGTGGCCGGCTGTACGTCGCCAGCGGATGTAGATGTATCTGATCAGCCAACTGTTGCCTCTGAGCAACCAACGGCTGTCTCCGAGCAGCCGGCCCTGGAGGGCAAACTGATTGTCTTCCACGCCGGCAGCCTGACCGTGCCGATGAAAGAACTGACGGAAGCGTTTCAGGCCAAGCACCCTGGCGTGACCTTCGAGACCGAGGCGTCTGGCAGTAACGCGGCCGCCCGCAAGATCAGCGAGTTGGAGCGCGAGGCCGACGTGATGATGTCAGCCGACTACACAGTCATTGACAAGTTGCTGATCCCCGCCTTCGCCGACTGGAACATCCAGTTCGCCCGCAACACGATGGTGATCGCCTACCCCGATCAGTCGCAGTACGCCGGCGAGATCAACGCCGACAACTGGTACGAAATCCTCACCCGCGACGGGGTGATCTATGGCCACTCCGACCCCAACGCCGACCCCTGCGGCTACCGCACGCTGTTGGTGTGGCAACTGGCCGAGGCGCACTACGGGATGCCAGGGTTGAACAGTAGCCTGGAGGAGCACTGCCCCCCGGAGAACGTGCGCTCCAAGTCAGTAGAGTTGATCGCCCTTCTGGAATCGGGCGACATGGACTACGCCTGGGAGTATCGGTCGGTGGCCGTGCAGCATGGCATGAAGTTCGTCGAACTGCCAGACGAGATCAACCTGAGCATGGTCGAACACGCCGACTTCTACAGCCAGGCGGCGGTGGAGATCGCCGGCGAGGAGCCGGGGATGACCATGACAATGGTGGGCAAGCCCATCGTCTACGGCGTGACCGTCCCCAGGAACGCGCCCAGCCCGGACCTGGCGCTCGAATTTGTAAAGTTCCTGCTGGGCGCCGAAGGGCAGGCGATTATGGAGGCGCAGGGCCAGCCGTCCATCGTGCCGCCCGTCGCCGATGATAGGGATGCCCTTCCCCCCGCGCTGCAGCCGCTGGTTGAATAAGTGTTGACCCTCCCGCAGGTTCGCGAACCTGCGGGAGGGTTGGGAAAGCGAAGATATGCGAGCCTTGTTTGCCAATCGAATGTGCACATTGTTCGTGTTGCTCGGATCGCTGCTGATCCTGTTCATCGCCTGGCCTCTGCTGCGCACGGTCACGTCTTCCAGCCCCGCCGTCCTCTGGCAGACACTTCTGGACGAGGAGGTGCGCGATTCGATAGGGCTGACTTTCTACGCCTCCCTCGTCGCCACTGGGATAGCCTTCGTCTGCGGCGTGCCGCTGGCCTACCTGCTCGCCCGCGCCGACTTTCCCGGCAAGTGGCTGGTCGAGGGGATCATTGACGTCCCCATCGTCGTCCCCCACTCGGCGGCTGGCATCGCGCTGCTGATGGTCCTTGGGAGGCGCACGCTGCTGGGGCAGGCCTTCGGCCTCTTTGGCGTCAAGTTCGTCTCCGCCGCGCCAGGGATAGTCGCCGCCATGCTCTTCGTCAGCCTCTCATTCCTGGTCAACGCGGCGCGGGAGGGGTTCGAGGCGGTTGACCCGCGCCTGGAGCGGGTCGCCCGCACGCTGGGCGCGTCACCCTGGCGGGCCTTCTGGCGCGTCTCCTTCCCGCTGGCCTGGCGCAGTATCCTCTCTGGGATGATCCTGATGTGGGCGCGGGGCTTGAGCGAGTTCGGGGCCGTCGTCATCCTGGCCTACCACCCGATGGTCGCCCCGGTCCTCCTCTACGAGCGATTCGAGTCCTTTGGGCTGCGCTACTCCCGGCCCGTGGCGACGCTGATGATCCTGATCTGCCTGGCCACGTTCGCGGCGTTGCGACTGACAGCGCACTCAAGCCCCCCACGTAGTGGGGGGTTCAGTGACAATTAGCCCAACAGAGGGAGAGGAAAGAGGCGTGAGAGACTGCGGAAGCGTGCAGGTGAGGAACCTGTGGGTTGACCTGGAAGAATTTCACCTGTGCCAGATTGACCTCGACGTCGCCGCTGGCGAATTCTTCGTCGTCCTCGGCCCGACCGGCGCCGGCAAGACAGTGCTCCTGGAAACCATCGCCGGCTTGCATCAACCTTGCAAAGGGTGTATCCTGCTGGACGGCAGGGATGTCACGAACGTCCCACCGGAGCGACGTGGCATCGGCTTCGTCTACCAGGACTACATGCTGTTCCCGCACCTGAGTGTGGCTGGGAACATCGCCTTCGGGCTCAAACTGAGAAGAATGGATCGCAACGCCATTGAGGAGTGCGTGACCGGAATCAGCCACCTGCTGGCCATTGACCACCTGCTCCACCGCAGGCCGGGGACGTTGAGCGGGGGCGAGCAGCAGCGGGTGGCTCTGGCGCGGGCGCTGGTCGTTGAGCCCCAACTCTTGCTCCTGGATGAGCCTCTGAGTGCGCTTGACCCGGGGATGCGGGAGGGGTTGCAACGCGAGTTAGCGCGGCTGCATCGAGAACTGAGCACCACCACGGTCCACGTCACCCACGATTTTGAGGAAGCCGTGGCGCTGGGTGACCGCATCGCCGTCGTGAACGAGGGGCGGGTCGTGCAGGTGGGCTCCCCGGAGGAGATCTTCAGGAAGCCGGACTCTGAGTTCGTGGCCCGCTTCGTAGGGGTGAGAAACATCTTCCGGGGAGAGGTCCGCCCCGGCGACGACGGCTACCAGGTGCTGTCCCTCGACCCTTCGGCAGATGGTTCGACGGGCTCACCACAAGGCTCAGGGCAGCACGGAGTGGAGATAGCCGTAGTGACAGGACTTTCGGGACAGGTGCATGGTTCAATCAGGCCGGAGGAAATTGTCATCGCCAGGGAGCCGCTCCATTCCAGCGCGCGGAACTCCTTCCAGGGCCGTATCGTGAACGTCACGGACAGGGGGACGGTCGTCTACGTCACCGTGCGCGTTCCCCCAGACTTCACCTGCGTGATCACGAGGAGGTCTCTGGAGGAGATGGAACTGAGAGAGGGACTGGAAGTCTACATCGCCTTCAAGGCCTCGGCCGTCCACGTCTTCTAATTCGCTGACTCGCTGACTCGCCTATGGCTCACCTAGACGCTTACAATCGTCCCATCAGTTACCTGCGTATCTCCGTGACCGACCGGTGCAATCTGCGCTGCATCTACTGCATGCCGCCGGAAGGTGTCCCCTGGCGCCCGCACGGGGAGATCCTGCGCTATGAGGAGATCGAGACGGTCGTGCGGGCGGCAGCCGAACTGGGCATCAGCAAGGTGCGACTGACCGGCGGGGAGCCGCTGGTCCGGCTGGGGATCGCGGACCTGGTGCGCAGTCTTGCCCGCATCCCCGGCATTGACGACCTGGCCATGACGACCAACGGCACCCTCCTGTCGCGCTACGCTGAGGCCCTGGCCAGGGCGGGCCTCCAGCGGGTCAACGTCAGCCTGGACACCCTGCGCCCGGAACGTTTCCGGCGCATCACGCGGTTGGGCCGGATGGAGAACGTCCTGGAAGGGATGGAGGCGGCCCGGCAGGCGGGGCTGGAGCCGATCAAGATCAACACCGTTGTTATCCGGGGGATGAACGACGACGAGGTGGTAGACTTCGCCCGGAAGACGGTGGAGGCGGGGTGGAACGTCCGCTTCATCGAGCCGATGCCGGTGGGTAACGGCGTGCTGGCGGACAGCGAGTGGCGGGAGCGGGTCGTGACGGGGAGGGAGATTCGGCAGCAGATTGAGGCTGTGCTGGGAGAATTGGAGCCGGCGAAGGTGAGCGCTGGTAGTGGGCCAGCCCGCTACTACCGCTTGCCCGGGGCAAGGGGAACCCTCGGCTTCATCACTCCCATCAGCGAGCACTTCTGCTATCGCTGCAACCGCTTGCGCCTCACCGCCGACGGCCAACTGCGCCCCTGTCTCCTCTCCGACCAGGAGATTGACCTGCGCACGCCCCTGCGTCAGGGGGCCGATGTCGCCCAGATCAAGGGGCTGCTTCTGAAAGGCATCGAGAGCAAGCCGATGCAGCATCACCTGGACGAGCACAAGAGGCCGGAGAACCGGGTTATGTCGGAGATTGGGGGGTAGAGAATGAAGAATGGAGAATAAAGCGGAGGTCGTTATGGAATTGACGCACGTGGACGAAGAGGGGCGCGCCCGCATGGTGGACGTGGGCGGAAAGCCGGACACGGAGCGGGTGGCTGTGGCCAAAGGGGAGGTGACCATGCGCCCGGAGACGCTGCGTCTCATCGCCGAGGGAGACGTGCCGAAGGGGGACGTGTTGGCAGTGGCGCAGGTGGCGGGCATCATGGCCGCCAAGCGTGTGCCCGACCTCATCCCCCTTTGTCACCCACTGCTGTTGACCAAAGCAGACGTGGAGTTTCGCATTGACGAGGCATCTTCGCGCATTGAGATCACCGCGACCGTGCGCTGCCGGGGGAAGACCGGCGTGGAGATGGAGGCGCTCACTGCCGTCAGCGTCGCCGCCCTGACCATCTACGATATGGCGAAGGCGGTGGAGCGGACGATGCGGATTGGAAATATACGGTTGGTAAGAAAGAGCGGCGGAAAGAGCGGGGAATGGAGAGGGGAGAATGGAGAGTAGAGAATGGAGAATGGAGAATGGAGAATGGAGAGATTAGGGTTAGGGTGAGGTTTTTCGCGGCACCACGGGAGGCGCTGGGCACGGGGGAGATCGAGCAGGTTGTCCCAGCAGGGACGACGGTGGGGGATTTGATTGGCCTGTTGACGGAGGAGTATCCTGTCCTGCGTGCCTACACCCGTTTCATCAGCGTCGCTGTGAACCACGCCTACGTCGGCATGCAGACCAAACTGCACGATGGGGACGAGGTCGCCTGTTTGCCGCCGGTCGGGGGAGGATAAGCAAGTATAGGCAACAGGTAGGCAGGTCGGCGATGGAGAAAGTGATTCTTTCATGGAGTGGCGGTAAAGACAGCGCATTGACCCTCCGCGAACTTCAGAAAACCGGGAAGCATGAGATATTGGCCCTGCTGACAACCGTGACAGAGGACTACGACAGGATCAGTATGCACGGTGTACGGCGGACTCTGCTTGAGCAACAAGCCGCATCCTTGGGTTTTCCTCTTGAGAAAGTGTTCATTTCGAAGAACACCACCAATGAAGAATACGAAGCCAAAATGCGGAAGGTTCTCGAACGATATGTAGCGGCCGGCGTCTCCTCCGTAGCCTTTGGAGACATCTTCCTGGAAGACATAAGAGAATACCGGGAAGACAACCTATCGAAGATTGGGATAAGGGGCATCTTTCCACTGTGGAAAAGGGATACGACCGAGGTAGCCCACACGTTCATCAATTTGGGCTTCCAGGCAGTTACTACCTGCGTTGATTCCAATGCCCTCGACAAAAGGTTTATTGGCCGGACCTTTGACAAGCAATTTCTGTCAGAGATTCCCGCTACTGTAGATCCTTGCGGTGAGAATGGGGAATTCCATACATTTGTGTATGACGGGCCGATATTCCAGGAGAGAGTAGTGTACACAAAAGGGAAAGTTGTCTTGAGAGATAGCCGGTTCTACTATTGTGATCTGATGCCTGCCCAAACAGATAGACAGATGGGGGAATAAGGTGAAACTGTTTGAGATCACGACAGAGGACATATCCGTTGACGAGGTCGTCGCACGCCTGGCGAACCCGGCCATCGGGGCGGTGGTCACGTTCGTCGGCCTGGTGCGCGGCACGACGGACGGCCGGCAGGTACGCCACCTGGAGTACGAGGCCTACCCGGAGATGGCCGAGGAGATGCTGCGCCAGATCGGCGACGAGGTCCGCGCCCGTTGGCAGACGATCCGTGAGGTCGCCATCGTCCACCGCGTGGGGCGGCTGCAGATTGGGGAGACCGCCGTCGTCATCGCCCTCTCCGCCGCCCATCGCCAGGAGGTCTTCGACGCCGCCCACTACGCTATTGACCGGCTGAAGGAGGTCGTCCCTATCTGGAAGAGAGAGGTGTGGGTGGATGGGGCGGAGTGGATGACTGGGTGATTAGGTGACTGGGTGATTAGGTGAGTGGGTGACTGGGTGATTGGGTGATTGGGTGACAAGGAGCAGGGTATGACGGAACCGATGCTGAGTGTGGAGGAGGCGCTGGAACGGGTGCTGAACGCGTTTCATCCTCTGGAGCCGGAACAGGTGCCCATCCTTGAAGCACTGGGCCGCGTCCTGGCCGAGGACGTCCGCGCCGATGTGGACATCCCGCCTCTCGCTAACTCATCTATGGACGGCTACGCGGTGCGGGCGGCCGACACCGCCGGGGCCAGCCGCCAGGATCCAAAACGCTTGCGCGTCGTCGGCGAGGTTGCGGCGGGCTACGTCACCGAGACGACGGTGACGCCCGGCACAGTCGTCCGTATCATGACCGGCGCGCCCATCCCGCCGGGCGCCGACGCCGTCGTCCCGGTCGAGGATACAGAAGCGAAAAGGGGATGGGTGGACGTCTTCACAGAGGCGGGGGCGGGTCAGTACGTCCGCCCCGCCGGAGAGGACGTGCGCCAGGGAGAGTTGGTCCTGCAGCAAGGGGCTTTCGTCCGCCCACAGGAGATCGGAATGTTGGCCACCCTGGGGCACAAGGAGGTGTCGGTGGTCCGCCGCCCCCGCGTGGCGATCCTGGCTACCGGCGACGAGGTGGTGGAGATTGACGCTCCCCTCGCGCCAGGGAAAATCCGCGACGCGAATAGTTACTCCAACGCTGCCCAGGTGGCCAAGTGCGGCGGAATCCCCATCATGCTGGGCATCGCCCGCGACCAGGTGCAGGAGTTGACGGAGAAGATCCGGGCGGGGCTGGCCCAGGGGGTAGATCTGTTCCTCACCTCCGGCGGCGTCTCGGTAGGCGACTTCGACCTGGTGAAGGAGGTGCTGTCCGCCGAGGGGGAGATCGCCTTCTGGCGGGTGCGGATGAAGCCGGGCAAGCCCCTGGCCTTCGGGCATCTTAACCTCCCCCCCCAATGGGGCGGGATAGAGGGGGGGAGAACTGTACCTGTTTTGGGCCTGCCCGGCAACCCGGTCTCGGTGATGATCTCCTTCGAGATGTTCGTCCGCCCGGCCATCCTGACAATGCTGGGGGTGACGGAGTGGGAGAGGCCCGTCGTGGAGGCCACACTGATGGACGAGGTGAAACAGAAGGATAGTCGCCGCCACTACCTGCGCGTCCGTGTCGAGGAGCGCGCAGGAGCGTACCGCGCCTATCTCACCGGCGCGCAGGGATCGGGCATCCTGAGTTCGATGGTCAAGGCCAACGCGCTGGCGATCATCCCGGAGGAGTGGAGCCACGCACCGGCCGGCGCGCGGGTGCGGGTGGTGATGTTGGATAGAAATGACCAATGACTAGAATCCGCCTCCTACACTTCGCTGACCTCCACATCGGCATGGAAAACTACGGCCGTCTGGACCCCGCCACCGGCATCAACGGGCGGGTGCTGGACTTCCTGCACCGCTTCGACGAACTGATTGACTACGGGCTGGAGCATGGGGTGGACCTGGTGATCTTCGCCGGGGACGCCTACAAGCGCCGCGATCCCAACCCCACCTACCAACGGGCTTTCGCCCGCCGGGTCAAGCGGTTGACCGACGCCGGGGTGCCAGTCGTCCTACTGGTAGGCAACCACGACCTGCCGACGATGGCCCAGCGGGCCTCCAGCGTGGACATCTTCCGCACACTGGACGTGCCCAACGTCGTCGTGGGGCGGGACGAGAGAGTGCACCGTGTCGAGACCAGCCGCGGCCCGGTGCAGGTCGTCACCGTCCCCTACCCGGTCCGCCAGCGGCTCCTGGTCCACGACGAGTACCGGGGCCTCTCCATTGAGCAGTTGGACGAGGCTCTCCAGCGCATCGTCACCGGCAACGTCCGGGCGCTGGCAGCCCAACTGGACCCGGACGTTCCGGCGGTGCTGGCGGCTCACCTGACCGTCTCCGGCGCGACCTTCGGCTCCGAACGGAGCGTGATGATCGGGCGGGATGCGGTGATCCTCAAATCGGCGCTGACCGATCCCGCCTGGGACTACGTAGCATTAGGTCACATCCACAAACACCAGAGCCTCAACGACGGGGGCTACCCTCCCGTGGTCTATGCTGGCAGCCTGGAGCGCATTGACTTTGGCGAGGAGGGGCAGCCGAAGGGCTTCTGCTGGGTGGAACTGGCGCGGGGGGAGACGACGTGGAAATTCGTCGAGGTGGACGCCCGCCCCTTCGTCACCGTGCGCGCCGATGTGCGGGAGGCCCTCAACCCGCTGATAACGCTGCAACAGGCGGTCACCACCCACGACCTGCAAGACGCCGTGGTGCGGCTGATCCTGCATCTGCGGGCCGACCAGGAGCCTTTGGTGCGCGACCGGGACATACGCGCCCGGCTGTCCGATGCCTACTTCATCGCCGGCATCAACCGCGAGGTCGAGCGGGAGGCGCGAGTGCGGCTGGGGAGCCTGGCCCCGGAGGAGATGACCGACCACGAGTTGCTGGCGAAGTACCTGGAGGTGAAGAACACGGGCCCGGAGCGGGCGAAGGTGTTGCTGGAACACGCCGAGGCCATCTTCCGCCTGGAGGGGGAGGGCTAGCGTGACGGCGCTCCATCGGTTCAGCCTGCCTTCGCTCCTGGCGCTGGTCACGCTGGTGCTGCTGAGCCGGTCCCTCGCCGCTCATTCACCTTCGCCCGACCCGCTGGCCTTCGCCGCAGAGGTCGGCCTTAACCAGGCCTGGTACGTCCAGCACGGCTATGCCGATGCGACCGCCGTCCTCCCGCCCGTCGCCCCGGCCTGTTTCCCCTCATCCTCCTCCCAACCGCAGACAATCATCACCCCCACACTCGACAACCACGTCTACCTGCCGCTGGTGCAGAGCAACCGCATGGTCGAGGCCCGCGCACTGTGGGTGACCCGCTGGGATTACTGCACCATCACCGACGTGCAGACGCTGGTCGAAAACGCTGCCGCGGCCGGGTTCAACATACTGCTCTTCCAGGTGCGCGGTACCGCCGACGCCTTCTACACCCCTGGCCTGGAACCCTGGGCCGCCCGGCTGAGCGGCGGCACGCTGGGCCAGGACCCTGGCTGGGACCCGCTCCAGACCGCAGTCGAGGCGGCCCACGCTCACGACCTGGAGTTACACGCCTACATGAACGTCTACCCGGTGTGGGCGGGCGAGACCGTGCCGCTCACGGACACCGTCCCCGAGCACCTGTTCTGGACGCTCTCGCGCCATTACCGGGATGGCTGGCGTCACGTGGACAGTTTTGGCGTGACGATGACGCTGACCGACACAGTGTATCTCTGGGCCACGCCCGCCCTCACCGACGTGGCAGATCACGTCATCTCCGTCACGGCCGGCCTGGTGACCCGCTACGACGTGGACGGCGTGCACCTCGACATGGTGCGCTACGCCAACCGGCACTATTCCTACGATCCCTTCAGCAACGCCGGGTACGAGGCCGCCCTCGCCGCAGACCCCACACTCTCCCGCGCCGAGTGGCAGCGACAGCAGGTCACGCTGCTGGTCAACCGGGTGTACTCGGAGGCGCTCCCGCTCCGGCCGGGGCTGCGCCTTTCGGCAGCGGTGTGGCCGGTCTACCAGGACCACTGGGGGTGGGGCTACAGCGAGGGATACGGCGATTACTACCAGGATTCCCAGGGTTGGGCGCTCAGCGGCACCATTGACGCGATCGCGCCGATGATCTATCCGGTGGACGCTTTTGCCACCCCGGACGTCTTCACGCCAACTCAGTTTTCGCTGCTGGTGTCGGACTTCCTGGCCCACGACGGTGGTCGCCACGTCTTTCCCGGCATCAGCGCCCAGTACGCCGACTTCGACGAAATCGCCCGGCGCATCGCCATCGCCCGCGACCTGGGCGCACCCGGCCACGCCGTCTTCTCCGCGCGGCTGGTAGCCCTCAACGACTACTGGGACGAGTTCGCCGCCGGCCCCTACGCGCTGCCAGCGACCGTCCCGCCGGTCACGTGGCATCCGTAGACATCGGGAGGCAGGAAGAGAGATTCTACGGAAAGAAACAAACAGGAGGCCCGCTGATGCCCCAGTCCGTTAATGTCCCACTCCGTTGTTGTATCCTCGGCGCCACCGGCTTCATCGGTGGACAGATCGCCCGCGCCGCGCTCGCCCGGGGCTGGCAGGTGCGCGGCCTGCGCCGCCGCCCGAACGCCACCGGCGCTATCGGCGATTTGGACATCGAATGGGTGTCCGGCGACCTGGCCGACCCGGCCTCGCTGGTGGCGGCGATGCGTGGCTGCCCCCTCGTCTTCCACGCGGCGGGCTACTACCCCCACCGCGCCCGCGACGTCTGGGAGACGGTGCGCCACGGCGTGACCGGTATGCGCAACGTTCTCGCAGCCGCAGCCACCGCCAGGGTCAAGCGGCTCGTCTACACCAGCGCACTCACCACCGTCGGCCCGCCCTCGGAGCCGGGCCGGCCGGCCGGCGAGCGCGACCTGTACACCCCAGGCTCCGTACCCATCCCCTACTTTGAGGTCAAGTGGGCGATGGAGATGGAGGCAATGCGGGCCACGGCCCACGGGCTGCCGGTCGTCGTTGTCCTGCCCACCACCGTCTTCGGCCCCGGCGACGTCAAGCCGACTACAGGAGCGCTGCTGCTGATGGCGGCCCGGGGACGGATCCCGGGCTACATTGAGGGCGCGATCAACGTCGTGGATGGGCGGGACGTGGCGGCGGGGCACGTCGCCGCCGCCGAGCGGGGGCGCCCAGGCCGGCGCTACATCCTGGGCGGCCACAACCTCACCTTCCGCGAGATGCAGGCGATTATGGCTGAGGCTGCCGGACGCAAGCCGCCGCGCTTTAAATTGCCGCTGGGGTTGATACGGGCCGCCGCGGAGGTGGGCAGCCTGTTGGGCGTCCCTGGCACCCACCACCTGCGCGCCATCCGCCACTGGCAGCCGCTCGACACCACCCGCGCGCGGGAGGAACTCGGCCTGCCCGAGCCCATCCCCTTCGAGCAGACCTGTCGCGATGCACTGGCCTGGTTCCGCGAGCGCGGCTATTTGAAGGGCGGTCCGGCCGGGCAGCCGGCGCAAGGAGCATACTGATGTCCGAAGACCGGCATACCGCGAAATCCCAATTAACCCCGCTCCAGCGGTTCCTCGGCAGCCGCCTGGTCACCGGCGTGGGGATGTTCCTCAGCAAACACGTGCCTCCGCCCGTCGGATATGCCATCGGCGGCCTCATCGTCGAGCCGATCAATTGGCTCAAGCCGGACGTCTACTGGATCGTGCACGCCAATCTGCGCCAGGTGGTGGGGCCACAGGTGGATGAGGAGACGCTGCACCGGCTGGTGCGCCAGGTCTTCCGCAACACCGCGCGTAACAACTACGACCTCTGGCACCTGGTGGCCCGGGGGCAAAAGGCGATACGCGCAGCCATCCACTTTCCCCCCGATACCCAGGCCCACCTCGACCAGGCGCTGGGGTGCGGCAAGGGGGTGATCATCGGCGGGGCCCACACCGGCAACTTCGACCTTGGCATCCTGGCGCTGGCTGACCAGGGTCTGGAGGTCCAGGTATTGGGGTTGGCGGCTCCGCCGGCCGGTGGCTTTGACCTGATGGATCAGATGCGTGCGCACGCCGGCGTGCGCCTGACGTCCATCAGTGTCCCGGCATTGCGGGAGGCCATCAACCGCCTGCGCGCCGGAGGGGTCGTGCTGACCGGCGTGGACCGGCCCGTAAGTGACGCGGAGCAGGGGGCCGAGCCCTCCCCCCTCCCAGGGGGGGGCCGGAGGGAGGTCAAGCCCTCCCCCCTCCCAGGGGGGAGCCAGAGGGAGGTCAAGCCCTCCCCCCTCCCAGGGGGGGGCCGGAGGGGGGTCGAATTCTTCGGCCGACCGGCCCCGCTGCCGACCGGTCACGTCCGGCTGGCGCTAAAGACCGGCGCGGTCATCCTCGTCGCTGGCTCCTACCGGGACCCGCAGAGGGGCAATGTGGTGCGTCTCTCCCCGCCGCTGGAAATGATCCGCACCGGCGACCGGGACGAAGACCTGCGGGTCAACCTGCGGCGCGTGACTGCCTGGCTGGAGGAGTTTATCCGCGCCTGGCCGGAGCAGTGGGCCATGTTCGTCCCGGTGTGGCCGGAGCAGCATCCATAGAACACGGGAGAATTTGATGAAAAAAGTGCTAGCATCAGCGCTATCCGATGCCCTGGGCCGCTTTCTTTCGTGACCTCTGTCATTGACAGGGGGGGGGCTGTCACTTGTCCCCCCGCCGTTCCTGCGGTACACTGGGAGTACCGATCAATGTTTTGAGGAGTGAACCAATGAAACGTCTGCTTTCGGGCAACGAAGCGATTGCGCTGGGCGCGTGGGAGGCTGGCGTCAGATATGCCGCCGCCTATCCAGGCACTCCCAGCACGGAGATTCTGCCCGCACTGGCCCAATACGCTGGCGTGCGGGCCGAGTGGGCCTCCAACGAGAAGGTCGCGCTGGATGCTGCCATCGGGGCCTCCTTCGCCGGGGCGCGTGCGCTGGCCGCCATGAAACACGTCGGCGTCAACGTCGCCTCCGACAGTCTGATGACCCTCTCCTACACCGGCGTGGGAGGGGGGCTGGTGCTGGTCAGCGCCGATGACCCCGGCGCTTTCAGTTCCCAGAACGAACAGGATAACCGCCACTACGCCCGCTTCGGCAAGTTCCCCTGCCTGGAGCCGGCCGACAGCCAGGAGGCAAAGGATTTCACCCGCTTCGCCTTCGAACTGAGCGAGCAGTTCGACACACCGGTGATGCTGCGCTCCACCACCCGCCTCTCCCATTCCAAAAGTGCGGTCGAGGTGAGGATGCCCACCGGGCCACGCGAACCCGGCCCCTTGCCCCCCTTCGAGCGCAAGCCGCGCAAGTACGTGCCTATCCCGGCTCACGCTCGCCTACTCCATCCTCAGGTCGAGGAGCGAATGTGCCACCTGCGCGAGTATGCCGAGACCTGCCCTCTCAACCGGGTCGAGTGGGGAGGTAGACGCATTGGCGTCATCAGCGACGGCGTGGCCTACCAGTACGCCCGCGAGGTCTTCGCCGGCTTCTCGTTCCTCAAACTGGGGATGACCTATCCGCTGCCAGCGGGGATGATCCGCGACTTCGCCGCCCAGGTCGAGACGCTGGTCGTCGTCGAGGAATTGGACCCCTTCATCGAGGAGCAGGTCCGCGCGCTGAGGCTGGAAGTCATCGGCAAGGAGTTCTTCCCCGCAACTGGCGAACTCACCCTGGCCCGCGTCCGCGAAGGCGCATTGAAGGCGGGGCTGCCCATCCAGTCCCCAGCCCCTAGCCCCTACCATCACAATCCCTCCCCGTCCCCCCGCCCTCTGCCCCGGCTGCCCCCACCCCTCCCTCTACTTCAACCTGCGCAAACTCAAACTGCTGGTGGCGGGCGACATCGGCTGCTATGCCATCGGCGTCCTTCCTCCCTTCGAGGCGATGGACATACTGATCTCGATGGGAGCGAGCATCGGGCTGGCTCACGGGGCCAAACAAGCAGGCTGTCTCGACAAGATCGTCGCCACCATCGGCGACTCCACCTTCTTTCACACTGGCCTGCCCGAACTGGCCAACATCATCTACAACCGGGGCACAGCCTGCACGATGATCCTGGACAACGGCACGACGGCGATGACCGGGGGACAGGATAACCCCGCTACCGGCGTCACACTGCAGGGGGAGACTACCCAGGCGATTGACATCGAAACGGTGGTGCGGGCGATGGGCATCGAGGACCTGTGGGTGGTGGATGCACTGGACGTCAAGGCGGTGGAGCAGGCCATCCGGGAGGCGACCGCCATCGAGGACCGCCCCACCGTCATCATCGTCAACGGGGCCTGCGTCTTCACCCCCCAGTTCCAGCGTCTTCCAGTCGTCACGGTTGACCTCGAGGCCTGCAACGGCTGCGGCTTCTGCTTCCGCGTCGGCTGCCCGGCCATTCTCAAGGCAGAGGAGGTGGACGCAAAGACGAAGCGGCCCAAGGCGCTGATTGACCCGCTCCTGTGCACCGGCTGCACCGTCTGTCTGCAGGTCTGCCCGCGTAAGGCGATGCACCAGGCCGAGGCGGAATAGTGTACGTTGGTAGATGTGGTATAATGTACATTGAGATCGTGCCGAAAGGAGTGAAATGTCTGAGACACTGGCCTGGCAAGAAGTGAACCGCCTGATTGAGCGATTGACGCTTCATGAGCAGGCTGCATTGGTCGAGCGACTGGCACGGCGGCTGGCTCAGGGGATTGCATCAACGGGAAAGCCGCAGAGCCTGCGAGGGGTCTGGAAGGGGAAGTTCCCACCCGACCTGGACCTGGATGCTGAACTGGCAGAGATTCGCGCATCCCGGTAATGTACAGGAGGGCATGACGATGAGCATGAGGTTGGTTGTTTCTGAACGAACGGCCGAGCATCTCAAGAGTTTGCCGTCAAGCGAACCTGACGTGGATGGCAAATTGCGAATGTTGTTGGCGACAGAGTACAGGAGGCGGCTGGCCCGTTATAATCTGACCGACCGGCGGCTGCGAGACAAGTATGGAATGAGTTTCGAGGAATTTGAGCAGCGCCACGTCGTCCAGGAGCACAACTTTGGGTGGGATGTCGAATCGGATGCTATCGAGTGGGACCTGGCTGTGAACGGCATCAAGACGATGCGCCGCCGACTGGCCGAACTTCTGGGTTCTGTCTCCTATGACCATTGACGACCTGCTCATCGAACTCGATGAGAGCAAGCGGCGTTTCTGGTTTATCCAGCGCAGCGAGATTGAACGAACCGACGAGACTATCCGGTTGCGTCTCATCATCAACGAGGCGCTGTTCATCCAGGTGTTTCTGAGCGAGGCAACGGGACGGTTCAGTCTGGCCTTGATTCAGGGCCGAGAACGGCTCTACGGCCGCGATAGAGAAGGTGATATGTGGCACCTGCACCCATTTAGCGCGTCGGAGACACATCGGCCAACACCCGAGGGGGTTTCGCCATGGCCCCTCTTGCAGTTCCTTGCTGAGGTCGAAGAGTTGCTATTTGAGAATGAACTGATTTGGGTGCAATCGCTCTCATTTACCAGGCCCGATTTTCGCCAAGGAAATTAGTAGGCAGTGAAGATTCTTTGCCTATTTGTGAAAAATTGACAAGAAAACTCAGGATGATTTTAACAAATTCGCT
>Ga0114918_10001424_pt1 | contig 21443 bp, 11 predicted proteins | sample LantaG_FD_87015 | JGI IMG/M metagenome (GOLD analysis project Ga0114918, IMG submission 87015) | Deep subsurface microbial communities from Baltic Sea to uncover new lineages of life (NeLLi) - Landsort_02402 metaG | ecosystem: Environmental > Aquatic > Marine > Oceanic > Sediment | place... | reverse complement strand
TGTTCTCTTTCCAAACTGGAAAAAAAAAAAAAAAAGGTTGGAAAACAAAAAAAAAACACACCAAAAAAAAAAAAAAAAAAAATCTACAAAAAAAAAAAAAAAAAACAGGCACCTCGAGAAGACGCCCAACCAGTACATCCAGTGGCGTTACGCCATTGGCGAGGACCGCGAGAACCTGACCAAGGTGGACCGCATTCTGAGCGAGGAGGAGGAGGCGGCGCTGCAGGAGCCGTTCAAGATGGTAGGCAGGCAGAAGCTTGTTTTCTTTAGAAGAGGAGGAGGAGAGAGAGAGCAAAGCGAAAAGAACAAAAAACTCACCCCTCCCTCTTCTTTCTTTCCTCCTTCCCCACCCACCCACCCACCCGCAACAACAGGAGGATGGCACCAAGCGTGTGCTCCAGGAGCTCGTCGGCCGCCGCAAGCTCAAGCGCGGCTACGAGTACGAGTGCCGCTGGAGGGGTTTCGCGCCGATCGACACGACCTGGATGGCGCGCAACAAGCTCGAGGAGCGCGGCTTCTCGAAGCTGATCACCGAGGTGGACGTCAAGGAGGCCGCGCGGCTGGGCATGCACTCGAAGCCGCTGACGCAGGCGCAGGTCGAGAAGCACCTGATTGACCTCGGTGAGTTAGTTTTGATTTTGGAGTTCGCTTTTTTTTTCATAGGTTCGAAAAACTGCCGATCGAGGAAAAAATACTCACTCTCTTCTTTTCCTCCTCTCGCAAAACCCAAACCAAAACGAACTCCAAAGGCATCGACCCCGAGTTCGGCACCCACTCCCACATCCGCGGCCTCTCGGGCGGGCAGAAGGTCAAGTGCGTGATCGCCGCCGCGATGTGGCAGTCGCCGCACATGCTCATCCTCGACGAGTTGACCAACTACCTCGACTGCGAGGCGCTCGGCGCGCTGTCGGAGGCGATCAAGGACTTTGGCGGCGGTGTCGTCATCATCACGCACAACCGCGAGTTCGCCGACGCCGTCTGCCCCGAGAAGTGGGCCGTGGCGGCCGGGAAGCTGTCGGCGACGGGCCAGCCGGCGGCCGCGCTCGAGGCGGCCAAGCTCGAGTGGAAGGCGCAGGAGGAGACGGTCGACGCGCTCGGCAACGTGATCAAGGTCAAGGGCCAGAAGAAGACGCGGTCCCGCAAGGAGCTCAAGGCGGCCATGAAGGCGCGCAAGGCGCGCCGCGACCGAGGGGAGGAGATTTCGAGCGACAGCGAGCTCGACGCGCTCGAGGACGAGGCGGCATAAGGAGTGCTGTGTCGTTTTTTCGTTTCGGAATTTCCTTATTTTCTTCAAAGTATTGAATTTTCTCCCATCTTCATTATTTTTGATAAATGTCCCCTTTGGTGAGTTAAAAAAAGAAAGAGCTTCTTTTGTGTGTGCGGTGATTCTTCTGCGTGTGTGCTTCTGCTGGGCTGGAGAAAGAGAGAGAGAGAGGGGCAGAGAGAGAGTATCGTGTTTTGGGGAAGAGGAAAAAAAAGAGTTCAAAGAAAAAAAGAAAAAAGGAGCGAGGATAAGAGAGAGAGGTGTGGAGAATAGAGAGGGGCGGTCGGCGGTTTCAAGTTTTAAATGCACGAGGCGGGCTCAAAAGGCTGGGAGTGGAGGTCTTGATTCGCGCGACTCTGGTCGCTGCGCTTTGGCCTTCGCTTCTGTGCCTTTCCGGTTTGTGTGTTTTGCTGTTATCGCCGGCTGCCCTTTTCCCTCGAGGAAAAAAGAAAAAAAAGGAAAACCCCCTCCGCCCGCCGAGACAAGAGAAAAAAAAGACACAAAAAAAGAGAGAGGTTCATCTTCGATTTTTATTTTCTATCGAGTGAAGAAGAGAGGAGAGAGAGGAGAGCATTCCTCCTTTCTCCCCTTCCTCTTTCGGATCTCGTTCTTTAGGAATGCGTGTTTGTAAGAGAGTTTAAAAAAAGTCTGGCGGTAAAAGAGAGTTTTCCCCCCCTTCGTTTCGTTTGTTGTTTCTATTTTATTGTTTTCTCTCTCGTGGCAGCAGCAGCAGCCTCCGCGACTCGACTCGCGTGCTTCACCACCCGCTTCGTCGCCGCGACCCAGGCCCTCCTCCAGCACGCCGCGGCGAGGATACCCTCGGAGACAGAAGAAACGGGCCCTTCTTCTTCTTCTTTGCCGCCGCCGCCGGCGCCCGCCGGCGCCGCCTCATCCTCTGCTCTCCCCAGAATCCGTTCTTGCTCCTCGTCCCCGGGCCTCGCCAGCTCCCTCGCGGCGAGCGCGGCGGCGGCCAGGGCCGAGAAGGCCGCGGCATCGACCGCGGGACCGGGGGATCCGCCGGAGGCGACCGCGGCGCGGCGCGAGGAGAGGGGGGAGAGACGAGAAGAGCGAGCGGAGGAGGACAAGGAAAAGGACGAGCGCGGCGGCGGCGGCTCGGTCGCAAGGAAGGCCCAGCGCAGCGCGGAGAGCAGCTTCCACCCCGGGGCGCCGCTCAGAGAGTGGCACCACGAGTCGGCTTCCAGGAGGAGGAGAGGGGGCTGCTGCTGCTGCTGCTCTTGCTCCCGAGAAGAAGAGGGGAGGAGGAGCTTCAGGGCCTCGGCGCGCCACCTGAGGAGAGCGAGGGGAGGAGAGGCGTCGTTGTTGGCGGTGTCGCGCCTCCCTCGCCGCCTCGCCTCTTCCAGCAGCGTTCTCGCGCTCGCCTCCGCGACCCTCCTCCAAGCCTCCAGCGACAGCGGCGCCCTGTCATGCGGGTTGTCCGGGTCGACGAAGCCGTAATTGACCAAAGTTGAGAGGTTGTCGGCGTCGGCTCCCCCGGAAGAGTAGGTGAGGAAGATCTGGACCTCTTTGCTTTTTGCTCCTTCTTCGTCTCGTTCGCCCTCCTTTTCTCCTTCTCCATTTTCTCCTCCTTTTTCTTCTCCAGCAACTTTACCGTAGCTCCTGCGGGCCGAGACGACGAACTCGGACGCGGCTCGGTCAAAGGCGCCGTCGCCCCAGGAGTTGGAAGGAGGAGGACGCGGAGAATCGGGACGAGGCCCCGCCTCCTCCTCCTCCGCCGCCGCCGGCGCAGCAGCAGCGAAAGCACCCTCCTCTTTCCCCCCACCTCCTTCGCTCTCGCGGCAGCACACTCCAGGGGCGCTGTGCCACCCGTTGCAGCTTCCGCAGCTTCCTCCCGTGTCGGGCTCCTCGGGATCGGGGGCGTGCGCGTGGTTGAAGAGGTCTCCGAAGGGGAGCAGCGCGCCCGCCGATGCAAACGACGGCGGGAGCGGCAGCGGAGACCCCGACGCCGAGGCTCCTTCGGAGCTCGCCCTGTCGTCGTCGTCGCTCAGGAACATCGCCCGGGACCGCACGGTCGCCCTGGCCCAGGCGAAGCGCTCCCGGGCGAACGAGAAAGCGGAGGCGGCAGTGGCGGAAGCGACGGCGCCGCCGCCGTCGCCCCCCTCGCTGCAGCCCCTCGAGGCGGCAGCGGCGACGAGCGCCGCCGCGGCCTCCGCGACGGCCCCCGCAGCCTCGTCCCCGGCTCGCGCCGCCGCGGCCGCCGCCGCCGGGATCCCGGAGAACAGCGCGGAGACGGCGTCTCTCTCGAGCATCATCGGCAGCGGGTAGGAGCCCGGGAGCGAAGAGAGGTAGCGCTCCCACCTCGAGGGCGGCGGCGGCGAGGAGAGGGCGGTTCCCTCCCCCTCCCCCTCCTCCGCCTCCCCGGCCCCGGCCTCCCTCCCTCGCTGCGCGACCTTCCACGCCTCGAGCAGCAGGGAGCACGCCAGCAGAGCCTCCGGAGGCAGCAAGGGAGAAGCGCTCCTGCTCCTCCCCGCTCGCCTCTGCTGCTCCTCCTCCTCCACCGCTGCCCGGAACGCGCCGTCTCCCTCCGCGAGCGCCGCGCCGAGGCTGAAAACCCACTTCCGCGGGACCCGCACGAGCGCCGTCCCGGCCTCTATGGCGCTCGATTCGACGCTCACGACGCCCCTCCCGCCGACGGCGACGGCGGCGCAGCGGAGGGAGCGGTGGACCCGGATCCCACTGGAGCGGCACCAGGAGATGAAGGAGGAGGGGGAGGTCGTTGGGGTCGCAGAGGAGGCGGCAGGCGCGACCGCGGGCACGGCGCCGGCGGAGGCGGAGGCCGCGGCTGAGGCCGCCGCGGCGGCGACGGAGGCGACAGCAGGCGCAGAAGAGCGGCAGCCGTCGGCGCCTGCGTTGTCGATTCCGCGCTCCTCTCTCGCCGTCGCCTCTTTTTCCCCGCCTGCTTCCTCTGCGCCGCCTGTGTTGGCCATTATGGAGGGGTGCTGTCGAGCAGGGACATCTCGCCCTTCGCTGGCGAGGAGGGAATCTTCGAGGCGCCGGAAACGATAAAAGAAAAAGAAAAGAGAATTGGAAAAAAGTCTTTTCTTTCTCCTCTCTTGCTTCACTATTTCTCAAAACCTCAACTCCCTCCTATCACCTTCCCTCTCTCTTCCACGCTCTATAGGTAAACGCGCCTCGCCTCTTTTTTCCTTCGCTCCAATTCTGGGCTGCGCCAAGATCTCCCCCCGAGACCTCTCACAAAATAAGCGAGCCAAAAAACTCACGTTCAACCTCCCCTGTCACCAAACGCTCCGATTCAGTGCTTCACAGATTGAAACCGAAAAAAATAAAAAAGATGCGCTCCTTCCTCGCCCTCTTCCTGGCTGTCGTCGCGCTCGGTGAGTTTTGAAACCCTGTTTTTTCAGCAGAGAAGCAGAGTGTTTTTTTGATGCCTGAAAGCTTGCAAAGGAAAAGAGGAGACGAGGCCCAGGCCGCACTCGTCGTGAAGAAATTGAGTGCGAATTGAGAGAGGTCTCAACTGCCGATATCTCTATCTAAGCCGAACCACATTGAAGGGAAGCAGATCGCTCCCTTGTCGTTGTCCTCTCGACGGCGCCAACCAAGCCTCAACTTCCCACGTTCTTATAAAATGACCTCTAAGAGCGCGAGCTAGCACGAAGTCACCAACAAAAAAGACAAGCAAACAACGCCTTCTATTATTTCTCAACCTCCGCTTTCCTTCTTCTCAAAAACAAAAAACAAAACAGTCGCGCTCTTCTCCTCCTCGTCCGTCTCGGCCGACCCCGAGTTCATCTCGGGAGGCGACTCCGCCTACGTCCCCGGCGTCTCGGCCGTCGACTGGGGCAACGGCCACATCGAGCAGCCGCACATCACCGGCTGGGCGTCGGGAGGAAGCTCGGGCTGGGGCGGGCGCAAGAGCGGAGGCAGCAGCTGGACAAAGTCGGCGACGCCGGTCAAGTCCTCGGGCGGCGGCGGCGGCGGCAAGAAGAGGCGCTCGAGCGAGGTGAGCCCGCCCGTCGAGGCCGAGACCGCAGAGACCGTCGAGGTCGTCGGGGAGCAGAACTGAAGAGAAAGAGAGAAAGAGGAGCTCCTTTTGAGCACCTAGAAGAGGAGGAAAGACGCGGATTCAAAAGAACAAGGGACTCGATTCCCCCCTCTCGCTCCTTGGCCCCTTTCAAAAAAGAATTTCTCCTTTTTTCCCAGAGAGGCACCCCTTTCCACCCCGTCCCGGAACGGAAGGATCCCAGCGCGCGCGCGCGCCGCAGAAGAAAAGAACCCCCCCTCCCCGTCTAGACAGCAACGCCCCCCCCCCTTCTAATCAATCAAAAGTCGCGAAGCGCGCGCACGCTTTGGCCTTTTTTTTCTCCCCTTTTTCATTTCGTTTGTAAAAACGCAACGCAAACCAACTTTGAAGTCAAAAAAGGTGTCGTCCTCTCTCCCTTCTCACGTTCTCATCTTATCACTTTGTCTTCGTTCTTGAATCTCCGGAGAGGATTGAGCGGACGAGCAAAAGGCGGCGACAACGACGGCGGCGGCAGAAAAGAGGTTCACGTGCCGTACGCGGCGGCAGAAAAGGGAGACAGAGAGAGAGAGAGAGAGCTCCAAAAAAAGAAAAAAAAATCTCGCCGACCCCGTTTGCTCACACTTCTCACTCTAGCCTTCAATTAGCCTTCAACCTTCCCAAAACTCGATCACCTCCCTTCCCCCTAAACTACCGAAAATGACCCGCCTCTTCGCCGTCCTCTTCGCTCTCCTGGCCTTTGGTGAGTTCGTTGCTTGACAGGGGTCCCATTTTTGGTTGCGAGCGCGGGCGCGGGGCAGAAGAGAGGGTGAAAGCTTCGAGACTGTCGCCCGGCCCGCGGCAGGTTTTTCGTCGTCGGAGGCAGTTACACGCGTGTGCTCTTTGCTCCAGCAGCAATCTGCCTCCGTTCGACCTCTGCTGCCCTTTGTTCTCCCTTCTCTCGCCCAAGTGGTCTCCAAATTAAGCGTTAGTAACCCGAAGCGGGAGAGTTGGGGGCGAGAGACCCCGGTCGAGGACGGAATGCGGCTAGCCGCAATTCGCATTGTATTTTTTTGAGTCAGCATTGTTTCGCTGCGAAGGGAGAGAGAGATCTCCGCGCGCTCTCTTTCGCACCCTTGAGAGGCAGTAATTTCTTTTCTTTTGTACTCAAGCGACAGAAAAAGACAAATTTAAGGGCCCTCCGGGAAGAAACGGGCAAAAGATAGCGTTTTGGGGGGAAAAGTTCGCGGGCAATTGCGAGTTTTTGCGCCGCCACGCTCTCGCTCGTCGCGCCCGACGAGGAAAAACGTTTTTCAGTTTGCCCCTCTCTCACCACCTCTCACCCAAAACGCACACACAAACAAACCTCAAAACCACCTAGCCGCCTCCCTCGCCCGCGCCGACCCGGCCTTCATCTCCGGTGGGGACTCCGCCTTCGTCCCGGGCGTCTCCGCCGTCCAGATGGGGGGCGACCTCTACCAGCCCGTGACGCTGACCCTCGACGCCGGCGCCTCGGCCGCCTCGGTCGGCGCCGCCCGCGCCGCCGCCTCGACCCGCGGCTCGCGCGCCGCCCGCGCCGGCGGGCGCAAGATGCTCGACGACGCCGCGCAGCAGGCGACGACCGAGCAGCCGCCCCAGCAGACCAACGCCGGCACGATCACGATCGACGGCGAGGAGTACCACAAGGTCTCTGGCCGTTGAAGAAAGTTTTTCTTTCTTTCCTCTTTCTTTGCTTTGTTTCTTTCTTTTTCTGCTTTCGAATTTTGTTATATTTCATCAGCGTTGGAAGAAAGAGGAGACTCTTTTTTTTTCGTGTCTTATTTGTGGGGTAAAAGGAACAAACGCACGACGCAAAAAGTTCAGGAGAGAAAATTGAGCCGAGAGGCCCTTCAAAAAGGTTTCAAGTGTAGAAAAGAAAAAAAAAGAAACAAACTGTCTCTCACTATTTACTTCGTTTCCAAGCAAGCAAAAAAAACTCGTTTTCTTTTTTCTTCCCTTGATAGACTCTCTTTTCTTTTACTGCAACACCCCAAGTGTCGGATCGTGATGGCGAGAAGATCCTCGAGAGAGAAAGAGAGAGAAACCCGGGTGAAAGCGGAGAAGGGGGGGCGCGCGAGCGAGAAACAGCAGCACTCTCTGCTCTCTGTCTCTTTGTTTTCGCCTCGTTGTCGACGACGGCGCTCGAAGCCTTTCTCACTTTCTCCTCGTTTTTCCACCCCCCCAAACCCCCCTCACGCACAAAAAACAACAGTCCGACGCCCCGCGCGACGTCCATCAAGACCTCGAGCGCGACATGGTCGACGAAGAGGAAGGCAAGACCGCGCCCGAGCCCGCGGAGGCAGCCGCCGCCGCCCCGGCCGCCGCCCCGGCCGAAGCGGCCGAAGCAGCACCGGAGACCGAGGGCGACGTCGAGGCCGCGACCGGCCGCGCCCCGGCGCAGCGCGCCGACGACCGCCGCGTCGCAGCGCACAACAGCAACAACAACAATCGCGTCGGCGTCCTCATCGCCCTCGGAGGAGGCGGCGAGGAGCTGGGAGTCCACGGCAGAGGCGAGATCCCTCCGAGGGCCTTTGCCGCTCACTCAGTCGAAGTGCGCAAGGCGCACGGAGAAGGGGCCGCCTCCAAGCACTCCCCGCTGGCCTCGAAGCAGCCCCCCGTGGTCGACGTCGGGATGCAGAATAAGCAGGTGAGAAGAAGAATCAAAGATAGAAGAAAATATAAAAAAAGAGAATGGAAAACTCCGTCGTACCTCACTCGGGACTAAAAACCCTCTTCCCTCCTCGCTCTCCCTCTCTCTCCTTTCGAAACCCAAAAAAAAACAGATGGACTCGCGCCGCGCGCACGGTGGCGTGCTGCAGGGACGCAAGGGCGCCTGATAGCAAAAAATAAAGGCTTGAAAGCTTCGCCTTTCGGGTTTAAGCTTTTCTCCCGTTTTCTTCAGCCCTTGCCTCCCCGCTTTTTGTCTTTTATCCCCGCGCGCATTTCTGAGTTAGTTAGACATACAGAGAGAGAGAACGATGCGTTTGAGTTTTGTTTGTTTGGAATTTGCATTTGTGTAAATGGGGAAAAAGAAGCAAAGAAAGGAAAAAAGTGCGTTTTTTTTTAAACAATAAACATGTTCAGACTCTCTCTCAACAAGCTAACCTCCTCCTCCGTTGTTCCCGCGCAGCGCAGAGACCAGCACCTCCCCCAGAACGCTCATGTCCCCCAGCGAAGAGGCCATCGAGGCCAGCAGAAGCGGGACGCGAGAGGCCGCTGCGCGAGAGATCGCGGAGACGACGCTGCCGCCGGAGTTCAGCACCGCCGCCGCGAGCGCGGCGGGCTCGCCGTCGGCGAGGGCGAGCGGCGGGAGCAGCCGCAGGCTCTCGTCGCCGTCGTCGTCGTCGTCGGCGGCGGCATCGAGGTCTTCTTCTCCGCGGACCTCGACGTCAAACACTGCGGAGCCTCCCGCCGCGCGAAGGGACTCGAGGTCGGCCACGGACAGGGCGGCGTTCGTCGCGGCAGCGGAGCCGGGGACGGGTGCGGCGGAGGGCGCGACGGCGGCGGCGGCGGCGACAGCCGCGGCGACGGCCGCGGGCGCCAGGGCCGGGTCGCGAGCCGCCGCCCTGCTCAGCCTCGAGCGCAGCGCCTCCAAGTCGGCGTCGATCCCGCGCGGGAGGTGGACGGGGGCGGCAGAGAGGGGGGAGGGAACGCCTCCAAAGCCATCGCCGCCGCCGCTCCCTCGCATCGCGCGGAGCAGGAGGTCGTAGCGGGCGCGGCACCTCTGCGCCGAGCGGCGCCGGCCGACGCCCGCGGCGACGGCGACGCCACCGGCCGAGGCCGACGCCGCGCCGGCCGCGAGCAGCGCCGCGGCCCGCAGCCAGACCGCGGGCTGGTCGAGCTGCTGCTGCTGCTGCTGCGCCGAGGCGGCTGCTGCAGCCGCCGCCTCGATCGAGAGCGCCGCGACGAGCACGGCGTCCTCCGAGGGCTCCCAGGGCACGTGGCGCGGGTCGGCGGGCTGCTGATTCTGAGAGGCATCGGCCGCCGCCGTCGGCGTGCCCGAGAGCGCGCTCCCTCCTCCTGCGACCCCTCCCTGGCTGCTCGCCCTCCTGGCGCGCTTGGCCGCGGAGGCGGTCGCCGCGGAGGGGGTCCCGCCCGCGGAGTCCCCTCCTCCCCCGAAGAGGCCCGCGGCCTCCCTCGCGGCCGCCTTGGCGATCTGCGCCGGCTGCGTCGGCTTGCGCTTGCCCGACTTCGACTTCTTCGCGGCCGGCAGGGGCGCCGGAGGGATGATGCCTCCTGGGACGGCGGCCGCGGCGGCCGCCACGGCCGCCGCGACGAAGGCAGAAGCAGAGGGAGGAGAAGCGATGGGAGCGATAGGGGCGGGAGGGGGAGGGGCGGAGGGAGGAACGGGGATGGGGGAGGCAAGGAGGGGGCCGCTTCCGAGGAACGCGTGGGGAGAGAGCTGCTGCGGCATGTGCTGCTGCTGAATGTGCTGCTGCTGCTGCTGCTGCTGCTGGAGCGGCGGGACCAGTGGGGGCAAGATCGACGCCGCTGCCGCCGCTGCCGAAGGAGCAGCAGAGGGAGAAAGGAAGGCGACCGCCGTCGCCGGCGGCGGCGCCGAGAGGAGCTGCTGCTGCTGCCAGGGCTGCTGAGGCACTGGCGTGGCGGCGGCGGCGGCAGCAGGGGCCGCTCCGAGGACTTCCACCGCAGGCGCCGAGGAGGCCGGGGGGCCCGCACTCGCAGCCCCGGCGGCGGCGGCGGCGGGAAGGGGCGCCGAAGCGGCAGGCGACGGCGACGCGCGCGAAGAAGAGCGGGCAGCAGCCCCGACGCCGCCCTTCCTCTTCGCCGCCCCTGCTCCTCCTCCACCTCCTCCTCCTCCGCCGTTGGCCAGGGCCGCCCCGACAGCGGCCCCGGCCGCGGCCGCTGCCGCGGCGGCGGCGGCAGACACCCGCTGCCTAAAACTCCCCGCCGCCGCCGTTGGCCGCCGCCGCCCTCCTCGCGGCCCTGGCCTCCGCCGCCGCCGCGACTGCCGCGGCGGCCGCTGCGGCCTCCCTCGCCCGGGCACGCGCGCCCCGCAGCGCCGCCACGTACTCGCGCGCCGCGGTCGCCGAGTCCCACGCCGCCGCGAGCGCGGCTTCGGGGTCGGCGTCGGCCTCCTCCTCGGCGCGCCTGCGCTCGCGCTCCAGCGCCGCGACGTCCCACTCGGGGATCGAGGCAGAGGTCGCGTTCAAGCCGTCGCCGCCGTCGCCAGCGCCGATCGTCGTCGAGGGCTGGCCCTTCCTGTCGGTCGTGATCGCCGCGGCGGTCGCCTTGCCCGCCCTGGCGGCCGCCTCGGCCTCGGCCTCCGCGGCGGCGGTGGCGGCCGCGGCCGCGTCCGCCGCGGTGGCGCCGGGCGGCGCGTGATCCTCGATGAAGCGCACCGCGTAGCGCTCGACGGGGTGGAGGGCGCCCTCCATCGGCGCGGCGGCGGCGTCGGCAGCGGCCGCGGCGGCGCGCGCGGCGGCGGCCTCGGCAGTCTCCTCGTCTCCCTGGTCCTCCTCGTCGCCGTCGCCTTTGGCGAGGGGGCTCGCGGAGCGATCCCGGTCCGGCGTCGCAGCCCGAGCCCCGGCCTTGGCGGCCCCGAGCGCGGCCCTTCCGACCCCGGCGTCGGCTCCTCCCACGGCAGCGGGGCGGCGACGCCGGCGAACTCGGCCTCCTCGGCGGCGGCCTCGCGGCGCGCCTCCGCCGCGGCCTCAGCGTCACCCTCGTCGCCCTCCTCGGCCGCGGCGAGGGCGGCGGCGAGCTCCACGGCGTCCGGGGAGACCTCTCGGGTCTCTGCGGCGTCCGGAGGAAGAGGAGCGGCAGCAGCAGCAGCGTCGCCGTCGCCGCCGCCCTCCCTCCTCCCCTTGCCGGCAGAAGCGGCGGCGGCCGGCGAAGCGGCGGCGACGACCCCCGCCTGCCCCAGGATCTCCCTCGGGTTGAACCTGGCCACGTTCGCCGCGGCCAGGCCCCGCGAGTCGAACCCGCCCGACTGGATCGCGAGGTGGTCGAGCCTGCGCTTCTCGTCCGACTTGGCGAGGATGTTCTCCTCGACGGTGTGCTCCGACACCAGCCGGTAGATGTGGACGGGCCTCGTCTGCCCGATGCGGTGCGCGCGGTCCTGCGCCTGCGCGTCCATCGCCGGGTTCCAGTCGGCGTCGTAGAAGATGACGGTGTCCGCGCCGGTCAGGTTCATGCCGACCCCGCCCGACCGCGTCGACAGGATGAACGCGAAGATGCGCTCGTCGGCGTTGAAGCGCTGCATCGCGACCTGCCGCGCCTCGGGCTTGGTCGCGCCGTCGAGCCGCAGGTAGCTGTGGCCGTGCAGGGCCAAAAACCGCTCCAGCACGTCGAGCACGCGCGCCATCTGCGTGAAGATGAGGCAGCGGTGGCCGCCCCTCTTGAGCTCGCGGAGCAGCGGGTCGAGGGCGCGCAGCTTGCCGCAGTCGTACTGCAGCAGGCGGCGGTCGGGGAACGAGAGCGCGAGGCGCTGGGAGGGCACGTGGAGCCTGGCCAGGGCCGCGCGGAGGCGGTCGGAGGGCGAGGGCGCGGGGGCGAAGCGGGGCGGGGGGAGCGCGGGGGCGAGGGCGAGCGCGGGGAGGGCGGGGCGAGGGGCCGCGGTGGGGGCCGCGGCGGGGGCGGGCGAGACCAGCGGCCCCGCGCCGCCGGCGCCGCCGCCCCTCCCGCTCGCAGCGGCGGCGGAGATCAGCTCGGGCGCCGGCGCCCGCGCCCTCGGGATCACGAAGACGAACCTCTGCAGCGTCTCCTCGAGCTCCTCGGCGCGCTGCTCGGGGGTCTTGACGGCGTCGAGCAGGAACGAGGCCGGGAGCGCCGCGCGCGGGCAGGAGTGGAGCGTCGGCCTCGCCGTCGCGGCGCCGTCGCCGGCGCCTCGAGGCGGCTCCCCTTCTCGCTGCCTTCGCGCGGCGTCTGCGGCGTCGAGGCGGGGAGAGAACACGGCGCGGGCCCACGCGCTCTCCACGTCCCTCTCGCCGGTCACAACGACCCCCGTGCGCGCCCCGGCGAGCTCCGCGGCGTCCCTGGGGTACCATCGCAGCGTCAGCGCCTCGACGACGTCCGAGCCGTAGAGCGGCTCGCAGAGCGCGGCGCAGCGCGCGGCCGAGAGCGCGCCCGCGAGGGCGCTGGCGCTCGCCGCCTCGGCCGCAAGGCGCGCCCGCGCCGGGGCCGCGGCCGTCGCCGCCGCCCGCCTCGCCTCCGGGGAGCAGGAAGAGAGGGCAGGCTCATCGCCGTCGCCCTCGTCGTCGGCGTCCTCAAACTGCTCGTCGGCGAACTCGGCCGCGCCGGCGAGGCAGCGGGCCTCGACCTCCCCGGCCGCGACCGCGCCGCCGCGCTCCTCCCCGAGCCAGCGGGAGGCCCACGACGGCATCGCCTCGGCCGCCGCGGGGGCCAGCCCGGCGGCGACGAGGTCGAGGGGCGGGGCCTCCGAGGTCGAGCGGGACCACAGCAGCGGGAGCGGCGGGGGGCAGGGCGGGCGGGGGGCCGCGCCGGCGCGGCAGGCGACGTCGCGCGCCGCGACGGCGCCGTCGCTCCCTGCCCAGAAAAAGCCCCCCCCGCCCCCCGCGCCCGCGCCCCCACCCCCGCCGACCCACGCCGCGGCCCTGGGGACGCACGCCCCCGCGACCGCGACCGCGACGCCGGGCATCTCCAGCCTCGCCGCGGGCCAGTCGAGCGGCGACGCCACGCCGCGGGCCTCGAAGAGGTCCGGGTGGTTGCAGACCTTGCGCAGCTGCATCAGCACGTTGACGGCGCCGAGGAAGCCGCCGCCCGTCAGCGCGCCCGCGGCCTCGGAGCTCGCGAGGTAGTCCTCGTAGAGGGCGCGCTGCCTGCGAGACAGCGCGACGCGGACGACGTGCTCGTGCTTCGGCGGCAGGCCCTTCTCGACGTCGGCCTTGAGGCGGCGCAGCAGGAACGGGCGCAGCACCGAGTGCAGCCTCCCGACCAGGGCCCGGTGCGCGGCGACGGCCGGGTCGCCCTCCTGGGTGCTGCTCCCCGTGCCCGCCTCGACGGCGGCCCCGAGGGGCTGGCTGAACCAGTCCTTGAAGGCGGCGTGGCTCGCGAACACGTGCGGCATCAGGAAGTGGAGGAGCGACCACAGCTCCATGAGGTCGTTCTGCAGGGGCGTCCCCGTGAGCAGCAGCCGGCGCTTGGCGCGGAACCGCAGCAGCGTCTGCCAGCGCTGCGACCGCCAGTTCTTGATCATGTGCGCCTCGTCCAGGATCAGGTACTGCCAGCGCTTGCGCCTGAAGACCTTGGCGTCGGCGAGCGCGACGGCGTACGAGGTCACGCACGCGTGGAACGCGTTCGGCTTCGACCAGCCCTGCCGCTTGGCGCGCCGCTCGCGCGCGGACCCGTAGTAGCAGAGCAGCTTGAACGCGGGGCACCACCGCTTGAACTCCATCTCCCAGTTGAGCATCACCGACGTCGGCACGACGATGAGGTGCGGGCCCCAGGCCCCCCTGGCGCAGGCGTGGTGCGCCAGGAGCGCGATGGTCTGGATGGTCTTCCCGAGGCCCATCTCGTCGGCGAGGATGCCGTTGACGCCGCGGTCGCCCAGCGCGGCAAGCCAGTCGAGGCCGGCGCGCTGGTAGTCGCGGAGCTGGTGCTTGAGCAGGAAGGGGAGCGGGACGCGGGGCTGCTGGCCCTGGCCGCCAGAGAGGGTGCCGATGCTGGGGGGGAGGAGGGCTGCTGCTGCTGCTGCTGCTCCGGAAGTGGTGCCCGCGGGAGTTGGGGAGTCGCCGCCGGCAGAAGGAGCTGTCTCCGCGCCGGCGGCGGCGGCCGCGGCGTCCGGGGTCGAGGCGAGCTCTCGCGCCCACGCGCCGGCTTCTTCTTCTTCCTCCTCTTCCTCCTCTTCCTCCTCCTCCTCCTCCTCTTCTTCCTCGGCTTCTCTGTTCTGTTCCGTCGCTGTCGTCACAGCAGCAGCAGCAGGCTCCTCTTCCTCTGCAGCAGCAGTTGCGGCGTTCCCAGAGACATAGCCGTAGCGAGCGAGGAGCGCCTCGAGGGGCAGCTCGGCCTCCGCGGTGAGCTCCGCCGCCTCGGCCGCCGCAGCCGCAGCGGCGCCTCCGCCTCCTGCTCCTCCTCCCTGAGCTGCCGCCTCCGCCGCAGCGAGGCGCTCCTCCTCCTCGAGCGTGGCTTCCTCGTCCTCTTCGTCCGAGGAGGGAGCGAAGTCTCCGTCTCCCTCCTCGTCGGCGGTGGCAGGAGAGGGGAGAGCGGCGGCGGCGGCACCGGAGGACGAGGGGCCCCCGCCGTCTCGCATCAGCTCTGCGAGCGCCGACGTGGGGCGAGGGGGAGGAGCGGCGGCAGCAGCAGGAGCAGCGTCGTCGACCTCCATCTCCTCTCCTTCTTCTTCCTCTTCTACGCCTCCAGCGTTCGCGTTCGCAGCTTGCTCGGCCTCGGCGCCGGTCACGTAGCCATAGCGCGCCAGGAGCGCCTCCAGCGGCAAATCCGCCTCCTCGGCGAGCTCGGCCGCCTCGGCCTCGGCCGCGGCCTTGGTGTCGCGGCCCGAGCCGGCGGCCTCGAGCGCCGCGAGGTGCTCCTCTTCTTCGAGCGTGGCCTCATCGTCGGCCTCCGCTGCTGCGCCGGAGCCGGAGGAGGGGCCGCCGCCAGCGGCGTCGTTGCGAGGAGAGATCACGAAATCCTCGTCATCGGCGTCGTCAGCGTCGGCTCCCCGGGCGCTCGTCGTCGCCGCCGACGGCGCCGCTCCAACGGCAGCAGCGGTCGCCATGGAGGAGGGCCCCGGGGTCGGGGGAAACTCCCCGACGGCGGTCGTCGTCGTCGTCGCCGCCGCGGGGAGCGGAAGAGGAGCAGCGGCAGCAGCGTCGGCGGCGGCGGCAGCAGGAGCCAGAGAGGCGAGCTGCCCTTCTCCGCTCTCTCGCCTTCCTGCTCCACCTAGCCGCTGCGCGAGCAGCGAGCTGTACCGCTGCGTCTGGCCAACGACGAAGTCGAGCTGCCTGTCCAGCGCCCCCTTCCTCGCCGCCGCGGCCGCGGCCCTCGCCTTCCACCCGACCAGCCGCGCGGCCTTCTCCCAGAACTTGCCCACCTCGCGCGCGATCCAGCCGGCGCGCCTCTTCCTCGAAAGCGCCTCCTCCCTCACGGCCGCCAGCGCGCGCGACTCGACGTCTTTCCCCGACTTGGCGCACGCGCGCGCGAACCGCCGAGCCTGCTGCTGCTTCCACCGCCGCTCCTTGGCGAACTCCTTGGCCAGCCAGGCAGCCTCCTGGAGCACGTGGTCCCAGTGGCCCTTCGGGCGAGGGGGCTCCGCGGCCGGGGGGGCGGCGGCGGCGTCGCGGGCCGCCGCGAGCGCGGCCGCCCTCTCGAGCGCCGCCTCGTCGCGCTCCCAGGCCTCGGAAGCTGCGTAGAAGTCGCCGTCGATCGAATAGGTGGCGATGGTATCTGTTGTCGCCTGATGGAGGAGCGCTGGGAGGGAGAGCTGCGGGAGAGGGGAGAGGGCGAGCGGAAGGAGGGGAGCGGCCGTCGCCGTCGGTGGCGGCGCCGCTGCTGCTGTTGCCGCCTCCGCGGCGGCTTCCTTGGCGTCGACCTCCATCGCGTCTTCCTCCTTCGGCGCCTCCGGCTGTTGCTCCTGCTTTTGCTGCTGCTTCTTTTGCTGCTGCTGCAGCTGCTGCTGCTGCTCGGCCTTGGCCGCCGAGCGGGGCGTGCCCGAGCTGCGCGCAGCAGCCGCAGGAACAGAAGGCTGCTGCTTTTCCTGTTGCTGCCTCGGAGCAGAGGCCGAGCCGGGCCTCCCGCGAGAGGTGGAGCGCGCCCGAGGGGTCGATTCGCGCTTCTCCTGCGACTGCTGCCGCTGCTGCCTGGCGCGAGGGGTCCGCTGCTGCTGAGCAGGCGCGCCTGTTGAGTTTTGGGGTTTCGGAAGAGAGAGAGAGAGAGAGAGGGAGAGAGGGTGAGGTCGTCGTCGCTGCCGCGTTGGATCGATGCTTCAGTCTCTTTCCTTCTTTCTTTCTTTCCTCTACCAGTCTCCTCTCTTTCTCTTCTCTCTTACCCGTGCTACCTTCGCCACCAGGATTGGAAAGTCTCGTGGCGCGTCGCTCGCCAGAAGAGGGGACCGTCGCTGCGGCAGCACTGGCGGCATCGCTGCCGAGCCCGCCGCTGACGCTCTGCGTTCGGCGGCCTCCTCCTCCAGCCGCAGGATTGTTGATGGTGCCTCCTCTCCCTCCTCCCGCTGCTCCGCCGCCGCTCCTCGTGGACCTCACAGGAGCTTCGGCCGCGTCGCCTCCGTCGCGAGACTGTAAGAGGAGAGTTAATGTGTGCAAATAGAAAAGCGTTAGAAAAAGAGAGGAAAAAAGAGAGACAGGGCACGCATTTCGTCCGAGCATCAAAAAGGGGAATGGTCAAAACGAGAAACTTACCTGCGACCTCATGGAAGAGACCATCGCATTCTAATTCTAACTAGACCCGCGCCAGGGGCAAGAAGAGGAAATTAGGCGTGCATAGAGAAAGGAAACGTCGGGAAAGAGCGGGCGGAGGGGAGCCTAATCCGGGGGAGAGAAAACTACAGAGAGAGAAAGAGAGAGCTCTTCTCTTCGAACTGCTGCTCTCGAGCGAATTCGGAAAAATGATATTTGAGTTTGACGACGCTGGAAAAAACTCATCTCGTTTCACCAGAAGTTCTGAGAACTAAGGTTTTTTCCTTCTCCCTTTCGACGAGTGTTTTTCTCTCTCTCCGTAGATTCCAAATCGCCACGTCCGTCGCAAACAGGCACGCACAAACACACACTTAATCCAAATCCATGCTCGCCGTCCGCAGGCGCGGCCCTCGCTGCGCGGCGGAGCGGCAGCAGCCGCGTGAGCGTCACCGCTGCCGTCAATGTCGCATCGGTCTTCTCCTCGGCTCGCTCCTCGGCGCGGGCGATGCCGCTGTTCTCCAACGTCGCCAGGCGCTCGCGCTGCGATGCCACAGTCCCTTCCGCAGCAGCGCAGCAGGTAAAGCGAGAAGCAAAGAGAGCGCGCGAGAGAGGGAGTGAACGAGAAGTAGAGTTCCGCATTTGCGACTTTGCCGACGGCTTTGGCCACGGCGGCGCTCGCCTTTCAAATGTTGGCGAAACCTCTTTTCCTCCGGCCCCTTCTCTCATCCCCCTCACCCCGGCCCCCAACTCTCTCCCTATCTTTCATGCACAAACCAAAAGCAGCAGGAGCAGCATCGCAAGGCTGCAGCTGCGGGTCCCCCTTCGAAGGAAAGCAGCACCTCCGCCCAGCAGATGATCGACACCTCCCCCCCCCGGGGCACCCGGGACTTCCCGCCTCCCGACCTCCGCGCCCGCGACTGGCTCTTTGAAAACTTCGCCGCCGTCTCGCGCTCGCACGGCTTCGAGCGCTTCGAGACGCCCGTGCTCGAGGCCGAGGCGCTCTTCACGCGGAAGGCGGGAGAGGAGATCGCGGGCCAGCTTTACAACTTCGAGGACAAGGGTGGCCGGCGCGTCGCGCTGCGCCCGGAGCTGACGCCCTCGCTCGCGCGTCTGGTGCTCTCGCAGGGCAAGAGCCTGCCGCTCCCGGCCAAGTGGTTCACGGTGGGGCAGTGCTGGCGGTACGAGCGGACGACGAGAGGGAGGAGGAGGGAGCACTACCAGTGGAACATGGATATCGTCGGGGTCGAGGGGGTCGAGGTGAGAGAGGCGGGGTCTCTTTTTCTTCCTCTTTTTTTTCTTTTCGTTCCTCTCGGTCCCCCCCTTTTTTTCCCCTCTCAAAAAAAAAACTAAAAACTAAAAAAAAACATTCTCAAGGCCGAGGCAGAGCTCCTCGCCGCTGTCGTCGCCTTTTTCGAGCGCGTGGGACTCACCTCCGCCGACGTCGTCCTGCGGGTCTCGTCGCGGCGGGTGCTGCAGGGCGCGATGGAGGCCGCCGGCGTGAAAGAGGACGCCTTTGCTCGAGCCTGCGTCGCGATCGACAAGCTCGACAAAATCCCCGAGGAGAAAGTGCGGGAAGAGCTCGCAGAGTGCGGCGTGTCGGGCAAGGCCGCGGACGCGGTGCTCGCCGCGACCAAGGTCAAGTCGCTGGACGAGCTCGAGGCGCTGCTGGGAGGAAAGGGGGGCGGGCAGAAGGAGGGAGGCGGGCAGGAGGAGGGCGGCGAGGAGGCTCTCCCTCCTCGCCACCCCGCGGTCGCGGAGCTCCGCCGCCTCTGGGAGCTCGCCGCCGCGTACGGCGTCGCGGAGTGGCTCGAGCTCGACACCGGGGTGGTCCGGGGCCTCGCCTACTACACGGGCGTAGTCTTCGAGGGCAGGGACAGGAAGGGCGAGCTGCGGGCGATTTGCGGCGGGGGCAGGTACGACGGGCTGCTCTCGACGCTGGGGGCCAAGGGAGAGGCCGCGGCGCCGTGCGCGGGCTTCGGGTTCGGGGACTGCGTCATCATGGAGCTGCTGAGGGACCGCGGGCTGGTCCCGGAGGAGGCGACGAGGCACCGCGTCGACGACTAGGTCGTGGCCCTGGAGCCCGGGCTGCACGCCGAGGCGGCCAGGCTCGCCGCCAGGCTCCGAAAGAGGAGGGATGCCTCCTCGTCTGCCGCCTCTCCTCCCGCCTCCTCTGCCTCGAGCGCCGCGGAGGGGAGGGTCGTCGACCTCGTGCTGGAGCAGGGGCGGAGGATGAAGTGGGTCTTCAAGCACGCCGAGTGCGTCGGGGCCAGGAAGCTGTACCTCCTCGGCAAGCGCGAGTGGGAGGCCGGGGGCGGCCCGTTTGTGCGCGTCAAGGACCTGGAGACGAGGGAGGAGGGGGACGTGAAGGTGGAGGACGTGTGAAGGAGTCGGGGGGCTTTCTTTGGACCCTGTCTGTCAAACGTGTGATCGGAAAAAGGCGAGAGGGAGACGCTGTCGAGGTCGAAACCGAGGTCGGGTTTTTTTCTCTTTTTCTCATCGTTTTGCGCGAGAGAGAGAGAAGAGGCGCGCCAATCGAAGAGAAGAACGTGAGCTTCTCACTCCCACTTCTTTTCTTCCTCTCTTTCTCTCGTCCAACGTTCCCTCCCTTCCCTCTCTCTGCGCTCTCTGTGCGTCCGCACGCGTGCGTTGTGAATGCGCGTACGCACGAGGCGCGCCGGAGCAGGCGGCGGCGGCTCCAGCACCAACAGCAGCGCCCGGGCATCGAGCGACGACGGCATCGAAGACCAGCAGGTTTACTCAAAGACCGGAGGCAAGAAGCAGAAGGGGGGCTCGTCCAGGGCCGCGCTCCTCCTCGCGGCCGTCGCTTTCGCTTCGGGTCTCGCGGCCCTAGCGATCAAGGTGAGAATTGGAAGGAGGAGGGAGAGAGGGAGAAACGGGACAGGCTGAAATTGCCTCTTCTCTTTCCGTTTGCTCGCTCTTGTTTCAATTTTTTTTCTTCGTTTGCTGCCGCCGCTGCCGGCCTTTTTCTTCCTTCTTCTCAACCTCGAAAACCACTTTCTCCACCCCCCCCCCCAAAAAAAACACATCGTCTCAGGTCGACCTCCCGCAGCCGCTCTCGGCCAAGCTCCACCAGCCCCTCTTCCGTGCCGCCTGGAGGGACCTTCGAGGAAGCATGGTCGATCTGCTGTCGTCGCAGCAGCAGGGCAGCAAAGGAGCAGGGAGCAGGAGGAAGAGCCCCCACGAGATTGACGTCGAGGCGTCGCGGCCGCTCTTCGACTGGGGGGTCGCCTCGTCGGCTTACCAGATCGAGGGCGCCTGGAACCTCGACGGGAAGGGCCCGTCTATCTGGGACGCGTTCTCGCACACGCCGGGCAAGGTGAGAGGAAGGAAGGAAGGAGCTCTGGAGAGAGAGAGAGAGAGAGAGAGAGAGAGAGAGAGAGGGAGGAAAAATGAGAGGAAAATCTCTCATCCCGGAACAATCCCAAAAATCTCAACAACGAAAAAAAAAGGTCCACAACAACGAGACGGGCGACGTCGCGTGCGATTTCTACCACCTCTACTCGAAGGACATCGCGATGATGAAGTCGCTCGGGGCCAAGTCGTTCCGCTTCTCGCTGTCCTGGTCGCGCCTGCTGCCCGAGGGCCGCGGCAGGGTCAACGAGGAGGGGTTTCGGTTCTACGAGAGAGTGCTCGACGCTTTGGACGAGGCGGGGATCGAGCCGCACGTGACCCTGTACCACTGGTGAGAGAAAGAGAGAGAGAGAGAGAGAGAGAGAGAGAGAGAGAGAGAGAGTGGCCGGAAAGCGCGCGGCCTTTTGCCTTTGTTCTGTCCCTGATGACCTGCCATCTCGACGGGGGGGGGGGAAAACGTCAAATCTCGCAGGGACCTCCCCCAGGCCCTCCAGGAAGAGTACCAGGGCTGGCTCTCCCCGCAATCGGTCGCGGACTTCGAGGCGTACGCCTCGCTGGTCTTCGAGAGGCTCGGGAAGAGGGTGAGGCACTGGTCGACCTTCAACGAGCCCTACACTTTTGCGGTGAGTTTTTTTTTTGTTTTTCCTCTTTTTTTTTTTCCAGGGTCGAGGACGGCGAAAAAAACTCGAAGAAGAAAAGAAAAACTCACTTCTTTTTCAACCCCTTCGAAAAAAACGCCCCCCCCCCAGTTCTGCGGCCACGACATCGGCATCCACGCCCCGGGGCGCTGCTCCGACAGGAAAACCTGCGAGTCCGGAGGCGACTCCGACGTCGAGCCCTGGGTCGTCTCGCACCACGTCCTGCTCGCGCACTCCAGGGCCGTCGCCGCGTTCCGGGCGCTGTTCCCCAAGGGCGACGACGGAAAGCAGGAACGCTTCATCGGCATCAACCTCAACTCGGAGTGGGCCGAGCCGCTCGACGCCTCGGACCCCAAGGACGCCTCCGCGGCGGGGAGGTACCTCGACGCGCAGCTCGGGCTCTACGCCCAGCCCATCTTCGGCGGCGTCTCCGGGAAAGGGGACTACCCGGACTCGCTCAAGGAGCTGGTGCCGGCGCTCCCGAAGTTCACTGGCGAGGAGAAAAAGGCGCTGCTGGGCTCCGCCGACTACTTTCTCCTCAACCACTACACCAGCCGCTGGGTGCAGGACTCGCCCGGGGAGAAACCCGTTAACGCCAAGGCGCTGACGCACCGTCCTGGAGGGGCCTCTGGGATCGCGATCGGGCCGCAGGCGGCGAGCTTTTGGCTCTTCAGCGTGCCTTGGGGGTGAGTTTCTAAAGTCTTGAGTTTCGAAGAGTTTTTTTTTAGGTTTTGAGGTTTTTTGAGGTTTTTTCCCCTCCACGAAAGAAAACTTTTCAAACTCTCTCTCTCTCTCTCTCTCTCTCTCTCTCTCTCTCTCTCTCT
>Ga0114918_10001423_pt1 | contig 21445 bp, 32 predicted proteins | sample LantaG_FD_87015 | JGI IMG/M metagenome (GOLD analysis project Ga0114918, IMG submission 87015) | Deep subsurface microbial communities from Baltic Sea to uncover new lineages of life (NeLLi) - Landsort_02402 metaG | ecosystem: Environmental > Aquatic > Marine > Oceanic > Sediment | place... | reverse complement strand
CACAGCAGATCACACCTCCTCAAAACGATTGAAAAGTATATACTCCCCCCGCAAACACCGCAAAATATAACCAAATGACTATTAAAAATTGCAGAGGATAATAAATGCTTGGCACTGCAGGATGAAGATGTTATATTATAGCAGGTAAAAGGGGGTAAGAAGTAATTGAAAATGTTGCAGAGCTAACCAAACTTGGCTGAGGAGTGCAGAGAAATAACACTTCAACACACAAGGTTGGGGAGGGTAGCCTCCTTGCCTACATATCATGCAAAGGGGACACCACTGCCGTGAGTGCCTCCTTTCCCCCACCGTCATATGCCTTATTTGCCTTTCCTTCACCGTCGTGTACCTTATTAATACCCCAACTAAAATTTGGCTTGAGGGGAAAGGGATGTTATATTACATGGTAAGAAGGAGTTATTAACTAAGTAATAGAATTTAATATGGAAGATGATAAAATTGAGTTAGTTTATGAGTTTAAGTGTGCCTTAACAGGAGATGAATTAGGTATAATAAAAGTTAATGGGGTTGAAAAATGTGTTACTGCTGAGGAATACACCAAACACACATATGATATACTTAACATTATAGATTAAATTTGGCTTATGGGAATTGAAATGTTATATTAGGGCTAAAGAAATAATAAATAATTAAGTATGAGAAGATTTTTAAGTAGGTTTAGTATGGGGTTAGTAGGAATAGGTTTGGCTATAGGAGCAATTTTATTAGCATGTGGAAATAACTTAGGTATTTTATTAGTAATATTTTCACTAATGTGTTTTTTAAAATTAACAATTATATCTCATATTAATAGATATTAGTCATGCTAGATTTGGCTTACCAGGCAAGGGATGTTATATTAGGGTGGAAGAGAAATAAGTATTAATTAAGTAAATTAAGGTTATGAAAGAAATTAGATCTGATATTAAATTAAAACATGAAAGTAAACTTTATAAATTAATAACTGATATATCTGAAGACTTAAGAGATAATAAAGGTTATAGTGAAGAAGAAATTAAAGGATTTTTAATAAAACAAATTTTAGAAATTGTTAGTGAATCTTAATTAGAGGAATATAAGAATCAAAACAAAGTTCGTATATTTAAGTATAAGAAAAAATAAAAATAAAGGTTATGAAAAAGGAATTATTTAAGACAAAGTTTAGAGCAATTATTAATGTTAGAGGAGTAGAGCAAGCGTTTGCTAAGTCAGCAGACACAGCAATGGAGATGATGAGGATTATTAGAGATGAAGAATTTAGTAATATGTTTGTTAGATTAGAAACATTTGATATATCAACTGAAAAACGTAGAGGGAAGCACGCACGAAAGTATTAAGATTTAATATCTCCCCACCAACCAAAATATTGGCTTACGGGGGAAAGGATGTTATATTAGGATATAAGAAGAAAGCGTTATCAAGTAGTTAAATAAAAGGTTAGGTTGAGTTGGTTTGGATAACGGGGAGAGAGATGTTATATTAGGGTATAAGGAAGGGTAAATAAATAAGTATAAATTAAATAAATAAAGGTTATGAAAAATGTAAAAATTGTTAAGAGTAAGAAGAAAGTAGTAGTTGTAGATATCTTAAAAAAAGGTAGACCAGTTAATCCAACAAGTAAGAGACAGATTAGATTAGCTGAATTAGATGTTAAGAGAAAAAATGGTGAGTTAAAAAGAGGGCGTCCAATTAATAATGAGAGTAAGAGACAAATTCGAATTAATGATTTGAATGTTAAGAGAGAAAATGGTACATTAAAGAAAGGTCGCCCAGTAGATGCTAATTCAAAACGTCAAATTAGATTAGCTAAGTTAGATTTAAAACGAAGTAATGGGACGTTAAGTAAAGGTAGACCAGTTAATCCAACAAGTAAGAGACAAATTAAATTAGCTGAAGCTGAAGCTAAGAAGTCATTCAATATAGAAATTGATGAATTAGTTAATAATGCAGTTGCTGAGTTGATTAAGTAATAGTAAATAAATTATATTAAGTTGTTATAGGGGGTGGAAACACCTCCTATTCCAATGGATTGGCTTAATGGGGAAAGAATGTTATATTACGGTGTAGGAAGAAAACGATATATTAAGTTAAAATTAAGGTTATGACAGTAAAAGAAATTAGAAATGCATTAATGACTGTAGAGAAAATAGAATTCACATTACTAGGCTATGGTGAGCTTGCTTTCACAGCATGTTGTCTCAATTATAAAGGTATTAATGGTGCTATTACAAGGTTATATTCACAAATGAATATTAACAAATTCGGTCCAACATGCATTACACTTTATACATTCGATATGATGGGTAATAAAACAACTGCTAAAATTAAATACACCGATGTGACTATTGTAGAGTAGTGGAAGGCAGTGTTTTGCCTTTGTGGGGATTACACTCTGTAGTGTTTTCCCCCTCGTACGTAATAATATAATCGCCTTATTTATTATTGATAATTAATCTATGGTTGTGTGTGCTGCGTACGTACGTAATGATTACGTTATAATCCCGTGTATCGTTGATATCAATATACGTGTATATGGTATGGTAGTTGTGTTAACGTGATGAATATAGAGGATAAAAATCTCTACCATCGATTAATATATACCTATATATACTACCCTACCCTACTCCACTAACACAGACGATATATTGTTAAAATCAACCCCATTAAATCCATTTAAACCACCCTAGGTAACTTCCACGATATACGAAAGATTTCTCTTTAAAAATTTTTTGATCCTTAAAAAAAATATATACTACTTGGCCTCCCAATAAGAGGATGTTATATTATAGTATAATAAGGGAAGGTATTAACTTAATTCATAGGGTTTAGTGAAAGAGCCAAGTGAATTTATAAGAAATGGAGCCTACTCCGCTAACACAACATATCATCCCAGGCATGCCCTGGGTAGTATCTCTTAATTTAAAAATCAAAAGCTCAAAATCATTTGGCCTTTTGGGAAGATGATGTTATATTATAGTATAAGGAAGGTAAGTGCAACTAAGTATCTTATCTAAAAAAATAAGGGTTATGCAAGATAAAAAATTTGTCCAATTGGAGATGAAAATGCTTTATGCAGTTAAGCAGTCAAAATTAAAATCAATTGTAGGTTGTATTTTATTATTAATAAATGCAGTAGTATTCTTTTTAGGATATTTAAATACTACCACGTTAATCATCACTTTAACGTTGTTATTAGTTACGTTAAATCAAATAGCAGATTATCGTATAGATAAATCGGTACTTAATTTAGTCCAATCAATCAAAAAAGGTTATGAAGATGAGGTTTAAATAGTATATACGGATGAAGGTGGTGGTGTGTAGATAATCAAAAAGTGAGGTAAAACTATAAATAAGAAGAGTAAATATAAATCAAAATTAAATTAAAGTTTATTATGGCTGAAATGACAAAAGAAAAGGATGTAAGAAAGATTAAGACCCCAGATGGTAGTATTGTTAGGTATTCATTAGATAATAAGATGCATTATTGGAGTGGCCCGGCTTATATTCCTCAAGGAGATTGGAAAAAAGCTGAATATTGGATTTATGGAATTCAATATACTAAAGAAGAGCATAAGGAGGCACTTAGAAGTCATAATGGTTTGCCTTGGCATAAGACAGGATTAGGAGATACTAGATTTTAAAATTATGGAGAAATTAATCAATCAAACTCTTCAATACAACTTACATAGTATATTAGAGGCACGTATTTTATTACAATGTAAAGAGGTTGATGGTAAACATTTTATGGAGTGGATAGTGGAAGAAAATCCACTTCATAAGGTAGAGTATCATTACCCAGATAGAGCATCTTTAATGCATGATCATTATAAAATATCAAGTTATTATTTCAAATTAAAATAAAATGAAAAATCAAAAAAAGAAGAAGAAGGTAGCAGTATATGCTGAGTTAAGAAAAGAGAGCCAAACGTTTGATGGTTGGTTAAAGTATGAAGTTACTATTAAGAATGAAGATGGTAAATTAGAAAAGGTGCCGGCTTATGGTAAGGATCTACAAGATGCTTTAAGTAGAGTAGTCCATGATTCTAAAGTAAAAGTATTAGAAGAGAAAGTAATTAAAAGGGTGCCAGAAACTGGATGGGCTGTTGCTTGGTTTATGGGATTAGGTTTAATAACTTCATTAATTTATTATAATGTTAATTATAGATATGTTAGTTATTATATCATTAGTTCTATTATGTTATATGCTCTTACAACACTTTCTATATTCAATTGGTTTACACTTAGAAATAGAAGTAAAAAATAGATAAGATGAGTATAGGAAACATGACAATAAGTGAAGCATATCCACATTTGGTAAAGATAGCTAAATTATATGATTTAAAACTAAATAGAGTAAAGGAATTTAGACTTGCAAGATTACTACTAGCAATTAAATACAGCTCACAAGAACATATATAATAAATAAAAACAAATAATATGGCAAAATTAAGAAAATTAGTTACCTATACTGACTACAGATGGGAAGAAGCAGAGTTAACAGAAGAGCAGTTAGCTTTATTTAAAAGCGATCATGATGTTTTCATGGAAAATTATTATGATGGGGAATATGATTTTGATTGGGATTTAGTAAGAGATAAATGCCTAGAAGATGAAGATGCTCCAGAATTAATTGAAGATGAAGACTAATGAAATCAGTAAAAACAGTAGTAAAGGAATATAAAGAAGCTCCTAAAAAAGAAGTTTGGTTGGATGGTGTATTGTATAATTTCATCTATGGGTTCTTGGGATCAGTTGTAATTGTTACATTAACTCTTAAAATAGATATAGCGGTACTGTTAGCATATCTTGCATATTACTTCTTTTTGGGTAAGGTTGTTAATAGACCTAAATACGTTACCTCATTAGGTAAGTTTATTGTATTTCCAATCCCAACAGCAATCGGGGCATTCATTGGTTATAAGATAACACCAATACTAATAACACTATTATAAAATATAAATTATGGCAAATTACTGTAGAACAGATATTATAATTAAGGCTTCTAAAAAAGCAATTGATAACTTCGTAGAACGTTTCGATAAATGTCACGATGGTGCTTACCCAAACCAAGAAGAAAACCCCCACATTATAGATGAGTTCGGTGCTGACGCAGAAGACCTAATCGATAAAGTTGGTTCAAAGTGGGTTAAAATGTGGGATGGTGGAATCAATTATCACGATGATACAGAGGGTAGTAGTGAAGTACACCTTGCCTTAGATACAGCTTGGCACCCACCTTCGGATATGATTTTGGAGATGTTTAGACAAATGGAAGAAATTGATGGTGTGGGTAAAGGTGTAAGCGTATATGGTTCATATTGGGATGAAGGATATCAACCTATAGGTGTGTTTGAAGTTTACTATGGAGAAATAATCTCAGAAGAAAACCACGATTTAGATTATTTTGAATGGGAGGAAAAGGTAGAGGAAGAAGGTGAATCCGAATATGATAGAAATTTTTGGGATGAAGAAGTAGACCCCGCATTTTTAGCACTTCAAGAGAAGCTTGATAAAAGAATGGAAGAATAAATAAATTATAATATTAAATAAAGGTTATATAAAAAGAATAACAATCAAAGAAAGTAAAAACTACGTACCTTACACTAATGAGTTACTTAATGGAGTTGCTGAATACTTCACCTTAACACCTTCACCGGAAGGTGGTAATTGGGAAGATGTCACATATTATACATCCCGTAAGGAGGATCAATATATTAACCGCGATGGGGAGGGAGATTCATGGGTTTATGTTTTATCAAATCCAACTATGCCCGGGTTACTTAAAATTGGGTCAACTTCAAAGTCGCCCGTTGAACGTGCTAAAGAAATATCTCGTGGAACTGGAGTGCCTATGCCTTATGATGTTATATATGCGTTTAGATGTTTTAATGCATTACGTTTAGAACTTGAGCTTCATAAGTATTTTAAACAATACCGCACAAATAATCAAAAGGAATTCTTCCGTATGGATTTGGATGAAGTTAAAGCTGGTATTAATGAGCGAGGTATTAAATATATATAATCATGAAGTCCTCAAAGAATATTAGCATTGGTAAAATAACTAAAGAACAAATTCTTAAATTTGATAGGAAAATTAACCGCGATGAAGAAATTAACGCTTCCACGGGTTGGGTCGCTAAACATAAGATATTTCGCTCAGATAAAACGTATAACCGTAAGTTAAAACATAGTAAACGTATTTATTAATATATTTATATAGAAGAATTAAAGGAGTTATAACAACAGATTTAATAAGAAAATAATTCCGGGCCTATATAATCCTAATTTCTTACATTCCACCGTCTATTTATATATGACATGGAAAGTAAACAAGATTTAGAAAATAGAATAAACTCCTTAAAAGAATCCTATATTAGTATTAATAATATTGCGGATGAAGTTTGGTCTTATCATCCCTCAAACCCTGATTTTATTAATCCTATTCGAGTTTATGAAGAATTAGCTCTTGAATTAAGAAGTTTAGAGGAGAAGATTTCTAATTTGGAATTTCAAATTAATTCACTTAATTAATGAGTGGGTTAGATTCTAAAAAATTATTTGATATATTTGATAAATATCCTATTGATGGTGTTGAGGAAAATTTAAACTCATATAAAAATTCATTTCGTTTTAAAATTGAAATGTTTGTTAAAATAGTTATATATGGGGATCAATGGAAGAAACAAGTTATATCTCTCTTTACTAAATCTACTATAGGTATGGATATTGAGGATATTAATAATGCTGGGGAGTTTATGTTATATACTAGAGCTTGGTTTTGGATTAGCCAGTTTGATTTTGATGATGAGGATTGTGTTAAAGCTTTAAATAAATTAGATCATTCAAGTCTCTTAGCCTCTATAATGAGAACAATTAAATATTTTGAAAAAACAGAAGAATTTGAAAAATGTTCTTTCCTCGTTAACATAAAGAAGCTTTTAAAATAAGCTTTGATTCCACCTCTTTCTTTTATATCTTCCCACTATTAAATAATTAGATAATAATTAGATAATAATTAGATAATGATTAGATAATGATTACATAATTAACATTATTAACGTTTTCATCAACTAAATAAAAAATGACTTAACTACTTAAATATAAAATAGAATTAATCACTCGGAGTAACGTACTCCCTAAATTTAAAAATAAATAAGTTATGAAATTATCCGCTGAAGAAATTGAGCAAAATTGGAAAACATTTTTATCATATATTGATAAACATATTTCATCTCCTCGTAAGGAGAAATTATTAGACTTCTATAAAAAATTTGAAGATAGGTTAATATTAATGCCTGCAGCTCATAAAAAAGAATATCATAATGCCTTTCCTGGAGGGTATATTGATCATGTTAATAGAGTAATTGAATGTTCTCTCAAAGTCAATAAAGTCTGGTCTGAGATGGGTGTTGATGAAAGTACTTATACTATTGAAGAATTAGTATTTTCTGCTATAAATCATGATTTAGGTAAAATGGGTAATGAAGAGCATGCATCATATATCCCTCAGACAGATAAATGGAGAAGAGATAAATTAGGAGAAGATTATAAATTTAATGAAAAAATTCCATTCGCATCAGTTCCAGATAGAGGTCTTTTCTTACTTCAATCTTATGGGATACAATATACATTTAATGAAATGATAACAATCCAAACACATGATGGGTTATATGATGAAGCTAATAAGAAATATTTATTCGCTTACACTCCCGGGCAAAAACCAAGAACAAGTCTTCCTTATATAGTTCATCAAGGTGATTTAATGGCAGCTCGCATTGAATTTGAGCGTGAATGGTTACCTAAATTAAGAGATGGAGGAGTAAAAGAAGATAATTTTGAGTTAAAAGCAACTAATAAAACAATTAAGGATAAGGCATTAGGTAGTATTAAAAGTAACGGGTTAAACGATTTATTACAAGGATTATGATTTTATTAATAATAATAATAGCAGCAGTAATAGTAGTAGTTTTAGGATTTACTACAATAAATTTACTTAAAAAAAATGAGAAGCAAGAAGATATATTATCTTCATACATAATCTATTTAGATAAGATATCTAGATGTATTGAACTCTCAGATAATAGATTAAAGGATATTGATGCTAAAGGAACTTTTGCATCTGATGATGAAGTTGGTTTTTTCTTTGAGCAAATAAGTCAAATCCAAGATATTTTAAATGAATTCCAAATAAAAGAAATTAAATAATATTAAAATGGCTAGATATAAGAAAAAACCAGTAGAGATTGAAGCAATTCAATTCATATCTGATAACATTGAAAAAGTATATGAAATGTTAGGTGATAACTTAATAGTAACTCCTACAGCTGAGGGTGAAGGATTATATCACTTTATAAGAACTTTAGAAGGCGATATGGAAATCTCTTGGAACGATTATGTTATTAAAGGTGTTAAAGGAGAATTTTATCCGTGTAAACCTGATATCTTTGAATTAACTTATGAAAAAATAAATTAAAATGGCTAAAGTTAAGAGGCGTAGACCCAAGCAGAAAAGAAATTACTTTACTAAAGAAGCGGAGGATGCTATCTTACTCTTTAATAAAACATCTGATCCTGAAGAAAGAAGTAGAATATATTCTAAATATATTCATTATCCTTTTTTTAAATTAACCCAAAATATAATTCATACTTTTAAATTTTATCATACTAAAGTTGAGGATTTACAACATTTACAACATGAAATTGAAGTATTTTTATTAAGTAAACTCCATCTTTACCATCATAGTAAAAGTATAGATGATAGATTATATAAAATAATCGTTAGAAAATATATGCATGGTAATTATGAAGAATACTTAGAAATTATAAATAAAGAAATATTAGAATATAATTCAAATCTTACATCTGAGGATGATGAAGATCCGGGTTTACCCTTATCTAAAGAAGAATTTAGACTTTTACTTGAAAAAAATGCTTCTTTTGCTGAACAATATGGTTTATTTAAAAAAGGCACTTTTCTTAAATTTACTAAAGGTGCAGATTGTATAACTCAAGAGCAGATTAATAAATTTATTACTCCCTTTGAAGGTGAAATTGATGAAGAATGTTATGATAAGTTAAAAAAATTAACCCCACCAAAAGCATATTCATATTTCGGTACCATTACAAAACGTTGGTTAATTAATTATTGTAATGGTAATTATGAGGAGAAGATTCTAAAAAACCCAATAGATGAAATATCCCAGGATATAAATTACTCATATGGGTTAGATGAAGTAATTACATATAATGATAAATTATCTAATTTTATAGATGATTACATAGAATATATAACAAAAAATATATATACTTTCTTCCCTAAATCTAATGATGCTAAAGTTGCAGATGCTGTTTTAGAGTTATTTAGAAAAAGAGCAGACATAGACATTTTTCAAAAGAAAGCTCTATACCTACATATACGTGAATTAGGTGATTTTAAAACCCCAAAAATTACTAAAATATCTGATACTTTATATACTATATTTAAAGAAAATTATATTTTTTATCTTGAAAATGGTTACAGTAAATTTGAACCTTGCTTAGTTTAAATATTTATAATAAATTTATTTAATATGAGTAGTCTTGATAAAAAAATATTTGGTAAGAAGAAATTCTCAGATATCCTATCTGAAATATATGATAACCAAAAAAAGAAAGAATCACAAATATCAGCTCTAATACAAGAATTAAAACCCTTAATAAATGATATTGGAGATGCTACTTTAATAGTTCCCCTTATTAAGGAATATATGGATTTAGGAATTAAAAATGATGAGCAACTTATTAAAATGTCCACTATCATTCAAAGAGCATTAAATAATACTGAAAGCGCTGAGGATTTTGGTTTATCTGAAGATGAGAAAAAACAATTATTTGAAGAGATAGAAAAATACGGAGAAAAAAAAGATGATAAATAAAACAGGTCTTGTTGGATTAAATAAAAACTCATCTCCCCCTAAAACATCATCAGAGGGGATTAATAATTCTTTAGCTGAGTTAAATAATAAAATGGTAATTGGTAGAGTAACCGATATCGTTTTAGATGAAAACCACCCAAAATTTAGTGAAGTGGGGGGTTGGAATGGTTTAGGTACTATATTTTTTGAATTTGATAATTTAGTATCATCTAAAAACGAAGGAACAGCTAAATCTTTCTTCCCTCAAAGTAAAAACTACCCTTTAATAAATGAGATGATTTTATTATTCTCATTACCTAATTCTTTAATGGGGGAAAATAATACTTCTAAATCTTATTATTATATAAATCAAATTAATATTTGGAACCACCCACATCATAATGCTTACCCTAATTTATATGAGGCTAAGGATACAACTCAACAAGAAGATTATCAACAAACTGAAGGGGGCTCTGCAAGAAGAGTAACAGATTCATCAACAGAAATTAACTTAAATAGTCCTTTAAACCCTAGCCAAAACACATTTATTGAAAGAACAAATATTCATCCATTATTAGCATTTAATGGTGATATACTTTATGAAGGTAGATTTGGTAATAGTTTAAGATTAGGCAATACTTCAAAATCAAATAGCCAATATACTAATAATTGGTCCACTTCAGGTAAAAATGGTGATCCTATAATGATCCTTAGAAATGGTCAACCTATAAATAGTTCTGAAGAAGGATGGATTCCTATAGCTGAGGATATACGTAAAGATTTATCTTCTATTTATTTAAGTTCATATCAAAAAATCCCAATTGGGTTATCTAATGAAAATTTTAATTCATTCCAAACCCCACCAACTCTACCTTCTCAATTTAATTTACCTCAAATCATACTCAATTCAGATAGAATTGTTATCAATGCTAAAAGTGATAGTGTATTAATTAGTGGACAAAATTCAATTGGTTTATCTTCAAATGGTAGTATAAATATAGAAGCTAAACAAATTTATTTTGATGGAATTGATATACGATTAGGAAGAAAAGATGCTTCACAATCCGTTTTAAAAGGAAACGATACTGTAGAATATTTAAAAATATTAATTACTGAATTAAAAAACATAACTGAGGCTTTAAAATCAATCCAAGATTGGCCTCAAGGAGTTCCTGTTACTAATTCAACTATGTTAACTGTAGCTAATTCTGCCCAAAAAGTATTTGAAAAAGTACATGATAATATAGATAGTATTAAATCAACATTTGTAAAAACTATTTAAAATGAATTATACTTCTATAAAAGCTATTAATCAACCTACTCCCATAGGAGGAACTTTAAATGGAGGATATATTCCATTTGATTTACTCCCTAAATCTATTCAAACATTAATTTTAAATCCCAATTATCTAGTTTTAGTTAGGGAAAAAACAAACCCAAATACAGCAGGTGGTGGGAGAACTGAGGGAACCTTATGGTATAATAAACAAGTTTTAGCATTCACAGTTGAAGATGCCATTCGAAATAAAAAAATAGCAAACAAAACAGCCATCCCCGACACGATAGAAGATGCTAGTAAATTTAATGGTATTCCCTCTAATGTATATAATATTACTTTAAGAAGTTACACTAACAAGGATTGGATTAGAAAAGCCCATTATAATGGGAAAGGATTGATGATTTCCTCCAAATCAGACAACTCTCGTGATCCGGTTAATATATATGAAGAGGATGTTTTCCTTGGTGCTTCCTTTGCAACTGATAGAGGAAATATAGCTTTTGATGCTGCTTGGTTTCATGCTGGATCATCAGAAGGTTCATCCTCAGGATGTATAATTGTTGGTTCTACCAGAAATTCAAACGGTACTCTTATCACATCCCAAACTGCAACTCGAAATTTAAATAAATATTTACAAAGTATAAAATTAGTAGGAACTGGTAAAAAACAACAATTTGCTATTATTAACTTATGGGAATTCCCAGAACCACCAACTATAATAAAAACCCCAGCATTAGTAATTAATAGTGAAACTAATATATCACTTACAACTGTAAAACTAGAATTACTTCCTGAGATACAAATTGAAAAATCGATCAAAATAGAACCCCTCCAAAAAACACCAGAACTAGAAATTAAAAAATCCTTCATTGATTCCTTAACAAATTACATAAACACACCATAAAACCTAAAATATCATTAATAATCAATAATGTCTAATAACCCAATATCCATAGAACTTACTTCTTCCCTATCTTCAGTAGATCCTAAAAATTTACCAAAGATTCTTATTTCTGCTGAGGGGTATGAATCTAAAGAGATAACTCCTTATAAAGGGGATGGAACTGCAAAAACAGATTTAGGAGTAATTGCTTTAACCCCTATTAATGTTGCTTTAGAACAAGATAAAATTAAAGCATCCCAATTAAACACATCTCAAATTAAAGAACTCTCTAAAGGAAATAAATCACCAGATTATTTTTCTAAAGAACGTCTATCTAATCAAATAGATAATATTAAAAGTACTTTAATACCTACAATATTAACTTTAATAGCAGGATTTGGATTAACTAAAGCTACTGAATTACTAGCCAAAAACCAATCTGATATTTTAGATAAAATCAACAATAAATCTTCTTGTCCTTCTCAAGAAAAATTACTTTCAATAATAAATAAAAAAAATAAATTAGTTAAACAATTAAATAATAGTTTAACATTAATAGATAATACCACTATAGCTTTAGGTATTTCGGGGGGAGTTATAGAAGCATTCGACATAGCATATAATTCTTTAAAAAATCTTCCTATACCTTCTTCAACCGGTGTTCCTGGGGTTCCTGGTTTACCTCTTAATGTTATATTAGCAATACAAGATAATAAGGATAAAATTAATACTAATATAGATAAATTAAAAAATATAAATATTAGTGTATTAGCTATTTTAGTTTTACTTAGACAAGTTCTTCTTCAAGTCATACAATTACTTGATTTACTTGATAATCTTGTTCAAAAATGTTATCCTGATGCTGATCAAGAACAAATCTCAGCTGAATTAATAGCTTTAACTCAACAACAATCTAACCAATTATCTCCTGTAGTCACAAACGTAAACGGATTTGAAATGGGGGTTGAGACTGAAATAACAACAAATTCCTTAAAACGTAGGAGAGCTATAGCTAGAAATAAATCCGGAATAGTTATGCTAAAAGGAGAATTCTCATTCAGTTCTGTAGATCAAATCCTAATAGATGAACTTATATTTTATATTCAACAAAATGATTTAAAAGCATAATAACTAAATATTTATAATAGATGAAAACTGATGTATTAAAAAAATTGATTAAGGATGCTGTAAAAGAAGCAATCCAAGAAGAATTAAAAGAAATTCTTTTAGAAGCGATAAAATCCCCTAAATCTCAAATTAATGAATCTTTCTCCCAACCAATTAATATTGGGAATAAAGGTAAAGATACTCCTAACAATATAGATATGAAATCTAAATATGAAAATATGATGGGAGCCCTAGAAGAAACTAAAATGTCCTTCTCAACTCAAGATATAGCACCTATGAATACAGTAGGTGTTGATCCAATAAATGGCTCTTTACCAAATGGTTCTGTTAGTTTAGACCAAATTGGTAATTTATTAAACATGTAATGGCTTTTAATCCTCAACAAATATCACCCATTGATTTTAACCCCTCAACTGCTATTGGGGTTGATATTCCTTTTAATGGTAGTGCGGTTTTTAAATCTAATTTCCAAACTAAGGATGCTATAAAAAATAACTTAATAAATTTTTTCTTAACTAATCCTGGAGATAAATTTTTAAATCCATCTTTTGGTGGGGGGTTAAGAAAATTTATAGATATTCAAATATCTGATGATAATCTTGATTTTTTAAAAGAAGATATTTCTTCAAAATTAGGATTATATTTTTCTAATGTAATCATTACTTCATTAAACCTTTTTAAGGACACTGATTCTAATTCTATTAGTGTTGAATTAAATTATAAGGTTTCTAACACTAATATAAATGATACCTTAAATATAGAATTCTAATATGGCTACAACTCCTAATCGTGATATAAAATACTTAAATAGAGATTTTACAGATTTTAGAAATAGACTCATTAATTTTCTCAAACATATTTCCCTAACACATATAATGATTTCTCTCAAGCCTCTCCTGGGATGTTATTTATGGAACAATCAGCTTATGTTGGGGATGTTTTAAGTTTTTATTTAGATAATCAAATTCAAGAGAATTTTATCCAATATGCTAGACAAACAAATAACATATTTGAATTAGCTTATATGTTTGGGTACAAACCAAAAACAACAGGTGTAGCTCAAGTAGATATAGATTTCTATCAACAACTTCCTGCTAAAACTAGTGGTAGTACTGTCGTTCCTGATTTTGATTATGCTTTAACAGTGGGTGAAAATACTACTGTCTCTCCAACCCAAGGAAATTCTTTATTCTTAATCCAGGATAAGATAGATTTCTCAATTTCATCATCACAGGACCCAACAGAAATATCTGTTTATCAAATTTCAGGAAATACACCTCAATATTATCTTCTTAAAAAAACAAGAAAAGCTATATCTGCCGTAATAAATACTTCTACACAAACCTTTACAGCCCCTCAGCAATTTCAAACAATTAATTTAGAATCTCCTAATATTATTAAAATATTAGACATAAATGATTCTGAGGGAAATTCATGGTATGAAGTTGATCATTTAGGACAAGAAATGATTTATGATAAAATTAGTAATACTAATGCTAATGATCCTAATAATATTCAAGATAGTGGGGAGGTGCCTTATTTATTAAAACTAAATAAAATTCAGAGAAGATTTACAACACGATTTACTTCTTTATCAAACCTCCAAATTCAATTTGGGGCTGGAACCTCTTTAGATAGTGATGAATTAATTATACCTAACCCTAATAATGTAGGAATAGGATTACCTAGTGAACAAGATAAATTAACATCAGCATACTCTCCTACAAATTTCTTATATACAAATACTTATGGTATCTCACCATCAAATACATCTTTAGATATAAGATATTTAACCGGTGGGGGGGTTTCCTCTAATGTAATTGCTAATACCTTAACATCCCCTTCAACAGCTTTAATAAAATTTAATAACATTAATTTAAACCCAACAACCGCAAATTATATATTCTCTTCATTATCATCAAATAATCTATTAGCTGCTAGTGGGGGGAGAGGAGGAGATACTTTAGAAGAAATTAGGCAAAACTCATTAGCTCTAATTGCATCCCAACAAAGATCAGTAACAGCAGAAGATTATTTAGTTAGGGCTTTAAGTATGCCTTCAGAATATGGCTCTGTTTCAAAAGCTTATATTGAAAAACCTCTATTAACAGATGATCAGGTCTCTACAATTGAAACTTTAAACTTATTTACTTTAGGATTAAACTCTCAAGGTCAATATACTCAATCATCACCAACTTTAAAGAAAAATTTAAGAACTTACCTCACACAAAATAGAATTATAGGTGATAATATTGAAATTAGAGATGCTTTTATTATAAACATAGCTATTAATTTTGAAATTATAGTACTCCCTGAATTTAATAATAATGAAGTTCTTTTAAAATGTATAGGGGGGTTAAAAGATTATTTTAGTAGAGATAAATGGCAAATAAATCAACCCCTTCTATTAAGAGATATATTTCTTCTTTTAGATAGAATAGAAGGTGTTCAAACTATTAAAAATGCTATTGTATCAAATAAAGCAGGAACAACAACTGGATATTCTCAATATTCTTATGATATTAATGGAGCTACTCAAAATCAAGTAATATACCCCTCATTAGACCCAAGTATATTTGAGGTTAAATACCCAGACCAAGATATTAAAGGAAAAGTTGTTCCATTATAATATTTATAACCATGGCAATATATAAAATCTTCCCCTTCAAAGACTCTACCCTATACTCAGCGTATCCTGATGCTAATTTTGGGTTAGATGCTATTAGTGAAGTGAATAATAATTTAGGAATTACTGGAAATCCTGAAATTGCAAGATACCTAACTCAATTTGATAGCTCTGAAATTACAAATGTTATTGATAGTATAATTAGTGGTAGTGATTGGGATGTTAATTTTAGAACTTTTATAGCAAACGCTCAAGGAGTAAGTATTGATCAAATTTTAGAAGTATATCCTATAGCTCAAGAATGGAATAATGGTACTGGAGAATTTGGTGATTCCCCCTCAACAGTAAATGGTGTAACTTGGGTTGATAGAACATCTAAAGATACTAATCCTTGGGATATGAGTGGTAATATAGGAACTGAACTTTTTACAGGCTCCTTTGTATCAACATATGTTACCCAAGGAGGAGGTAGTTGGTTCTACTCGGGCTCAGGAGTACCTTCTTATAAAGTAACTCAATCCTTGAGTTTAAGAAGTAAAAAGGATTTAAATATAGGAACAAAATTAATAGTATCAAAATGGTATAGTGGTTCAATACCAAACTATGGATTTATAACTAAATTATCTTCTAATAGTGAATTCAACGCTTCCTCTTCACAACAGCCTATACTTAAATATTATAGTGTTGATACTAATACAATATATCCCCCTCAATTAGAATTTAAGTGGAGGGATTATACCTCAATTTTAAGTGGAGGTGAATCAACAATTGTTTCTAATTCAAACATAAAAATGTCCTTAGCGGAAAATCCCGGGGTTTTTAATATTAATTCTATTAATAAATTTAGACTTAATATTAGCCCAACATATCCTGTGAGAACATTTCAAACAAGTTCATTTTATGTTAGTAAAAATTATCTACCAACAGCATCATATTACGCTATAAAGGATTTAGATACTAATGAATTTATTGTTGATTTTGATACTCAATACACTCAAATTAGTGCTGATTCTACAAGTAATTATTTTAATATTTATATGGATGGGTTAGAGCCTGAACGTTATTATAAATTATTAATTAAAACGACTATAGACGGTTCAACTAGAATATACGACGATAATTATTATTTTAAAGTAATTAATGGATAATGAGTGAAAATATTAAATTAAATAAAACAGTTTTTAACAAGTCTCAATACTCTAAAACAATAGACAATTCATTCTCTCAATTGGGGGTTAAAACTATTTCTGAGGGATTAGCAGCTCAACCTACAACTAATGATTTCTTTTCCCAATATAATGATTTATTTTATGATATACCAGAATATGGTACAAATAATTCTCATGAATATTTAATAAAAACTAGTTCAGAATATATTAATTTTGAGGCAAATCAAGAAGAAATAATAGCATTGCAAGCTGAAATTACTCAACTAAGAGTAGATTTACTTGAAGCTCAAAAACAAGTAATAGAATTAGAGACCGGAACTTCATTAAATGAAAATTAATAATGGTTGATATAAATCAAATAAGTCCAACTCTAATAACGAGTCAAATAGAGTATGCCCCTAGTGATAGAAGTTTAATTTCATCTTTTGGGATTGATTCTATATTAGATACTTCAAGTTATATTGAGTATAATATATATGATTTAAATAATAATTTATTATCTAATACATATAATTATAATTCATACACAATCCAAAATGATGGTCAATCCTCTGGAACTGGAGAAGTATCTAATATTATACTTAATCCTGAAGAGGATTTAATAAATACAGGATTTGATCAAGGTGAGTACAATGTTTATTATAATATCCTATCACGTAAAATTGGATCGAACTTAGAAAATCTATTCATATCAGAAATTTCTTCCGATAGAACTGAAATAAGGTTAGATAGTAACGATATAAATATTCTTACTATACAAGAACAAACTGAGAATTTTATTCTTGAGCGAGAAAATAGTAATTATTTTTTAGATTTTTTTATTAATTTTGGGGATAATAATTTATTTATAGCTAATAATATTAGTATATCAAATGAAGATCCTAATGGTGTAACCATATTAATTAAATTATATACACCCCTCCCTGAAGAATATGGGATAAAATCTAAATTATGGGTTGTTACCTCTATAGATGAGTCTTTAGCTTATAATGTAAAATTTATAGAAGAACCTATAATAATTGAAGATTCATTTCCACTTAGCGGTCCTAATTTTAATCTAGAATTAAAAGATCAAATAAATAACTCAACATTAGAATTATCATACTCAGATATAATTAATACAACTTCCACATCCTCCTTAAACCAACTCAATAGTTTATTAGAAGAAAAGGAACTTTCAATTAATATTGATTATAGTGATTTTTCTGAATTTATACATTTTAGTTCCGGGCAAACTAGACTTGAAAATTTTTCATATAAAATAAATTTATTAGAACAGTATTCTTCCTCAATAGCCATTATAAATACTAATATAATAGGTCCTACTTCCTCCTCATTTGCTATAAATGAGAGTAAAACTATATTAGAAAATAAAATTAGTAATATAATAACTAATTTCGATCATTATGAATATGCTTTATATTATGAAAGTGGCTCATATGCTTGGCCTAAATCAACAACGCAACCTCCTTATAAACTACATACACCTGGTAGTACTGAGGTTTTAAATTGGTTTGGTAGTTTAAATGAGGATAACCCATTATATGGAGGAATAATACTTTCAGCTTCATTATATGATGAAGAAAACAAAGACAACTTAATATTTTCAATCCCTGAGTATTTAAGAGAAGACCCAGAAAATCAACCATATGAGTTATTCATTAACATGGTAGCTCAACATTATGATAATATTTGGATTTATATTAAGGATGTTACTCAAAAGTTTAATTCAGATAATAGATTAAATTATGGTGTATCCAAGGATTTAGTTGCAGATACAATTAGAGATTTTGGTATTAAATTATATCAAAATAATTTTTCTAATGATGATTTATTTACTGCTTTCTTAGGATTAACTCCTGAGGGTAGTTTATTTCCATTTCCTAATATAACCGGCTCCTTACCAACACCAACAGGATATGAATATATTAACACTTTTATATCTGCATCTAATGATTATATTCCGTTAGATGATGTTAATAAATCTTTATATAAGAGAATATATCATAATATCCCATATTTACTTAAAGCTAAAGGCACCATACCAGGATTAAGAGCCCTTATCACTTCATATGGTATCCCGGATACTATTTTAAGAATAAATGAATTTGGGGGTAAAGATAAAGTAAATTCTAATGATTGGGATTTATATTCAAATAATTTTAATTACGCCTTTAACACAGACGAAACCAACTCTATAAGGACTCCATGGGTTTTAAATCCATCTTGGAATTCACCTTTAAATAATCCATCTACAGTAGAATTAAGATTTAAAGCTGAAGATATTTTACCTACAAATACACATCAATCTATATTTAGTTTATATAACGGAGTAACTTTAATATCAGATCTAACCTTAGAATATACAGGTTCAGGTTTAACTAGTGCTTCATATTCTGGATCTACAATAGACCCTAATTACCAATATGCAACACTAAAATGGAGACCTGATATAACATCAGGAAATTCTGCTAGTATTTATTTACCTTTCTTTAATGAGGGGTGGTGGTCCATAATGGTAACCAGTGGAAGTTCTAATGGGTTTGAATTAACTGCAGCTAATAAAATATATTCCGGAAATGATGGTACTTCTATTGGATATATTACTTCCTCCCTTATCAATGAAGGCTCATGGAATACATCTACTACAGCATATTTCACAACATCATCACTACACTCAGGATTCTCAGGTTCATTGCAAGAAATAAGATATTATAATACTATTTTAAGTAAAGATTCCTTTAAAGATTATGTAATGAATCCTCTATCAATTGAGGGTAACACACTCAATTCTTCACCTAATGAATTAATATTTAGGGCATCCTTAGGAAGTGAATTAGATATTACATCATCTACTTCAATCCACCCAAAAATAACAGGATCCTGGGTTAGCACATCATCTTTTAGTAGTAACAGCAATTTCACTTTTTCATCAACACCTTCATATAAAACCAATACAGAATATTTCTTCTTAGATCAACCAGCTGTAGGTATTAAAAATAGAATAACTGATAAAATCCGTGTAGAAGATAATATTTTACCCGAGGGTGATGTTTTATCCCCATTTCAAAGATTATCACAAACTCAAGCTAATGTAAGTTCTAGTTATACTCCTAATATTAATTTGTTAGAAGTAGCATTTTCCCCTCAAAATGAGATAAATGATGATATAATTAGTCAATTAGGGTATTTTAATATAGGGGATTATATAGGTGATCCTAGTTTTAGAACTAATCCCTCTGATAATTATCCTGATTTAAATGAATTAAGAGATGCTTATTTTGAGAAGTATATTAAAAATTACGATTTATTTGGTTTTATAAAACTAATAAAATATTTTGATAACTCTCTCTTCAAAATGATAAAGGATTTTATTCCTGCAAGAACCAGCCTAGCATCAGGAATAGTTATTAAACAACATTTACTTGAAAGAAATAGATATAAAAATGTTTTAGTAGACTCTAATTCTACTATTGCTAAGTATGGTAGAAGTGGTTCTATTCATTGGAATGAACCTCTAACCTTTCAAGATATATCTATTAGTGGTACTGTTAAACCTCAATGGAATAATTACGAAGAAGGAAGAATTGTTAATCCTTCCGGGGAGCCTGCAGGAAGTGTAATTAAATTCAACTCAACAACAACTTCCCCCTTAGGTTCTGAGGGGAGTGGGCCTAATAATATATTTAATATTACCCAAAGTTGGAATGAAACTTACCCAACACTATCAGGATCAGCAAATACACTGCATGATAGTCAAGATGAGTTTTATAATGGTGAATTTAGTGGATCTATATTAACAGTAGCAACTCAAAACTTAAACCCAGGTTGTGATCCTTTTAAGAAAGTTAACCCTAATAGTATAGGATTTTATGGTGTAAGAATGTATAGTGGGAGTGGGTATAATTTTGGTGATTTTATTAATGTTAATAATCACCCAACAGATGGATATATATCAATATGGTATCAAAACCCATCATCACCTACTCTACCACCTTCACCTGATGTAGATCTATAAATAAATAAAAAACTTTAAATAATGGCCGAAGGGGTAAGATATATAAAAATAGCAAAAATAGATAAGGATGGAGTTGATCAAACTACTACTCTTCAATCCTTAACTGAACTTACTATTCCCTATAGTAGTGGAAATATTACTTATGATATTTTAACCATCTCGGAACAGCCAACTCATTTTGTATACTATGTTGAAAACCCAAATTTAGAATGGGCTGATAGAGCTGATATAGAGTATGATTTTACAGGGTCTTTAACTACTTCATCACTTTATTTAACTACTTTTTCACCAAAAAGAGTATCTATCACCTCAGCAGAAAAAGATTCCTTTGGTTTTTATAATTCTACTACACAACAATATATCTTAAATACTTACCCCCAAAAGGATATACATTTTATACTAACTGGGAGTTACTCTAATACAGGACTTTACCAAACTAATATAAGAAT
>Ga0114918_10001422_pt1 | contig 21447 bp, 14 predicted proteins | sample LantaG_FD_87015 | JGI IMG/M metagenome (GOLD analysis project Ga0114918, IMG submission 87015) | Deep subsurface microbial communities from Baltic Sea to uncover new lineages of life (NeLLi) - Landsort_02402 metaG | ecosystem: Environmental > Aquatic > Marine > Oceanic > Sediment | place... | reverse complement strand
CCGCCGCGGCGGCGGCGCTCGAGGCGCGCGCGGCACTCTCGGAGGCGCTCTCCTCGTGGGTCCCCGCCGCCGCGGCCGAGCTCGCCGCCGCGGCCGCGGCCTTCGCCGGAGCCGGAGCAGAGGAGGGAGGGAAGCTCAACTGGCTGGAGAGGGACCCAGAAACGCTGTCGGCGCTCTCGTCGGCGCTCGAGGGAGGGGGCTCGCCGGGGAGCTTAGGGCTCCTCCCCCCGGCGCCGCTCCTCTCGGTCCTCGACGCCGCCGCCTCCGTGGCGGCGGCTTCCTCGAAGCCCTCGAAGGCGGCGAGAGGCTCCTCGGTCTCGGCTCCGTCGTCGGGGGCTGCTGCCCCGATGTTGCTCCTCCCGCTGGCGGCGCAAGCCGCGGAGGCCGCGGCGGCGGTCGAGGTCGGCGAGGGAGGCGCCGCGGGCGAGAGGAGCAAGAGGGAGGAGAGGGGCCAGCGGCGGCGGGACGGCGAGCGCCGGGGGCGACGGCCCTCGGGGGCCCACCTCCTCCCGCTGCGCCGCGCCCTGGCCGCCGTCTCCTCCCAGGCGCTGGAGCGCTTCGAGTCCTACATCGGGTCGTGCGAAGCGGCGGCGCTGGCGGCCGCCGCGGCGGCCGGCGGCGGCGGGAGCGGAGCAGGAGGAGGGGAGCCGGCGCCGGCGGCGGGCGCCGCGGCGAGGAGCGGCGGCGGCGCCAAGGGCGTCTTCCTGCTCCCCTCCGTCCGCGCCGCCGCGGCCCTCGCCTCCTCCCTGGTCGAAGTCGGGGCCTTTGAGGAGGCTTCCCCCGGGGCCGTGGCGGGGTCCTCGTCGCTGCTGCTGCTGCTGCTCGAGGAGAAAGAGGAGGAGGAGGAGGAGGAGGAGGAAATGGAAGAAGCAGAAGAAGAAGAGGGAGATGAGGGAGGCGCCGGCGGCGACGAGGAGGCTCCTCCCTCCTCTCGCCTCCTCGCCCCCTCCGAAGGCATCCCCTCCGTCCCCGCCGCCGCCGCCGCCGCCCTCTCCAGGGTCGCCCGCGCCGCCTGGCGCGCCGCCGCCGCCGCCGCCGACGCCGACGGGGGCCACCACGGGGCGCGCCTCCTGAGCCAGAACGCAGCGGCGCTCTCCGGGGCGCTCGGGCGGCTGCCCGGGCTCCTCGCGGCCCCCGGGGGCCCCGAGGGCTCCATCGCGGCGCTGCTCGATGCGTGCTCGAGGGCGGGGGAGAGGGCCAGGGAGGCGTACGCTCGGAGCCTGCTGGCCAAAGAGAGGCTCCTTCCCGTCGTCGAGCTCGCGGAGAGGGCGGGGACGAGTGCGGGCGTTGCTCCTCCGTCGGCGGTGGAGGTCAGGGCCGCGCTGGCGCCGGCCGGCGTCGCCAGCCTCTCTCTCGTTGCTCTCCCCTCTGAGGAAGAGGGAGCGGAGAAGGGGAGGGAGGGTCCGAGCCCGCCGCCGCCGACGCAGCTCCCGGCGCCGCTGGCAAAGCGGCTCGCGTCGCTCTCTGCCAGGGCGGAGAGGCACTTTGGAGTCGTCCCCGGAGGAGGAGGCGGAGGAGCGGGAGCGGCGGCCGCCGCCGCCGAGGCCGCCGCGGCGGCGGTCGCAGCGGCCGAGGCGGCGCTCGAGAGTGCGGCGCGGGCCCTCGCGGCCTCCTCTTCGGGCGACAGCGACGCCTCCGCGGCGGCCTCGGCGCTCGCCGCTGTTCTGGGGGCGCGCAGGAGGTGGCGGGAGAGGCAGCGGCGGGGGGGCGGGAGCGCGGCGGCGGGGGGGCGCCTCTAAGAGAGGAGGTTTTTTTTTCCCCCCGCGAGCGAGCGGGCGAGCGCGGGAGAGAGGGGGGGGAAGAGTGATACGGCTCCCGAGAGCAAGGAACCCGCGGACGCTGTCCGCAGAAGTGGCGATACCCGCTCTGGGTGTAATTCCCCGTAGAGTGTAATTCGAAGACGCGAAAACAGAGGAAGAGGAGAAAGGATGAGTGGGGGGGGACCGTTTCCGAGAATCCGGCTTAGGGTTTGGTTTCTTTTTCAGGGTTGGAAGAACTTTCTTCTCAACTTGCACTGAGACTCAACAAACCCAAACTTCTTTTCCGCTTCAGAAAAGTTGGGCATTCGACGACAAAGAGGGGTTATCTCCCTCCGCCTCCTCGCGCCCTTTCGACGCCTCAAAGCAAAGAGAAACAAACAAGTGTTTTTGTTTACAGAGCTCCCTTTGAAAAAAAGATCTTCTCGTTTCGTTTCGATTCTCGCTCCCGCCGGCGCCTCGTCTCCTTCCTTCCTTCCCTCTCTTCTGTCACTCCGCCAGCAGCGCCGCGGGCGCCGGCGCCGCCCTCGCCGGGAGGGACAGCCTCGGGAGCGTCCTCAGGGCCCCTCGCAGGGCCGCAGGAAGCGTCGCCGCGACCGCGACCCCCGCCCTCGGGGGAGCAGGCGAGAGACGAGGACCCGAGCCCGGAGGAGGCGCGGGGCCTGCGGCCGAGGTCGTCGGAGGCATCGGAGGAGGACCCAAGAGCCTCTCGTCGAAGCCGGCCCAGTAGATCACGAGCCCGCCGCCGTAGCGGTTGACGTACCTCGCGTACTGCTCCTCGAGGTGGTGCCTAGCGAGGAAAAGAGAGAGCGGAGGGAGCGAGAGAGAGAGAGAGACAAGGCGAGGTGAGAGCAAAGAAGGGGGGGAGAGAAAAAAGATGGAGAGGGAGGGAAAACAACAACGAAAAGGCAAAAAACTCACTCGTGCATCCTCACTGTGCCGAAGGTCGCCTTCGAGTCTATCCAGTGCACGATGTGGCCGCAGGGCAGCGCGACGGGGGTCGCGAGCCTGACGTCCGGCGTCAGGGCGAAGCCGCCGGCCCGAAGCGCGCCCTCGGTCCAGAACGGGACGCCCTCGCTCCCTCGCTCTCCGCTCCAGTGATGTCCGCTTTCGCCTTCGCCTTCTCTTTCGCCTCGTGCTCCTCCCTCTCCGCCTCCGCCTCCCCCGCCCGCCGACCGCAGCCTCGCGCACAGCAACGCCTCGGCCTCCGCCCCGGCGACGTGGCGAAGCGCGTCCCCTCGCGGGGAGTAGAGCGGGTCGAGGGCCGAGGCCGCGGCTGCGGCGTCGGCCGCGGCGGCGAGGAGGGAAGGAGGAGGAAGGGCGCTCATTCCTGCCGACGCTCCTGCTCCTGCCGCTGCCGTCCCTCCTCCTCCTCCTCCTCCTCCGCTCGTCGCCTTAGCTGCGGCGGCTCTCGGGCACCTCATAAAGTCTGTGACGGCGATCCTGGGAACGTTGAAGGGCGCGCTCTCGAGGATGCGGCGCAGGAGCAGGGCCGCGGGCACGCGCGCCGCGGAGGAGAGCGCGTCGAGGTTTGCGAAAGAGGAGGAAGAAGAGGTCGAGGTCGACATCCCGTCGTCGCCGACGATGGCCTCTGCAAACTTGTCCGCAATCGAGCCCGCCTCGCGCCTCGCCCTGGCGTGGGGCCCCGCCGCGGCGAGCTGCGCCCCCTGCGAGTATATCGAAGCGATGGCATCGTAGCTGAGGCCCTCCAGACAGAGAGAGAGGTCATCGAGCGAGGGCGAGGGCGGCGCGCGCGGGAATGACTGCAGCGAGAGCGCCGCGGCGGTCTCGACGGCCGAGGCCGGCGCGGCGCCGAGCATTTTTCTTCGAAAGAATGGGAGCAGACTTCCTTTTTTCTTCCTTCGGATGGCATCTTGAAAAGAGAGAGCGTCTTCTCGACACGCCCCTCTTCTCTTCCTTCCTTCCTTCTCTCTCGCCTTCGTGCGAGTCGTCCGAGGCCGCATCAGGCCCTCGTGCCAAAACAAAGGGAGAGAGAGAGGAACCAGAAAGAGCGAGAGAAGAAGAAGAGACGGGGAAGGAGCTCTCGAAACCCAATCGAACGAAACGATGGGCCCCGTCCTCGTCCCGGTGTCGGGCGACGCGTTCGTCGCAGTCGACTGCTGGAGGCCGCGCCCGCCGCGCGGCTCGTCCGTGGCCGCCTTCTTCCTCACGCACGCGCACGCGGATCACATGGCGGGGCTGCACGACGGGTGGAGCCCCGACGCCGTCACCGGAGGCGGCGATAGAGGCGGCGGCGGGAGCGGGCGCGGCGCCCCCGCCCCGCTGCCGCCGCCGCTCTTCTGCTCCCCCGCGACGAGGGGCGTCCTCGAGGGCATGGGCCTCCGCAGGCTCGCTCGGAGGTTCCAGACGGTTTCTCCGGGGGGCCGGGTGCTGATCTCGAGGAAGGGGAGGAGCGCGGAGGAGCGGGAAGAGGAGGAGGAAGGGAAGGAGGAGAAGAGGCGGAAGAGGAGGAAGCGGCGGCGCGGGGCGGCGGCGGCGGCGGAAGCGCGCCCGAGGAGGCTGCGCACGGTCTTCGTCGCCGGCGTCGGCCTCGCCCTCCTGCCTCCCTTCGCCAGAGACGAAAACGGCGGGGAGGACGAAGAGCCCGAGCTCGTGCCCGAATCTGATTCGACAGAAGAAGAGTCTGAGGAGGAGGAAGAAGAGGAGGAAGAAGACGAAGAGGAAGAGGAGGAAGAGGTCGTCGCGACGGTCGCCGCCCTCGACGCGCAGCACTGCGTGGTGAGTTTTTCCTTTCCCCCCCCTCTTTTTTCCTTTTTTTTTCTTCCTTTTCGCCTTTTTTTACTTTTCGCCTCCACCTCGAGAATTCTTCCCTTCCCGTTTTTCGGATCGCCGCTCAACCTCGAGAGAGAAAGACAAAGCGAAACTCACCTCTCCCCCCTCCCCTCTCGACTCTCGACTCTCTTCTCTCTCTCTTTCAACCCTCAAGGGCTCCCTGATGCTCCTGATCTCCTCAGCGACTTCAGGCACGGTACTCCACACGGGCGACTTCCGCTGCGAGCCACGGCAGCTGGCTCGGACGCTGGAATCGATCCAGAGGGCCGTCTCTCGAGAGGTGGGAGGGAACGGGACCGGAGGCAGAGGCGCAGGAACGGGAGGAGGAGGCAGCGGGAGGCAGCGGCGGCGGCGGCCGCCGGCCGGCGTCCTGCCGCGGCCGGTCGACGTCCTGCTGCTCGACAACACCTTCTGCCACCCCTCCTGCGCCTTCCCCCCGCGGGGCGCGCTGGCCGCCGAGGCCGCGGCGGCGGCCGTGAGCCGCCGCTGGGCCGCGGTCGCCGTGGCCGTGGACGGCCTCGGGAAGGAGGAGCTGCTCGCGGCGCTGGCGGCGCGGCTCGGGACGCGCTGCCTGGTCGACGCCGCGAGGGGCGCGGCGGTCGCGGCCTCGGCGGCGGCGGCTGCGGCGGCGGCGGGGGGGTCCGCGGCGGAGGCTCTGCCCGGGGAGCTGTTCCTGGCTTTCGCCGACGCGGCAGCTCCGTCGGGGGACTCAGCTGCTCCCAGAGGGGACGGGAGCGGCGGCGGCGGCGGCGGCTGTGCCGGCGTCGGCGCTTTCTTCCGCCGCCTCGCCCCCCCTGCCGCCGCCGCCGCCGCCGCCGCCGCGCCGACTCCCTCTTCCCTGGGGGAGGGGCCGGCGGCAGCACTAGAGAGCATGGAGTCGTTCTCCGCCGCCGTCGCTGACATCGCTGGGGGCCCCACGCCGCTCTTCGCGCTGCCGAGGAGGGCGCTCGCGGCCTTTGCCGCCGCGGCGAACTCTGTCGGCGGAGGCGGCGACGCAAGTCTCGGCGGCAGAGGAGGCGGCGGCGGGGGCGAGAGCGGGGGGGCGGCTGCTCCCCCCGCTTCAACAGCGGCGGCCCCGGGCCCCCCGCCCTGCCTCCTGCTGATCCCCTCCGCGCTCTCGACGCTGAAGGAGGGCTGGTGGTGGGGAGGCGCCGCCGCCCCGCCGCCGCGAGGCGAGAGCGGCGGAGCCGCCGCCGCCGAAGACGGCGTCCCCGGCCGCCGCCGCCCCGCCGCCTCCTCGCCGCCGCCGCCGAACCGGCGCCTCGTCGTGAAGGAGCTCCCCTACTCCCTCCACAGCTCCTTCGACGAGCTGGCCGCCTTCGTGGCCGCGCTGGCCCCGGGGGCGGTGCAGGGGCTAACGAGGACGCGCGGAGGGCGCGGAGGAGGGGGAGGAACAGGAGGGGGAGGAGGCGGCGCGGCGGGGGGAGGCGACGCGGGAGCGGGAGGCGGGGGAGGAGCCCCGCCGGAGGTCAAGGACACCGACCCTGCGAGGACACTGGCGCCCAGGCTGGCCGCCTCGAGGGCCGCCGCGGCGGCGGCGAGCGCGAGGGGCCGCGCAGCGGCGGCGGCGGCGTCGGCCTCTCCCCCCTCTTTCCTTCCCCCGCCTCCGCTCCCGGTCTTCGTCCCGGCAGACGCCGGGGCCGACGATACAGGCAGGTGGCCCTTCACTCGCCTGCTGTCCGAGGAGGGCGCGAGGCGGCGGAGGGAGGCGGCGGCGGAGGCGGCGGCGGAGGCCGAGAGGGAGAGGGCGACAAGGGCAGCGGCGGCGGCGGCGGCCGGAGGAGGTGGAGGAGAAGAAGCGAGGAGCAGAAGCAGCAGCGAAGACGAGTTCGAGAGCGCCGAGGGCGACGAATGATCGTTTTCAGTTACTTCCTTTTTTGCTTCCGTCTCTGTACCAGCAGCTGTAAAAAACATTTTGGAACCGCGCTTGCGCTTGCGCGCTCATGTCGGAGGAGGACGAGGAGAGAGACAGAGAAGAAAAAAGAACAAGAGGAGAACGGGAGCGACTGGAAGTCTTCACTCTTTTTTTCACGCTCGCTTTTTTTGCTCTTCAATTGCACGTTTTTGAAATGGACCGCCTCCAGCGCCTGCTGGGCCAGGCCGGCGGCGCCTCCGGGCCGGGAGGCGACGTCCCGCAGGTGGACACCGCCGAGCAGATCTACATCTCGTCGCTCGCGCTGCTCAAGATGCTCAAGCACGGTGAGTTGAGAGAGAGCACGGAAACAGAAAACGGCCATCGATCGATCGATGGGCGCGGTGTTGTCTTTCTCATTTCCTCTCTCTCCCATCTTTAAAAACACTTTCCACCCTAGGCCGGGCGGGCGTGCCGATGGAGGTCATGGGCCTGATGCTCGGGGAGTTCGTCGACGACTACACCATCCGCGTCGCGGACGTGTTCGCGATGCCGCAGGTGCGTTTTTTTTTTCCTTTCTTCGTTTTCGATGGCGGACGAGAGAGACAACAACAAGGAAAAAAAACCTCGACCCTGACCTCTCTTTTTCTTTGCTTTCTCCAACCGAACTCGCAACGACAAACAAAACGGAACAGTCCGGCACGGGCGTGTCGGTCGAGGCGGTCGACCCGGTCTTCCAGACGAGGATGCTCGACATGCTGCGCCAAGTGGGGAGGCCCGAGATGGTAAGAGAGAGAGAGAGAGTTGAAGTTTTTTTTCTTTTTTGAAGTCAAGTTTTTGTTTTGTTCTTTTTCTCTCTCGTTCCTCTCTGCTTCTCGTTGCTTTCTCGCGTTCTGTTTTCGGGGGTGACGCGTTCTCTTGGATCTTTCTTTGCGCCTTTTTTTCTTCTTCTCTTCTCTTCTCTTCTTAAACCTCTTCTTCTAGGAGGCGAAAGAACCAGTGCGACTCCAAGGAAAGCCGAAAAAGGAGAGAGAGAGAAGAAAGAGAAGGAAGAAAACCACAAGCTCACTTCTTTTTCCCCCTTCTGTCTCCCTTCTTCTCCCCCCCTTCCCCTCCTCTCTCCTCCTCTCCCTCCTCCTCCACCCCCCTCCAAGGTCGTCGGATGGTACCACTCCCACCCGGGCTTCGGCTGCTGGCTCTCGGGGGTCGACATCGGCACGCAGCAGTCGTTCGAGGCGCTCAACGCACGCGCCGTCGCCGTCGTCGTCGACCCGATCCAGTCGGTGCGCGGCAAGGTCGTGCTCGACGCTTTCCGCCTCATCAACCCGCAGACGCTGATGCTCGGGCAGGAGCCCCGCCAGTGCACGAGCAACGTCGGCCACCTGGCGCGGCCCTCGATCCAGGCGCTGATCCACGGGCTCAACCGCCACTACTACTCGATCGCCGTCTCGTACCGCAAGACGCCGGCCGAGGAGCGTGCGCTCGCCGCCCTCAAGAAGAGGGGGTGGGCCGCCGGCCTGGCGCTGCGGGACTTCGAGGCCGTGTCCGCGGGCAACGAGGCCGCGCTTAAGGAGATCGCGCGGCTGGCCAAGGAGTACGCCAAGAGTGCGAAAGAAGAAGGCGAGCTGGACCCGCTCGGGGCCGAGCGCGACGTCGCGCGCGCCGGCAGGAGCGACGCGAGGGGGAGGCTCGGCGCGGCGGCGGGAGGGCTGGTGGCGGGCAACGTCGTGCAGGCGACGGCGAGCATCCTGGACGCGCTCGCGTTCTGAGGAGAGAGAGAGAGAGAGAGAGAGAGAGAGAGAGAGAGAGAGAGAGAGAGAGAGAGAGAGAGAGGTTTTGTAACGAGGTGAGGTTCGAAAGAAAGAGAGGCAGACGAGCAGGGAGCCGGCGCGACTACCGACGACGGCGCGGCGAAACTGCCGTTGCGAAAAAGGCCCCAAAGCGCTCCCCGCCCGCTCTCTCTCCCTCCCCCATCTGTCGTCTCCCCTCTCCCCAATCCCCGGAAATGATCCGCACGGCAATCCTGGGCCCATCCGCGCGATAAAATCGGCCCGGGCGCCTGAAAAAAAAAAGTGCAGCGGCCGTCAGTGCAGCAGGGTTTGTGCCTCCTTTCTTTTTTTTCTTCGTTTGTCTCTTGACGTCAAAGTCTGCTCACAAAGCATCTTTCTCTTGCCTTTCTTCCTCCCCTCCTTCCCAACACCCTCCCCCCCACCCCCAACACCACTTTTTATACCTCCAGCATGAGCGGAAAGGGAGCCAAGGGCCTCGCAGGCAAGGGCCTGTCGTCCGGAAAGGGTGCCAAGGTGAGAAAGAGAAGGGGAGCAGCAGCGGCCTCTTCCTCTTTTTTTGAAATGGCAACCTCTTGCTCTTCGTCCGCCCTCTCTCTCTCTTTCATCGCTTCCGCGTCTCACCGCCTCCTCCTTCTCCCCGCTTCCTCCAACTACCCACCAGGGCACGCTCGGTGCCGGCAAGGGCGCCACGGGCGACAAGAAGAAGCCGGTTTCGCGCTCGGCCAGGGCCGGCCTGACCTTCCCGGTCGGCCGCGTCCACCGCCAGCTCAAGCTCCGCGCCACGGCCAACGGCCGCGTCGGGGCCACCGCCGCCGTCTACTCTGCCGCCATCCTCGGTGAGTTGCGTTGTTTTTTTTGGGGAAGAGGAGGAGGCGCAGAGAGGGGGGCCCGCGCGCGAGAGGCGTTTTGAATCGAAGGAGAAGAAACTGTTTCGAGGAAAATGCGAGACACGGAATTTGCTCGAGCGTTTTTTCTCTCGGACTTTTCGCGCCGTGTTCCGACCCCGACACTCGCGAACGCGACGTGCTCGTGCCGTTTGCGGTCTCTGATGCTCCGTGGCGAAAGGAAGGCGCGAAGAACGGGCCGCTTGAGACGCGCGAGAGGCGCAGAGACGATGAAACTTTTTTCTTCGTCATCGTCGCCAACGCCAAAACGTCAAGTTTCGTCGCCCACCTATGGCGCCCGGTTTGCCGCACCCTCCGCCGCTCGTTTCGGGTTCCATTTTCGCCTCGATGCTGCATTGGGTGCTTCCTACGTCTGCGCAAAAGGACGAGCAAAACGGAACCCGGCAAGGTGCTCGAGTCAGGTTGCGATTGAGGGAGAGCCCTCGCCCTCGCTCCTCTGCCCTCTCTCTTGTGTGCTTTGTCCGCGGCATTTGCGCCGCTGCCCCGTGCTCGCCCGCGCGTCTTTTGTCCCGTTTCTTGTTCCAGCGTTCCCGTGAGAAACTGCTCCTCGCCCTGGCATAGAGATTTTGACGAAAGACGCGGGACAATGCGGGCCAAAAGCCAAGCGCTTTTCGTTTTCATCGCGGCGGCGTTTTTCTTCTCCCGCCTCTCGCTCGCTTGCCTGCTCCCTCAGCAACCCTGCCTCTTGAAACTGTCGCAACCTTTTTGCCGCTCTCGCGAGCGCCCGAGCGCCTCATCTCCTCTTCAAGGCCCCCCCAGGGAAGGCCCACACTCCTCGAGACGCGCAACGTCCCCTGAGCAGCAAAGCGCGGTTTTCCGAGGGGGCAAGCACGCGCGCTGGGTGCTTGAGCTTTCTCGCGAAGAAAAAAAACCATTGTTGAATTCCGGCCAATTTTCTCGAGAAAGCGCCGTCGGCGCTCTTTCGAGCCCTCTCTTTTGACGAGAGGTCGCTTCTGATGAGCTCTAACGCACTCGGGTGTGGCGTCGGCCGGATGAATTGGACAGCCGCGCGCGTGCGAGCGAGAGAGAGGCGAGCGAGAGAAGCATATAGAGGCTTGCGGCCCTCGTTTTTCGGCGATTTTCGAGGGAAAAAAAAACCACGACCTCGACCCTCACTTTCTCTTTCCTTTTTCTAAACTCCGCTTCAACAAAAAAAACCACCACCCAACAATTAGAGTACCTCACCGCCGAGGTCCTCGAGCTCGTCGGCAACGCCTCCAAGGACCTCAAGGTCAAGCGCATCACGCCGCGCCACCTGCAGCTCGCCATCCGCGGCGACGAGGAGCTCGACACGCTGATCAAGGCGACGATCGCCGGTGGTGGTGTCATTCCTCACATCCACAAGTCGCTGATCAACAAGGGCGGCAACAAGAAGGACTAGAAGCGAAGGAATAGATGACCTTCTGTTTTCCTTTTCCGGCTTTCTTCGGGGGGGGAGGTGAAGGGCTATTGAAAAAAAGAGCCCCAACTCCTGGTAGAGAGCTTTTTCTCATTTCATAAAAACAAAAAACAAAAAATGATTTCATAATGACTTAACACTTGAGAGTGAGGGGCGAGACGGAGAGAGTCTGAAGAAAGGAAGGGCATTTGCTGCCACTGTCGGGGTCCGAGTGTCTTTCCCCCCTTTCGGAGAGACTGAGAGAGAAGAGAGAGAGAAAAATGTTGAAAGACGAGAGGGAGGTTATTTTTGAGTTTTTATGGATTTTTCTGTAAAAGTCAAGCCCCCGACGCCTTTTTTCTTTCCTTGTTCAAATGAGTTTGAGAAAAAGCGCGATCACTTCTCGCCGTGCGTTGGAAGGAGGAGGAGGGGAGAGAGAGGAGGGGGGGGGGGAGAGCTCTGTGGCCGTAGCTCATATTTGTGTGTTCCTTTTTCCTTCTTCTTTTCTTTTTACATCATCTTTCATTCAAACGATCCTGCCCAGCAGCTCGAGCGCCCGCTCGCCCCCGCCCTCGGGCAGCAGCGCCCGCAGCCTCCCGGAGAGGTAGGTCGCGTCGGCCACGAGTAAGGGAGGATACGAAGAGGGAGATGGAGGAACAGGAGGGGAGGAGGAAGAGGTCGGACCCGAGAGAAGCGCCTCGGCCGCGGCCGCGGCCACGGCCCCGAGAAAGGCCACGGAGCCGAAAGGCGCGACCCCCCTTCCCCCTCCCGGTGCCGCAGAGCTCCCTCCGCCGGGGGGGAGGAGCCCCTCGGAGAGCGCCGCGGCGGCCTCGAGCTCGTCAGCCAGGGCCGCCGCGGCGGGCGAGGGCGAGGAGGAGGCGGAGGTAGAAGCCGAGTCGGCAGTGTCGGCGATGGCGCGCGCCGCCGCCGCCGCCCTCGCGCCCGCCACCGCGGCCGCGTCCGCTAGCGCCCGGGAGGCGGCCTCGGCGAGCCTCGAGGAGGCCTCCCGCGCGTCGAAGAAGGCGCCAGTGCCGCCGTCGTCGAGGAGGGGGAACGCAGCAGAGAGAGCCTCCGCCGCGGCGGGACACGAGACGTCGGAGGCCCCCCGCAGCAGCGCCGCCACGAGCAGCAGGCGCCCCGCGCTGCCGCCGCCGCCCCCTCCGCCGCCCTTCCCCTCCTCGCCCGCCGCCCCTGCCCCGGGGGGGAGCAGGAGCGCCACCCTCGCCTCCGCCTCGAGCGAATCGAGCGACGCCGCGAGCGCCGCGGCGGCCCCCGCGGCGACGGACTCCGCGAGCCCCGGTCCCGACAGCGCCCGCACGAGGCGCGGGTACCCTCCGAGCGCGGCCAGCGCCGAGCGCAGCCCCGCGTCGAGCAGCGAGGCCGCCGCCGCGAGGAGGGCCGGGGGGGAGCGGCGGGGGGCAGAGGCCGCTGCCGCAGCCGCCTCCCCGCCTCCTCCGCCCCCGCCGCCGGGAGAAGGAGCGACGGCGAGGGCGCGGGCCGCGGCGGCGACGGCGGCCCCGAGCGCCGAGGAGGCGTGCGCCCTCGCCGTCGCCTCGGCGGCCTCGGCCGCTCGGTCCGGCAGCGAGAGCGCCGCCGCGGAGGGGTCCCCGCGGCCTGACGACGACGCCGCTGCTGCTGCTGCCGCGTGCGCCGCGTCGGCGCAGAGGACGGAGAGGGCCTGCGCCGCCCTCGAGACGCCCCAGGGGTCGCCGGTTTCGTCGCCCTCGCCGCCGGCGCCGCCGCCCGAAAGCCTCCTCTTCCACAGGGACCTCTCGCCTCTCGCCTCGGCCTCCGCGCGAGACGCCCGCTCGACCCAGCTCGCGAGGACGGTTCTCACCTGGGAGAGGTGGGCGGCCACGGCGGCGCGGGAGGCGCGCTGCCAGGGGGCGCGGAGGAGAGAAGCGGAAGAAGAGGATGGCAACGACGGCGGCTGCTTTTTCTTCCCGGCCTCGGCGGCCGCGACGACGGCCCCCAGCGCCTCCCCGACCTCGGCCCCGCCGTCCCCCAAGGCTTTGAAGAAGCGCGCGTCGAGCTCGGAGACGAACGCCGCGACGTCAAGCAGCTGCTGCCGAGAAGGAGCAGTAAAAGAAGGAAGAGAGGAAGGAGGCGAAGAAGCGCCGGCCGCACCCCAGCCAGCCGGCAGCGCCCTCCCCTCGGCCGCGGCCGCCGCCGCCTCGGCCCCGGCCCCCGCGGCCGCCTCGAGGGCGGAGCTCGCCGCGGAGACCACGGCCGCAGCGAGGCCGTCCGGTGCCGCCCCGAGCGCAGCGCACAGGGCCGCGGCCTCCGCCGGGGAGATGCGGCGCGAGGAGCGGGGGGGCAGGGGGAGCGGGCCGAGGCCCCTGTCCTCCTCGCCGCCGCCGCCGCCGCTCCCCTCGCTCGCCGCCGCCGCCGCCGCCGCCGCCGCCGCCGGTGAGGCGACGGAGGCGACCGCGGCCGCGGCCAGCGCCGCCGCGGCCTCGGCCGCGGCGGCCCTGGCGTCCGCGACGGCGGCAGCGAGCGGCGAGGAAGCAGGGGACGGGGGCGAGCGGGGAGGCGCCGCCGGCGAGAGGGCGCGCTCGAGCGCCGACAGCAGCGGCGCTGCCTGCTGGAACGCGTCCGCCGCCGCCTCGGGCGCGCCGGCCCTCGAGGCCTCCCTCACCCTCTTGGCCACGCCCGCGACCTCGGCGGGGGAGATCGCCCTCAATAAATCTCGCACGCGCGACAGCTCGCCCACGGACGCGGCGTGTCTGCTGAGTCGAGAGTCGAGGTCGGCTCCCGTCCTCGCGGCCTCGTCGAGCGACGAGCGGAGCCTCGCCGCTGCCGGCGCGGCCTCGGCGGCGATGCCGCTGCGGAGGGCGCGGATGGTATCGGTCGCCGCGATGAAGCGGGCGTAGTTCTCGTGGACCAGGGACTGCATCTCCGAGTCGAGGGACTGTTTTTTGTTTTGGAAATGAAAAAAAAAAAGGATCAGGGAGAGAGAACAGACCGAAGAGGTGGGAAAAAAACCCGGGAAAGAAAAAAATACTTTTTTGTGTCTCACCTTGACCTCGCTCGCCAGCCTCGCGTGCGTCGCCAGCAGCTCTGAGAGCGGGGCGCGCTGCAGGAGGGAGGCCAGCCAGGCGTCGGCGTCGAAGATGCCGTCGTCGTCGAGGAGCTGGTTTGTCGTTGAGGTCGAGTTTGGAGAGAGAGACGAGCCGCGCGCCGTCGAGGCATGATTGACCGCCGATGGTTGACCGTTCGTCGTCGTTCCTCTTGTTCCTCCTCCTGCTCCTCGCGGGGTGCCTCCGCCCCTCGCTGCAGCAGCAGGCCCCCCGTTTCCTGATGCTTCGCCTGGCGCGTAATAAGAGGAGAGCAGGGAGGCGACGCGGCGGGCCTTTTCGTCCGCCGAAGAAGACATTTTTTTCGAGGTCGCTGATGCCTTTTTCCCCCTCTTCAGGAAGTGCAAAAAATTTCGCGCTGTGTTCTTCTCCCTCGACCTCCTCTTTTGTTTTTTAATTCAAAAACGCGTTTACACACCGTTTTCCATTCTCTCTCGTAGCGCTCTCCCCCGCCCGATCTCTTTAGTTCCATCTCTCTGCCTTTTCTTTCTCTCTCGAAACTCTCTCTCCCCCCTTCTCTCCCTTTTCCTCCCCCTGCATCAGAAAAAAAAACCCGAATCGAATCACTTGACCTCGACCTCTGCCGCCGGCGCCGAGGCCGCGGTCTCGCCCCCTGCCCCGATTCCGTGGCCGCTCGACCCCTTCTGCTTCAGGATCAGCACGTCGCCCACCGACAGCGCCATCCCCTGCGTCTTCGACCGGATCCGCACCGCCCCCGCCAGCCTCCCGTCGGCTCCCTCCTCCACGGCGAGGTTCAACAGGGCGTCCTCCCCGAAGCGCGAGCGGGCGTAGAGGTTGGCGGCGAGGAAGCGGCAGTCGCCGGCCAGGGCGGCGGGAGGGGTCAGGACCTTCATGTGGGCGACGGAGGCGACGTGGGCGAGGAAGGCCTTGGCCGAGGGGATGTCGGTCGCGACCTGAGGTTCCCTCGTTCCGAGGTGGAGAAAAAGAGGAAGAAGAGGAGTGAGTTTTTGCGACTTTTTTCTTTTCCCCCTCCTCTCGTCGACGAAAAACCTCGACAGCCGAGAGAAAACGAAACGGAACGAAAGAAAAAGCAACAGAATCAAAACTCACCGCGATCTTGTTCTCCCACTCGTGCGACGCCCATCGCTCCCGGAAGTCCGCGTCCGGGATCGCCGCGGGCGAGACGAAGCTCATGACGTCTACGTGGATGTCGGCGAGCGTGACCTGATGAGTTTTCCCGTTTTTTTTGTTTTTTTTGAAAAGTTTCGAAAGTTTTGGAGAAGAGAAGGGGTGAGTTTTGACGGGGGAGGAAAAACCGGAAACCCGGAAAAACGGCAAAAAAGGAACCGGGAAAACCAGAAAAAAAGAAGAAGAGAGAGAACGCACCACCGTCGTCGAGGGGGGCTCCATCCCGTTTGCAGCCGCCGAGGAGCCCGAGCCCCCCGCCGGCGCGTCGAACGTCACGTTGCCGAAGATCGCGCCTGTCTCCGTCGAGGCCACCTTCACGCACGCCCTGACCCTCGCGGTGCCCCCGGGCGCGAGCGTGACCGGCCGCGGCCGCTCGGCGAGCTTGAGGTCGCCGAGCGTCGCGAGCTCCAGCGCGACGTTGGTCAGCGTCTTGCGCGTGCGGTTGAGCAGCGTCACGTCGAGCGCGATGTCGTAGGCGTGCGTGGTGAGGCAGGCCTCGACGTAGACGGGGTCTCCCACGCCCGTGAGCTGCACGATGCGAGGGGGCGGGGGCGCGGCGGCGGCGCCGGCCGCCAGAGCCGCCGCCGCGTCCGACGACGCCGGCGCCGCGCTCTCGGCGCTGCCGTCGCCGCTCCCCGCGAGCGCCGCGGCCAGGTCCTCGTCGTCATCCCCGTCCAGGGCGCCGTCGTCGCCGCCCCCCTTGCCGCGCAGCAGCGACAGGTCCAGGGGGTCGTCGGGGGCGGTCGCCGTCGCGGCCGCCGCCACGGCCGCGGCGGCCGCGGTCGCCTCCGCGACGGAGGCGGCGACGACGGCGTCGAGCGCCGCGCGGCACGAGGACAGCCACGGCCGCGCGACGTCGTCGAGCCCCTGCTTGCTCGCCTCCGCGGCCGCGGCGACCCCCTTGGCGAGGGCGCGGAGGCAGGCCTGCATCCTCTCGACGCCGCCGCCGTCGACCGAGGCCGCGGACGAGGAGGCGGCTCCGCTGCCGGCGCCGGAGCTCGGGCCCGAGAAGCTAGCGGTCGTCGCCGCGCGGAGCAGCGCCGCGATCGCGAGCATCGCCTCGGCCGCGGCGCGGTTGAGCGCCGCCGAGCCCGCCGCGCCCGGGGCGCCAGCCAGGCGCAGGACCAGCTTGGTCAGGGCCGCCGACGTGGCGGGCCCGACGAGCGGGTCCCCCGCGAGGACGAAGGCCCGCAGCGAGTGCCCCCGGGCGAGCGCGGCGGCCGCGGCCAGCGCGCCCCCGCCGCCGCCCGCTCCGGCGCCGGCGGCGGCCTTGGCGCCGGAGGCAACCGGGGCCGGGGCCGTCAGCTGGGCCGACTGCGTGGCGTAGCTGCCGTCCGGGAGGACCTGCGGGCGCGAGGGGGCGGCTGCGGCCGCGGCGGCCCTGGCGGCGGCGTTCTCGTCGCCGCCGCCGCCGCCATCCCCGTCGTCAGAGGCCCCGCCCGCCGCGCCGTCGGCGCCGGAGGGGACGATGGGCAGCGGCCCCAGGGCGGCCTTGAGCGCGTCGAGCGCCCCGGCCACGCTCCCGGGGTCCTCGCAGAACTCGCCCAGCATCCACAGGGCCACGCACGCCGCGCGGGGGGCCCTCAGCAGCGGCAGCGCGTCGACGACCCGCCGCAGGATCTCGGGCCTGAGCTCGGGCCGCGTCGCGGCGATCTCGCGCGCGAAAGCGGCGACGTCGAGGGCGGTCGAGGCGGCCGCGGGCGGGAGCGGCGCCAGGGCGCCTCCGGGGAGCGGGGAGGAGGAGGAGGAGGCCGCCGCGAGCAGCGCCGCGGCGGTCAGGGGCGGGGGGGGCGCGCCGCCGTCCGGGAGGAGGTCGAGCAGCATCGGCACCACGGAGCCGGCGACGTCCGGGAAGCGGGCCGCCGCGGCGTGCAGCGCGCGGACCAGCTCCGCCCTGTGGGCCGCGGCCGCCTGCGCCTCGTCGGAGGAGGAGCCGCCGCCGCCCGCGGAGCCCGAGGAGGAGGAGGCGCCGCCGCTGCCGGCGGCGACGATCTCCTTCTTGAGGATCGCGACGGCGCCGTCGATGTTCCGCAGAGAGATCAGGTCGAGCGCCAGCGCGAGCGTGCGCCCGCGCACGTCGGCGTCGGCCGAGCCCAGCCCCGCGGCCAGGACGTCCATCAGCAGGTCCGCGACCGCGTCCCGGTGACGCCTCTTGAGCTCCGCGAGCCTGCCCAGCACGATCAGCTTGACGTTGTTGTCCTGCTGCGAGCGCAGCAGGCCCGCCAGCGCCGCGCCCGCGGCGCGCGCCGCGGAGGGCGCCCGCGAGAGCGCGAGCAGCATCGTCGCGCACTCGTACTGCACGGCCGGCGACGCCGAGCCCAGCAGCGCGAGCACCGTGCCCAGGAACCGCGGCTTGTTCTTGGCCGGGTCGGCGCGGCACCGCCGCCGCACCAGCTCGAGCGCCGCGAGCTGCAGCGCCTCGGCCCAGCCCGCGACGCCGGCGCCGGCCGCCAGCAGGAACGTGGCGGCGCGCTCGGGCGCGTGCTCGCCCAGGAACGCGAAGCAGGCGCGCCGCGTCGACGGATCCTGCTCGCCGCCCTCGAGCAGCGCCGCGACGGCGTCCGGAGCGTCGGCCAGCAGCGCGTCGCCGCGCGGCAGCCGCGACACGGCGCCGAGGGCCAGCACGGCGTTGCGGCGGACGTACGAGTGGCGGTGGTCGAGGCACTGCAGGATGGCCGGCGCCAGCGGCTCGACGATCTCTTCCTCGCGCAGGCGGCAGAGGAAGCGGAGCGTGCAGCCGCGGACGAACTCGTTGGGGTGCTGGAGGTTGTTGCGCAGGTTCTGGCAGATGAGGATCTGTTTTTTTTTTTTTTTGAGAGAGAGACCCCGAGGTTGAGAAGAGGGAAGAGGTCGAAGGAAAAGGAAAAAAGAGCGCGCCTCGAAAGACGATTGGTTGCTTCCTTCTTTCGTCCTTTTCTTCCTCCAGAAAATCCCATTTCCTTACCATCTCCGGCAGAAGCTTCCCCGAAGCGTCTGTCTTCTCGATGGTTTCCTGCAGTTGTGGTCGGCGGGGGAAAAGGGGGAGAGAAGCAGGGGAGTGTGAGCAGGAGAACGACGGGAGGTGATCCGACGTGGGATGGAGAGCGAAAACGAAGCCGGACGACGAAGGGGAAAAAAACCATCGCGCGAAGAGGCATTGAATTTTCGCCTTTCTTTCCCTTTCCCTCTCTCTCTCTCTCAACTCCTTACCAGATACAGCAGCAACAGCTTCTGCACCGTGTGGTCCTCGCTCGGAAGCACGTAGCGCACGATGGTGATGAACAGCCCCGGGATGGGCTCCCCGCCGTTGAGCACGCCCGAGACTGCGGCCCGCATCGCAGCGGCGCGGCTGCGGTCATCGCCGTCCTCGAGCGCGGCCTTGATCTCGGTCTGGGAGGGGAGGGCCTCCGCGGCGACGAGGAAGGTGCACGAGCGCTCGACGGACTGCGCCATTTTGATTTTCGACTTGGAGTGTGGAAGAGCGGTCTCTCTCGCGCGGAGAGCTCTCTTTCTTTTTTTCCCAGATTGTGACGGAGGGCCGCATCAATCGAGTTTTTTTCCTCACTCTCAAAACCCTCTCGAAGAAGGGAGGGAATAGAAAAAAAAACAGACAAAAATGGCGCTCTTTCGACATCGCAGGCAGCAGCAGCAACAGCCGCTGGTTTAGATCTCCCCGCCAAGCAGAGCAGCCAGCGATGTCGACGGGCGCGGCGAGGCCCTCGCCCAGGAAGCGGCGACTGCAATCGCCGAGCGGCGAGAGGGGCAAGGCACCGTCGTCCGCTCGGCGTCGATCTCCGTCTGACGACGGAGGAGGAGAAGGCAACTGCGGAGGCGACATCTCCTCCGCTCCCGGGACCTGCCCGATCTGCGGCGCGGCGATGAAAGGTCCGTTGCGGAACGAAGCCGGAGAATAGCAGTCCCCCCTAGAGAGCGCGCGCGCGAGAGAGAGAGGAGAGGCGAGAGCGACAATCGGACTCGGGATCGATCGACGTTTTCGATGACGCTGAGGACGCTGAGGACGCTTTGCTAAAAAAAACTTCTCTTCCCAAAAAAACCCCGTAACCCTTTTCTCATCCAAAAATCAGGCTACACCCTGGCGCAGCGCCAGTCGCACGCCAACGCCTGCCTCGACAGGATGACAGCGAGCTCCGACGCGGCCGAGGCGGCGAGGCTGCAGCGGGAGCAAGAGGAGGAAGAAGACGCGATAAAAAAGAGGGAACGAGGCGAGGGAGAGAATGCCCCGCCGACGTGCCTCGTCTGCGGCCTCGACCTCTTGTCCCTGCTCCCGCCGCGAAGAGCAGGGAGCGGAGGCGGAGGCGAAGACTCGGGAGAGGAGGCTGCCAGGAGGGCGCACGTCGCTTCCTGCTGCCGCCGACGGGAGGAGGCGCGGGACGGCGGCCGCTCTTTGCTGCTCCCGGTCTCGCTCGCGGAAGTGGCGGCGGCGGGGGCGGCGGCGGGAGGGAGAGAGAAGGGGAAGGGGAAGCGCGCCGTTGCTTTTGCCGCGCAGGCCGCTGCGCGCCCCGGCCCCTCCTCCGCTCCCCCTCGCGTCCCGGCTCGGGTGGTGGAGAGGGGGCTGCTGGACGCGCTCTACCCTCGGTGCTCTTCTTTTGCAGCCGCCGCTGCTGCTGCGTCGACCGAGGCCACCGCTGCTGCCGCCGCCGGAGCCGTTCCCGCCGCCGCCTTGGCCGCTGAGAGGGCTTTCCTCGGCCCCTCTTCGCTCGCCGTCGCCGCCGCCGCCGCCGCCGCCGAGGAGCAGCGGCAGCGGCATCAGCAGCAGCAGCAGCAGCAGCAGCAGGAGCTCTCGCTGTCTCTCGCGCGCGCCGTCCCGCTCTCGTCCTCGCTCTGGGCCGCCGGGGCGGCTTCGACGCCAAAGAAGAAGAAGAAGAAGAAGCGAGGCGAGGACGGAGGGGGCGGGAGCGGCGGCGGCGACGAGGAAGGGCTCGAAGCGCGGACGCGGCGCCGCCGCGAAGCCGCCGCAGCCGCCGCAGCCGCCGCAGCAGCAGCCAGGGCCTCCCCCGAGCTCGCCAACGCCGCTGCTGCGCCGATTGGAGAGCGTGGAACAACAGTAGCGGCGGCGGCGGCGGCGACAGCAGCGAGCGCGAGCGAAGACGCTCCCGCTGGCGCCGCCCAAGAAGAAGAGGAAGAAGATCAAAAAGGAGGAGGCCACTCTCGCTCCCGCCTCGCGGCGCTCCGCTCCGAGCTGGAGGCCGCGCGAGGGATCGTGGCGTCTCTCGAGGGGATGCTAGCCGAGGCCGAGGAGGCGGTAAAGCGGGAAGAGAAGGAAGAAAAGGAGGAGACGCGTTGAGAGCGGGCGCGCGGAGGCGGGGGCGGACGCGACGGGGGCGGAGCGCGGGCGTTGAGAGAGAGGGAGATAAAATTGTGTAAAAAAAACAAAAAAATGAAATGAACTACAAAAATCTCTCTCTCTCAACCTCTCCACTCTCTTCATTCGTCTTCCTCCTCCTCGCCGCCAAAGGCGTCCAAGAGGTCGTGAAGCAGCAGCGCCGCGGCCACGGAGACGTTGAGGGAATCGACCGCGCCTTCCCCGCTGCCGACGGCGGCGGGGCCGCCGCCGCCGCCGCCGCCGCCGCCCTCGCCGCCGTTCCCGGTCGTCCGCCCCCCGCCCTCCCGCCTCCTCCTCGCGGCCACCCTGACGAACCCGGTGCACTCTGCCGCCACCACGGGCCTCAAGCCGGCCCCCTCGGAGCCCAGGACGAGGGCGACGCCGGAGGGGGGGCGGGGGGCGGGGGGGCAGCCCCCTCCCCCCCCCGCCGCCGCCGCCCGGGACGGGGCGGGCGCGCCCGCCCCGAGGAGCAGCCCCCTCGCCGCCGCCCTCGCGCCCCTCGCCCCGCGCCTCCCCCCGTCGGCGCCGAGCACCGCCCAGTTCCCCTCCCTCGCCGCCTCCCGCAGCAGCGCCGGCAGCGGCCTCGAGGCGGCCGAGACGCGCAGCCACTCGAGCGCCCCCGCGCTCGCCTTGGACGCCGCCGCCGAGGCCGGCGCGCAGTTCTTGGGCGAGAGCAGCACGCCCGCCGCGCCGAGGAACAGCGCCGAGCGGAGGATCGCTCCGAGGTTCTGGGGGTCGGCCACCTGGTCCAGCACGAGCCAGACCGGGATCCGACGGGGAGGGGGCGCCTGGGGAGGGGGAGCGGCGGCGACCGCGGAGGAAGAGAAGGAGGACAGGAGCGTCGCCGCTGCCGCCGTCGTCGTCGCCGCCGTCGCCGCTGCCGCCGCGCCGCCGCCGCCTCCTCCTCCGTCCTCCCTCTCCTTCCTCTCCTCCTCGGCCTCCAGCAGCGATCCCGTCCTCTCCCACTCCAGGGGCCCGCATTCCAGAACGACCCCCTGGTGCGAGGCGTTGTTGGTCATCAGGTTCAGGGAGTGCTTGTCCTGCCTGACGACGCGGGCTCCCAGGGAGGAGGCCAGGGCCGAGAGCGCGGCCCTCGCGGGCGCGCCGCGGCCCGCGGCGGCGTTTGGCGCCGGCTTCTTTTTCGTCCCCCCTCGGAGAAGCGTCGTCGTCGTTTTTCGCTGCTCTCCTTCTTCTTCCTCTTCGCCCTCTTCTTCGTTCTCCGATCGCTCTCCCTCTTCCATCATCACGTGCAGCGCTATCAGCTCCTGTTTAGTTTGAAGTTTTTTTTTTCAAAAGAGAGGATTTCGAGGGAAGGGGAGGGGGGAAGAGAGTGAGTTTTGTTTTTGTTTTGGCTTCTCTCTCTCTCTCTCCCTCTCCCTCTCCCTCTCCCTCTCCCTCTCCCTCTCCCTCTCCCTCTTCCTCT
>Ga0114918_10001421_pt1 | contig 21453 bp, 48 predicted proteins | sample LantaG_FD_87015 | JGI IMG/M metagenome (GOLD analysis project Ga0114918, IMG submission 87015) | Deep subsurface microbial communities from Baltic Sea to uncover new lineages of life (NeLLi) - Landsort_02402 metaG | ecosystem: Environmental > Aquatic > Marine > Oceanic > Sediment | place... | reverse complement strand
TAGAACAATCTTTCAAGTTTGGTTATACTGTATTACAATATATACGTAGTATATATTGTAATACAATACTGCTTTTCGACTATTAAGACCTTGCGTTAACTATATAGAACAATCTTTCAAGAATTGGAAATTTCCCTTTTACCGTCATTTCAACTACTTGGAGCTTCGTGGACCCCCCAAACAAGTGAGTTTTCTTTTCGATAATTAGGGTCTTGCGTTAACTAAGGAAAAATCTGGTTTTCAGGATTGGATTTCGATAATTAGGATGATGCGTTAACTATAGCAGAACAAAGCTTTCAGGAAGAATATTTGCTTCAATATTTAAAATTCTTTTTTGCTTTTTCATATTTTCTTCTTGATTTATCTTCTCTATGAAGTTGGATGATTCCGAAGAAGAGAAGAAGATCTAAGATTCCGATTAGAATTAGAACGATTGTCATGAACATTTTATTCTCCTTTTAATGGCCAGTAGAATACTTTATCTTCCGCGTAACTATACATTATTCTTCCAGCCTCAATTGCTAACAAAGCAGCGGTCGCATTATATTTTTTCGATGAAGTTTTGAAAGCGCTGATAGCTATTTTTCTTTTCTGTTCATAAGATACTTTTTTCCATTCTCTCTGTGTATCCAGAACGAATTGACTTATTGCTTTATACCAAGTAGCATCTGACTTCATCCATACACGACCGGTATCGTAATAGTATAGCAAACCTTGTCTTAAGTATTCCAGATCTTCTTCTAGATTATTCTTTAGTGCATTCAATCTAAAAAATTCCAAAGCTTTTTCTCTTTCTTGAATATATTCTGGATTAAAATATTTTGGACGATACGATTTAAGCCAATTTTGTCCTTCTCGCAAGTTTTCTATTACTTGTTTTTCTGCTTCCTTCTCTTTCTCTATAAGTTCTTTTGCCTCTTCCTCGGCTATTACTAATCTGGCTTCTTTGATTTGTTGACCAGCTGACTTCTGTTCCTCTGGTTTTACTACTGTGACTTCTGTTTTTAATGTAATTGCTGGATCACTTTGGTTTGCAATACCTTGATAATTATCTAACAATTTTAGTATTTTTAATGCTGAGGCATTATTTTTCAATCCTTCTTTTGGTATAAAGGCTACATATTCAACGCCGATGACATCATCTTCTTTAAGTGCAGACACGATATCATCCGGTAGTAGTAGTTCGTAGCCCACCATCCTTTGTACTTCTTGTCTACGTACAATTCCAGATTTTATATAAACCCTTATGGTTTGTTGATTCGGTTCTGTTCCAATTTGTGGTAAATATTTTAGAGTAACTCTTTCATTTTCCGGAACTAAATTACTCTCTTTGATGGCTTCCAGATGGGATGTTAAATTTTTGATGTTATCTTCTTGACATACAGATTGTATTAATAAGGGCATAGTATTCGATTTACTTTGTTTTAAGCTTTCTAACCAATCTCCGAAGTTTGGATTTCCAGTTTCTAACCATTTTTGTTCCCCATCTTTTCCAGTACCCATTTGGTAACCATCGTATAGGGCCGGGATATGTATGGCATTCCTTGCTAATGTTGGAGAATTTAATCTTGTGTATTTTTGTATTCTTTCTAACCTATCTTTATTTTTATCCCATTTTTGTGGAAGACCAGTATACAATGTATTTTCAGGAACTACTAGAAAAATCAAATCCTTTATTCCTAATTGTGTTTCAGTAGTGTCCCAAAATTCATTCAGGAATTCCCACCAATCGTCTTTAGTCCTAATACTGTTAGGAAGTATATACTTAAAATCAATCATTTTGTTCTGTCCCTTAAAAATTTATGTAAATAATATTTGACAAATGTCTTATTATCCCATATAATGAGAACTAAATTTATACGGAGGTATTTTAAATGTTTTTAGATTCATCAGATGCTGCATTTATTAGTGGAGGGTTAACTGTTTTAACTGAACGGCAACGAATGGAGTTTGAAAGACTTAAATCTCAACAATTACCAATTTCTATTTGTAAACCTAAATCACATAAAATAAGGAAAGGATCTTGGGCAGAAATTAAACACCAGGTTTTAGCAAGAGTAAAACCTACCCCAGAGGAGGAGGCAAAATATCAACGAATAGTTTTAGAAGCAAAGAAAGAATTTGGGTATCCTGAATCACATTGGAAAAAATAGAAAGGAGATTCTGAATGAATGTAAATGTGCACATCGAATATCTTCCAACGTATAAGAAAAAGGAGTGGGGTTCATTAACTTACGCAAGGTCCGGGGACGCTTGCGTGGATTTAAGAGCGGCCATTAGAAATTCAATCCTTTTACAGAAAGGTTCTGTTCATTTAATTCCTACAGGTATTAAAGTAGCAATTCCAGAAGGTTATGAAATTCAGATCCGTCCCAGGTCTGGGTTTGCTTCCAGAAGAGGAACGGTCATTATAAATTCTCCAGGAACAATCGACAGTGGTTACAGAGGAGAAATCATAGTAGCTCTTTCCAGCATTCTTTACAATGGTGTCGAAATACATCCAGGTGATAGAATAGCTCAAGCGAAGTTGGCTGTTGTGCCTAGAATGAACTTCGTTGAATGTTTGGATATATCCAAGAATCTCCAAACAGAGAGAGGTGAAGGTGGTTTCGGTTCTACTGATGTCGAATAGTTAACTGGAGGTTTATCCAATGCAATCCAATATCGCAATCGATTTATCCTTAATTGAAAAAGATAGTCTGGTTCTAGAGAAAAGAATGTTGGATATTTTAAAGAATACCAGACTTTTCTTTGAGAATATCGTAACGTACTTAAAGGGTAAAAGGTTAACTAAAAGTAATTTTCGTATTGAAGATCCTAAAGCTGTTCCACATTTTAGGGATGTCATTAGTGAGATTCTTGAGAATGAAAAAGAATATGAAAGACTGGATACAGTATTGCAGCAATTGAAGCCTAAACGTATCTTTCTTTTTAACATGTTGGAACTCTGCTTATCCGAAGAGACTTTAACTGTTGAACAGAAAGAAGAGGCTGTAACTGTATACAAAGAATATTTAGAGAGGGTTGTTTGGAAGTTGTGTACTTCTGAGTTAGAATTGGCTCGTAACTCTGCCAGGAGGGTCGGACGCAACATAACCAACGTAACTTACGAAGATAAAGTTGGTTACGCATACTATGGATTAACTAAAGCTGCACACAAGTTTGATTTCGAGAAGGGAGTTAAGTTTGCCACTTATGCATCTTGGTGGATATGGGAAAGCATCTTAAATGGTTGTAATACAGAAATGTATTTCCTAAAAATAGAAAGTCCTATGCAACAAAGATACATTAAGTTTCTTTCTTCCATGCGTAAGGAAGATGGCAAAGAGAATGAACATTTAACTCCAGAAGAGTTAGCTGGTATTTACTCTTCCTGTAACATTTCTTCTGTTTACGGAGATGATGGAGCTGATAATTCGGATTTAATTATTGGTCAGGCTAATCTTTCCAGTTTCTATCGAAATAATCCAGAAGTTTTATTGAAAAATTTTAGCGAACACAATTCTTTACAGGAAATACTAAATAATAAATTAGATGAACAAGAGAAAAAACTTGTAATTGGTTTTTACGGATTATTTGATTCCAGGAAAAGGTCCATTAAACAATTGAGCAAGAGTTTAAAATTGACTGAGGATCAGATACAAACTAAGTTAGATGAAATATACGGTAAGTTACGTAAGTATATTGATTGATGGAGGTATTACTTTGGAACAACAAGAAAAGGCTTTTTTCGTTCCTCTCTCGTTTCTGGGTTTCGTAACTAGTCTTGGGGAGGGAACTGATAATGAGAGAAATAGAATAACAGATTTCTTAAACGAATTGCGGAAATCAAAAGAATTTCAACAGAAACTCTTTGAACTTTCTTCTTTCGTTTCGGAACAATATAAGATTAATTTTCTTATGATACCAAGATTTCTTGAGGTTAGTGATAAGCCAGAACATAAAGATATTATATCTAAGTTCATAACTTATCTTGGTGCTTCGAAAGAAGATGAAGAGAAGTTTCCAGTTACCAAGGCCAAGGATATGTTCCAGCGAGTTGGACAACAAGAAAATGACAGATTCGACTAATTTAACTATTGCAGTTAATTCGGATACGGATTTGGAGGTTGTTGAAACCGAATTTTCGAAAGAGGTTTCTTTCGTAAAGAAAGAGTTACTGGATACACTTAACTACGTTGAAGGACAATTAGCCGACATCGAAGAAAAGACTCATACTTACACGAGATTTTCTAGAAATATTTTTGAGACAAAAAAACTTTTTGTCGAACAAAAGTTGAATTTACTAAAACAATTATCAGGTCTTGCGATTGACAAAAAGAAGTATGTCAAGGAAGGAGATGATAGTATGCCTAACATTTCCGATATTCTTAATTCAACTGGTAAGTAGGAGGGTTTAAATGTCTGAACATCGTTATGAGAACGTGGATTCATTGGTTGAGGAAGCTGTTGAAAAGGTCATGGAAGAACACTTTGATCATTTAACTGGAGCAAAGATTAAAACGATTTTTGATACGAAGAAAAGAACGCATGGAGGTAGATTTGTTCTTGGCAGAATGCAAAAATGTAACGACCTCATTAAATATTTAACCGATGATGATCAGATTTCTCCTCAAGGTTACGACTTTTTATTGTATTTAGATAAAAACATTTACGAAGCGATGGATGAAGTTAATCGTAGGAGATTAGTCTTTCATGAACTTTGTCATTGTGGAGTTGATTTTGACCGCAATGACCCTTATTACATTGTTCCTCATGATGTTGAGACCTTCTATGCGGAAATCGAATTTAACAATGACAATCCAAGATGGTATGAAGGTATGGCTGCTGTAGCTGAAAGTGTCTATGCCGAAGACGATTAGGATATAATTATGCAATTAAAGGTATTAGATGTGAAAGAAGATAATGATTTAGTTTCAGTTCTTCTCTTTACAGAAGATAAACCAGAAGATTACGTATTTTCACATCTTTTATCTTTGGTAGAGGATAAGGACGTAGATGTTCCTATCCATCTTGATTCTAAAGTGAATCGATAACTCATATTTTTATAGGAGGTTGTAATGAAGGACAAACATTTTTATGTGGAGGAGCTACATAGAAAGCTCCAGGAAACTGCACCAGCTCTTGCTTCTGCCATAACGCAGAAAGATTTGGCGGTATTGGTAACTGAGGGAATCGACTGTCTCAAAGAAATTATTATTAAAGGTGAATCAATACGGTTCCATAAATTTGGGATTTTTGAATTGTATGCATCCAAAAGAAGAAAAGGTAGGAATCCCCAGACCGGTGAGTCCATACAAATACCTCCAAGAAAGAAAGTCAAGTTTAGAACATCTAAAAGCTTTGCTGATGAGGTCATAAATTTGTAAACTCTTGAAATCATTAGGGTTTTTGGTGCAAAGTTTTAATACTCTACCTTCCATATCTTAATCCCCCTTTTTAATACCCTTGGAACTAAATATTCCAGGGGTTTTTCATATCCCCCAATTCCTAACAATATTATATAGTCTTTCAAAAGAAAAGTCAAGAACTTTTTCATATAATACTTGACTTTTACACCTTATTATAATATAATAGGTAAAATCAAAAAGGGAGGATAGTATATGCATTTCACAAAAGAGAGTATGAAGCCGAGGATGAGTTATAAAAATTACGAATGTAGTGAGTGTGGTGCAACGAAGAGTAAACAAACAAATCATTTCGGGGAAATTTATCCTTACTGTTCATATTGTCGGAAACAAACAGTTTGGAAAATGACTGATTCAGTTCCTGAAGGAGCTTGGATTCCCGAACCTTGGAAAATGGTGAGGCTTGGTGACATATGCGAAATAAAGACGATAAAAAATCGGGTTTAGCTCCAGAGACAAAAGAGTACATACGTGGTAAAGTTACGGAGCTTGGTTCATTGGCAGCAGTTAAAAAGTTATACAAAGAAGATTGTCCGGTTGATGACTTTGCTAATAACTATGCTAAGAGAATTTTTAAGGAGTAGAAATGAAATGTTTACAATGTGGTCGATGTTGTTTCTACAATGTTATTATAGTTAAACCGGAAACAGTAAAGGATGATCTCGACACTGACACTTTAACTGAAGATGATTTAATGGCTTTGGATGGTACAGAAAAGTGTCCTCATTTAACTTGGGTTGGAAGACAAGCCATTTGTGAGATTCATCATCATGTCTGGTTCCCGGATACACCTTGTGGTCAATATAGACAAGAAGTCGAAAAGAGTGTACATAGTTCTTGTCGTGTGGGAGTTTATATGTTGGATTCAAAGAATGAAAATACGTGGAGACACATAACTTTACGAACTCGGAAGGATGAAATTAAGACAATAGAGAAACATCGTTAACTATGTAACCAAACTCTGGAAGGGAGCAGTCAATGTTTAAGGATGACAAGGAGAGATTTATTGGAGCTATACTTGGTTTAGCTGTAGGAGATGCATTGGGTGCGCCTCTTGAGTTTCGAGATGATTGTCCATATCCAAATATTACGGAAATGCATTCCTGTGCACATCTACCCGGAGGTTATTGGACTGATGACACATCCATGGCTTTGTGTATAATTGATAGCATGGTTAACAGAGAAGTTTTTGATTTAAAAGATCAGATGGACAATTTTGTTAAATGGTACAAAGAAGGATTTTTAAGTAGCAGAGGGTATTGTTTTGATATTGGAAATACTATTCGTGAGGCCTTGGACTTTTATATTCACCGTGGAGAAATCAATACGGAAATAGATACATTCGATAACAATCTTAGTAACGGAGCATTGATGAGATTGGCCCCAGTACCCCTTTACTATCATAATAACGTTAGAGAAGCAGCCAAAAAAAGTATAGAGCATACCATCTTAACTCATCCAAGTGTGATGTGTTGTGAAGCATCTGCACTTTTTAGTACGTTGTTAACTTGTTGTTTTCATGACAACATGAATAAACAAGCTCTTCTACAAGATGTTGTTGGTTACGCAGAAGAATTGTTTCCGGGTTTGGAAAAGTGGTTTAGAGAATTCGTAATGAATCCACAGAGACCCAATACCGAAGAACATTCAGGATATGTAATGACTTCTTTGGAAATGGCTCTTTGGGCTTTCTTAACTACGAAGAATTTTAATTCAGGAGCCATCGAGTGCATTAACTGGGGTGGTGACACAGATACGTATGCAGCCATTTATGGTCAACTGGCTGGAACTTACTATGGTTATGCAAGCATTAAAGAATCCTGGACCCGAGATTTATATCAGTGTGACAAGATTATAGAGTTTGCCTTAATGTTATTTAATTTGAAAAAGCGTAAATAATACTTGACTTTTACTCCTTTTTAATATATAATATATATAAGTTGGTTGAGAAACATTTTAAAGGGGGATACAGAATGAGTTCAAATAGTGATTTTAATCGTGCATGTTTGGAAGCGGACCGTGAAGAAGAAGTTCGTCAGGCGAACAGGGGTATCGCTAGTCGGAATCGTGCATATCGTGAAACCCTCTGTTCGACCCGGGATCCCCGTCGAGCCATTGCGGCGTATTGCGCTGGCAATAAATGGTTGATGGAAAATGCTCGGGCTGTTGGTAACCTTCCCCCTGGATGGTAAACCTCCCTGGACCCCCAACCGGGGGTCCAACCCTATTCTAATTTCCTCAATAGTACCTCTTTTCATATCATTCTAACCTCTCTAAAAACGGTTCACGTATATTTTATCATTCCTTAATTTTTGTTGATTTAAAAGACAAAATTCTTTTTAAATATTACTTGACTTTTAGTTCGAAACATTATATAATATAGGAAATTTAAAGGGGAGGTAGTAAAAATGACAAATTCGGAGAGAAGAGACATTGTAAGGGGTGTTATGAGAACGCAAGGTTTCGATAAATTGGATGGTCCTTGGTCTCATGGGAACAGGGTCACGGCTCGTTTTGAGATTAGAAAGAGTTTACAGGTTTTTAAAATTTTGAAGAACTTGTTTCCTGAGTTTAGGTTGACCCGCCGGAAGGTTGTTACTTGGGGTCGTGTTCGTGAAAATATTCGTCGAGTCACCATTTACATTCCAAAGGAGGGTTAAAATGGGAGATACAACATACGAAGAAAAAGATTTTGGTGATGAAGAAATTTGGGCTAAATGTGATACCTTGGAGCAATTCGAAGAATGGTGTGTTGATGGTTTTTGGAATAGTGTCCAAGATTTCGAACAGGATACCGGAATTATGTTTGAGGACATCGAGGGTCAATGGTTTCAGGTTGTTCACAATCGAGTTTATTTAAAGGAGGATTAAAGATGCCTTTTATTGTTAAGTGTTGGATACCGGTGGATGCAGATGAACATGAAGTTTTTGATAACTTAGACGATGCAAATTCCGAGCAGGAACATTGTGCGGGAATGCAATCTGAGAACATTTATGAAGTAGTGGAGGTTACCGATGATGGACAAGAAATTTGAAATGTCCGATGATTTTATTGGTACCATAAAAGATTGTGTTGGCTGCGGGTTCTGTTGTCTTAAAGCCAAATGTGCTGCGGCGGCAAGACTTTATCCTGCTGCAGAGGTTTGTCCTCAACTCATTTGGGATGAAGAGGGAGGGCGTTATAACTGCGGTCTTATGCAACTTCCTGGTAATGTTGGTTTTGAATTTCGACAGGAACTTTATGCTGGCGAAGGTTGTTGTAGTAACTTGAACACCTGGCGTAAAGATGTTAAGAACCGTACTGCAGTTGACAAGGAAGGTAAGTGGTTAACTATAGATCCAATGTTTCAAATCTTTCTAAGTTGTCTTGGTCGAGAGTGGATAAGTGGAGATGTATTAACTTTGCTGGTATCTGGTTTCGTACTGAAGCTTGTTAATCATATGGATATGACTGAAGAGGATGCAGTAAAGGTTGGCAATTTGGCAATACAGTATATTAAAAATGATCAGCCGTCCTATGTGAAAGAATTTATGGGATAATGTAAATAATACTTGACTTTTTTCTTCTAATGTGCTATAATATATATAAGTTGGTTGGGAAAAATAATTTAAAGGGGGGTTCACATGCTACAAGAAGATTTAACTAAGTTTTTTGAGTTAAAGGTACAGGCGGAAGCGATTAAGACTCAGATAGATTTGGTTCGAGAGTCCATTAAGACTCAACTTCCTTCTGAGAATTTTGCTAAAACCATGGTTCATATGCCCAATGGGGTGGTGACGGTGGCTTGGCGTTCTCGTGGTAATCGTAAATGTGATTGGAAACTTTTTCAAAGCATCTACCCAGAGGTTTATACTTATCTGGTCACCGAGTCCACTACTGAGTATCTCAGCATTACCAAAAAATCTGTTTAATCAACTTGGGGCTTTGGCCCCATTTTTTTTTAAAAAAAGTGTAAATAATACTTGACTTTTTATTAAAAGTGTGCTATAATATATATAAGTTGGTTGGGAAACATTTTTTAATTTTTTTTAGGAGGGTGTTATGGATATAGATGCAGGTGTGATTACGGCGTTGGAGTATTTCAAAGCAAAGAAATCTTTTAACATGGATACCGAAGGTCGGTTCGAAGCCATGCAGGAGATGTTAAATGAGTTGTGTGATGTTTGTGGGATCCCGATTCTGTCTTTTGAAATGGAGAATATCGACGGCTCCTTTTCCGGTGCTTCCGAGTTTAACTCGTCCGAGTACAAAATTGTGATGCGGGGTAAACTTTCGATCATAACTTTTCTCCATGAATTTGCTCATGCATTTTTCTTTCATACCGTCAATTTTCTTTACCAGGAGTCGAACCAATTTAACTATTATAAAATCGAGCAACTCGCCAAAATGTGGAGTCACCATTATTTTCGTAAGGTCTACCCCCGACAGTACGATAAATTGATGGCCGCCCGGAATGGAGGGACTCCAGACATTCTTCCCTCCATTGATGAGGAACCTTCTGATCAAGGAGACCTTCTTCACGAATAATTAACCCTCCCCTTGGGGACCTTCGGGTCCCCTATTTTTATGTAAAAAAATTCAAATAATACTTGACATTTCGTTTCGAATGTGCTATAATATATATAAGTGGTTGGGGAAAATACATTTTAAAGGGAGGGTATTATGGAAGATTGGAAATTTGAGAAGATGGCAAAGTTGTCGGAGATTTTGAAGACGCCGAAGGGGTTTACGAGAAGAGAAAATTTGGAGCTTGTGGAGGATTCCCGTCCTTTTATTGATTCAGCACCTTCTATTTCTTTTCGGCGAGAGGACAAAAATATTACCGTTATTTTTCGAATAGGTTTCGGTTTCGGTGAAGATAAGACGATGGATGTTGTTGGAACGACGAATTTTGTTTCTGATGGAAAAGGCTTTACATTCGATCGAGTTGGAATTGATAATTCTTTTTATCTGGGCGAAAATGAGTGGGATAAGAAATTTGAGGAAGCCAATGAGGTGTTGACGGGTGAAATTGAAAAAGCTGAAAAAGCAATTATTCGAAAAATGGATGCGGTTGATGTTCCAGGAATGCCGGGAATTAACATCTCGTTGAAGCAGAAAGAAGAAGCAATTGAAAGATTGAAGAAGGGTGAGGTTCAAACTTTTACGCCAAGTGGAATGGGTGTTGGTTACAGAATTTGTAAATATAAAACCAAAATGTACAGTGGTAGTTGGGCGAGGAAAGCAACAAAGGTCATGTGCTCCTTTTTCGAGGTTCCCTCACTTTGGGTCGAAACGTTAGATTGCGATTAACTATTAATCCAAGGGGTCTCCGGACCCCTTGTAGGAGGGATTAACTATGAGATACGTTCAATACTTTTGGGACAAAGAAGGAAAAGCAGATGCATTGGGAGATAGAGGGGTTGTGGTTTTAGATGCTCGAAACTCAATTGAAAATTCGTGCTGGGATGCAAGGCAGTTTAATGGTGTTCGGAGACCTAAGTATGGTTCCTTTCAACTGTATCAGGGAGAAACTTTCACACGTTCCTCTTCCATAACTAGGGTATTTCCGCTATAACTAGGGAGGATTAACTATGCGAGACAAACTTCTTGAGCAATTCGGTCATGACCCTTTATATTATCGTGTCCTGACTGCCAAAGACGAAGATGCTTACAGGGATGCAGTTGAGATTCTTGCAAATATTAGGGGTCATAAGGCTGTGGTTCAGCTTCAGGAAGCTGCAGAAAAATTAAAAAAAGATTCAAATAATACTTGACTTTTACTCCTTTTTAATATATAATATATATAAGAGGTTGGGAAAACAAATTTAAAGGGAGGGTACAAATGTTACTTTATTTCAAGAACACAGAAGAATTTTTGGATCAGGTGGAATCGGAATTGGAACCTTATTTTGAGACGGTAAAATGGAATAAGGATGTTGGAGCAGATCTGGTGGAAGAGCACGCTGAAAATTTGGAGGTTTACTGCAAGGAGAATTGGAAAGAAAAAATAATGGAGCAGCTAAATTCCTGGAGGGGTAAGGAGTTGTTTCCGGCTGGTGATGTTGAGGAGCGGGAAGATTATTGGGATCCCCAGATGCCCACCATGTTTATTGAGACCAGCGACCTTTGGGATACCGTGGCAGATGGACAAGAGTTTGATTGGGCTGTGGATATGGTTTTGGGTGAACTTTATGAGTGGTTGGTAGGCCTTCCCCATATTACAGCATCTGGTGAATAAATTTAAAGGGGGCTTCGGCCCCCATCTTTTTGAACTTTTCTTCAAATAATACTTGACTTTTACCTCTTTTTATTATATAATATATATAAATTAAAAAGGGGAGGGAGCAAATGAGAATAAAAGCAAAAGACCTTAACGTAAAAGAAATGGAACCAACCGAGAAAGATAGGTTACGTGCAGAGGGATTGCGCTGGAACAGGAATTCCTTTCATGGTGACAATAGCCCTTTTCGTTCCAAAGCATCTGCAATGTCTAAACTTATTAAGAAACCTGATAAGATGGTGCGTCGGGCCATGGCCGTGGCTGAGTTATATGGGACCAATGATTACTTTCGTGATACGGTTCCTCCTGGTCATTATTGGGATCCAGAATGGAAAGCAGAGAAGGATGCCTGGACCCCTTTTGCAGATTCTCTTTTTGATATGGGTTTTACCCGTGCTCAGGTTCGATGGATTGCTTTTAGAAGGGAGGGTTAAGATGCCTGATTTAGTTACTTACGAAATGGAAGAAAAATTTGAGTCTATGTTTCCAAAGGGTATGGATGATGAACAGTTTGAAGAGTTGCGAATCTCCATTACTAATAAGATGAGCGAACTTGATTATCTACAACATATCCATCGTCGTGAAACTGGTAAGAATTGGAAACCTTTTGTTTAGGGGGAAGATTGCATGTACAATGTACTGCGAGAGTTGTTGGAAGTGACTAAAGCTGCTTTCGAATGGATCGACAATGTTCCAGATGAAACAGTGTTGCCAACTATGCCTGGGTTTGATAGGGATTGGGCAAATGAAGTTATTGGGGAAGCTGAGAAGATTCTAAAGGGGAATACATAATGGCTACGTCTATCGACTATTACAAGGATATGGTGGATTGTCCTAATTGTGGAATCGAGAATGAAGTTGACTGTATTTCGGAACAGAACACAGGTGAATCCGAGATTTTTAATTCTGTGGTGCCTGGTAAGTGCTCAGAATGTGGTGAGAGTATAACCAAATTTTAATTGACAACGCCGGTCATTGGTTAACTTATAGAACAATTGACAACCAATGACCGGCGTTAACTTATGGAACAAATGTTAGTCTGTCAGGAAGTCCCAGAATGATTGGTCTTCAGGAATGTCCTCTGGGTTTCTAGTTGCTCTCTCCGCCGCAATATCAATTTGATCTTCGGTGAACAGTGCATTAACTTCATCCCCATTAGCAGTGATTACTTTAACTGGATAGTAGATGTTGGTACTTCCAAATCTTCTTTCCGAGTTGTGTACTGCCTCTTTTAATAAAATTTTTGAATCCATAATATAAACCTCCTGTTTATTTTACTTTATGTTTTAGTATGTAATTTTTTAAAAAACTTCAAATAATACTTGACTTTTCTTCCAGAATATTATATAATGTATGTAAATTAAGAGAGGGGGTTTTAATATGCAAATAGAAAAAGGTGCAAAGTACAAAATTACTAAACCGGACGGTGATTGGAAGGGTGCGATTTATATCTGGGACATTAAGGGTGATAAGATAACGCTTAAGAGTGATAATGGTTCCGATGTTTGTGTGGATATTTTTAATCTTTCCGAAATTGCTGGATTGGGTTTAAAGAAGACAATAGTAAATCATGATTTGGAAGACTTTTATGGTTACGATTTAATTCATTTACTTTAAAAAAAGTGTAAATAGTAGTTGACTTTTTTTCTAAAAGACTATATAATATATATAAGAGGTTGGGGAGAACAAATTTAAAGGGGAGGTAGATGATGCAAATTGGAGAGCTTAGCAGCGGGATGATGTGTGATAGAGAAGCAATTAGTAATGTTAGCAGAGTTAGGGGAGGAACACCAGTGAAGCTTGACAGAGGACTTAATAAAGGCACTTATGTCTCAGTAAAGAATATTCAGGGTCGTACCCTTTCGAAAGGAATGGTCGTTCTAGGGTCTTACAACGCTTACAATCAAGGTGCAGACCTTTATGAAGTATTAGGGTTCACCAGTGACGAAGATAAGTATGGTGAGGGTGGTGTTAAGTTTGATTCTGTGAAAGACCTTTTTAAGTATTATGGGGTCAAGAGTTTGCGAGCTTTGGAGGAGTTGCAGAATCAAAATACGTATGGCTACTCTTCTTATATGATGGTGCGAGATTTGCATGATGGTGATGAAGGAGCCTGGTTTTATATTTTTGAGGGCAGATGGTGCAGAGGTAGTGGAGCTGAACCATTGTCTTTTACGTTGATGCAGAAACAGTAGTACCCCCTGAAGGTGTAACGATTCCCCCGTCGTTGCACCTTCTTCATGACCATTCGGATGACCGTTTAACTAATTCGTTAACTATATGAACAAATCCCTTTGCCTTTCAAGTTGTTAGATAGCCAATTAATTAAGCGCCAAATCACTTAATTAATTGGCTATCCGTCTGAAAAAAAATTCAAAAAAATGTAAATAATAGTTGACAAAACGAATAAAATTTGTTATAATATATATAGAAATTGGGGGTTAATTAAAATTTTAAAAGGGGGCTCAAAATGAAAATTGGTGATTTTAAAGTTACAAAAATGGATGCTCATACTTTTGTGAAACAAATTTTGGTCGGCTACGATAAATCGGTTCGACCCTATGAACCCATTTATAAATACATTGTGATTAAAGAAAAATAGATTATCGACCCCTTCGGGGGTCTAAAATGGGGGCTCATAAAATGGATGCAGTGGATCGACTCAAAAAGAAGATTGAAGATCGACTTGAAGATTGTGCGAGGGGTGAATGGGATCAGCTGTTTAATGAGTTGCTCGACGAATCGAATGACCCTGAAGAGACCGAAGTGAATATGCATTGGGTCGGTCAGCTTATGACTGAAGAAGATACGGTTGTGGGTGAGTTTTGTCGTCGGTTCGCCTAAAATTATTTTTAAAAAAGTGTAAATAGTAGTTGACAAAACGAATAAAATTTGTTATAATATATATAGAAATTGGGGGTTAATTTAAATTTTTAAAAGGGGGTTCAAAATGGAACAAAAGATCAAAAGGTACTTCGAGGTTAAGGCGATGGTTGCGGAGCTTAATAGGGAGCTGGGCGTGATCAGAGATGATGTTAAGGTGGTGTTTGGTGGTGTCAAGGCCGACCTTACGGTCGAGGGTGAGCTGGTTCGGATCCAAACGAAAGTTCGGTCGAATAAAAGGTGCGATTGGGCGGCGTTTAAAGCAGTGAATGAGGAGCTGTACGGTGAGCTAGTCACCGAAAGTGAGTCGAGTTATATTGAGCTGCGCAAAATTGTAAACGGCTAAAATAAGGGGGCTACGGCCCCCTAAAATTAAAATTTTGGGTGATCCTTTTATAATGGGGTCACCCTTTTTTTTAAAAAAGTGTAAATAGTAGTTGACTTTTTGATTAAAGTGTGCTATAATATATATAAGAGGTTGGGGAGAACATTAAATTAAAAGGGGGTCAGCAAATGATGAATGAAGCCGAACATGATTTTTATATGGAAGCACAGAGGCAGGCGTGGGAAGTAGAGCAGGAGATGGCTAAAGAAGAAGCAGAAGAAAAGGAGGAGGTGTAAAATGAAAGAAGAATGGAAAGTGCTTGGTGAAGATGATGACATAACCACATCTGGTGGGTTCATCGGCTACGTCGATAAGACTTATGATGGGATGATTGATTTGTTTGGGCATCCGATAAGATATCACGATCCTGGTAAGGTGAAAGCAGAGTGGGTCATCCGTTCCAAAGCTGGAAAAGAATTTTGGATTTACGATTATAAGAGTAGACAAAGACCAGAGGACAGAACTTATTGGCATGTTGGTGGAAGCCGTATTGCTGCTACTGCAGTTTTTAAAGAGCTGAAATTTAAAATGTATGATGAAAGAAAGTTTTAAAAAAGTGTAAATAATACTTGACTTTTTGCTTCTAATGTGCTATAATATATATAAGAGGTTGGGGAGAACATTAAATTAAAAGGGGGTACAAAATGGGATCAGCTGAATTTTATTGTGAATCGATTGGAAAAAATGCACAGGAAGCTTTTAATCGAGCTATTGAAGATGCTCGTCATGAGTATGGTCATCGTGGTTACACCGGAACCGTTGCTGAGAAGCATGATTTTCGAAGGGCCATTTTTCCGAAGAAGCCCACCAAAAAGAATTTTGGTGATCAAGTTTATGAGTTGTCAGATAAGGCCGATAAATTTGATTCTGCCCTTTATTATGAGTTTACCGGTGTTATGCTCGCTGAAGCCAGAAAGAAACATGCGGTCCCCAAAGGGTCCCATGCTAAAGTTTTTGCATTTTTTGGTCTTGCGTCTTGTTAAATTAAATACCAATTATTTAAACGATAATACTAAAACATTAATTGCATTTTGATTTTTGGCATTGGTAGGAAAAGGGGGGCTTTGACATAGGGTCATTGTCCTCCTTTTCCATGTAATACTAAAACATTAAGCGACGTTGGATTTCGGATCATCTTGCAGGAAAAGGGGGGCTTTGACATAGGGTCATTGTCCTCCTTTTCCATGTGTGAATATTCTAATTTATTTTAAAAAATCTTCATATAGTACTTGACTTTTTGCTTCCAATGTGCTATAATATATATAAGAGGTTGGGGAGATGGTTAAATTAAAGGGGGTAGCAAAATGGAATACGAAGTGGAAAAGGTTAAAGAGTTTGTCAAGGCGGGTAAGGCACTTTTCACTATTAGGAATCAAGTTACTGGCGGGCGTTTTACCTTTAGGGTTAGTCAGCCCGATAGGGAACGCAAATTTTGGTTCGTGAATGTTCTCAACGGTCCAGATAATTATTCCAATTACCTTTATATCGGGGCTATTTTTGATACGGATTTTAGGCAGACCAGAGGTAGTAAGGTTGACGAATCAGCACAGAGTTTTAAGGCGTTCAAATGGTTTTGGAGCAAGATAAATACAGATGCTCTTCCGGAGCAGCTTAAAGTTTACCACAAAGGTAAATGTGGTAGGTGTGGTAGGCGGTTGACGGTGCCGGAGAGTATAGAGGCAGGGTTCGGTCCGGAGTGTATTAATATGGTGTAAAATTAGGGGCTTCGGCCCCTTTTATTTAAATAATACTTGACTTTTTGCTTCTAGTATGCTATAATATATATAAGAGGTTGGGGAAATAGAATAAGGAGAACTAAAATGGGAGATTCAAAGGTCATATTTACAGAGGTGCCAAAGTTTCCGTCGGATGAGAGGATGCATCAGATTCTTGATGAAGAGGTGAATTGGTGTTGTCCTGGTCGTCATGGTGCATTGCTTAATTTGGATCCCAAAGATGCAGATGGGATGAACGAGTATTTGGAAACGCTGGAGTACTTTTTTGCGGCTACCCTCAATCAGGGCGTGTGGAGGAAAGAAAATGATGACGGTACGATCAGTTTGGAATTTAATCATCAAGCCAAGGTTTTCCCTCCTCCGGAACGGCCGGAAGAGTGGTGTGGAAAAAGCATCTTATTTTAAGGGGGTATTGACGATGGACGCTCTACAGATTGCCGAGAAGTGTACTCAGATTGCAGAATCGTGTGTTCATAATGAGCAAGTTATAGTTGCCAAGTCCTTTTTCGATAGAGCAGTTCGTTCTATAAGTAATTTGGATGACAGTGATCCACAGAATTTGGTTGCAATCAAAATGATTATGAGTGCCTGGACTAAGTTATCAAATGAGCAGGAGAATGGGCTTCTAGGTCGGAACCTGGAAAGAATTGATTCCAGGCATTATAGAAATTAATTCAAATAATACTTGACTTTTTCTCAACGTTCTGTTATAATATAGGTAAGGAATAAGGAGGTGACAAAATGACTAAAGTATTTGTTTATGGAACATTGAGGAAAGGTCACGGTAATCATGGGTTATTGGAGCAATCTAAATTTATTGGGGATGCAAAAACGGACAAAAAATATGCAATGTATGCTAGCGGAATCCCTTATGTAACTTCACTTGAGCACGAGGTTCAGATAATTGGTGAGGTATATGAGGTTGATGATTTTGGTCTTCACCGGTTGGATAGGTTGGAAGGTCATCCAAATTTTTATGAAAGAAGAAAGATTAAGGTTATTCTGGAAAATGGTAGAAAAGAGAAAGCTTTTCTTTATTTCTATGATCAGGTGTCAGACGAAAAACGAAAGTTCACTCTTGATAAAATATTGAATGGTGACTATATCAATCAAGAACTTGGGGAAAATGAAAATGTTTCTAAAGAAGATTATATCTGGTGGACAGACCGGGGTTGATATCGCTGCTTTAGATGCTGCAATAGATTGTGGCATTGAGCATGGTGGTTGGATTCCAAGGGGACGTAAGACAGAGGATGGACCCTTACATCCCCGTTACACATTAAAGCAAACAAGTTCTAGGGGCTACAAGGTCCGTACTGAGATGAATGTTGTTTCAGCTGATGCAACAATCATTTTTGGTTATGGATCTATACATAGAATGTTGAATAGTCCTAGTGGCACAAGACAGACCTATGATTTGGCAGATCAACATAGTAAATCCTGTTTATATATCGATTTGATGGATTTCATTTTTTACAATCCTTCCGGTATTGCAGGATGGTTGGAAGATGGGACGGTCTCTATTTTGAACGTTGCTGGACCTAGAGCTAGCCGAGAACCCAACATTTATTATGATACGCACAAATTTCTTACAGAGGTATTTAAAACATTGTTAAATGAATGTCGGGAGTCGTTGGCGCCAAACAGATCTTGATGACGACTCTCATAATGTGGGACCCCTCATCCCACATGATTGTAACGGCGATGGACCTGCTCCCCCCATCGCCGTTTTTCTTTGTCTAAGAAATCTTCAAGAAAATTAAAAAAATCTTCAAATAATACTTGACTTTTCTTCTAGAATACTATATAATATATATAAGTTGGTTGGGAAGAACATTTAAATTCAAAAGGAGGATGTAAAATGGAAGCAGCAGAAAGAAGTTTAGAGGTTATGGAATCGTCGATTGTGAACCCTTTTTATGAAGTTGGTCGGGCCCCTTTGTATGCAGCTTTAGAAAAGGATGGTCAGACCTTCAAAGTGGATTCCGGTCTTGACTCCCTTATTAATGTTGATACTCAGGAGCAGGTCGGCTGGGTATCCAGAAAGTACAACCTGGTCACCAATCGTGAGATCGCCGATATGCTCGATGAAGCTTTTTCGGATACCTCAGTCCTTTCCATTAATGACCATCTCAGTCTCAACGAGGGTTCCTGGATTCGCCGGGTCGTTTTCGATGCCGACAATATGACCTTTGATGTGACCGGTAGGGGTGATGTTGTAAAGGTGATGGCCGAACTGATCAATTCTTATAATGGTCAGTCTTCCCTGGAATTGCGAATTAAGATGTGGAGACAGATTTGTAAGAATGGTATGATGGGATGGGGCAGCCCGACAATCCTTAGATTCAAACATCTGGTTGACAATTTGATTGAGAAGATGCGGAACCTTTTTACCCTTAATACCAATCAGCTGGTTACCGAGACCAGGCGATGGGGTGAATGGTCAGAGCTTCCCTACCCGCAGCAGAAGTTCAACGATTTTATCGATATGCACCTTGTGCCGGAGACGGATGAGGAAGCCGAGAAAAAGTCGTATGTTCCCAGAATCCTGAGTGGCCGCCAAGCAGAGTACGTTAAAGCACAGTACGAGCCCGTCATGAATGAGTTTGGTGATGAAGAAACCAAATGGGGAGCCTTTAATGTACTTACCGGAATCGCCACCCACCACATCAATACCCGCAAAGCAAATGCTTCTCCGCTGTTCACAGCAGCTTATGACCGCATGGAAAAGTTGGTTGGGTCGTTTTACAATCAACCCGAAACCCTTAATTAAACCCGTCTTGGGGGGCTTCGGCCCCCCAAAGGAGTATAGCATGTCGTCTTATTTTCCAGCGCGGATAAGGGATGAGCTGAATCTTTGGAGACCCCCTATTGGGTCGCATCTAATTAGTATCGTTCCTTACGTGGATTCTGATGGTGAGTTGCAGTACACACATACTTTTCCAGCACATTACATTATTCCTGATAAGCAGTTTGTTTGTTTACGGTATTGGGATCGACCTTGTCCGGTTTGTGATTATTTGGATACGAAGGAACTTAAAAGTGGTGGTTTTCGGGAAGCCAGATTGCTCAGGCCAAAGCTCAGGAATTTATACAATGTTATTGTTCATGATTCTTTAAGTTCCACTATTAGGATTCTGGATATTTCAAATTGGTTAATGCAAAAGAATCTCGAAACTTTATTTAAAGAATTTAGTCCCCGTCCTGAATTGTCATCCACGACTCCATCCTTTAAAGAAACAATGAATTATCTAATGGCTTTGCAGGATCACTTGACTGATAAGAAAGATTTCCAAAATAAATGTGCTGTCCTTCGGACTAATGACATAGCATTTGTCAGGGAAAATGAGGGTAGACGCCTTTTGTATTTGCACTTTCGTTTTGTTGAGAGCCCCACACCTTACAGTCTTAAGTTGACAGACGATACATTTAATCTGGAAAATATACTTGAGGAGCCTGATTTTGAAGAAGTGTACATCATACTGAAAAACTATTTACAAGATTCCTGTAAATAATACTTGACTTTTCCTCTGGAATACTATATAATATAAATAAGTTGGTGGAGATATGTTCGTTTAAAACATAGTATCAAGGAGAAATGTATAATGCAGATAAGACTTAATTTTAAGGAAGATTTGAGTAAAGCGAAAGAAGTAGAAATGTTGGAGAAGTTGTTTAAGACTTGTCAAACCTTTCCGAATAATTATCTGGCTTCTTTATTTACTCAGGAGTTTGTTAGTTGGTGTGCCTGGAGAATTAAGGATGACTTCCCTCTTGATGTTATGGAGTATATCAATTATGATCCAGAATCGGACGTGGAGGCTTTAAAGTCTAGTATTGCTCAGAAAAGTCAGGATGCTCAGCGTCTTTTCGATGACTGTCAAAAAAAGCAACAGACAATTACGGAACAGGGAATTGAACTTGAGGGATTGCGGGCTGAGTTGGAAGCACTTTCAAATACAGAAGCAGACTATTTACGGGAAGAGAATATTCAGCTTAAAGCTCGTCTTTTTGACTTGATGAATAAAGAAGAACCTGAAAGTGAATGAAAACATACTAAATTAAAACATTAGCAAATAAAACGAAAGGAGAGACGTGATGACAGCTTTTTATTTTCCGTAGATACGAGACCCGCCGTTTTAATCTCCGGTTTAAATCCACTGGTACTATACCGAAAACCAAAAAAGGAGATTGTACAATGGCAAAGTATCAAATGAAAGAAGATCTTAAAGCATTAGCGTCGAGGATAAGAAATGGGAAATCCGGAAGGAAACCCAAATTTAGAGATTCAACAAACACTCAGGATTACAACGATTTAGACCGTCTTCGGTACCAATTCAGACACATGCACATCGCACATTGTCTTTTACGGGGTCGCGAGATGGAACAAATCGAGCGTCCAAGGGAAGATAACCAACCTAGTGACGCCACAGTTTTTAAATACATTCAACAGTATAGACCCGATAATTGGAAGATTGATTTCGAAAATACTTCCGATGGGTTACAAAGATTCGATGTTGAGGAACAGCAGGAGGCGGCTTAATGGAAAAGATGTATGTTCTTATAAGAAGAGACTTATCGAAGAGCCAACAAGCCGTCCAAGCTGGACATGCCGTAGCAAAATACATTTTACGGGATTAGGGTCTTCGTTGGAATAATGGCACCCTCATTTATTTACGTGTCCGGGATGAAGACGACCTTAGACATTGGGAAAAGAAGTTAATGGATTGTGGTCAATTGTATGCAACATTTCGAGAGCCAGATATTGGAAATCAAAG
>Ga0114918_10001420_pt1 | contig 21455 bp, 16 predicted proteins | sample LantaG_FD_87015 | JGI IMG/M metagenome (GOLD analysis project Ga0114918, IMG submission 87015) | Deep subsurface microbial communities from Baltic Sea to uncover new lineages of life (NeLLi) - Landsort_02402 metaG | ecosystem: Environmental > Aquatic > Marine > Oceanic > Sediment | place... | reverse complement strand
CCAACATTTTTGCTCAGCCTTGCCAAAACTGTCAATACCGATTATATTAGTTTAGCGGAATTTATGCGAGGTTCAACAAAATGAGCGAAAAGCCAAAATTAGAGCTGTTCGACAATCCTCGGCCTAAGCGGGACTATGTCATTAGAATCAGGTGTCCCGAATTTACCAGCGTTTGTCCTCGAACAGGGCAGCCCGACTTCGGTGAGATTGTGGTCGAATATTGTCCCGACAAAGTCTGCATTGAGCTAAAAAGCCTGAAGTTCTATATGCAAAGCTACCGCAATGAAGGCATCTTTTACGAGGCGTTGACAAATGATATACTGGACGATTTGTCGAGTGCCTGTAAGCCGCGCTGGATGAAAGTTACCTCGCGGTTTAACGCTCGCGGCGGAATCACGACGGAGGTAATTGCAGAACATAAAACGGATAAATGATTAAGGTTTCGTCAGAGGTGACAAAATGGGGATATTATTTCATTGCGAGCACTGCGGCAAGAAGATAAAGGCGCCGGACGATGCGGGCGGTAAATGGCGCAAGTGTCCAAGATGTCACAACGAACTATATGTACCGGGCCTGGTGTCCGATGAGGAATTGAAACTTGCACCAGTAGATGAAAAGGCCGAAGCAAAACGAAAAGAGCTAATGGCTGAAACATACCAGCTCACACAGGATATACTACGTGAAAGGGAAGCCCCGAACGCTGCCGAGTCAGCACTTGAGATAAGCGATGAGGAGCTGACGAAAAACATAATTACGTATCTGTGTCAAATGGCCAAAGGGGAACTGGACGAGGCTCAAGAAACTTCAGATATGATAGTGGCGTACAGCCCGCAAGCCATAGGGATTCTTGATAGAATAGCACTCAGCGAAATACCTGAGCCGGAATTGGCCAATATCCCTCCGCAGGTACTTTCGGGTCTGATAAGAAACCTGCGCACGCGGATAAGCTAACTCGGTTTGTCACTGCTGCTTTTGCAGTGGTGACAAGCTTGAGTGGTAATGACACACGGCTGTATAGAAACGACAGGAAAATTTCCAGGGCCAACTCAGAGGTCCTAAAAAACACGCTCAATCTGCAAATCTACAACGTTTTTTTCGGTCTACAAAAATAACGTGGGAGAGAAAGCTCCCTAATTTGGCCGTAACAAAACTATTCTTTATATTTTACATAGAGACCATAAAAACAATTTGCGTGGACTCCACACCGCGGCTTGGAAGGAAACTTATTATGGCTGAGCAAATAACAGCGGTACACGTCACCCACGAGGTAACAGGGAAAATCGGTGGTATAGGTGCCGTTCTGCACGGTTTTTTCACATGCAAGTCCTATCTGGATGCGGTTGACCGCTCAATCCTCGTCGGCCCATTGTTTACGACCGAAGGGTCTGTTTTAGACCGCATTGGGGAGAATGGTGAAGTGCTGTACTCATCCATCGATGGATTTGTAAAGACGGGGTATGCCGCGGCCTTTCGCAAAATTGAAAATTACTACAACGTGGGTATCGTGTACGGCAGACGAACATATATCGACAAGGAAACAGGGATAAGAAATTCGCCGGAAGTGCTGCTTATCGATGTAACGCATACTGACGAAGGGCCGGTCAATGCCCTCAAAAAGCGTTTGTTTGAAGAGTTTGGTACCCGCAGCCATTTATACGAACAGCTATGGGAGTACGAGCAATACGTCAGACTGGCACCGGCGGCAATCGCTGCGTTAAAAGCAATCGGCGCAGCTAAAGACTCGACAGTCATTATTTCTCATGAGTTTATGGGAATGCCGACGGCACTGGCGGGTATTCTCGAGACAACGTGTGATTTCAAGACCGTTTTCTATGCGCACGAAGTGGCGACGATGCGCCGAATCGTCGAAAAGCACCCGGGCCATGACACAATGTTCTACAACGCTATCAAACGCGCTCTCGAAAACAAACTTTACGTTAGTGACGTATTCGGCGACCAGAGCCGCTTCTTCAAGCACGCCCTTGTAGAGGCTTCGAGGCACTGCGACGGTATATACGCGGTAGGTGATGATGTTTACCGTGAATTACAGTTTCTGGCGCCGGAATTTCAAGCCGCCAATATAGATATAGTTTATAATGGCATCCCCGCATATCAAATCAGTGCTGCCGACAAACTGCAATCAAAAGAAAAACTGCAATTGTATTGTGAAAACCTCTTGGGCTATAAGCCGGACTTCGTTTTTACACATGTAACCAGACTGATAGAAAGCAAAGGACTGTGGCGTGATTTGCGCGTGCTGGAAAAAATGGAAGGAGAATTCAGGGCACAGGGTAAAACGGCAGTGCTGTTTCTGCTGTCGACTGAAGTCTCACGTCGTCGCAGCCGGGATATCTACGATATGGAATCGGCGTATAACTGGCCTGTGGCCCACCGTGAAGGCTGGCCCGACCTTTCGGGCGGTGAGGCAACCTTCTATACAGCTATTCAGGAATTCAACGCACAAAGCCGGAATATAAAAATCATTTTTATCAATCAGTTTGGCTTTGAGCGAAAAAGCTGCGGTGCGAGGATGCCCAAAGATATGGAATTTATGGACATCCGGAAAGGAAGCGATGTCGAATTCGGCCAGAGTATTTATGAACCGTTCGGAATCTCCCAGCTTGAACCGCTGAGTTTCGGCGGAATATGCGTGATAAGCAGTGTGTGCGGATGTTCAGGTTTCGTGCGGGATGTAGCTAACGGAAACAATGTCAAGAATGTCATCATCGCAGACTATACCAACCTAAATAACCACAGGTCCGCCGATATCGAAGACCTGCTGCAGATTGACCGGTCGGTGCGCGACCAAATAGAGGCAAAGGTCAGCGAAAAGGTAGCAAAAGAAATCATCTCCCGCCTGCCCCAAAACCAATCCGAAGTCGAAAGTATGATTCAAGGCGGGTACGCGCTGGCAAAAAATATGAGCTGGGACGTCGTAGTGAAAAACTACCTCTTAAGCAGCCTGCAAAAGGTGTTCCGTAAACAACACAACCAAAGCGTTTACACGCAAGCATAGCCCGACTCTCAAATCTGATAACTCGTTGAGCACTTCGCCCTTGAGGTTTTTTGCGCTTGACCATTTCGGGAAACCTGTTAAACTATTCGGCTGTGGAGAATCCTCGGAAAAAACCAGTAATAGGAATATTAGGCGGTGTCGCGTCGGGCAAAAGCACTGTCGCGGCGAAGTTTGCCAAACTCGGCTGCAAGATAATCGACGCCGACAAGATTGCGCACGAACTCCTTGAGAGAAAAGATGTAAAAGAAAAGGTGGTGTCCGCCTTCGGGGAGGGTATTCTGGATTCAGCAGGTGAAATTGACCATAAGAAATTAGGCGATATCGTTTTTGCCAACGGCGGCAAGCTCTCTGCACTTAACAAGATAATCCATCCTCTTGTTCTGGGGCGTGCTGAGCAGCTTATAGAGCAGTACAGCCGTCAAAATCAGGTCAAGGCAATTGTTCTGGATATGCCGTTATTGGTGGAAGTCGGCTGGGCCGAGCGATGCGATAAGGTGATTTTTGTGGACTGCAGGCGGGAATTAAGGGTTGACAGGGCTAAAAAGATTGGTATAATTGGCAAAAATCAGCTTAAAATTAGAGAAAATTTTCAGATTTCTCTGGACAAGAAGGCGGCCATCGCCGATAATGCGATTGATAACAATTCCGACTTCCCGGGATTGTCCAAACAAGTCGCTGAAATCTTCTCACATATTGAGAATAATAAGTAAGTGGGGCTTACCACGGATTATTCGTATTAGCTTACTGGCTTTTGATATATAAGTTTTATTACTGTTCAAAATTCAAATCCTGTTGATTTCCTACGGGAATGCAATTGTTTGCAATCGTAGACTTCCACTAATGGAAAAGGAGTAACTATGGCTAAAGGCACAACAAGAACTGAAAAGGGCACAAGCAAAAAACGCAAGAGTGCAAAGAAAAAGGCCTCTGCTGAAGAGCAAGCGGCGACGGCACAAGCAGAAGAATCACAGGAAGAGTCGAAATCCGCGACAGCCACGGCTGAGACTACCGCCGCAGCCCAGACCAAGGAAGAAAGAGAGAAAGCAAAAAAAGCCGAAGAAGAATCCATCCATGCCAAATACGAGCGGATTAAAAAGGGCGACTTGTATCTGACGGATTTGCAGAAACTCACGGTGGCCGAGCTGCATGATCTTGCCAAGAAGGAAAATATTAAAGAATACAGCGCCCTTAAAAAGCAGGATTTGATCTTCAGGATTCTCAAAGAGCGCATCCGGCAAAACGGCCTAATGTACGGCGAAGGTGTACTGGAAGTGCTGCCGGACGGTTATGGATTTCTGCGAAATCCGGATTATAACTATCTGTCCAGCCCCGACGATATCTATGTCTCACCGTCTCAAATCAGGCGTTTTGGTTTGCGAACCGGAAACATCGTGTCAGGACAAATCAGGCCGCCGAAAGATTCGGAGAAGTATTTTGCGCTTCTTCGTGTTGAAGCGATTAACTATGAAAACCCCGACAACCTTGCAGAAAAGGTGGTATTCAGTGACCTGACGCCACTGCATCCGGAGGAACGTTTCATACTCGAGACCATACCAGAAGAATTAAATATGCGGGTAATTGATTTGGTAACACCGGTGGGAAAAGGCCAGCGAGGGCTAATAGTTGCCTCGCCGCGAACCGGTAAGACCATCCTACTGCAAAAAATTGCAAATTCTATCAGTACCAATTACCCCGACGCAAGATTGATAGTGCTGCTGATTGACGAGCGACCTGAGGAAGTGACAGAAATGGAGCGGAAAACCGCCGACGACGTGGAGGTTATAAGTTCCACTTTCGATGAACCTGCATCGCGTCACTGCCAGGTGGCCGAAGTTGTAATCGAAAAGGCAAAACGACTTGTTGAGTATGGTGAAGACGTGGTAATTCTATTGGACTCAATAACCCGGCTTGCGCGTGCTTATAATACGCAGATGCCACACTCAGGTAAGATTTTGACCGGCGGCGTGGACGCCGGGGCAATGCAGATGCCCAAGAAATTCTTCGGCGCAGCAAGAAATATCGAAGAGGGTGGTTCGCTGACCATCTTCGCAACTGCATTAATCGATACCGGCTCAAAAATGGACGAGGTGATTTTCGAAGAGTTTAAGGCAACGGGGAATATGGAACTGCACCTCGACAGGCGGCTCGTGGACAGAAGGACGTGGCCGGCCATCGACATCAGCCGAAGCGGAACCAGAAGGGAAGAACTGCTGCTCGATGCGAAAGAACTCAAGCTTGTATATCGACTGCGAAGGGTACTCAGCGACCTTAATCCAGTTGAGGCGATTGAACTGCTCAAAAACAGACTTACCAAGTGCCGAACCAATGCAGAGTTTTTGATGACAATGAATCTCGATTAAATGCAATCAGACTGCGAGGGTTACTGCCAATTGGTGAGCGGACATGTTTAGTTTGTCCACGATTGTTTGCTTTACATTGGCGCCTGGTTTTATTAAGATAATGTTCCGGCAGGTTAGTATTTTGCCGGAACTTTTTTTATATGCAATTGTTCGGGTAAACTATGGCAGAACAACTTTCGAAAGTTTACGAGCCTAAAACAACAGAAAAGCAGGCAAATGAAATTTGGTTTTCGGACTCGTATTTTCACGCTGAGGCAGGGGATGGTGCAAAAACGGCCCGCAAACCTTATACCATTGTGATACCGCCGCCTAACGTCACTGCGCCACTGCACCTTGGTCACGCTCTGAATAACACGCTGCAGGATATCCTGATTCGCTTCCGGCGGATGCAAGACTATAACACTTTGTGGATGCCGGGCACAGACCACGCGGGCATCGCCACTCAAACGGTCGTCGAAAAGCGAATCCTGGCGGAAGAAAACAAACGGCGAACGGATTTTGGGCGGAAAGAGTTTGTCAGGCGTGTTCAGGCGTGGAAAGACGAATATGAAGCGCTGATTATCAGTCAATTGAAGGCGATGGGCTGTTCGTGCGACTGGGAACGGACCCGGTTCACGATGGACCAGGTGTGTGCAAAAGCCGTTCGGACTGCGTTTTTCAAGCTTTTCAAGGATGGATTGATATATCGAGGGAAAAGACTGGTCAACTGGGACCCGGCTACGCAGACTGTGCTGGCGGACGATGAGGTCGAACACGAAACCGTGCAGGGACACTTCTGGTATATGCGGTATCCGCTCGTTGAGCCGGTCCAAATCTCCGGCAAGCGTATCGAATATGTTACTGTTGCCACCACGCGTCCGGAAACTATGCTGGGCGATACAGCGGTCGCGATGAACCCGGCAGACCCACGCGCTAAATACCTACTCGGGCAAAAAGTCCGTTTGCCTATTGTCGGGCGAATCATACCTATAATAGCCGACGAACATGTTGTTCTGCCCGACCCCAACAGTGACGATGAAAAAGCAAGGTTCTCGACAGGCTTTTTGAAGGTGACACCCGCTCATGACCCCGATGACTGGGAGATTGGGCAGCGACATAATCTGGACATTGTCAATGTAATGGCACCGGACGGGACTATCAGTGATAAATATGGGTGGGAGGACGCGCGGGGTTCAGATGCCGAATCTCTGCTTGGAATGGACCGTTTCGAGGCACGCGAGGCAATTGTTGAATGGTTCAGACAGGAAAATCTGCTCGAGGACGTTCGGGAATACACGCACGAGGTCGGGCACAGCTACCGCAGCCATGTACCCATCGAGCCGTATTTATCTGACCAATGGTACATCGCGGTCAAAAAACCTATCAAGCATCTTGCGGAGAAATTAGGCGATGGTCTTATCGAAGGCACCGATGTGCCGGTGAATTCTCTGGCCGGCCTTGCCCTAAAGCCGTTGCTTGGGGGCCGGCTGCGTTTCATCCCCGACCGTTACGCAAAAACCTACCAAAGCTGGCTGGAGAACCTGCGCGACTGGCCTATCAGCCGGCAGCTCTGGTGGGGACACCGGATACCTGTCTGGTATTGCCAGGACTGCAGCGAAACCACAACAGGGATGAAGGACCCAACAAAGTGCGAAAAATGCGGCTCTGACAATTTAGTTCAGGACCCGGACGTGTTGGATACGTGGTTTAGCTCGGCGCTTTGGCCTTTCAGTACGATGGGTTGGCCGGATGAGACACCTGAACTGAAAACGTTCTATCCCGGTGACGTGCTCTGTACAGCTCGTGATATTATAACGTTATGGGTATCGCGTATGGTGATGATGGGACAATACTGCGCCGGGGATATTCCATTTAGCGATGTATATATCCATGCGATGATTCAGGACGGCGAAGGACGCAGGATGTCTAAGAGTCTCGGCAATGGAATTGACCCCCTGGTGGTCATTCACAGTCATGGTGCCGATGCTATGCGGTTTACGCTGGCCAGTATGACAACACTGACGCAGGATGTCCGGATGCCGGTGGTGCAAATGACGCTGCCGGATGGACGAACGGCAAATACGTCGCCGAAATTCGATATCGGCCGAAACTTCTGCAATAAGCTGTGGAACGCCTCGCGCTTTGCCCTGATGAATCTTGAGGGCATCGAGCCGGACAAATTCGACAAAGAGAAAATGACAGTCGAGGACAGGTGGATTCTTTCCCGGCTGGCTAAAACTATTGCCGAGACGACAGAGTCTCTGGCCGAATTCAAATACAGTGAACCATTGGCGGAGATATACAGGTTCTTCTGGAATGATTTTTGTGACTGGTATCTTGAGTGGGCAAAGTATCGGATGAGAGACGAACAGCAAAAAGCAATTACTCAAAACGTGTTAGCCTTTGTGCTGGACCAGACTCTGCGCCTGCTGCATCCATTCGTGCCGTTTATCACCGAAGGAATATTCCAGAAGCTAAATGAAATCGCACCGGTCAGGAAACTTGGGGGTCTGACAGAAGCAAAAAAATCCGAAGCGCTGGCAGCTGCCAAATGGCCAAACAATATCGATTCCTTAGTAGATGAGGAAGCGGAAAAACAGATTTCAACGATACAAAGTCCGATTCGAGCAGTGAGGGATATCAAAAATAAATACAACATTCCTCATACGACAATGCCAGCAACCTCAGCGACTACAACCGAACAAATCGCAGGGGTCTTAAATAAGAACTCTGAGTTGATTTGTTGTTTGACAGGTGTTAAGAAGTTCGCAGCGGGACCGGATGTTGCAAAGCCCGCCAATGCCGCGACTGTAATCATAGGTGAGATACAGGTTTACGTTCACGATGTAATAGATATCGAAGCTGAGCGGCGGCGACTGGAAAAGCAAAAGGAGCAAGTAGAAAAAGCCAAGAACGGCGTTGAGGCCAAACTGGCAAACGAAGATTTTGTCAGCAAGGCCAAGCCGGAAGTGGTGACACGGGCCAGGGAGAAGCTGGCCCAGCTTACGGAGCAATTAAAGACCGTTAAAAAAAATCTTTCACAGCTGGAAAGTTGATATAATAGAGGCGGTGCAAAAATGGAAACGGAAGTCGAACTGTCGCGTATAATCATTAACGAAACGTCCGACCAGCAGATAATTGTTCTGAAAGAGCGTGAGGGCCATCGCAGCTTTCCCATCGTTATCGGCATAGTTGAAATTTTTGCAATCGACCGCCGATTAAAGGGTATCAAGCCGCCCCGCCCGATGACACACGACTTATTAGACAATGTGATAGAAAATCTCGGTGCCAATATAGAAAAAATAGTCATAAATGATTTGCGCAATCATACTTTCTATGCAAAGATATACCTGAGCTTAAACGGTCGGACTGTTGAGATTGACTCCCGCCCTTCCGATGCGATTGCCCTGGGGGTAACGTCAAACGCCCCTATTTATGTTGCGGAGGACGTTTTCGAGAAGACTTCCCAGTAAAAAGGCTTGAAATAATCAGCAAGCCAACGCCAACGCAGAGCATAGTGTCAGCGACATTGAATGCGGGCCAATGCCTTCCCGGCCAGTACACAACATCAATAAAGTCCCGCACCCAACCATTATGAAATATTCTGTCATAAAGATTGCCGCAAACGCCGGCAGCAAAGAGCCCAAGAGCAACATGCACCAATTTTTGCCGTGTTCCACTGAAGAAAAAAATTGCAAAGATGACTATCAATGCAACTGCTGAAACCGCTATCAGTAAGTGAGTTTGACCATGGGCTATTCCAAAAGCAGCGCCCTTGTTTACTCTTTCCACCAACTGCAAGAAACCATCTATAATCGAAATGCTATCGCTCTGCTGCCGCTGCAGGTAGTCGAATGCAGCCCTTTTACTCCACAAGTCAAGCGCCAGGCCCGCGGCCATTAGAGACCAGAAAATCAGATGTGCCTTTAAGCCCGGGAGGACGTAACGCTGTCGCTCCAAAAAAGCCCGGCCTGAACCCGGCCGGGCGGCACTTTCTTCTTCGCTCAATTCTGTCACTTTCAAAAATCCGCCAAAACTACTCACTTTGAAAATATTCGTATATATTTAAGTAACCTCTCACGATTAGCCTGATTGGGCTCGATTTCCAAAGACAGACGCCATTGCTCGACGGCCTTTTTCTTCAGTGTCTCATCTACTGTCTCATCCTCCTTTGTCCCTTTTAGTATATAAGCAACTCCCAATCCCCTGCGCGCATCCCAATCCCTACTATTTATCTTAATCGCCCTACTATAGTTCTCTATTGATTTGTCTATGTCTTTGAGCCGCAGATAACAATACCCAAGATGTTTATAGGCGGTGTTGTCATCGGGCTGGATTTGTATTACCGATTCCAATACTTCTTTTGCCGGCTCATTGCGATTGGTCTTTAAATACGCAACCGCGAGAGAGGTCATAATCTTAGCGTTGTTGCCATCTGTTTCCAGTGAGCGTTTGTAAGAGCGGATGGCCTTCTCATAGTCTGTCTTCAATGCATAAATATCACCAAGTAAGTTTTGGATTTCACTTACATTAGGGTCAATCTGTTCAGCTTGTTCGCCGTATATTAAAGCCTTGTGGTAGTCCCCGATTTGATAGTAGCACTTTGCAGTCCTGGTATGCGCCTCCAGATGATTCGGCCTGAGTCTGCAGGCTTCTGCGTATGCCCCGACGGCCTGTGCGAATTTTTTCATAATCTGGTAAACCCTGCCAAGATTGAAATAATCCTCGAAAGACCAGGGGTTCAGCTTCGTCGCCTTTTCGTATGAAGCAGCGCTTTTTTCATACTCCTTCATTTCCTGATAAATCTCGCCGAGCAAGGAGTAAGCTAATGAAAAACGTTTGTTTAATCGCACGGCTGAGTTGAGCCTTTTGACGGCCACTTCATCCTGGTCAAGCTCCCTGAGCATTACGGCGTCGACATATAAATCAACCGCCTGCTGTTCCTGGTTGCAGCCGACAGAAGGCAACAAGGCAAAAGGCAAAAAGTAAAAAGCAAAAAGTGAAAAACAACTCGCTTTTACCTTTTGCCTTTTGCCCTTTGCCTTTACGCTATTGGGGATGCCAGACATATTCCTTTTCCTTCCCTGTATTAGAACAATACAGCGGTTATTCAGTTCCAAACATTTACAAATAATCCCTTATTGGCGATTGAATTATACCATAGCAACTATTGCTGTCAAAAACTTTTAGCAGTACCGCAAGTCTTGGTTTTGAGGGTTTTTTCTAAATGTTTGACATATTTGACAAAGATAACGTATAGTAATAGTGAATAGCGTATACATTAGGCGCCTTTGAAAGGTTTTTCCTCTATGGCAAAACAAAAGTTGATTCTGAAACACAAGCCGTTCGTACTAATTATCCGTGACGGCTGGGGGCATAATCCGAATCCGGCTGAGGATAAGTTTAACGCCGTCAAGTGTGCCAACACGCCGGTAGATGATATGCTTATGGCTGAGTACCCAAACTGCCTTGTCCATACCAGCGGCGAAGACGTGGGCCTGCCGGACGGGACAATGGGCAACAGCGAAGTGGGACATCAAAACATCGGAGCAGGCAGAATCGTCCCTCAGGAATCCAGAAGAATCAGCAGAGCCATTCGCGATGGGACGTTTTTTGAAAATAAAGAATTTCTGAATTTGATAAAGTTCATAAAGGCCAATTCCGGCAAGATGCACGTTATGGGCCTGTGCAGTGACATCGGTGTTCACTCGCTGTTAGACCATCTGTACGGCCTGCTCGAATTGGCAAAAGGAAACGGACTAAGCGATGTTTTTATTCATGCATTTACGGATGGTCGGGATTCGCCGCCGGACAGCGGAGCAGGATATATAGCCGAGATAGAGAAACGAGCTGAGCAGATAGGCGCAGGCAAAATTGCATCCGTGATGGGCAGGTTCTACGCGATGGACCGTGACAGCCGATGGGAGCGCGTGCAAAAGGCCTACGAATGTATGAGGATAGGCAAAGGCCTGAAAGCAACCAGTGCAGCAGAGGCGGTAGCCAAAAGTTATGAAAAAGAAGTAACGGACGAGTTTATCGAGCCGACCTGCATTGTCAATAGTGACAACGAGCCGATAGGTACCATCGATGACGGCGACGGCGTAATATTCTTCAACTTCCGCGGCGACAGGCCACGGGAGATCACACGGGCATTTGTTGAGCCGGACTTCAAAGATTTCCTACGAACAAGCAAACCAAAGATATATTACGTTTGTATGACTGAATACGACGCCACGATTCCAGTAACGGTGGCGTTTCCAAAGCCGCCGAAAATGAAAAATATCTTAGGCGCATACTGGGGCTCTCTGGGTTTGAAACAGTTCCGCTGTGCTGAGACGGAAAAATATGCTCACGTTACTTTCTTCTTCAACGACTACACCGAAAAGCCGTTCAGTGGTGAGGACAGGCGGATTGTGCCTTCGCCGCGTGTGCGAACATACGATTTGAAGCCGGAGATGAGCGCGTATGAGGTCGCTGACGCTGTACTTCAACGGCTTGACTCAAATAAATATGATGTGATAGTGGTCAATTTTGCCAATCCGGATATGGTCGGCCATACCGGCATACTGTCGGCAGCGATTAAGGCGGCTGAGGTGGTTGACGAATGTGTCGGCAAAATCCTGGACAAAATCAAGAGTCTGGGCGGCGCAGCAATAATTATGGCTGACCACGGCAACTTCGAAAAAATGATAGATGGCAGCCCGGATAGCCCCCATACCGCCCACACCATCGGTGATGTGCCTTTGATTGTATTTGATAAACGCTACAAAAACAAAAAATTGCGAGAAGGTGGAAGATTAGCCGATGTAGGGCCTACATTACTGGAAATGATGGGCCTGCCGCAACCAGAAGAAATGACCGGCCAAAGCCTGCTTCAAAAATTGATTATTGATATTCCATGATGCTCTGTAGAAAACTCGCGATGTCATTGCGAGGCTCGCAGAGCGAGCCGTGGCAATCTCACTCGTTACGTTTTAGATTGCTTCGTCGCTACGCTCCTCGCAATGACGAAAGAGCGGAAGAATCCAATGGGTCAGATAGTCGTCCTTGACCGGAATATGGTTAATATGATAGCTGCTGGGGAGGTGATTGAACGCCCTGCCAGCGTGGTCAAGGAACTGATGGAAAACAGCATCGATGCAGGAGCAACAAGAATAACGGTATCCATCGAAGATGGCGGCCGAAAACTAATATCAGTAGCCGATAACGGCGGTGGTATGGACGGCGAAGACCTGGCGGCGGCGTTCGAGCCCCACGCTACGAGCAAAATAAAAACAAGCTCAGACCTGCGGGGTATCTCAACACTTGGCTTTCGAGGCGAAGCGTTAGCAAGTATCGCTTCGGTCGCACAGGTTCGGGCTGTAAGCAGAACCAGGAGTGACGCTGGAGGCAACTGCGTTGAGATTGATTGCGGAGATAAAGGGAGCATCAGCCCGTGCAGCGCGGATGTCGGCACAACAATCCAGGTCAGAGACCTTTTCTATAAACTGCCTGCCAGACGCAAATTCCTCAAAACGGCCAACACCGAAATGGGGCACATTACTGAGCGGTTCACGCGCATCGCACTGGCAAATCGTGATTTGGATATGACGCTGACACATAACGGCAGGGAGGTTTATAAGCTGGTGGGCGGGCAAAGTCTTCGTCAGCGTATAGCTGAATTGTTCTCATCGGAGATTAGTGAAAATTTGCTTGATATTGAGAGCAGCGAAAAAGGACTGCACATCTATGCCTTGTTAGGCAAACCGGTGATTTCAAGAACGACCAGCAAATTTCAATATATATTTTTGAACGGGCAATTCATCCGTGACAAATTTATCTCGCACGCTATTAAAGAGGCGTACCGTGGAATCCTTGAGCCGGACAGAGTCGGTGTTGTCTTTTTGTTTATTCAAATGCCGTACGAAGACTACGATGTGAACGTACATCCGACAAAGATTGAGGTGCGCTTTTATAATGCTAATCTTGTTCATTCGCAAATCCTCGGCTGCCTGCGCGAGAAACTTTTAGGAACAAATCTTGACATCGATGCAAAGCTGCCTGCAACGGCTGCGGCAAAAGCTGGACAAGGGGATGCTGTCGCCGCACGTGAAAGAAGCCAAAAAATCGCCGACGCAATGGCTGAGTTTTTCAAAAAGCACAGGCCTGTTCAAACGCAGCAGCAGTTCGGCCCAACATCGAAAAAGTCCTTTGGCGCAGTAGGTTCTACCGGGCTGCAAACAACCGAAAGGCGGACCGGCGTTGCCGTACCCGCGTTTGGGGCCGGAGAGAAAAAATTCCTGCAAATACACGATAGCTTCATTGTCACACAAACCGACGATGGGTTCGTTATTATCGACCAGCATGCACTTCATGAGCGGATAATATACGAGGATTTGTGCAGGCGAATACGTGAAAGCAAACTCGAATCGCAGAAATTGCTGATACCCGAAAGTTTTGAGGTGACCGATGCGCAGACCGATGCACTTCAAACAAATGCCGAGCTGATTGAGAAATTGGGAATCGAGCTCGTACCATTCGGCCCAAAAACTGTGGCGATACAGGCATTTCCCACGCTATTATCAAAGGCGGCGCCGCTGGATTTTGTTCAGGATTTACTCGATTTGCTGACAGATAAAGACTTGAGCCTTGATGCGGAAAGACTGCTGGATGAGGTCTTGAATATGGCTGCCTGTAAAGCGGCAATCAAGGCCGGCCAAAAACTGACAATGAGCGAAATTGAAAAACTGCTTGCGGACAAAGAAAAAACCGAATATGCAAGTCGCTGTCCCCACGGCAGGCCCACCACAATAAAGTTTTCAATAAGCGATTTGGAAAAACAGTTCAAGAGGACCTGATGAACAAGCGGTGGCTACTGCTGGTAATCTTGTGCCTGGCCGGCGCAGGATTTGTAATATTCGGTGTGCAACACGGTCAAAACCGAGAGGCCGTCCCCCTGCCGGCTAAGCCCAGCCGGATTGTCTCGCTCGCCCCGAACCTCACTGAAATTCTTTTTGCACTGGGACTTGATGAAAAAATCGCCGCCGTCTCCAATGATAGTGACTACCCACCGGAGGCGAACAAGAAAAAAAAGGTGGGGACATTCTGGCAGCCGAATATCGAAGCGGTGATAGCAGCTAAGCCGGACCTGGTGATTACCCTGTGGTTCGAGCAGCAAAAAGCTGTGGCAGAAACCTTAAATCGACTGGGCTACCGAGTTTTGACCTTAAAAACAGAAAAAATCGAAGAACTCCGGACAGCAATAAAAAAAATCGGCGCGGCAACAGGTCGCAAACAGCAAGCCAACGAGCTTGTCAAAAACATCGAGAACCAATTTAGTAACTTACAATCCAAATTTAGCTCGACCAATAAGGTCAAGGTCTTATGGGTGGTAGGAGTTGAAAATCTATCTGTAGCGGGCAGAAACACCTTTATAAACGAATTGATTGAAATGGTGGGCGGAGAAAATGCCATCGGCCCTACTGTTTCGCAATATCCGCAAATAGGCGCTGAAGAACTTATTACCTGTGGTGCGGAAATTATAATCCAGTCGGCAATGGGAACAAGTAACATTAGGGAGCAGCAACGGGCGGCGGAAGCCTTTTGGAGTAAATGGGCAAACTTGCCGGCTGTTAAAAACAACAGGATTTATGTCGTTGATTCTGACCTTGTGCTAAGGTTAGGACCAAGATTACCACAAGGCGCAGAGATGATAGCGCGTTGTTTGCACTCGGAGATATACACGCAAGAATAATTCAATGGCTGAAATTCTAACATCAAAAAACTTGGTAATTAAAGTTTCTATCGGCCTGGCGGTGCTGGCGGTGATAATGTGCTTATGCGCTTTGATAGGGACACAAAAGATTTCTTTGGAAAAAGCTTTGGCCGGCCCCGGTGATAAGCCCGGTGAAAACATTGATTACGAAATTTTCGTCGGCGTTAGACTGCCGCGAGTGATTCTTGCTGCACTGGTGGGAGCAGCGCTGGCCTGCTCCGGCGTCGTACTTCAGGCTATTTTACGAAATCCGCTGGCTGACCCATACATTCTCGGGATATCCAGCGGCGCAGGATTAGGAGTGATTATTGCAGTTTTATCCGGCGTAAGCTTTAGCTTCTGGGGCGGCTCACCAATAGCCGCTTTTGCATTTACGGGGGCGATTATAACCGTATGGCTGGTTTGGTTCATCGGACATTTTACGGGAAAATCGCAAGTGACAAGTCTGCTGTTGGCCGGCGTGGTAATCAATGCTTTCTTTTCAGCAGTGATAATGTTCCTGATATCAATAGCAAAAAGCCAAGAGCTGCGCTCAACGGTACTTTGGCTGATGGGTAATATAACAGAAAAAGATTTTTCAGAGCTGCGGGTTAGCGCAGTTTGCATTTTGGGCGGGATAATCGGCCTGTTTACCATTAGCCAGAAGCTAAACGTCCTGACCTTCGGGGAAGAGGAAGCAAAGGCCCTTGGAGTTGACACGGGACAAAGCAAAGTAGTTGCTTTCGGCTTTGCAGCCTTTATAACCGCTGTGGCAGTTGGTTTGAGCGGGCTTATTGGGTTTGTGGGTCTTATCATTCCTCACGGAGTTCGTTTGGTATTTGGACCTGACCACCGTCAACTGCTGCCCTTAAGCGCAATAATTGGAAGCATATTTTTGATTATAGCTGATACAATAGCACGGGTAATTGTCGCACCTGCCCAACTGCCGGTAGGTGTTATTACAGCTATTGCCGGCGGGCCTTTTTTTCTGATTTTGCTGGCGAGATATAGTAGAAAAGTTAGCTGGCTAAAATGAGCGGTATTATAGAAGTTGAAAATTTGAGTTTCGGCTATATGCGGCAGGGCCTGATTTTAAAGGAACTCAGCTTTGAGGTAATGCCGGGGACATTTCTGGCAATAGCGGGGCCAAACGGAGCGGGCAAAACAACGTTGCTAAATCTGCTCTGTGGACTGCTGAGCCCCAATGCCGGTTTTATAAAAATTGACTCAGCAAATATACACTCTTATTCAGTCAAAGAACTTGCACAAAAAGTTGCTGTCGTTCGCCAGGAATTTGTGCCGGTATTTGATTTTACGGTGACAGAGATGGTCTCGATGGCAAGAACACCGTATTTGGGGATATTCGGATTTGAGAGTATAAGCGACAGGGAGATAGTCAACGAAGCGATGGAGGCAACCGATACAGCTCAGTTTGCCACACGAACACTCGGCAGCCTGAGCGGTGGCGAGCGGCAACGGGTCTTTATCGCAAGGGCGCTTGCGCAAAACACGACCATTTTGCTCCTGGACGAGCCAACAAGCTTTCTGGATTTTAAACACCAGGTTGGTATATACGATTTACTTAAAACCGCCCAGCTTGAAAAAGGCAAGACGGTCGTTGCAGTAACTCACGATATTAATCTGGCAGCGCAGTATGCAGATGTTGCCTTACTGCTGGGCGGCGATTGCAGTTACCATATCGGCAAAGCCGAAGACATTTTTTCGCTGGAGCAAATCGAGAGAGTCTTCGGCGTCAAGACATTTGCAGGGAAGGTCGGAGAGGGAAAATTTTTCCTTCCCTTAGGTAAACTTGCAAAAGACAGCAGCATAATTACCGCAAATATCAACAAAGATGAAAAAGAATAACTTCGGCAGGTATTGCCGTAACTGTTTGTTTTACAAGAAGTTAGAATTGGCAATGTAAAATTTGCTTGCATAATTTGACTGTGGTGGTTATATTACTATGTTTTGCATAAAAGAAATATTATTCGTCACAGATTTTAATGTGTTATAAAAGTAGTTTTCACAGAGGCACAAAGAAACGCTCAAAAGTAAGAGAGGTATAAAAGTAAGTGGCACAGAAACGGAAAAAAGCTGCTAAAAAAAGGACGAGCTCAACTCGGGCGAAGAAAAGCCGTTTGACTGCATCCGATATCGAGCGTTTCAAGAAAATGCTGCTGGAAAAACGGCAAGATATCTTTTCAGACGTAAACGAAATGGAAGGCGAAGCCCTCAAGAAATCCCGTTCGGATGCAACGGGGGACCTGTCAAGTATGCCAATCCATATGGCGGATATCGGTACCGATAACTATGAACAGGAATTTGCTCTGGAATTGATGGACGGAGAAAGGAAGCTGCTGCGCGAAATCGATGACGCACTGGGGCGGATTGAGCAGGGGACCTACGGCATCTGCGAAGGCAAGGGCACGCCAATAGCAAAGGCCCGACTCGAAGCCAACCCCTGGGCCAGATACTGCGTCGAATATGCCCGTATGCTCGAACAGGGTCTTGTACCAGAGCAAGAGCAATCAATGTTAGGGTCGGAAGAAGAAACAGAACCGGAGGAAAGCTAAGAGGAACCACAGGAAGAATTTTCCTAAAAATCTATTCTTCTGTATCTGACCAAATAATTCTGTGTCGTAAGAAAATCGTCCGGCGAAATATGTTTTACTTTCGGCTCGGAATGGTGAGTTAATGTCCTGCTATGAAGCACAGATGTCCAGTGTGCCATAAGATAATTAAAGCATCAGTCGAGGAACAAACCGAAGAGGCCAAACTCTTTCCTTTCTGCTCACAGCGGTGCAAGCTGATAGACTTAGGTGCCTGGCTGGATGCCAACTATAAGATAATTTCTGAGTTAAAATCACAAAAGTCAGGCGAGTCGTCGGATACTTCGCCAGATGCCCCTACCGACAAGCAGTGAATAACAAAACTCAAAAAATATTATAAAATCTGTTGAAACCAGCTGACAATAAGCTAATATTGCCGTATATATTGTTTGTGGAATTAAGAACAATAGTAACCCTTATTGAAAGGAAGCAAAATGGACGAGGAAAAACAATCATCTCAAGTTTTTGAAAATCTGCTGTTTCCGAAGATATTCCAAACCTTCCGTATGGCGATTCAGCCCAGCAAACTGATAATTGCTTTTCTGGCAATAGCAATTATATGCCTGGCCGGCTGGATTATGGACTTTAGCAAAACGGTTGTTGGCAGTAGCGACGGAGACACAGAGTTGCAAGTTTATTTAGGCGACCCAGGCCAATTAGAACAATTCATCGAAGAAAACAAAGAACTCAAAGATGAGCGTAGAGGTGTATTCTCAACACTTTGGCAGTTCGCCTCTACAAGGTTTCACGGCGCAGTAAATTCACTACTCGTATTAGACATCCGGGGTGTCAAGGCAAATATCGCTGAGTACTTTCGAGGAGTGAAATGGGCACTGAGGTACCATCCTCTTTATTGCATCATACTCGGGTTAATAAAACTCGCCGTTATTTCCGTTGCCGGTGGAGCTATCTGTCGAATTGCAGCGCTGCAATTTGCCCGAGGTGAAAAACCGGGGCTGGGCGAGGCGCTGCGCTTCAGCACAAAAAGATTCCTGAGCTTTTTCACGGCACCTTTAGCACCGGTCGGGATAATTATTTTTATAAGCGTCTTTGTATATCTCTTGGGGTTAATAGGTAATATTCCAAGGGCCGGCGAGTTGATAATAGGTATCTGTACGCTGTTAGCTTTGATTGCGGGAGCGGTGATAGCAATTGTTTTAATAGGAACGGCTGCAGGATTTAACTTGATGTTCCCAGCGGTGGCATACGATGGCTCAGACTGTTTTGATGCGATAAGCCGTTCCTTTAGTTATATATATTCGAAGCCGTGGCGAATGGGCTTTTATACCGCGATGGCTGCGATTTACGGCGCCATTTGTTACATATTCGTTCGATTTTTTGTATTCTTGCTGCTGATTGTTCCACACGGAGTGCTGAGAATCGGCATCTTCAACAACAGCAAGCTGGCGAGAATCTGGACGAAGCCCGAGTTATTTAACCTGCTTGGGTCGAACGCTGAGGCATCGGCAAACTGGTCGGAATCGCTCGCTGCCTTTCTGATTTACTTGCTTTTGTTGGCCGTTATTGGTTTGTTAGTATCCTTTGTGATTAGTTTTTACTTTTCCGCCAATAGCATAATCTACTCACTTATGCGCAACAGAGTTGACAACACTGCACTGGAGGAGATTTATACACCTTCCGAAGAGAGCCAAACTGAGCCGGCCGGTACTGAAGCCGAAGCCGAAGAAACGCAGCCAGAGTCAGAGACACAGGACGATTAGTGTTTAGCGGATAGTGTGTAGTAAACGGTTTTTTATTACGCGCTATCCGCTATAACTACGCGCTTTTGCTCGGGCATTCCAACTGCGCGACCATAATCTCTTGACGTACGCTTAAGCTTTTGCTATAATCAGGTTTGTAAGCAATCATAGGGACAACCAGGGTGCTAAGAAAATATGGCTGATTCAAACACAAATACACGGCAAAAGGACGAAACCAAAGAGCCTCTGAAACTCCTAACGCCGCCTGCCGTGTTGCTGAGGTTTCGCAAGCCTCTGATTATACTCGCTCATATAATAGCCTTCGCAGCATCTTTGATGCTTTCCTTCTTGCTGGCAAACAATATGCAATTCAAGGCCCGCTGGCTTGTAGAACAGTATCCGCTCTTGCTACTTTTCCTTATCATCATCAAACTGATAATATTCGGGCTTTTCAAGCAATATCGCGGCTGGTGGCGTTATGTAGGGATTTCTGACCTTATTGGAATACTGCAGGCTTCACTCGTCTGTACCGCCATAATAGTAGCTCTATGGTACGGAATGCTCAACACAACTTCGGTCCGAAGAAGCTTGGAAAGCCTAACGAAAGTCAGCCAAGGCGTGTTTATGGCTGATATGTTTGTGACGGTTCTGCTGCTCGGGGGACTGCGAATGTTAATACGCCTATACTATGAGGAGTTCCGTACAGTCGAAAGCGGTCGGTTGAAGCGATTCCTCATAGTCGGTGCAGGCAACGCCGGCGAAGCGCTTTTGCGAGAAATCCACCGTATGCCGGTGGCCGAATACGAGGTTATAGGTTTTATCGATAATGAACCAGCCAAACAAGGCATCAACATTCACGGAATACCGGTCCTCGGTACCGTCGAGCAACTGCCCCAAATCTGTAAGGAGCGCAACATCGAAGAAATTGCGATTGCGATGCCCTCAGCAAACCCTGCCGAGCTAAGACGTGTTATCCAGGTATGTACAGGTACTAAAATTCGGTTTCGCACCGTGCCGTCAATCACAGATATTGCATCGGGCAAATTCACAGTCTCCCAGATTCGTGATGTTGATATTAACGATTTGCTCGGTAGAGAAGTTGTCCAGCTTGACCTGGATTTAATAGAAGCCTACGTCAGAGATAAAACCATCCTTGTTACCGGGGCCGGTGGGTCAATTGGTTCGGAAATGTGCAGGCAAGTATGTAACTTCGAGCCGAAATTGCTTCTGCTTATTGAGCAGGCTGAAAACCCCCTGTTTTACGTAGAGCAAGAATTGCACAGCGAATTTCCAGATATCACTATGAAGGCGATTATATGCGACATCACAGACAGGATACGCGTGGAGGAGGTCTTTGAAAAATACAAGCCGGAGGTTGTCATCCACGCAGCCGCTCACAAGCACGTACCTCTGATGGAGCTTAACCCGGGAGAAGCCATCAAGAACAACGTTGTAGGTACACAAGCCGTTGCTGATGCTGCAGATAAGTGCGGTACCACCAACTTTGTAATGATCAGCACCGACAAGGCTGTCAACCCAACCAGCATAATGGGCTCATCCAAACGAATCGCTGAGATGTATATTCAGGACTTGAGCAGAACGAGCCGAACTCATTTTGTGACGGTGCGGTTTGGCAATGTGCTCGGCTCTGACGGCTCGGTAGTTCCCATTTTCAAGAAACAAATAGCCGAAGGCGGCCCGGTAACCGTCACCCATCCTGAGATGAAGCGGTATTTTATGACCATACCCGAGGCAAGCCAGCTGGTGCTGCAGGCGGCAACGATGGGAAAAGGCGGCGAAATCTTTGTGCTTGATATGGGTGAGCCGGTGAAGATTGTGGATTTGGCCAGGGAACTCATTACGCTGAGCGGTTTCCGGCCTGGAGAGGATATTGAACTGGTTTTCACAGGCCCGCGACCGGGTGAAAAGCTCTTTGAGGAACTTTCAATCAAGGGTGAAGATATGCAGTTGACGAGGCATCCCAAGATAGGTATATGGAAGAATATTCCGGTGGACCATGATAAGGTTCAAGCCGGGATAAACGAGCTGTTGAGCATG
>Ga0114918_10001419_pt1 | contig 21458 bp, 34 predicted proteins | sample LantaG_FD_87015 | JGI IMG/M metagenome (GOLD analysis project Ga0114918, IMG submission 87015) | Deep subsurface microbial communities from Baltic Sea to uncover new lineages of life (NeLLi) - Landsort_02402 metaG | ecosystem: Environmental > Aquatic > Marine > Oceanic > Sediment | place... | reverse complement strand
GCCGAGGCAGCCGGGAATTCGACAATATCAATTACCCGGGTACGGTTCCCAAAGGGCTTAAAAGCTGTCATGGCAACCATGCTCAGTCATCTTTTGAAATCAATGGCATTTGATGATTCGAAAAAGGAGGTTTCCGGCGAAACAATCGGGGATTATACGGTGCGGTACCGTACAGTTGACAGCGATGATTTTCCGAAGGCGCTTTTAACGATGCTTAATGCCTATAGAAAAGTAGGACTCAGATGATACATGACCACTACGGCAGCCAAAATATAATCATAGAGCGTGCCACAGAGGCAGCAGACGGCTCAGGGGGAACTACGAAGACCTGGAGTACCCATCTGACCCTTGACGGCTTAATTCAGCCTCTTTCGTCACAGGAATTGCTCATTTTAGAACGCATAGGGAATAAATCAACCCATAAACTCTATACGGATGTTGAAGATATACTGGTAACCGACCGTGTTGTGGAGAATGGGGTGACATATAATATTACCGGTTCACCTATAAACCCGGGCAACAGGGATCATCATCTGGAGACAAAACTGGAGCTTTTGGAATGACACCTGAATTCAAAGACAATTCTGGGCAAGTGATGAAGGCATTTGACACTAAATTCAGGAGTGCATTGATATTAAGCGGTGAAGCTGTTAGAAAAACAGCGCATGATCTTGCAAGAAAAGACACGGGCAATATGGCAAACAGCATTGATACCAGACCGGACAATCCTGTAGATGAAATAATAATCTTCTGTCCGACAGATTATGCAGTATGGAATGAGTTTGGAACGAGGTTTATGGAAGCACAGCCGTTCATGGTGCCGGGTCTTAATGAGAATATATCGAAAATCAATGGTTTTTTCAATCTTGCAAGGGGATAAATGAAGGCACTCTTTCGGGGAATTTACACGGCATTCGACAATAACGAAGCGCTTAAAGCTGCACTCACCGGCGGGCTTCATAAGGTGAAAGCAAAACAGGGGGCAGTATGTCCTTATGCAGTTTTCACAATGGTTGACCGCGTACCGGCTAACACACTGGATGAGACTTATGAGGAGTTTATGGTGCAGTTTAATATTTTTAGCGAAAGTGATACGGCAGATGCAGTCTGTGATCTGTTCGAGCTTTTAGATGCTGTTTATGAGAATGGTACGCTGACAGTTGACGGATATACTTTCAATTATATGCGAAGGCGTCTCTCAGTGATGCCGCCGAGCGATGTTGAGGGCGTTTTTCAATACACGGCAAGATATGAAGTATTGATAGAGAAAAATTAAAAACAGGAGGCAATTATGGCAGGTGAAAAAGGATACAAAGGCAAAGTTCAGTTGGGGCAGGTAAAAGTAGCTGAAATTGGGAAATGGGAAACGAGCGGAATCATTATTCGTACTCTTGACGGGACTGAACTCGGAGATGAATTTGACAGCAAGGAATATGGTCCGGGGAGTGGAGGCACTATCACATTCAGTGGCTGGTATGATCCGGATGATTCAACCGGGCAAGCGATTATAAGGGCTGCAGCCATTAACAAGACCAAAATTCAGGATATTCGGCTATATTTTGGGGCATTGGAGACAGATTTCTTTTATTGCAAGGGCGATGTGACCTGCCTTGTTGTGAATGTGGGCGGTCCGTCAGCCGATAAAGACGCTTCGGGATTATGCCCGATCAATTTCACCCTCGAGGTGAGCGATGGTGTATTGTATAAGGCTGGAGCAATACTGGAAGCCATCACCATTTCATTCACCGATGCATCGCCTCCGCTCATCAGTGACAGCGGGAGCGGGTTAGTAGCAGCCGGATTTCTGGCAGCAATGGATGTTGTTGTCGAGGGATCCACCTTTAATGATGGCAGAAAATTTGTCATCGACACGGGAGGAGTTGCGGCAGGCGTACTCACGCTTGTTGATGATACCGATAACGAATTGACAACGGAAGCAGTGGGAGACGCTGTGGCATTAATAGGAAGTTTATAATATAAAACGGGGTTACCCTGAGAGTGGCCACTTAAGGGGTAACAAAAACAGAGAGACGGCATACAGGGGCCTGTACTTCTGTATTGCCGTCTCTCTGTTTGCCCCTAAGAAACGGAGGATAAAATGGCAGGACAAAGAGGTTACAAAGGAAAGGTTTCCCTCAGCACAACTAAAGTTGTCGGTATAGGGAAATGGGAATATTCCGGCATCACAAATCAGGTTCTGGATTCAACGGAGCTTGAGGATGAGTTCGATTCCAAGGAATATGGACGGGGCAACGGCGGGACCGTCACATTCAGCGGTTTCTACGATCCGGACGATTCAACAGGGCAAGCGGTTATCAGAGCTGCCTGTATTGCAAAAACCGCAGTTGATACCATACGGTTTTATTTCGGAGCCGGGGAAAGCGATTATTTCAAGCTCGATGCCAGCGCGTCAGCATTGGTAACAAATGTTTCCGGGCCGTCGGCTGATAAAGATGCATCCGGACTCTGTCCGATTTCGTTCACGGTTGAAATCAGCGGCGGAACGCTTGAAAAGGCAGCCTAATAATTCACTAACTTTTATTGTCAGAATAGGGTTTTGATGGTAAAACTTAACAAGAATCGGGAGAATAACTATGGCACTCAGGCTTAATATGAATGATTTGAACCCGGGTATTTTCTTTCTGTGGCCTACCAGTAAGAAAAAAGAGGAAGGCGGGATAACAGTCCGCGCCCTCACGAACCAGAAGCGGGATGAATTTCTGGCAGCAACAACCACAGAGGAAGAAGATTACCGGGACGGCAGGGTTTATGTCCGAAAGAATGAGGACAAGGATACATTTAACGAGCTTACTTACGACTATTGCATTGTGGACTGGACTGAACTCTATGACAACGATAAACCGATTCCCTGCAATAAGAAAAATAAACTCAAACTCATGAAGGAACATCCGGTGTTCCCGGGGCTTGTCAACACGGCTATTGCAATCGCCGGGAGTGAGAGGGCTATGCGGGAGGAGAAGGAGTTAAAAAACTTTTTCAGGTCATAGGACGAATATTCGATAAAAGCCGGCCGCCCTGTGACGACTGCAGGGAGCTTTACAAAGGAAAGAAAAAGAGACCGCCCTGTGACCAGTGTATCCCGGAAATACTGCCGGAGAATAAAGAGGCCCTCGAGGTTTATTTAATGTGCTCACACCAGATGATTTTTGCAGGAATGGGGGGAGCGATTGATATTGATTTAAGGGCTGTGGAATTGGTAATAGACCGTTTGAAGGTCAAAAATCCTGATTCATGTTTTAAAAAGGTGGTTGCAGCAGCAAGAAATTTAATAAGTGAACATCGGAAGGAATAAGAATGAATTTAGCAGAGTTATCAGTTGTTGTCAGAGTAGCCCGTGATCAGTTCCGAAGGGAATTAAAGACTGCTATTGCCGATTCAAAGGCAACACAGACCGATATTCAGAAACAACTTGATAAAATTAATATGGACAAAGCCGGGAAATCGGCACATTCTTTTGATAAAATAAATTTCCGTAACTTACTTTATGGGACTTTCGGTGTTTATGCACTCTACCGGGGCATAAAGAGTGTAGGCGGAGCTTTCATCGATGCTGCAAATACAGCAGAGCAATATCAGTTAAGGCTTAAAAGTCTCTTAGGTTCACAGGCAGAAGGCAGCCGGCTCTTTAAAGAAATGACTGCCTATGCAAGAACAGTTCCTTTTGAACTGGAAGATCTCATGGAAGGAGCTGCTACATTAGCAGGAATAATGGAAGGCGGAGTTGATGAGATTATGCGATGGATTCCGCTTATTGGCGATCTTGCGGCAGTTACCGGTTTTACTATGCGTGAAACAATGGGACAGTTTGTGAGGATGTATTCTGCAGGAGCAAGAACCGCCGATTTATTCCGGGAACGCGGTATTCTCAATATGTTAGGATTTAAAGCTCAGGTTTATTATACGGCGGAGGAGACACGAGAAATAATGATGAGAGAATGGACAAGAGCCGGGAGTAAATTCAAAGGTGTAACAGAAGACCTTGCGACTACCTGGACTGGCACACTCTCAATGATGGCTGATAAATGGTTCATATTCAGAAATCTTATGATGGAAGGCGGTACTTTTGATGTTTTAAAAGCGGGTATACAAAGTGTTGATAAGGCTTTCGGTACTATGCTTGATAACATGGAAAAAGAAGTATTTAAACAGAAAGCGGAAAAATGGGCTGCCGGAAAGTGGACTCCAGAAGTAAGTACAGCACCAGTCGGGCCTTATGGAATGATGGGAACAGCGCCCCAAATAAAATGGGATGAAAATATATATAGGAGATATCAACAATACTTACAGGTAACAGAGGGAAAAACAAAAGGCCAATTATTAGTCAGCAAACATTTGCGAGGTATTGAAGAAGGAAAACGTCTCTATCAGACAGCAGAAGCAGAAGAAAAAAGTAAAGCAGCTGAAGCAGAAGAAAAAAGGATAAACGAATTAAAAGCATATTATTTCAATGAGTATCTTGGAAGAAAATCAGAACAACCTGTCGGGTTTGTTGGGCCATCACCACGATATTTAGGATATCCTGAGCTTGGAATAAGCGGAGGAGAAGGGCTCGGTATGGGAAAGGAGCCTTTCCATCCCCGTTTAACTTTAAATGCAGGAATACCAACACCTGCAGTTCCGACAACTCCTCAACCGAACTTTGGCTATCAGGACTTCACCTGGAATCTTGAAAATCAATGGAGCAGAACTATGACCAATTTTGTCATGGAGGCTCGTTTCTCCACCGATACCGTGCAAAAACTATTTGAAGATATGTCGCGAAACATTGCCTCATCATTCCTCAGCGCTTTCTCTGAAAAGATAGCAGGGAATCTGATAAACAGGCTCTTTGATGAGGACAGTTTCCTTGGAATGTTGCTTGAAAACAAGAGCCGTGGCGGCGTTTCCGGAGGATAATTATGGCAAACTGGGACATAGACTGGCAACCTAAGAAGGTCATCACCTACGGGCCTGAATTCAATACGCTCGTAACGCAATTCAGGAGCGGCGCCCGGCAGTACCGTAAAAAGCAGGCATCGGCACGGCGCCGGTTTCAACTGATATTCGAGGGGGCATCGCTTGATACCCATATCGATGAAATACTGGCGTTCTTTGATGCACGTGACGGGCAGTATGAGACATTCACCTTCCCGAACTACGGGCAGCAGTTAAAAGGGATACGTCTTGCCCTTGTTAACAGCAATCCGGACACCATAACCGATTCAAGCAGCGGGTTTGTCAAGAAAGGCTTCGAGACCGGGGGGAAAGTTACCATTCATGGCTCAGGGTTGGGAAATGACAGGGTTTATGATGTCCATGCTTCAACGGCAGTCTCCGCGGGAACGATCACCCTGGCAGCAGACGAAGAACTCGATGTAGAGTCCGTAAATGCTCTCTTGAGGGTATATAAGACATACGATGTGCGGTTCGCAAGCGATAAGCTTCTGGCATCGTTTGTGAAGCCTACGCAGGGTAACATTCAGACTATCGAGCTTATCGAGGACTTATAATGCCAAAAACAGTACAATCGGACGTTAAAACCGAATTTCAGAAGGAAGCAAACGAGCCTGTATTTCTGATAATCATAGAGCTTGACGACACTACGCTTTATTTCACGGACTATTCTGAGGATTTGAACTTCCCCACATCGGGCGGACATACTTATTCATCCTGGGGCTTTGATTTCAGCCAGATAAAAACAACGCTTTCGCTCGAGCAGGATAGAATGCAGTTCCGGTTCGACAATACAGACCTCGTTTTTTCGACTACATACGTCAAAAACAACAAATTCCAGGGCAGGCGCCTTACCCTCTATAAAGTGCCGGCGAACAAGCTGGCAGTAGCGGATAATGCGGTTGTCCTGTTCTCAGGAGACATGGGAGCGCCGAAGTCGGCTGACGGGCCGAATGAATCGAATACAATGCTTATGGTTATATCGGACTTCGGGAAGCTGAGAGCCTCGTTTCCGGGACGTGATTATTCGGGGCCGTGCCGCCGGAAATTTGACGGGGTTAAATGCAGAGGGACGGAAATTATTACCAATCCTGGCTTTGAAGGAACGTATGTTTCGGGAGTAGCTCCGGACTGGACAAAAGATGGGACTCCGACAGTTTCAGAAGAAACAACCTATATCCACGGAGGAAGTTCTGCGCAGAAAATATTAAATACAGATTCCTTTGCTAATTCAATAAAACAGGGACCATTTGGAGAAAACGGAAAAACGTATGAAGTAACTGCTTATGTGATGCGAACTGCAGGTACCGGGAAAGCTGATATTGCCGACAGTAACCCGCTCGGTAATACTCATCATTATCATACATTTTCACAAGATGATGTATTTGAAGAATTTACGTTTATAGCAACGGCAACCGGTAGCGGGTATATATATCTCTGTGCCGATAATACCGATACCACCATTATATGGGATGATATTTCGAGAAGAGAAGTTCTTGCCGATCCCAAAACAGGCGCAGTGGAAGCCGGCTCGTCAACGGTGCTTATCATAGACACCGCTAACAGAACAGAAGCAGACGGGTATTGGAACAACGGCATTATTGAAATCACTTCCGGGGTAAATGACGGCGAAATACGCATGGTCAAGGAATCGAACAGCAGCGGGAATATCGACATCATTATCCCCCTGCCGAATACACCGGGCATCGGTGACACTTACAGCATCGAGCGTGGCTGTGATAAGACGGCAATGATGTGCAAAATGAAACATGATAACTGGATAAACTTCGGGGGCTTTAAAGCTCTGCCAAAGGAATAATAATGGGAATTGGAACAGCACTTGCAGTATTCTCACTTATGAGATCGGTTTATTTGGCTCTAACTCCAAAACCGAAAAAGGATTCTCCTATCTACGTTGATAATGACAAAGAAAAAGAGAGTTCAACTGAAGAGCCGGTTGCTGTTGTTTATGGAAGAAATAAAGTAAAAGGACACATGTTTTACCGTGAAGAAACCATAGATGAGGCTTATGATTGTGCAGTTGGATTCTGCCAAGGACCGATTGAAAGCATTGGAGAAATAAATGTTGATGAAATTCAATCTGTAAAACTTGGAGCAGATTTTGGTATCACTGATAATTCTCCATATTTGGGAACAGCAGATCAAGAAGCAGACAGCATTTTTGAAGGTGGTATTTATACTATAAAAGCAACAGAAGATGCTTACGTTGATGAAGATAATCCAACTATACCGTATGGTACAAGTGTAGAATTAAAAACCAATTATAGTTCACCAGAACAAATGTTTTTTCTCAAATTTGATCTATCAAAACTTCCATTAGGTTTTACAATTACAGGGGCAACTCTCAAATTATGGCAAAGTGATTATACTGGTTCCGATCCAATAATAAATATAAGAGCTGCAAGCGGTTCATGGGCTGAAGATACAGTTACATACGCTACTAAACCGACACCAGGGGCTTATTATTCAAGTATGTATACCGCAAAACGAAGAGGTGGGAATATTGCTATTAACATTAACAGTACGGGAATATCAGCCTTAAATACAGCATATTCTGCACAATCAACTATAACATTTACTATTGATCAGGACGAGTTAGCATCAGGGAATAGTATTTTTTCATCAAAAGAAGGAATTGCAACACCTTTATTGACAATAAATTTCTCGGGAGGAGACCCCTGCGCATTCAGACATACAGCCTATATTGCTATTCACATTAATACATCAAATAATAAAATCAATACTGCAATGCCTTCACTTGATGCCATTATCGAAGGCAAATTAATCAAAGTATGGGATGTTGCAACAACCAAATGGATAGAAGAACAATATACCCGCAACCCTGCATGGCAGTTGCGGGATATTCTAACAAACGATGATTTCCCGGAGCCTATCAACGAGGATTACATAGACGATGATACTTTCAAGGCTGTGGCTGTCCTCTGTGACGAGGAGATAACCAATAAAGACGGCATCGACGAACCCCGATACCAATGCGACATCGTTTTCGATGAGTCAACCAACAAAGAAACCGCTGTTAAGGATATTCTGGCTACGTTCGGGGGCTATCTCTATCAAAGGGATGGTAAGATATGCCTTGGCGTGGAAACCGCAGAATCACCCCCCTACGACCATGTGTTTGACCATGACAGTATCGTAGACGGAACGTTTGTTGTCTCCGAGATCGACGAGGAGAATATTCCTAACATGGTCAGGGTATTGTTCATTGATCAGGAGAACGATTTCGAAAAGGATCATGTGCAGGCGGAAAACACCATCGACATCGAGCGCCGGGGAATCGTTCCGAAGGTCATACCGCTCTACGGCATAAAGAGGCGGTCTCAGGCTACACGGATGGCTAATTTCATACTCTGGCGCGGATTTATATGCAACGAAATAGCATCTTTCCGGGTTTCGATTAATAATATGCACGCCTGCTGCGGGGATTTGAGCCAGATAACTTACGATGTCCCGGGCTGGACTTTACAACCTGCCAGAATTACCGAACTTAAGGAATATCCGAATGATGAAATCGAACTTACAGTCGAAAAATACGATGCTTCCATCCACAATGATGAGGGGATCCCTGACGATTTCAACGAACGCCCTCAGATTCCAAGAAAAGGTTTACCCCCGAATGTAACGAGTATTGACCTCACAGAAACATATCAAATCTTAGAGGATGGTACATACCAGCCTCAGATACTTGTTGAATGGACGCCATCTGCAGAGATCTACGCAGGCGGCGTGTTCTTTGCTATTTTTATAAAACCTGACGGAGGCGCATACGGGACGCCGTTCGCTGTTTTCTATGCCACGGAATATACTTTTGATGTCCCCGGTCCCGGACTTTACTATGTCAAAATACAAACTGTGGGATGTACAAACGGAATACGGTCGGATGATGACACCGCTCCGGAGGATTCCATCACCATTTACGGAAGCGGACCGATACCGGTGCCGACTTATCTCGGCTTCATTCTGACAACCGATTCACGGGGTGAATGGTCTACAGGACTGATACTCTACAAGGGCGTTCTGTATGAAATCCAGGCCGGCTATACCACGGACGAATATATCTTTTTCGACCCGGACATCAGCATTACAACCCTGCAGACGAGCGCCTCAGAGCCTTCCCTGGGAGCAAATGGCTTCTTCTTTGCATTCTATGACTCGGGGACCGACACGATCGAGATGGCTCAGACGTTCCGGCTTCTCAATGTACAGTGTATGAAGGCAGGCTCTATCACCACGACCAAGCTCTCATTTGTACCCGTTGAAAGCACAAATGTTATAGGCTCGATTAATGCCTCGGCTGAGGGAATCGATATCGAGGCCGATAACATCGCAATAGCAGGGACAACAACCTTCACATCGGGCTATGATCCGACCGACAAGTTCGACCTGACCGGCAACGATATGGACGATGTTATCGATGGCACGACATACGGGAAGATGCGGAAGGACTGGAAGCACGGGTCTGATGTGACTATGATCGACGGGGGAAAGATATATGCGGATTCGATAACGAGCGGGATAGGAACATTTAAGAGTGGTGCTTCAGGACAGCGTATTGTGACAGACGGTATTAATCAAAAGCTTTCATTTTTTGATTCTTCTGAAAGAGAAGTATGTATTATTGACGATGATTTACTTGGCGATGGCAGACCTGGTTTTCAAGTTGGTCATGCAGATACTGGTGGAGTTTTTTATGCATGGGGAGGAGATTCTTATGCAAAGTTATTTGATAATAAACTTGTAATAATGACTGATACTGATGGTGCGGATATTTTAGTATTGAAAGACGAAATAGCAGCAGAAGTGTTTACTGTTGATGCTGAAGGTAATTTAACAATCAAGGCTGTATTAGATGCTTTAAGTGTTGATTTAACAAGTAATATAAATGTTGGTGGTGTCTATAAAATGGACAATGTCACAATAATTGATTCAAATAAAAATATAACAACCAGCATTGGTACTGTTGACGGTAGAGATATTGCTGACGACGGTGATAAACTCGATACAATAGAAGAAGATGCTAATAATTACAGTCATCCTCCAAAAACACAATATGTCACTTATATAGATATTGGTGATATAAGAATAAATTTCAACAATGGTGGTCACGCTTGGACAACACTTAATACATAAGGAGGACGAGAAATACTATGAAAAATCAATCGAAAGAACCTGAAAAGACGCCGGAAAACAAAGTAAAGCCGGAAGAAATTATGCTCGCAAAACTCAGGAGACGACAGCTTTCTTTGAACAGGGAGATACAGGCACGGGAATCACTGCTCTATATCATACAGCAGGAACGTATCGGATTGCAAAACCAGAAGGCAGCTCTCGATGAGGCTATAAATGAACTGACAGCAAAGCCGGAATCCGGAAAGGTGTAATAATGGAGTCTGAAACTTTAGCATGGTTGATTGATAAGGGAACACCGGCATTAATATTTGTACTGATAATTATGAGTACGGTTCAGTCGGTTGTCTTAAAACATCTGGAAGCTCAAATAAAAGAAATGAGCAACGGTATGATATGGAAAGACCAATATAATTCAGACCATAAAGACCTTGAAGATAGAATAAAAAGACTTGAAGATAAAGAGAACGGTAAAAAGAAATAATGGCACAATATTTTAAAATATCAGAGTTCGATTGCCGTTGCGGTTGTGGCAAGAATAATATAAATGATGCTTTAGTCCGCAAACTCGACCGAGTTCGTGAAAAAGCCGGAATCCCCATCGTGGTATCAAGCGGTTGCCGGTGCGAGAAAAACAATAAAGCAGCCGGGGGCAAAGATGATTCCGCTCATTTAGAGGGGCTTGCTGCGGATATAAAAGCAATCAGCAGCGGTACACGATGGAAACTTTTATCGGCAATCTTCACGACAGGTTTTAATCGGATTGGCATCAGGAAAACATTCATTCATGTGGATATAGATATTTCCAAGCCAGAGAAAGTAATATGGCTCTATTGATACTTTTAATTCTGTTGGCTTACATACTGAATGCTTTTGCTGATGCGATAGATCATGCGAAAGGCGGGAAAAGATTATTAACTCTCTGGCATTTGGTAAAAGGGGCAAGTTACGGAATCTTGATTGCAGTTATTCTGTGGCAAATGAATGTTTCTTGGAAAGTCTGGGGGTTGGTCTGGCTTTCTTTGTGGCTGTATTGGGAAACAGCATATCGGTTATTTAGATTTTTTGAGGTATATAAATGGGATGATAAATTTCAAATAGATATACTGAGAAAAATATGGAAATTTTAACTATTAAAATCTGGAGGTACAACATGAAACGCTTTACATTATTACTCATCGTTGTTGTAATCGCAGTATTGTTCGTCTGTGAGCCTGTTTATGCAGGTATTTTAAGTTCCACAAAGGATTGGATACTCGATAATGCTATTCAATCTATCATAGGTTTAATCTTTATGATTATTGCTGGTTTTTGGGGCGGTACTGCATGGGGTAAAGTAACATTAAAAAGTAAAGTGCCATTAAATGAGGCTACTGACATTATTAAAGCTGTAAGAAATGCCCGAAGGTCAGATAGTCCAGGCGGGACGAAAATGACTTCTGAAGAAAAAGATGCGGTATTTAAAGAAGTCGAGGAATTCATTGCATCTGTAATTTCAGCTTTCGGTGGAAAGACTTAATTAATTGCCTGTTATTATTCGGGAAGGCAAAGACGTTGTCGATGTCTGGAAGGATACAAAATATAAACCAACATGACATCCCACTTCATAGTAACCTCCCGAAGGAAGCCCCGGTGTAAAAAGCCGGGGTTTTTTATGCTAATAATGTGTTGCATTTTGCAACATCAAAAGAAGAAAAAATAATAAAAAAGCAAAATATTTTTTAATCTCTGTGAAAGCCTATGAATAAAAGGTTTGTGGGAGTTATTTTGTAGTTAATATTATAAATAGTATAAAAAAGACTTGACAATATAGAATAATATGTTATATTATAAATAGAAATTAAAGACAAACCAAAAACAGGAGAAGGAAATGAGAACACTAATAGAAATCACGAACGAAGGACTCAAAAGAATCAAAAATATTCTTGAGAAAAAAGAAAACCATGTTATTAATATGGGTGATGATTCCAAACGTGGCGGTATTGACGGGTATATCGCCCGCCAGATTGATGGGCAAGAGATTGACTATAGAACCGATGCTGAAGTTGAACTTCAACGCCTAAAACAAGATATAATGAAGATTGCAAAAAGAAATAACAATGAAGGATTATTTGAGGCTTTGACTTTGATTTCTGATTTTGGAGATGAATATTTACCAGAAGAAGATGAATAATTTTAAATAGGAGGATGAAATGTTAAAAATTATCTCGACGTCAAGGCGTTTTTGGAAAGATGAACATCATGCTTATGGTTGGCAGGTTGGCTTTGATCAGACCGTAGTCAACACAGAAACAGGGGAGCATGTAAGAGTTACATTTAAAGACATTGGCACAGACAGACGCTCAGCTATCTCGAATGCACTGGATAATATTGAGCGTAATTATAATACTTACAGGAAAAAATAATTGTCCTATTAATAGAGGGAATAAGATGAAATATAAAGAAATGGAAGCGATCAGGAACAAATTAGGACTGACAAAAAAGGCTTTTTCTAAACTGGTTGGAATTAAAGTGAGCACATATTATTCTTATAAGGCTAACCGCAAGCCATCGGGGGCAGTTGAAAAAATATTGTGGTTGTTAAAAAAAGAGCCGGAAGAAATGTTTCAAAAAATGAGAAGTATAGTGAACAAAGGGGAATGAAAAACGGCATTTCGTGACAAACAGCGTGACAGACCAAAAATAGAAAAGCCCATAAATAAAGGGTTTGCTGAAAGCAAAGAGCGGAATCATAATCCGCTTGTCCGGGGTTCAAATCCCTGCGCCGCTACCAATAAAATCAAGGGTTTGGAAGAAATTCCAAGCCCTTTTAATTTTGTCATTTGACACGTTTTGTCACGAATTATACTGAACAAAGGTGAACTCTTTTAAGGGGTTTTGTCACGTTTTTTGCCTGTTTTGTCACGTTTTAAATCGATGCCGATATCGATGCTCTTCCCGAGATCTGCGTCCGGGTGAAAATATCCTTCAGTCGTCCGGCTTGAGGCATGACCGACATGCATCTGCAGTCGCCAGAGATCAACTCCCTTTTCACCGGCAAGTGTTATGAAGCTGTGACGGAGTGAATGCAAGTGAAGGCTTTCCTGCAGGCCGGCTTCCCTGAGCATTGTTTTAACCCAGTGGGAATATGTACTGGGATGACAGACTTTGAGAGGCATATCGCCGTCCCGGTGATTTAAAAACCATGCAAAGGATTCTCTGGCAGCATCGGGAATTTTAATCCACCGCTTACGCTGATCATGGATTTTGACATTCATGACTTTCACCCTGTCACGTTCAAGGTCGATTTCGTCACGCCGGATGAGTAGGACCTCATTCCGGCGGATCCCGGTGAACATCGATATTCTGAGAAGATGTTTGAACTCCTCTTTTTCAGTAGCATCGACAATTTCAAAAAGCCTGATGATCTGTTCCCGGGTTAAATGACGTGGGCCTCGAGGGGATTCCCGCAGACGGGTATATTTTTTAAACGGATTCTTTTCGAGGAATTCATCATCAACAAGACGCTGGAAGGCAGCTGCTACGTGCCGGCATACTTTGTTGACCGTTGCCGGTGTATCACCGCGGGAGATGAGATGTTTCTGCAGTTCGTTTGCATGAAAGCGGGCAATTTTGGCAAGCGGGAAACTGCTCCCCAGCATTTCGATGAGATGATCACAAGCAATGCGGTATTCTTTGACAGTTGAAGGACGGAGACCCTCTGTTTTTGTGCGCAGTATTATTTCATCCCTGAGCCAGGAGAGGGAAGCCTGATCAGGAGTGACCGATTCGTCAATAAGGTGGAGACGGAGCATGACAATGCGCTGTGCTTCGTTCTGAGGGTAATCTGATATAAGGAGCTCCCATTCGCGGGTGGACTTGCGAAAACGCCGTTTATGGACGTTGCCATGTGTATCTTTCGTCTCTGCAATCCAACTGTACCACCAATAGGGAGAATCGGAGCGCTTGAATACGGTGGGCTTGTTCATCAGCCGTCAATCTCCGGATCGTAATCGTCAAAGGTTTCGGCAATGCGGTATGATTCTGTGGATTTGCATTTGGGGCAGGGTTTATCGGGAGACCTCTTTACGAACTGATAACCGCAGTTGAGGCAGCGGTGATCATACCGGATAAGTCTCCGGTAGAGGTCGGTTTTTTCTTCTCTTGTGAGTTCGCTGAATTCGATTCTAAAGACAGCATCCTTACCGCATTCATCACAGACAAGGGGAAAATGAGAACGGCAGTCGCCGGAAGCGTTCCCGTAGAACCATGCTCTCCCATTGATATACCCGCAGGATTTACACTTTGCGAGACCGGCTTTGATGATTATAATGGGAATTTTTCTCTGCATGGGTCTCTTTTTACTTGACAGAATTAATGGTATGAAATAAATTATACATATCTAAGGGCTGAAATTAAAAACGGGGAAGCCGATTTCCACAGGTTCGAATCCTGCTCAGCCCCTTTACAAAGGAGAATATATAATGAATGCCATCACACACAATTATGAATTCGCTGCAGCAATTAAAAAATCTGATGGATTTTTTGTTACAACATGTCTTGATTTTAATATTTCTGTTATGGGTAAAGATGAAAATGAAGCTTTTGGTAATCTCATTGATGCTGTGCATAATTATCTTTTTCCACGTTTTTTAAAACATACTCTTAAAGAATCTGATATTCAAGCTTTAAGAAAAAGCAAACAACCAAAAACTGGAACTTGTATATCTGTTTCATTCACTTTTGATAATCCATTAGAAGATTGGCTGAAATGCATTAGATATTCAAGATGTGAAGATGAATAATTAATTATCCGTATTCCCTCGTAAAACTATTTACACCTCTCAGGCTATCCCTTACCACGTTCCGGCACCCGATCCTCGAAAATTTGGCATAATCCTGCAATCGTCAGCGATTTTGTGAGGGGGTCTGTAAGCTTATTTTGGCTTAGAATTTCCAACTAACTATAAATTTATTATTGAGCATTTGAAAAGAAACATTATTGTTTTGAGGTATGGGAAAATCTTTTGTGTAGATATATAAAAAAATTCCCGTAACTGCAATTCCTGCACCAGTATAAAACACAGGCAAAAATCTTTTTTTTGCATCTTCTCTTTCTTCATCGTTATAAATTCTTATACCATTATGAGATTCATAGGATTCTTGTGGTATAGAATAATAAGCAAAACCCATTGTGACACAACCTAAAATACTTAAAGATATTCCACTATCTTCATGCGGACGATAAAGAATTCGTTTAATTTCCTTTTTTTGAAACATAAATATATTGCCATCAGATGTTTCAATACCCATTTTTTCATCAATAATATTGAATGTTACCTTACCTTTTCTGACAGAACCATCCAATAAATATATTTGTACTGTTTTATTATACAAATCCTCAAAAGTAATAATATCTTTTGAAAATACTGCACTGTTATTAAATAGACAAATTATAAATATCATTAGCAAGATTGCTTTTCTCATCAAAATTTCCCCTCCCGTTTCGGTCTCCATTCGACAACTTTAAATATCGTGGCGCCTGTCACCGGCACGATTTCCGGCTCGTAGGCTTTGTTTGACGGCTCCAGCAGGTAATTATCACCTCTGAGATATACATGGCGTATCTGAAAGCCCTCATTACACTTAACAATACCTATACCACCCTTGACATTCGTAAAAGCTTTCTCAGGGTCTAAAATCAGGATATCGCCAGGCTCGAGGTCCGGGAGCATACTTTCACCCTCGACACGTATTGCAAATATATGCTTACCTTTGAGGTCATACCTTGCAACTTTCCCCTCCCCGAAGCCGACCGGATACGAATTATTCCAGTCCTTCCAGTGACCCGCCGGTATATCGGTGAGAAGCGGGATAGTGTCGGTTGGATCATACTCCGTGACCGTGCCTATACCGGGAATATACTCACCGTTTTTATAATCTTCAAGCGATTTTATTTGCTGAGGTGGTGGACCGGCATAGAATTGAGCTTTTGAGATGCCAAGACCCTTGACAATTTTATCAAGCACCTTCTCACCGAGATTTATTCTATTATATAATAAACTTGTAATATAACTTTCAGCGACACCTGATTTATAAGAAAGCTCTTTCTGTAAAAAATGAGACCCCTTTTTATGAGCCTCTTTCTTGAAATAATCTATCCATAATTGCAATAATTCATTGTTAGTCATGATAAACAAATAAAAATAATTTCATTCATAAAGTCAATATTATTATAGAATTATGTACTTGTAAGTAAATTAATTTATAATTTTTATAAATTTTACTTGACAAACTGTATTTCTATATATATTATTAGCATAAGGTTTATTTACAAGTACATTTTCTCACCCTTTCAGGAGGTTAAACGATGCCGAAAACTGTAGGATTAGAAGATCTTATTGAATATAAAAAACTTCTCGATATGAAACTTCATGAGAGTATGTCTACTTCTGATAAACTTCAAATTACACGTGTCCCGGGTGGCTGGATTTATGAAAATATCATAATGAAATACGATGGTGAAATCACCGGTATATCAGCATGCTTCGTCCCCGTACCTAAATAGGAATAAATATTATGGAAGAAAACAAGTACCTAATCATAGAGCGTTACCGGATTGTCACCGACGAACCCTGGACCACCTTCGGCCCCCGCATGGAGAAGGAGATGGGTATATCCTGGCAAACCTTACACAAAGTCGTCAACGGGAAAACCAACCCGAGCGCCCGGACACGGTTCAAGCTGGACAACTGGCTCCGTGACAATTACCACCTGATATTCAACGCCATTTCAAAGAAGGAAAACCATGCCATCGCATAAGAGATTCCGCGGGGAGTTCTGGATTTCCCCGACTAATTTTGCCCGGCGTGTCGATTACAACCCCGATTATATCCGGCGTCTCTGCAATCAGGGCAGGATACAGTTCAACCGCGGCCCTAACGGCCGTATCCGTATCCCGATCAGCGAAGTCGACAGGTTTGTCGGGCCTTCTTTTAATGCTGATGATTTCCCGCACCCAAAAAATGAAGAAGAACGTGTTGCACTTGCCATGAAAATAGCAGAATCCATGTAAGGAGAACTTCCATGAAGCCAGCAATCACCCCGAAGAAACAGTTTTTAATTAATGTAAATATAGCCTATAAGAATGCTCAGGGCATTATTCGTCTGAAAGCATTCCCGGACAGCTATCCTCCGGTAAACAAGCGGTATTCCACCATCGATACTATAACAATACCTGTTTGTGTAAATTAAAACAATACAAATCACCCCTTTCATTTGGAAGGTAGAGGCATGAGCGACAACTGGAGAGAGAGCGAACTGAGGGATTTATTCATCCGCAAGTTTTACGGTCAAACCGACTACGATGATAAAAAAGTAAAAGAAGTGGCGGAAAAAGTCGGGATGACAATCTGGGCTTTATATAAAATCATCGATGGAACGACATACTTAAAGCCGGAACTTATTCCGGCTCTTTTTAATGCCACCGGGGACATCGATTTCATCAACTGGTATGTTGACCGATGCCATGGCTTGAAACTCATCAGGATACCCCTTAAAACAGAGCTTAACGGCTCGATAGCAGATGAGATCATCAAGGTCGGCTCGGAACATGGGGATTTATGCCAGAACTATCTCAATGCCATGGCAGACGGCAGGATCGATGAGAGAGAAAAGGAGCAACTGCTTAAGGATATTCAGAAACAGGAATTTACACTCGTTAAAATGAGAGAAGAAATAAAGAATCTTTAATAAGGAGAATCCAATGGAAACTGAAAACAAACTACAAGTTATCATTAAAGAATCAGGACTTGAAGCCACAAAAGCAAAAGTCATGCTTGAAAATTTCCAAGATTATTTTGAGATTGCCTCAGACTGGGAAAAGAAAGCAAAGACTATTGTTGTAACAAATGAATCACAAACGGGCGATATGGCGATGGCGAGAACTGGGCGACTTTACCTCCGTGAGAAACGACTTGCCATTGAGAATAAGCGGAAAGAATTGAAAGAACAATCGCTCAGGGAAGGCAGGGCTATTGACGGCATTGCAAACGTCCTGAAAGCCCTTATAGTGCCTATTGAGGATTACCTCGATAGACAGGAACATTTTGTCAAAATCAAGCAAAAAGAAGAAGATGAAAGATTACTGGCAGAAGCAAGAGCAAAAATCGAAGCTGACCGTCTTGCCCAAGAAAAAGCTGACCGTGAAGAACAGGAACGTATCCGCCTTGAAAATATAAGACTACAAAAAGAGACGGAAGAGAAAGAGAAACAACTCCAGAAAGAACGGTTAGCTGCTGCAAAAAAACAGCGAGAAATTGAAATAAAAGCTGATGCCGAGCGTAAAGTTCTTGAGGAAAAGAACCGCAAAGACCGTGAGAAAGCCGATAAAGAACGGTTGGCTACTGAGAAAAAGCACCGTGAGGAACGTGAGGAATTTGCCCGGCAAGAACATGAAAAAGCTGAAAAACTACGGCTTGAAAATGAAAAGAAACTCAATAGCCAAATCGAATGTCCTTTCTGTCACCGAAAATTCATCCCAGAAAAAGAATTAATTAATAATTTTTAAAGGAGAGTACCATGCCACCAGCAGCAACAAAACCATTAAACATTTATCAGAAGCTTATCGAGGTTAGAAAGACCGTTGAGTTTCTCAAAAAGGAAAAGAGCGGATTTCAGTTCAAGTATGTATCGTCAAGCCAGATAATCGGCTCGCTGCGAAGAGCTCTCGATGCACAGGGGCTTATTCTTGAACCCCGGATAACCGGACAAGTAGTATCCGATCATACCACGGCAAAAGAAGGTCATGAGTATTTCACCGAACTTATCATGACATTCACCTGGGTTAATGCCGAAAATCCTACTGAAATTATTGAATGCACCTGGTACGGTCAAGGGCTCGATTCGGGAGAAAAAGGAGTCGGCAAAGCTCTTACTTATGCGGAGAAGTATTTCCTCTTGAAATTCTTTAACATCCCGACCGACAAGGACGATCCGGATAGCAACCAGGGAGAACCTCCCAAAGGGAAGCAACAATCTGCCGGAGCCGGTAAAACATCTACCGGGAAAGAGACCGGTAAAACATCTACCGGGAAAGAGAATGGCGGTCCCTGCACGGCATCTCAAATCAAAGTGATTTATGGACTCATGAGAGAGCAGGGAGTTCCAAATACCAAGTATTTCAGTGTGATTTCCGATTTTCTGAAATTGGATGTCACACAACAAAAAGAGATCACTTATAAAGACGGCGGCCGTCTTATTGCAGCGTTTCAAAATGCTCAAATCATTCATCAATTGATGGTCGGTGAAGAAAAGCAGACAGCACCTATAGAGCCGGAAATAGAAATGCCGGAAAGCCCGGAAGATATCCCTGAGACAGTGCCGGTAAATGGTAATGGCGACTATGACCCTGAATTGTTTGGGGAAGAAGACAATGCGTGACCATTTTGACAAGTATTCGGCAATAGTGGAATGTAAAATATGCGGCAAATTCATGCCTACAATACCTATCAACTTAAAGAGACCACGTACTTGTGATGAATGTCTGAGTAAAAGAGTAATGTATCGTGTAATTAATATGTTGAAAAAATTGAATACAAAACCATCTAAAAGAACACTGGAAATGTGCCGGAAGTACGGTGTAAAGTAAAGAAACAACAATTACACAAAGGAGACCTATTATGCAACTGTATTTAGTGATTTATGTAGAAGTAAATCATGATCTCGCCAGAGCACTGCTCGATGAACAAACGGACTGGACATTTGATAAAAAAGAACCTGTTAAAATCCTCATCTACACCGGCGAGCAGTACGGCTCAACGCAGGAATTTATACGTAAGGCGACCAGTGATGAGCATTCCGAAACGTATGCAAACAACACCTGGGAGCTCAAGTCGGAACGTGGTGGATCCGAGGAGATCAGCTTCGAGTATGAGAAGAAACTCAAGGTCAAAAAAGGCCGTTCACAGCAGCTTGATTTACTGACTGATAACGAGCCGGAAAAGAAAACCATCGATCTTGATACGACTGAATTTGGCAAACCAAAATCATCTATACCGGGCGAGGTTGACGCTTAAAATAAATAGGGAGCCCTGATTGTCCACATTGATTGCTTAACATAGATATACCCTCCCAAAAACAGCAATCGGGGCTTTCCTGTAAAGAGGGACTTATGAGTCAGGTAATAACAATATTCGGGTTTATAGTATTCAGCGTTCTTTCCGCTGCTATAGGCGGGATCATCGGGACAATAACCGGTATCTGGCTGGCATCAACGAATGGTAATAAGAAATGGGCTATCAGAATCAAAACCGGGGGTAGATAATGAGCAAAGCACCATCATTCCCGTTTTATCCGGATGATTTTTTGCGGGATATGCTCGAACATTCTCTTGAAATCAGAGGTGCATGGATAACCATTTTAAATAAATTACATAGCGCTGAAAGGCGTGGAATTTTGAATTTAAACTTATCTGAATGGAGTAGAATTTTTGGAGAAAATGAAGAAAAAACAAATGAAATTTTATTGAAATTAAATGAAAAAAAAGTTGGTGATTTTAAGTTTTCTAACGGAAATATAACGGTAATATCACGGCGTATGGTTAGAGAAGAAAAAGCTAAGGAAAATAACAGGTTACGCCAAAAACGACATTATAAAAAAGAAAAACCTAACACTAACCTAACAGAAAAATACACAGCCCCTTCTTTTTCTTCTTCTTCTTCTTTAAAAGACTTAATTAATAATAAACTATGTGTAGAGGGAGAGGTTAGTAATAATAATATACAGGAGCAAAAAATCTCCCCCGCTGGATACAAAAAATTAATTAAAGATTATCCAGAAAAAACAGTCGAATATTATATCGAGAAAGTTAAACATCAGGAAAAAATAAAGGGTAAAAAATACCCTGATTTTGAAGGTACGGTTAGACTCTGGATGTTACAAGATGGTATTTCGAAAGTTGAAAAAAGACCGGAAAGCTTAAAAGATAAGGAAATAAATATTCAAAAACAGTTGATACCGCTGGCTAACATATTACAAAAAGCAGGCATGAGCGCAGATGATATAAACGATTTTAAATTCAATACTCATGAGGAGTATGTCGAGGAAACTGAGGACTGCTTAATAACAAATTGGAACTTGAAAAAAGTAAGTGCAGAAAATAAGGCTTTTATAGAGAAAATTGAGAAAATCACCGGTAAAAAAATAAAGAGTTGGAAAGATGGCAGGGAAAATTTAAACAAAGGAGAAACCGATGCAAAAAGAAATGAGTATCCCGGTAAAACACCAGCTGACAACTGATGAAAAACTCAAATTAGGCGAGGATATTTCAGTGAAATTCGCTGAACTCAGGGATGTTG
>Ga0114918_10001418_pt1 | contig 21464 bp, 18 predicted proteins | sample LantaG_FD_87015 | JGI IMG/M metagenome (GOLD analysis project Ga0114918, IMG submission 87015) | Deep subsurface microbial communities from Baltic Sea to uncover new lineages of life (NeLLi) - Landsort_02402 metaG | ecosystem: Environmental > Aquatic > Marine > Oceanic > Sediment | place... | reverse complement strand
CGGCGACGTAAGTGGGGTCTGAGCTCAAAACTCTCTTCTCTCGAAAAAAAAGAAAGAAAAAAAGTTTTAGAAAAAAAAACTAGCTCGCTCTCCCCATTTCTTCTCAATTCTGCTCACTCCTTCACCGACTTCACGACCTGCTGCTCAAACCCTTCCACCGCCGACGCCCTCCGCAGCACCTCGGCGTACATTGGGATCCTCGCCGTCATCTGGAAGCCCCAGTGGTCCCTGATCTGTCTGTTGAGGTTGAGGTCGAGCTCGCAGACCAAAACCTCGTCTTCGCCCCGAGAAGCGCTCGGGCAGCGGCTGCCGTCCGGGGCAGCGACGTAGGACGAGCCGTAAAAGGGGCCCATGTCGCGGTGCGCCTCCTTCCCGTCTCCCGAGGTGAAAGCGTTGGGGAAGATCTCGGTGCCTACCCGGTTCACCTGCGCAGTAAAAATGGAATTCGCGATCGCGGCGTTGCGCCCCTCGATGGGCCACAAGGGCTCGGACAAAGCCCCGACGGTCGCGACCGGGTTGAAGACGATCTCCGCGCCGTTGAGGGCGAACGCCTGCCAGTTGAGCGGGTGGTGGCGGCCGTAGCAGATGTTGACGGCGATCTTGGCGAAGCCGAGGTCGAAGACCCTGAAGTGAGGAGGGAGAGAGAAAGAAGGAGAGAAAAGAGAAAAAGTTTTGAGTTTTCGGGCTTTTTTGTAACTTCTTCTTCGCCGCATGCAAAAGACAAAAACCCGGCTTTCTTTTTCATCTTCCTCTATTCGCCTCCCACCCCCACCTCCCTCACCTGTGCCCGTGCGCCTCGCTCCCGGGCTCGTAGAACGTCGATTCATTAAAATCTCCGACGCGAGGGATGTGCATCTTCCGCTGCTTGCCCAGCACCACGGCCGGAGAGTGGTTGACACCGTCGACGACCACCGCGGTGTTCCATACGGTGTCCGAATCCTTCGAGTCTCGCTCCAGGATGCAATTAATGATGACCAATTTGTGCTTGGTGGCGAGATCGAGGCACAGCTTGGTCGAAACCCCTTGCTCGGAGGCTTCTTCTGCGAACTCGCACCATTTCTTTTCGCGGGTGCAGAACGCAAACGGCATCGTCCAGCACTCTTGGGTACAAAGAATCTGGCAGCCGCTCGCGGCCGCGACCTCGGCCGCGCTGGTCACGCGCGCGTGGAGGGCCTCGAGCTGCTGGGAGAAGGGCGCGTCGGTCGGGGCGGCGATGGAGTGCTGCGCGAGCGCGAGCCTGACCAGCCGGGGAGCGCGGAGCTGCTCGGGCGCAGCGGTGAATTGGAAAGAAGAGAGCCTGAAGTTGGCGGCAGAGGCCGCAGAGGAGGCCTGCGGGGGAAGAGGGAGGTTTTGGACGGGGTCACCGCAGTTGATCCCGTGGAGGACGCGCTTGGCCTCGGTGAGGGCGTCGGCGGGGAGGTGGCGCTGGGTTTTTTTTTTGAAGGAGGGAGAGCGAGAGATGAGAGGTGAGAGGTCGAGGTCGAGGCCGGAAGGAAGCTACACCGACGAATGCGTTTTTCTTCCCCTCTCTCGCCCTTATCTTCTCACATCGAGCATCTCCTCGAGCGACGCGAAGCCGGCGAGAGAGCCGTCGGACATGGCTCGCTGCTGGAGTGGAAGCTGAGGGAGAAAGAAACGGTGCGGAGAGCGCGGAGAAGGGATGAGATCGATCGATGGCGGGTGAAACTTCTTGTTTTCGTTGTGATTTTTGTTCTTCTTGTTCCTTGTTTTCTTGTTTTTCAAGTTCCGTTTTCTCTCTCTCTCTTTCTCTCAACTCTCGCTCTTCTTCTACTTCTTCCCGCCAAGCAGCATCGCCCTGAAGTCCGCGTTTGATTTCGGAGGCTGAGCAGAAGAAGCCACGACGCGAGGCACAAAAGAAGAAGAAGGGGGGGCAGCAGCTCCCGCTGCTGCTGCCGGAGCCGCCGCTTGAGCACTTGAGGACGAAGGACCGCCGCCGCCGAGGTCGAGGTGCATCCCTCGCCCTCCTCCTCCTCGCCCTCCTCCTCCTCCTCCAAAGCCTCCGAAGCCCAGGCCTCCGCGCCCTCGCCCGCGCCCGCGCCCCCCGAAAGAATCCCTGCCACCACCGCGACCTCCTCCTCCGGCGGCAGGCGGCCTCGAGACGGCCACGGACAACACCGCGCCGTCGTTCCCTTCTCCTTCGCCATCATTGCCGTTCCCTTCAGCAAACTTCCTCCCGTCGGCGTTCGCCACCGCCCTCGCCAGCGCCTCCTTGGACCCGAACTCGACGTAGGCGAAGCCCCGAGGGTTTCCGTCGGGGCCCTTGGGGCGGCGGATGACGGGCAGGGGAGAAGAAGAAGAAGAGGCGCCGGCTCCTGGTTCCCCACCGCTTTCTGCCGCAGCCTTGGCGAAAAACTCGGCGAGCGCCGCCTCGGTCGTCGCCGCGGGGAAGCCCCGGACGAAGGCCGTACGGTGCTCGGCGTCCGCCGCGCGAGGCACGAAAGGGGCCGCTCCGGGGGAGTGCTGACGGTGTTGTTGATGAGGAGCGGGAGCGGGAGCAGGAGCGGCAGCTGCCGCCGCCTCCATCCTCGCTCGCTTCGCCGCCGGGGCGTCGTTGTCGTTGCCGCTGCCTCCTCCACTGCCGCTGCCGCCGTCGCCATTCTCCCCCCTCGCCCTCTCCTTCTCCGCCTTCTTCTTGTTGAAGTTGGGGTCGCGCTCGCGTCGCAGAGCGAGGAGCTCCTCTTTGGTGCGCTCGGGCTGGGGAGGTTTCGCCGGAGCCGGGGCGGGGCCCGCTGCGCCACTCCTTGCGCGCGAGGAGCTGTTACTGAAATCGGTAACAGCAACAGCACCGGCAGCGCCGCTGCCCGCGGCGGCAGCAGCGACGGCGGCGGCCTCGAGCAAAGGGGCCGCCCTCAGGCTCGCGGCGAAGTGCTCCTCGGCGCTCCCCCACTCGCGCTCGAAGCGGAGCCATCCCGAGGCGACAGCCGCTGCGGGCCCGGGGCCGGCGGAGAGCTTTTTGGTGAGCGGCAGAGAGACGGGATTAAGGTTAGTGGTGGAGTTTTCGGCGCCTTTGTCTTTGTCTTTGCCCTTTTTCGCCGCCGGTCCTCTTCCTGCTCCTCCTCCTTTCTCTTTTTTCGTGTTCACCCCGCCGTCGAGCCCCAGAGCGCGCTTCAAGATCGCCCTCCCCAGAGCGACAGCCTGCGGAGAGCGCCGCCCTGCCCCGGGGAACAGCCCGGACTCGACCGCGGCCCTGGCCCAAGAGACGAAGAACTCCGCGCTGAGAGTGGAGGAGGAGCAAGGCGCGGCGGCGGTGGCATCGGCAGCAGCAGCAACGGGAGCAGCAGCAGCAAACTGCTCCCAAGCCCTTGCCGCGGCCTCGGGCCCGCCTCCGCCAACCTCCCCGAGCTCCAGCTGTGGCAGGTAGGACGCCAGCCTCAATCCCGGGTCTTCCCAGTAAGGGAAGGCCGCCGAGAGCCACCGCGAGGCCTCGAGGAACGCAGCGCGGAGCTCGTTGAAGAGCTCCTTTTTCGCATTCTCGCCGCTTTCCGTCGTCGAGGCCCCCTGAGCCTTCCTGCGCATGCGGTCGAGCCTCACGAGGATGCACTCGACAAACTCATCGGCGGTGGAGAGCGGCGCGGACATCGCGGAGCGGAAGAGAGCGTCGAACTCCTCGTCGGCTTTGGATGAAGATGAAGAAGAAGGGTTTTCTCCTCCGCCACCGCTCTCCTCCTCCTCCTTCTTCCTCCTCTCTCCTCGCCGCTCGGCTGCCCTCAGCGCCCTCGCCCACAGCTCCCCGACCCACGGGCAGTTCCGTAGAGCCCTCGCGTAGACAGAGGCCGCGAAAGACGGGTCCTCGGGGAAAGAAGACTCGGCGAAGGACCCCAGAGAACACCACAAAAACGAAGTCAGAGGGAAAGCGGCGACGGCGCGCTCGTGCGCGATCAAGACCCGCTTGAGGTTTTCTTTTCTATCGCCCTTGCCCGAAGCGAGGGCGCGCTCTTCGAGGCGCACGTAGGCGAGGTGGGCAGCCAGGAGCTCTTCTTTCGTGCTGGAAGAGGAGGGGGACGAAGAAACGGCTTCCTCGGAGGCCGAGCGAGCAGAGGCGGCGGAGCAGGCCGCGTCGGCCGCGGCGACGAGGTACGGCGGCAGCGAGGTGAAGGCCTCGTCCCTCGCCCTCTCCCACTCGATTAGCTCCTTGCGGACGCTCTCGTTGCTGCTGCTTTCTTCGACCCCGTTCCCGTAAAGCAACGGCGTCGAGAGCTGCCTGTGCCACAGCGAGCGCGCGCGGGCTTCGTCCGCAGCAGAGGGAGAGGAGGAGGCCTCAAGCGCGGCGAGCTCGAACGCCCTCGCCTCCTGCCACAGCGCCTCTCCTTTCCCGACGTGCGCCCCGGCGACGCTCAGGGCCCTGTCCGCGACGGCGCGGAAGCGCGCCGCACCTTCGGCCGAGAAAGAGGAAACTTTGTCGTCGAGCTCGCGGAGCGTCTGGAGGTAGGACGCCCAGAGAGGCACCGACAAAAAGTCAAAGACCGCTGCCTCGTGCAGAGAGACCAGCTCCGAGACAACGCTCTGCTTCAGCTTTTTCTTTTTGGCCTTCACTTTTGACGCCTCTTTCCTCTCGTCTTCGACCCACTCGAGCCAGAAGGCTTCGGGAAGGGGGAAGGCAGCCGCCGCGGCCCTGCGGGCGCCCTTCAGGCGCTGGAGCATCCGGCACTTGCGCAGCAGCGCGACCAGCTGGAGGTGGCTTTCGAAACTTGACGAAGAGGAAGAAGAAGAAGCAGAGCTCGAGGTCATCTCTTCCTCGAGCTTGGAGAGCGCGGCTGCGTCCTCTTCGGAGGCGTCGACCTCCTCGAAGTCCGAGTCGTCGGAGTCGGAGGAGTCGGAAGACGTCGAAGAAGAGGAAGGATCGTCGAGGTTGTCGCCGTCGCCGACGACGACGCCGCCGACGTTTGCATCATCTTCATCGACATCAACGTCGACTTGCGCCGTTTCCTCTTCCTGCTGCCTCGGTTCCTCCTCTTCCACGGGCTTCATCTCGACGTCGGGGGCTGGAGGCGCTTCCTCTGGTGCTTCTGCTTCGGCGGCGGCAGCGGCCTTGGAGCGGCTCGAGCGGGTTGTTCGAGGAGGCATGATGATGGGGAACGGGAAAAGAAAGAGAAAGAGTGAAGAGACATCTCACTTCGTCGATTTTTCTTGGTCGTCGAAAAAAAGAGCAAGATGGCCCTCCCCTTTGCTCTCTCGCAGTTCATCTCCAGCGCTCAACCTCACGTGTCCGCGGCGCTACACCGGGTGCCGGACTACCCGGACCACCTCACAGGGTGCCTGTTGTCCGGGACAGCAGGGAGGTGAGGATTTGGAGAAGATACGAATGATTCCGCAACATCGATGGTCGATGCCTCTTTCTTTCGTTCTACGCTCTCTCAACCTCTAAAACCTCTTTTTCAACCTCTTCAAACCTTCAACCAAAAACAGCGGCAAGACCTCCCTGCTCTTTCACTACGCGCGCAGCGTCGCGGCGAGCACGGGGAGGCCTGTGTACTTTTTGACGAGCGCCGGGGCGGCGGCGGCGGGCCCACCGCTTCTGCCGGCGACCGCCGCGAGCGTCGTCGTCGGCAGTGGCGGTCGAGGAGGAGAAGGAGAGGGAGGAGGAGAAGGAATAGCAGCGACAGCAACAACTGACCCCTTCGACCTCGTCCAGATAAAGTACGTCTCTTCGATCGCCGACGTCGTGGCGTTCGCCGCGTGCCTGCACTTGCTGGAATCGGAGGAGGAGGAAGGGGGAGAGGGAGAGGAAGGAGGGGAAAACGCCTCGGCGCGACTCCCCCGCCGCCCGGCCGCGGTCGTCATTGACGGTCTTTCCTCTCTGCCCCCCGACGAGAATGCCGCTGCTTCGTCTTCGTCTTCCCGCTCTTTCGACCGCAGGGCAGTGGAGCACGCGGTGCTGCGGGCGCTGGCGGTGCTCTCTGACGCGACGGCGGGGGCGTGGAGGAGGAAGGAAGAAAAGGGGAAGAGGAGGAAAGAGCAGGGAGACAGAAGCAACCCTTCCTCTTCTCCTTCGCCTTCTTCTCCTCTTCCCCCGATCGCGCTCGTCGTCGCGGAGGAGGCCTCCCCGGATGGCAGGGCCCCCTTCTACCTGTACAGGAGGTGGCTGCCCCTGGTCTTGACGGTCAGGCCTGCGCACGAGGGGTTGAGCTACCAACAGCAACAACAACAAGCTCAGCAACAACGACTTCAACACCAAAACCTGCTTTCGCTGTCGCCGCTCTCTCCGGCGGCGGGCGGGACCGCTGTGCCTCCCGCGTGCGCTTCGGCGGCGGCTCTGTACTCTTTCGAGGGCGCTGGGGAACTGGAGGCGCTGGGCGTCGCCGTGTGAACTCTGAAATGAACTGGATTTTTGTTTTCCTCCTCGAGTCGAGGTCGGGTTTTCTTTTTTCGTCTCTCACTTTCTCTCTCTTCTTCGACACTTTTTCTCAAAAGCATCAAAAACTTTTTCTCTCTCTCCGCGAGCGTCTTTACTCGAGCTCGCGCTCCTTTCATCGCCAGATCCTTCCTCGCGCCAGCTCTCTCTCGACACACCGCGCCTCGCCATGGCAGCAAACAAGCCCAGCGCGGTGGTGGTGAGTGACTAGCAGGGCGTGTGTCGTGTTGGTTCTTGGACATGCTTTTTTCCCTCGAAGAACCACAAACGGGGCAAAACTTTCCTTCTTACCCTCGCCCCTTCGTTTCTTCTGTCTCCCCTCCAACCATCATGATTCCTCTTCCCCCTTCAGGATTTCGTCGCAGGGACCATCGCTGGATCATGCCAGATCGCAGTCGGGCATCCTTTCGGTGAGTTTGAAGAGCAGGGGGAACGCGCAATCTTTGCTATTTTATTTTTTGATGGCAAGAAAAAAAAACGCGACAGCGACCAAGCGAACCAATTCTCTAATCTTTGTCTTTCCTCTTTCTCTCTCTCCCCGCTCTCTCTCTCCTCCTCCCCTCTCACCCCAATCGACAGACACGATCAAAACCAAGCTGCAGACGCAGCCGCGCCCTGCACCTGGCAAGGCGCCGGTCTACAGCGGGGCCATGGATGCGACGCGAAAGGTAAGAGAAAGGAATGAGCTAGGTTTTTTTTCTCTCTCGACCTTTCTTTTTCCGACGACCTCCAACAACAACAACAGCTCATCCTTCTTTTCCCTCTTTCCTCCTCTCTTTTTCTCTAACAAACAAACAAAAAACAAGACCCTCTCCGAGCAAGGCATCCGCGGTATGTACCGCGGCATGGGCGCCCCTTTAGCCACCGTCGCCCTCTTCAACGCGGTCCTCTTCTCCGTTCGGGGCAAGATGGAGCGGGTGCTGGCGCACGCCGACGGGAGCCCGCTGACCGTCGGCGACCAAGCCATCGCCGGCGCCGGCGCGGGCGTCGCCGTTTCCTTTCTGGCCGCCCCGACGGAGCTGATCAAGTGCAGGCTTCAGTCGCAGCTGACGACGGCGCAGGCCGCTGGAGTGTCGACGGCGGGCGTGCTGAGCCCCTGCGGGCAGCCGCTCAAGCCCACTGTTTTCAAAAACGTCGCCCGGCCCGGCGTGAGGCCCTCGACTCGCTTCAACGCTGCTGCTGCTTCCGCTCCTGTTGCTGGGAACCCGGCGCTCGCCGGGGTCGGCGGAGGACTGCACGGCGCCTCTGGAATCGTCGTTGGCGGAGCAGGAGTGACCTCGCAGGCGACGAGAGGCGGGAGCCCTTCAAGCGGAAACAGCAACACCAACAACAGAGGCGGCCGACCCCCGATCGCCGCCGCGGCGGTCTCGACCTCCGCCACCTCCTCCTTCGCGCCTCACTCCGCCTCCGCCTCTGCAGCACTTAACCAGCAGCACCTCCCCCAGAACTACAAGGGCCCCGTCGACGTCGTCAAGCACGTCTGGCGCTCCGAGGGCGGGCCCCGCGGCCTGTTCAGGGGCCTGACCCCGACGCTCGCTCGAGAGGTCCCGGGCAACGCAGTGATGTTTGGCGTCTACGAGATCGCGAAACGCAGGCTCGCGCAGGCGCAGGGGCTCGAGTCGACCGCCGAGCTCGGCACGGGCTCGATGATCGTGGCGGGGGGTCTGGCCGGGACCTGCTTCTGGATCCCCGTGTTCCCGGCCGACGTCGTCAAGTCGAGGTGGCAGGTCGACTCCCCGGCCGCGCCGCGGGGGCCGCAGTTCCGGTCGCTGCTCGACTGCGCCACGCAGACTGTGAGGGGAGGAGGGGGAGAAGGAGGGGGCCTCAGAGCTCTCTACAGGGGCTTCGGTCCCGCGATGGTGCGGGCCTACCCGGCCAACGCGGTGTGCTTCGCCGCCTACGAGGCCGTGGTGAGGGCGGCAGGGAGTGGAGGGAAAGAGGGGGAGTGAACGAGTGAGAGTGAGTGAGTGAAAAAAGAGAAAGAGAAAAAGACAAACATTTTCTCTCTTTCACTTCCTCTGCTCTTCTGCTCTAGTGTACTATCAATTCTCTTTATTTCATTCCTTCGTCTTCTTTTTTCGTGTTTTTGTGTGTGTGCCAGCAGCGAGAGAGAGAGAGAAAGAGCGTGCGAGAGAGATAAGCAAACGAGAGAGAGTTGTCCGAAACCGAGATAGACGAGATTTTTTTTCTTTCCATTTTTTTGGGTGTCCAGGCGAATTTCGAAAAAAAGAAAGGAGAAGAACAACAACAAACAAAAAGAGAACGATTGTAGCAAAGAACAACAACAAGCAGTAGAATGCCCCTCCGGTCCACAAAATTGAAGAAAGCAGCGCGCGCGTGGCGGGGCAGAAAGAGAAGAGAGAAGGAGAAGGAGAAGAGAGGAGGTCGAAGAAGGGCGTCGAGGTCGAGGTCGAAGGCGTTTTTTTTTCTTCGCTGCTTCGACGGAAAGGCACTATTTTTTCTTCTCTCTTCTCCTCTCGCTTCCTCTAGCTAGCGCGCTTCTTCCTCTTCTCTTATTCTCTTCACGAAACTCCCAAGCACGCAATGGTCTTCCCCTCGCCCCGCGGAGGACGCGGCGGCGGTCGCGGTACGGAGAACGGCGGTGGGAAAGAGAGCGAGAATCGAAGTGCGAATGCCGCAAACAACGGCTAGAGAGGGAAGAGATGGCGGCTCGAATGAGAGAGAGATGCCGCATGCTCCGCTCGCTTTCGCGCCCCTGGGCGCGTCTGATCTCGCATCCGTTGCACTAGATGGGGTCTCAAGAACGTCACACGTGTTGCCGCAGTGTCGCTTTCATCATCGCGGCGCGTTTGGCAACCGAATTCGGAGCTCGCGAACGACTTGGCATGCGCGCGAAAAACGACAGCAGCAGCCACCGCTGGGGTGTTTTCTTTTTTTCGTCAACAACCTTTGCTGCTCCTTTCTCTCTCTTGCTATCTTTCTATCTTTCCTCGCCACGAGGCACTCCGCGCCCCACTCTGTGTTCTATCTCTGACATCTCTTCTTCTGCTTCTTCTTATCGATCGCTAAAATTCACAACAACAGGAGGCGGCATGAGCCGCGGAGGAGGCAGCTTCGGCGGCCGCGGCGGCGGCTTTGGTGGCGGCCGCGGAGGAGGCGGGTTTGGCGGCCGCGGAGGAGGCGTCGAGAAGCGCGGCGGCTTCGGCGGGGGCGGCCTCGGAGGTGGCGGCCGCGGCCCCCCTCGCGGCGGACGCGGAGGCGGCGGCCGTGGCGGCCGCGGCGGTGACCGCGGGGGCCGAGGCGGGCGCGGCGGAGGCCGCGGCGGCGCCGGCGGCATGAAGGGAGGCTCCAAGGTCGTCGTCGAGGCCCACCGCCACGCCGGCGTCTTCATCGCCCGCGGGAAAGAGGACGCGCTCGTCACCAAGAACATGGTCCCTGGAGAGTCGGTCTACGGAGAGAAGCGCGTCTCTGTCGACGTGCCCGCCGCTGACGACGCGTCGGCCACTTCCAAGATCGAGTACCGCGTCTGGAACCCTTTCAGGTCCAAGCTGGCCGCCGCCGTCCTCGCCGGCGTCGACCACATCCACATCAAGCCCGGAGCCAAGGTGCTGTACCTGGGTGCCGCGTCGGGGACCTCTGTCTCGCACGTCTCGGACATCGTCGGGCCCACTGGGGCGGTCTACGCCGTCGAGTTCTCGCACCGGTCGGGCCGCGACCTGGTCAACATGGCCAAGAAGAGGCCGAACATCGTGCCTATCATCGAGGACGCGCGCCACCCGCTCAAGTGAGTTGTTTGCTTCGTTTGTTTGTTTTTTTGGAGGAGGAATGGGGAGCGAGGGGGAAGAGAAGAAAAAGAGAAAAATGGATAGTTTTTTCTCTTTTTTTCGCTCACGAAAAGATATATTGTCAACCTTGAAAACCCTCAAAAAACAATTTAGGTACCGCATGCTCGTCCCGATGGTCGACGTCGTCTTCGCCGACGTCGCCCAGCCCGACCAGGCCCGCATCGTCGGCATCAATGCCGCGTCCTTCCTCAAGAACGGCGGCGCCTTCGTGATCTCGATCAAGGCGAGCTGCATCGACTCGACGGCGGCTCCGGAGGCGGTCTTCGCTCGCGAGGTCAAGAAGCTGGTGGAGCTGCAGCTGAAGCCCAAGGAGCAGGTGACGCTGGAGCCCTACGAGAGGGACCACGCGGTCGTGGTGGGCGTATTTAGGCCGCCGCCCAAGGCCGCGAAATAAGGAGAGAGAAGAGGTTTGAGTTTTCTTTTTTGAGAGAGAAAGTTTTTTTGAGAGTTGTGTTTTTGTTTTGTTTTCATTTGTCTTGTTCTTTTTCCCCCTACCCCAAACACACAACTTTTTCACAACGCGCACGCGCGCAAAGAGTAACATGCAAAAAAACATCAACAAAAAAGAGACGGTAACGCGTTTTGTTTCAAATGACGAAAAGAAAAGGAAAGAAGAGGAGGTCGAGGTCGAAGAAAAGGAGATCGGTCGAACGACGGAAAAATCACAGAGTGCTTTCGTTTCTTCGACGAGACTTTTTCTCTCTCTCTCTTTTCCCCTCCCTCGCTCCGCGCTCTCTTGCAACCAACCAGTTCTCTGTGATGCGATCGACCACGCATGCGCGCGCCGGGCCCAGCCACTCCTCCTCGGCGGCTGGAGCCGCCACGAGAACGACGCTCATCGCCCGGAGAGACATCACCAACGAAGCATCTCGCCGCTCGACCTCTTCTTCTTGGTCCTCGTCGACGACGACGTCAAAATCCTCTCCATCTGCTCTCCTTCGCCATTCCCCTTTCCGCTCGTCGATTGCCGTTTCAGCTGCACCAGAAGACGGAGACAACGCCCAAATTCCCCCGACTCCGCAGGATGCAGAAACAGAGCCCGTCTTGGTGCTCCCGCGGACGATGATGCTGCCCGACTCGGGCGACGAACAAAACTTTGACGACTTTGGAGCGCCCATGGTCGCTCCCTCTTCTTCGTCTCCTTCCTCCTCGTCTTCGGATCCTTCTCTCCCGCCTCTGCCCTTTTCCAACTTTGATATGGGCGGCATGGAGGTCTCGCGTTGGGCGCTGAAGAGCGATTTCAGCGGGAAGATGTCGGTCCTGGCGCTGGCGGTAAGGAAGGGAAAGATTTCAACTTTATCTCTTTTCTTTTTCTTTTTTTCTCTCGATCTCAAATTTTCATCTTCTCAACCTCCTCTCTCTCCTCTTTCCAAAAAAACAAAACCACCTCAACTCAACAGGCGATGCTCATCGGCGAGCGCATCACGGGCCGAGGGGCCGTCCAGGCCCTGGACCTCGCAGTCGGGGTCCCACTATGGGAGATCGAGCCCGTGCTGGCCCTCATCGTCGGAGGCTTACTCCTCGCGGGGCTCACGCCGCCCAGAGAAAAGCCTCCTCCGGGGAGCCCGCCCGTGCCCCTGAACGCGACGATCCAGGCCTTGATGCTCCGGGCCGCTCACCTGGGCTTGGCGGCTGCCATCGTGTCGGAGGTGGCGACGGGGCAGGGGGCGCTGGGCCTGCTGGAGCTCGAGACGGGGTTGGGAGAGGTCTCGGAGCTCGAGGCGGCGGCGGCGTTTGTGCTGCTGGTGCTTTTGACGAACCCGGGGAAAGGAGACAGGAGTCGGCAGGGGGGGGACGGAGGGGAGTAGAAGAGATTGTGTTTGCTTTTTGTGTGTTTCGATTTTTTGTAGATGGTCGATTCGATTGAAGAAGATGACGATGAAGAAGACGGAGAAGAAGCGGAGGGAAGGAGCGACGGAGGAGGAGGTTGAGAGAGGGGGGGACGGGGGGGGAAAAAAACGAATCAAAAGGTTCACATTTCCGTTCTCCTCTCTCTCTTCTCTTCCCTCGTTCTTCTGCTGCTGCTCCACTTCCCTCGTCTCTCCCCCTCCTCGAGAACCCTTTAAACAATGTCCCTGTCCCAGCTGCGGACCGCGATCCTCAGGCACGCCTCGGTGGGGCCCTCGGCGGCCGCGCTCTCCGCGGTCGCCGCGGCGGCCGTCGGCATCAGCAATGCCGCTGCGGGCTCGGCGGCCACCACCAGCAGCCGAGGCTACGCCGCGGCGGCGTCGACCTACCTCGACAAGGACGCCGTGACCTCGCGCGTGCTGAGCGTGGTCAAGGCCTTTGACAAGGTGGACCCTGGCAAGGTGAGAAGAAGGAGGAAGAAGGAGGAGATGAAGAGGAAGCGATTGATGATGCGATGAAGAAGAAAGCTTCGACAGCATTGCAAGAGATCGCAATGTTTTTGAAGCCTTTCCCTTGCTTTTTCGTCCTTTCTCTCCGCGTAGATGCCGAGATCTCGACGCGGTCTATGGCTAGAGAGGGAGCGAAAAGGAGAGAAAAGGCGATTACACTCGCATCGGCGGCAGCATCGAATCAGTATTTTTTGTTCGTGGGTTTTCTTTCTTTCTTCCTTTTCTTTCTTCGGCGCCCTCGACACCCTCTGCTAACCTCCTCTTCTTCTCAAACCTTTCCTCCTTCTTCTCTCTTCAACCCCACCTCTACCCTTTTTTTAAACCAGGTCACGGCCTCGGCCTCCTTCTCCGGAGACCTCGGCCTCGACTCCCTCGATGCCGTCGAGCTCGTCATGGCCCTCGAGGAGGAGTTCGGCATTGAGATCCCGGACGCGGAGGCCGACAAGCTGTCGTCGACGGCCGAGGCAATCTCGTACCTGGCCGCGCACCCGCAGGCGAAATAAGACTAGGGGGATTTGGATGGGCTTTCTGTTCCTTTCCTTTCATTTTTCTTTATAAACGGGAGCTAGAGAGGCAAAGGAGTGGTGTAAAAGGGGGGCGAGGAATCAAGAAAACGCGCGCAAGCGGCGTTGGCGAAATCGGATTTTTTTTTTCATCTTCTCTTTTTTCTGTCTTTATCTTTTACAACAGGGTCGCTCTCTCTCGTCTCTTTCTCTCTAGTCTCTCGCTCGTTGCTGTCTTGTTTCTGATTCTGTCCATGTGTGCGTGTGTGTGTGTGTTTCTCTCGAATGTTTGTTGTTGTTTATTATTTGTGTCGTCTCGTTGTTTTCGCTCGCTGGCTCTCTCGTTCTCTCTCTCTCATTCTCCCTTTTTTTGAAGTACATTTTCTCTCTCTCTCTCCCTTCTTCTTCTTCACGCCTCCGCCGCGGCGGGCCTCGAGGGCGCAGCAGAAGCAGCAGAAGCAGCAGCAGGAGGCAGCGTCAGCGGGGGAGAGAATGCGGGGCCGGCACTGGCAGAGTCCCCTTCGTCGCAGGAGACGAAGCCATAAGTCCGCAGCAGCCGCACCTGCGCCAGCGCCAGGACAGCGCCCGTCACCCGGTTCCAGTCCGTTCCCACCGCCCGCAGCCCCAGATCGGCGGCCAGAAAAGCCCAGGAGGCCGCGGACAAGGCGGAAAGGGCGACGCGGGCGCTGCTGTAGCGCGCGGCCGCGGCCGCGGCCGAGCGCGCGGCGCCGCGGACGGCGACGGCGGAGGAGGCGCTCGCGGCGCCCCTGGCCCCGGCCCGGGCGACCAGGGCCCTCAGCGCGGCCTCGTGCGCCGCCCGCTTGCCCACGGCGGCTGCTCCCAGGGAGCGCAGGGCGGTGCCGCGGGCCGCCTCGAGGGCCGCGGCGGCGCCCAGGGCTGTGGCGGCGCTGGCAAAGACCCCCGAGCCCGACGAAGAGGAAGAAGAAGACGAAGAACTAGAAGCTGCCGCCGCGGCTCTGCGCGCGCGCTGCTTCGGGCTCGAGGCCGCAGCGGCCTGCTGCACGGGGGCCGGGGTCGCGGTGATTGTTGTCGTCGTCGAAGAAGCGAAAGAACTCGAAGAAGCAGAAGAGGCGTTCACGGAGACGAGGCTCGAGGTCACTTCGCTGTCGTCCCCCAAGGCGTGCATCAAAATCTCCGCCTCGAGCTCCGCGGTCCTCAAACCCCCGGGGCAGCGCACCCCGAGCCTGTCCCTGAGCCTCAGAAGCGTGTCGCGGTAGCTGGGCCTGCGGCCTCCCAGCGTCGCGCCGGCGTCGGCAGCCAGGAAACGAAAACGAGCGTCGATCGCCGCTGCGAGCGCCACCCTGCCTCCCGGTCTCGAGGGGGAGGGAGGTGGAGAAGAGGCGACTGCGATGGACTTGACGATGGGGGAGAGAGGGGATAGGCCTGAAAGAAAGAGAGGGGAGGAGGAGGCGCGAAATTTGGAGGTGAGGGGGTCGGAGGTGAGGTTGGAAGAAGAAGACAGAGGAAGAAGATATTTTTATTGTCGTTTCTTCTCTTTCAAAAAACGCAAGACCTCTCTTCCCCTCTCTCTCTTTCTCTCGCTCTCTCTCCCTCTCTCTCTCTCTCACCCGTCAGCAGGCCCCAGACATTCTCCAGCTCCGCATCGTCGCACATCTCGAGCACCTCGAGCAGCTCCGGGTCGGAGTCGGCGGTCGCGGGCGCGGAGGGCGGGTCGAGCGGGCGGGAGAGGGCGCGCGGAACGACGAGGAGACGGGTCGAAGAGGGCGAGAGCGATGACGGCGACGTCGACCGGACGACGGAGGTCAAGGTCGAGGAGGTCGAGCGGTTCATCGCCGAAAGAGCGGGAAATCGATGCGGAGAGGGCACGGCTCGCGGGCTGTCACTGGAGCGGCTGCTGCCCATCGACGCCCTCGAGCGCAGAGAGCATGCACGGGAGCTCATGCCGTGCGGACGAACGAGCGCGAAATGCGGCAGGGGGGAAGGCGGGAGGGGGGAGTGAACGAGAGGGAGATGGAGGTCGAGGAATCGACGATGGAAAGTGAAACCCTTTCCGCTGTCTCTTTTTTTCTTCTTCTTCAACCTCACTCTCTCTCTCTCTCTCTCTCTCTCTCTCACTCTTCTCGCGTTCAGCTCCGCTTCCTCGCACATCCCGCGCCGACGCAGCGATAACAGCAGCAGCGCCTCAACATCCCGTCGTTTTTTTCCTTTTTCATTTTCATTCCCTTCTTTCATTTTGTCGAAGATTACACTCTTTCTCTTTAAACTCGAAACTCTCCTTCCTCTTTTCACTCACTCCCCACCGGCGGAGGCCTCCTTGGCCTTTTCGGCGAGCTTCTCCCCGCGCGCCTTCTTCGCGTCCTGGGCTTTCCGCACTGACTCGTACAGGTGCCTCTTCTTCCTCGGGAGCATCGCGGCGCGCATGCGGTCGGCGTCCGCGGCCTTGGCGACGTCGGCGGAGGGCTCGACGGCATCGATGTCGTCGTCGGAGGGAGGAACGGCAGCAGCAGCGGCAGCCTTTTTCGCGCCCTTTTTCGAAGACGGAAGAGGAGCGAGCCCGAGCTCCTTGGCGAGGCCCTCCGCGTGCGCCGCCGCGGCAGCCGCCTCGTCCGCGTCGATCGCGTCGGGGGCTTCCTCGGCATCGGCAGCAGCTCCGTCGGCAGCAGCAGTCGCTGCCGCTCCGCGCTCGGCGACGGCGGCGGCGGCGGCCTCGAACTCGGCGAGCGCGTCCTTGGCCGCGGCCTGCCTCGCGCCCCTCGACGCCTCCCTCAAGGCCTTCAGCTCCTCGGCGTAGGCAGGAACGTATCCGCCGTCGTCGGCGGCGTCCGCGAACGGTGACAGGTGCGGCGGCGGCCTCTTCCCGGGCAGGTACCTCCGCTCGTCGGCGCGGACGCGGAAGTTGGCCGAGTCGAAGGCCCACTGGGGGACGACGAAGGCGCGCGGAGGCAGAGAGGGAGAGGTCGATTTCTCCCCGTTCGCATCGCTCGAAGCAGCAGCAGGAGGCCTGTCGACGACCGCGTGCGTGATCCTGGGGTCGTCGGCCCTCAAGGGAGCTCCCGACCCCTCCCACGTTACGGCCTCGGCGCCGAACGATCGCAGGAGCAGCAGCAGCGGCTCGCGGGGAACCTCGCGGGCGATGTAGAACACCAGCCCTCGGAAGAGCGAGGCGCACGCGCCGGCGTCCGAGGAGGAGGCGGGGGTCTGGTGTTGCTGCTCTTGCTCTTGCTGGCTTGCGGCGGGGCCTGTTTCTTTTTGTGTTCGGTTTTTTTTGTTTGTTTTCTCAATCGTAAAAACAAAAGTGAGAATAAGAAAACAAAAAAAGGAATGATTCGGAAAAGAAATGCCGATCGCTGGGTAGGACCGAAAGGGTCCCGGCGCCGACGGCGCATTCCCCACGGTGATGGAATCAGCGTGCGCGCCGCCAACTCAAAACTCCAACCCGCCGCCGAGCTCTTCCCCCCAACCGCCCCTTTGAACGAGGTCTTTTTGACAAAATCCCCTCCGCGCGCGCCCCCCAACCCGGAGACTCGGCACCCCGAGAGATACCGGCTACGACAGGAGAAGGGGGCGGACGGATTTGGAATAGGGCAGTCGGGAAAGGGTCCTCAAGGGGGGAAGGGAAGAAAAAAAACGGGGTTTTTTTATGGGCGGAGCATTTTCATAGAAAATAACGAGGGCGGACGGCGTGCTCTCCGGCGTTTGTTAAAGGGATGTACGCCATCAAAAGAACATAGTAAAAAACTAGTCTTCGGCGCCCCTATTTGCGTGTTAGGATCAGGTTCGGAAAAACTGCGCCGGCAAAGGCGAGACAGTCCGACCCGCCGGGAGTGGTGGAGGTGGCATTTGGAAAAGAAAAGAAAAGAAGAAGAAAAACAATCTTACCGTCGCCGGCCTCGGCCGCGAGCGCGGCGGCCTTGGCCGGAAGCGCCGCGAGCCGTGCCGCCTTGGCCGCGCCGTCGCCGCCTTCCTCCTGTTCTTCCTCGCTGGATTCGCCGCCGTCGTCGTCGTTGGCAGCAGCAGCACCACCAGCGGCCGCGCGCTCCGCTGCCCGCCTCGCGCGGCGGCGCTCGCGCTTGCCGTTCAGGCTGCCTCCGAGCAGCAGCGTCGGCGTCGCCGGCGCCGAGGCGATGAGGGCCGGGTTCCCGCTCACGTCCTTGCTCGCAGCTGCAGAAGCAGCAGCGAGCCCCCGCATCAGCGCCTCCAGCCCGGCGGCAGCCCCTTCCAGCGCCGCGTCCGCCCTGGGAGGGTACGGGCTGCCCAGATCGGCGTAGAGGCGAGCCAGCACGTGCCGCATCGTCGTGCACGCCAGCTCCAAGAAGGTGCTCATGACCTTGAAGTCGACATCGGGCGGCAAAACCTGCGCCAGCGCGTGCGGCGCGAGCCACGTGACCGTGTTGCCTCGCACGCTGGCCTGGAAGTAGTACCCTTTCACCGAAATAAAAGCCTTACGGAGCGAATGCGAGCGCGCGCACCAGGCCGCCCACTCTGTCGCGAGGTTTTTCGACGCGGCGACGGCGGCCGCAGGGACGCCTGCTTTCGAGTCCGAGGGCAGCGCCGCGAACAGGTGGACCAGCGACAGCGGGTCGTCCAGGTCCCGCAGAGCGTCGTTGAAAGTCGGGTACCTCTCCCGGACCAGGTGGTCGAGCCTGTGCACGGGCCTGTCCGCCTCGAGCGTCCTGGCTGCGTCCTCGCCCTTTTTGGCGCGGGCCTTGCGCACGCGGCGCTCGAACGCGGCGTCGGCGCGGAACTTGTTGAGGAGGGGCTCGTGCGCCAGGAAGAGGATGTCTTTGACGTGGTAGTAGGTCTTGTGTCTTCCCGCGGGCTTCTTGCGGGGCTCGCGGGGGTGGATACCCTTGAGGATGCAGAGGCGGCTGTGGAGTGGGAGTGAGTGGGGATGGAAGAGGTTGAGTGAGTGAAGGAAAGAAAGAGAAGAAAGAGAGAGAGGCAGCGCCCCCCGAGCCGTCGGCGGCTCTCTCTGCTTTTTCGAGCCGCCGATTGTTTCTTTTTTCAATGGCCCTTCCGAATGCTTTTCGATTCGTTTTCTCCGAGCGCGACATTCTGATCTCTCTTCTGCGAGCATGGATGTAATAAGAAGACTCGTAGCTAGCCCCGATGCAAGTCTCAGTTAGAGAGAAGACACAGAGCGTTCGCGGCGCGAGCTCGAAAAAGACCGGCTAGCATTGACGGCGGCTTTGCTCTCTTGCTCGACTCTCTCTCTCTTTCTCTTTCTGTCCCCCTCAACTTACCGAAACTCCGAGAGCTTGAGCTGCAATTTCTTCAGGGCCTGGTTCCTGGTGATGTACTGCGCGGCGTTGCCGGCCTTGCCCTGAGAGAGAAAGAGAGAGGAGGGTGTCAGAGAGAGAAGACAAGGTGAGAGATGGGAAATGTCGTCGGACATGTTCGTTCGTTCAAAGGAAGACAAAACTCTCGGCGACGAAAGACAGCGGAGACCGATGTCTTACCTTGACCTGCTTCTTCCTCATTGCGATATGATCGGATGTGTAGGAGGAGGAAGAGAGGAGAGAGAGGTGGAGAGAAGGAGCAAGCTCTCTTCTTCTCGATTTCTTTTCTTTCTTTTTTTTTGAAAGAGAAAAAAAAAAGTGAAGAAATTTTGACGTTTTCGACGAATGCGAAAAAAAATTCACTTCGTCGTCGATCTGAAGGACAGAGCATCGATTTCTTCTTCTTCGACAAAGACAAACGACACGCGAATCCGCCTCTTTCTCGCTTTTTTCTTCGTGTTCCAACCCCATCACGGACTCGAGCGACTTCGCATCTATCCCGTCACAGAGTTTCAGCGCCAGAGAAACGCACGAAAAAGAGGAAGAAAAAAGAATAACATCGGAACAATGATCTCGACCGTTGCTCAATCTCAACCTCCTCTTCCACCGGCCTCCTCCTCGCTCCTCGACCTCCCGGCCCTCGTCGTCTCCACGCACATCCTCCCGCGCCTCCCGGCCTCTGCCGTCGGCAGGTTCGCGTGCTGCTGCAGGTCCACGCGCGACGCCGCCCACGACGACGACAGGCTCTGGAAGCTGCTGTGCGCGCGGAGGCTCGCGTGCTGGAGCCCGAAGGCCGTCGACGTCGCGCCGGAAGGGTGGAAGCTGCCGAGGCGCGTGCGGCGCGTTTCTTCTTCTGGAAAGAAGAAGGAAAGCAGCAGCAGCAGCAGCAGCAGCCAGGGAGAGAGAGAAAGAGAGAGCGACGATGAAGAAGAGAGCACCGACGAAGAAAAAGAAGAAGAAGACGAAGAATTTGTCCCTTCCTGCCGGGACCTCTACTCGCGCCTTCTCGGCTGGGGCCTCCCCGGGGCCATCCTGGGCCCTCACGCGGCCTCGGCCGACGCCAGTGGCTACGGCTCCGTCGCCTTCGTACAGGAAGAATGCTACGTGCGCGAGCGCCGGAGCGACACCGCGGCGAGGAGGCCGCTGGGGTCGCTGCTGTCGTTCGAGCCCGAGCCCGCGACGGGCAGCGTCGTCGCGTTGGCGCTGACGCCGCCGCTCGAGATGAGCGCCGGGTTCCTCAGGACGCCGATCTTCAAGGTTACGCCCTCGAGGAAGGTCGGCAAAAGGCCCCGGGCGACGTGCCTGAGGTTCACGCAGCAGGCTTCGGAGCTCCTGGCGAGGGAAGCGCGAAGGAACGCCGAAGAAGAAGCCGAAGCCGAAGCTGCTGCTCCTGCTGCTGCTGTTGCTGCTGCTTCGGCTCGACGTCGGAGGAGGCCCCGCAGGCACTTTGAGGCGCACCGCGCGCGCCTTTCGGTTGTCTGGGGGAGCGGGCGAGGAGGAGAAGCTCAAGGCAGGCTCCCCCGCGACCGCTTCGACCTGGAGTGCCAGGCGTTTCTGGAAGCGGAGGAGGCCGCGAGAGGAGGAGGAGGAGGAAGCGGGAGCGAGATCTTTTTCTCGTCGCCGGCGTCGCCTTGTCCTTCTTCTTCTTCTTCTCCTTCTTCTTCCTCCTCCTCCTCCGAGCCCCGCTTCCCGAGCCGCCCCACCCTTCTCGTCGGGGCCTGCGAAGCCTGGTGCCGCCAGATGCACCAGGAGGTTGGGTGCCGGAGCAATGCCTTCTCGACGAGGCTGCCGCCGCCGCTGCCGCCGCCGCCGCTGCCGCCGCGGCCGCCGCAGCCGTCGCGAAGGGGTTTGCGCGAAGAAGAAGGCGAAGAAGAAGGCGATGGAGGAGAAGAAGCAGACGAAGCCCCTTCTCCACCTTCTCCTTCTCGCTTCAGCCCCGGCGTGGCCCCTGCGGTCCCCGGCGTGGGCCGCGCGGCCCCGCCGCTCGACAGGCTCGGGGACGCGAGCAGCAGCAGCTGCAGCGGCGGCGGCGTCGCGGCGCCCCCGCGCTTGCGCGGCGGGAGGACCGTCGCCACCCTGCTCTCGGCGATGGCCGGGCTCGACATGGCCGCCGTCGGGAAGGTCCACGAGCGGGAAAAAGAAGGGGAGACCGTGGCGTACGAGCCGATGGAGAAGTTCGGGCTGCTGCCCCCGGTGCCGCCACCTCCCTGCACCTCCTCCGACTTCTCCTCCCTCGTCCAGTCCCAGCTCGCCGGCGTCTGGAAGGGGGACTACGGAGTCCACGGCGTCGAGATCGTCCGCATCAGGCGCTACTCATCCGCGGACGAGCTATCCGACGACTCGGTTCTGTCGGCCGAAGACCCAGGGCAGTGCCACCCCGGAAGGGGCGTCACTGCTGCTGCTCTGTTCGCCGCGGTCAAGCTCACGGGGGACGCCAACGTGCCCGCCGGCTCCGTGTCTTTCGCCCTGGGCGCCGTGGACACGTCCTCGACCGTCTCCGGGCACGCCAGGGACGACTGCACGGACGGGAGGGACTACGAGCGCCCGGCCCTGATGCTCACCCTGAGTTCCAGCGGGAGCGAGTCGACCAGCAGGGCGATGATGTATTCGGCGCTCCACGGCCTCGGCCGCCTCGACATGGGCAACGACGACGGCGAGGAAGGCGAGACCGAACAAGACATCGAAGGCTTGACCGCAGACCACTTCGAGCCGGGAGACCTGCTGCAGCTCAGCCAGCGGCCCGGCAGGGGCTTCGGCTCGCCGCTGACCCTCCCGGACGGGTGGCGCTGCGAGCACGACCTTTCGACGGCGGTCCCTTCGCCGCTGCTCGTCAGGGGCCACTGGCCAGCCGACGCGCTCGTCGCCGGGCGCGGGTTCGAGCGCCCCCGGACCATCGCGGCCCAGGTCATCTCTGTGTCGCGGGACTGCTTCTTCGTGGCGTGGGGCGACGGCATGAGGAAGCTGAGCATGTTCACTCGCGTTTACGTGAACGAGATGCAGTGGGCCGGGCCGGAGGGGGCGAGGTGAAAAGAGAGAGAGAGAGAGAGAGAGAGAGAGAGAGAGAGAGAGAGAGAGAGAGAGAGAGAGAGAGAGAGAGAGAGAGAGAGAGAGAGAGAGAGAAGAGAGATGAGGGACAGGGGTTGTTTTTTTGTTGTGTTTGTTTG
>Ga0114918_10001417_pt1 | contig 21471 bp, 23 predicted proteins | sample LantaG_FD_87015 | JGI IMG/M metagenome (GOLD analysis project Ga0114918, IMG submission 87015) | Deep subsurface microbial communities from Baltic Sea to uncover new lineages of life (NeLLi) - Landsort_02402 metaG | ecosystem: Environmental > Aquatic > Marine > Oceanic > Sediment | place... | reverse complement strand
GAATACCATTTACGCATGAATGACAGAGCGTTTCCTTTTTCCTTACAAGCCCAGCACTGATAGACGTGCCCTTCTTCTTTGCTGACTGAAAACTTGGATGATTCACACCAGAGGCAATCAGTTGTGTAGTCTGCTGTTTGTTCGTTGTAGGGTACGGAGATGAAGTCGAAGAGTTTCATAGTTTGATCTTACTTTCTTTATCCCAGCGATGAGTAACAAGATCTATCTCTACTGGTGCTGTTAGTCTATACTCATAAGCTGCCTGCTCCATTAGCAACTTGAGGTTACGGATGTGTTTCTTTGGACATTTCTCAGGTACTTCAAAGTTGAGTTCGTCGTGGACCTGCAAGGCTACCTTACCTGCTGGGTAGTGTTCCGTGAGATAGTTGTCAGTGAGGAACATTGCTCTCTTAACGATGATCCCTTCCGCTCCCTGTACGATGAAGTTGACTCCGGCATGAGCAGCTTTCTCCAGTTGTCCAGTACGCTTATTGATGTGTTCCTTCAGTTCCAGAGGGTAGCCGCCAAAGGTCTCAACGAATCCTCTCTCTTCGATACTCTTCTTTGTTTCCTCTATGAAAGCGTGAGCATTAGGGAATAGTTCAGTGACTATGTCCCAGAGACCGGGGATACCTGCTGTCTCTTCGATCTTCCAGGGAGATGCTCCGAAGATGAAACCGAAGTTGACATTCTTTGCTACTCGTCTCTGTGCTTTGTTGGGCGTGGAGGTGTTGAATATCTTCTTTGCCATGAAGTTATGAGCATCCCATCCGGCATCAAATGCATCGATCATTTCCTGTTCTTGAGTGATGAAGGCAAAGATACGTAACTGAAGCTGACTGTAGTCCGCTGATAGCCACCAGTAGCCGGGAGGTGGACCAAACACTGATCTCATCTGAGGACTCGCCTTGAGCCAGTGTGCTATGTCTGGTGCGTCATCTTCGTATGGATTGCCCGCCTTTGTGATGTTTTGAGGGTTAGGGTTACGTGCGGACATCCGACATGTTTTAGTGCCGACGATGAAGTAAGACGGGTGTATTCTCCCTGATGAATTTCGGGAGTTAGAATATGATGTGAGTGATGTCAGCTTTTTCTCATACTTCTTCAGACTGAGATAGCAAGCAAGAAACTCACGAGCATCTGATCCTATGTCTGCTTCAACATGGAGTTTCAGTAAGCTGTGAGCATCGACTGATGGGGCATAAGTCTTCTTTGTGTGCTTAACAGGCTCCAGTATCCATTTCTGAAAGAGAAGATCACGTAGTGAGGTGTCGGTGATGTGCTCAAGCTGGCTGAGTTCGTACACCTTCTTCTTCAGAACTTCGATGTAGTATTGACACCCTTCTATGGCTTCTTGTAATTCGACCGGATGCACCCAGAGACCTGATGATTCCATTTTCCATGTGATGTGCTCCACATTCTTGTTGATGCTGAGTAGATCTGTTACGTGTGTGTCGTGTCGAGTGATGAGTTCTGAGAACAGATGCTGTGCCAGTTCATACGTGTTCGTTACATCTGCTCGCAGGTATTTGAGCATTACTGTGTTCAGGTGTCTGGTTGGCAGATCAGGTCTATTGCATTCAGGGACTCCTGCTGCTACCGCTTGAGGAAGCCAGTAGTCCATTCTGTTCCATCGAGTATTAGCAGCACATGGATTCATTGAGGGGTGTCGTTTGTTTCCATCAGCAATCAGCCAGTCCGGTTTTTGGGAGCGGGCTATAGCACGACATTTGTTGACTGTCAGAGTAAGCTCAGTATCTTCGGGATATCCTTTGTTGAGGTATTTGAGAGTTAAGGAATCGAGAGCAAGGCTATCAGTGGAACAGTGCAGGTGAGCCAGGCTTGTTGTGTCTAGGATTTTACTCCAGAAGGATGGTGTGTTGGGTTCTTCCCAGTCGTACACACCAGCTTCACATAGTGCGGCAATATCGAAGTGGGCATTATGGTAGAGAACGATATCAGCGGCATCGAGTCTGGATCGTATAGTCGAAGAGAATTCCTGTATGCGGTACCTGGTATGAGGGTTGATGGCTTTGCACTGGTGGAAAAAGGTCGATCCATCGTAAGCTCCTATTGCAAATGTTGTACATCCATTCCGTAAATAGAGACCTATAGTTTCTGTGTCTACTGCAAGCATTTACACAATCCGAAAAAAAGACCCCCTGTTACGGGGGTCTAGTGATGGTAAGATTGGTGGTTACTATCAATCTTCAGGCAGAATCAGATCGGCATAGTTAGCTTTTACTTTCTTCCCTTCTCGTTCGAGGACTACAGTTCCGGCTTCATCATTCGCTTCGATGATTTTGAAGGTTAGTGGTTTGGGAGATCTCTTTGTCTTGTACTTGACTTCAAATCCGATCCAGTCTGTTGGAGCTAATTCACCTTCCTCTTCTGCTTCTACTTCTGCTTCTACTTCTGCTTCTACTTCTGCTTCTACTTCTGTTTCTACTTCTGTTTCCTCTGTCTCCGGTTCAGTCACATCTTCGTCAGACCATTCCTCATCTTCATCAGGTACTACTGCTCCGTTGGACTCTGCCTTCACAGTACCAACTAAGCGGAAGTTGGTGTAGGTCTTGGCGGCATTAGCACCTTTGCCTTTCTTCTTGACGACACGGATCTTGATAGGGTTGCCATTCTTTCGGAGTTCATCCAGTGCTGCTTTGATCTGTGCTTCAGTCAGCTTCACAGTATCAATACCAAGCATCTGAATAGCCTCAAACAGTTCTGCTTGCCGAGACTCAACAGTGCCGTAGTCATCATCCTGGAAGCGGTAGAACAGTCCTATGCGTTCTCCGTTGTAGTCTTCCTGTCCCGGTACTGATCCGTCAACAGAAAACTGAAGGATAGCACAGTCGATACCGTCGAACTGAACAGCCATCTGACCATTAAATCGGCAAACTACTTCTCCTTCTGGTCCTGAGTAGTCCTTACGAGCAACTACTTTCTTTGCTACAGCGACATTCTTAGCCAGTCGCTTATTGGCTTTCATCAGTGCGAAGATATCATTGTCAGCCATGAGGGTTTACCTTAAAGATTTCTGAAGAACAAATTACATTCCTAACGCTTCCTTGAGTACGCTCCATGAGGCAGCAGCACTCTCTCCACATTCCAGTTCAGTGATCCCTTCCGGTGTACACCACGTCTTTGCGATGTAGTAGGTGCTTGGCGACAGTCCAATAAATCTGCGATCTCCTGTAGTGGATTTCTTCTTGGTCTTTTTGTCGATGACTACCATCACTTCCCGGCCAAGGTAGAAGACTCCGTGTAAATCCTTCTTAGTGAAATTCCAGATTCCTTTTTGCAGAGCAGGCTGGAAACGATTGAAGTCAGGTCCGGATGGGTTCTCGACTTGCTTGTAGTCCTGATGAGCTACGAGCACTACATTCAATCCCTTGGCTACGATGCTCAGTATGATCGGTAAGAACTCAGCGGACCAGAATGCTTCAGCAGCTTTGGAGTAGCCACGGAACCAGCCTGTGAAAGCCTCAGAATCCATATCGCCGTCAAACAGTTGAGAGGCACAATGCTGGAAACAAAGATCCTGAAGACCAGACACACTATCAATCACCAGTGTCTGGTACGGATGGTCATCATCTCTGAACATTTCGAGTGTTTCCATACACTTCTTCCATCCCGGATGTCCAGTACCCTGTGGGATAAATTCATGCGGAAACAATTCATCCAGAGCAATCACTGGAAGATTCTGAGAAACAACACTACGCTGTTTCAACAGGAAGATACCCTGCTCTCCGCTGGTGACGACGAAAAGAGGACTGGGGAATTGTGCTGCCAGAGATGTTTTACCCTCTCCAGCTTCACCGTAGAGCATCAGGAACTTACCCTGAGTGGTACGGGTGTCAATTAGGTCATCGAATGGGTTAGAGGATGCTTTGATTGCAGGTCTGCTGACTGGTGCTTTTTTTGCTGGTCGAGTGGGGGTGGGTATTGTCATTATCTGTAACTCACTTTCGGTCTAAGTCCGAGGGTAGATCCAGTTAGACGGTAATTGCGAAAGCGTTCTTGTGTTCCTTCCATAAAGGGGTTGTAGAGACCGTAGGGGGTAGCCCAGTGGCAGTGATTAGGTTGCTCCTTCTTCTGAGGATGGCTCATGTACTCATACCAGTCGAGAAACCCCTCAAGCATGGGGTACAGACATCCGTGTAGGAAACGCTGATGCCTTTCCTCATCGGGTCTGATCCAGTAACGGAAAAAGTGGTAATCACGATCTGTGTCGATTGCTTCAGCGATTCGGATACGGAAAGCATCTCTTATCTCTTTGGCTTTCTGTCTGGGTCCACGATAACCGAATCCACCTGGACGTCTGATGTGCTGGTACCATACTCTTTCGGGAAGAGATCCGTAAGTGGCAGTGAATAACAGAAGGTACATATTGACTTGTAGATTGAAATCAATCTCTCTGGAAACTGTGTCAACATCCCATTCCCCTCTACATTTGTTTTCCATCATCACACCTTCACCCTCTCCGTCGATGTATCCGTTGAGAGTGATTATGCGTCCTGATGGGAGAGTTAAATCGATTTTGTGCTGACATTCAGACTTGGTTATTTTGTAAGTGTCCAGGTCAGCACCGTAGATTTCGATCCAGGTATTGATCTCGTGTTGAGCCATCCCAGCCCACCAGGAGATGTCTTCATACTCAGTAAACTCCTTGCATTGTTTTTCGAACTCATCCTGTATGAACTTTGATGCACCTCTTTTCTGTCGAGTTTTGATGAAACCTTCGATGCCGGCCTGGACAAGAGAACCATACATCATGTTCTTGTTCCACGGCTCGACTGCTTCGAGGTCTTTGATATAGGAACACTCAAAAGCTACCTTATCTACCAGCCATAGTTCCAGGCCGCTTAGACTTAGGCCGTTTGCTGCCGGACTCCACATTTGTTTGAATCGTACCATTTTTTGCAGCCTGAATAAATAGGGGGAGATCTTTCAGATGCAGAACAACAATTGAATTCGCTTTATCATTGAATTCACCGATTACACAGATTGCTATTTTCTTTTCAACACTGGCTTTCTTCCTTTCTTCAGAGACTAGCTCCCTGAGTGTCTTGTTGTTGTGCCGAGTGTATTTGCACGATACGAATAATTCAGGGTGAAGAGAATCTGAACGGGTTATCTTGCTGTTCCCACCACTTAATGAATTTCTGACAGAACAGAATATGCCAGCTACGTATCGTTCAAATGCTTTCCACGCTGTATCTGCCATGATTATTTCCTGCTAAACAGTGTTCGGGTGTCAAGGAGGGAATCCCTATTACCGATAGACAACACCGAACGGGAGAAACCTGAGAGTGAGTGCTTAACTCTCAAGTTCTGAAGCTACCAACGGCTCAGTAACTTTACCATTGTTGGGTAGCACGCACTGACCATTTGATCGTGTGAAGATTTGAACCTCACCCTGGATATCTTCGGGAATATCCACTCAGCCAACCTGCCGATCAACACCACCGCATAGGTCGATGGCAACCTTTTCACGTGCCGCGATTAGGTGTCGTGCCGTGTCAATCGGGTTTCCTCCCCATCAGTTCCGCAAGATGATTGTGGAGTTCCCCACGCAAGACCAACATGCCCTCCGGTGCCTCGATTCCGAGCTTCACGCGCGTCGGACTGATTTTGACCACCTTGACTGTGATCGGTCCTTCCCCTGTCGTGATGACGATCTCCTCGCCTGGTCCTCGGGTCAGTACAAGCATTCTGGATTTCCTTTCTCAGATTCACCACCGTAACCGTCACCGTCACCGTCACCGTCACCGTAACCGGTATCGTAACCGGTACCGTAACCGTCACCGTCACCGTAACCGTAACCGTCACCGTAACCGTCACCGTAACCGGTACCGTAACCGTCACCGTCACCGCAACTGTGACCGGAACCGTAACCGTAACCGGTACCGGTACCGGTACCGTCACGTTTTGACACGACACGAAGTCGTCCCTCTGTCTTAGTAGTGTCAATCGGCTCCGCTGCGATCACCCGCGTAGCTAGGATGTAATCTCTGACCCCCTCCCAGCACGCACCCGACTCCAAGACGTCAATCACTGTCACGCGATCCAGCGGAAGCCATGATGTATTGTTTCTGATCGTCATGCTGCCTCCCATTTTGCAGCCGCCTCCGGCGTCACCTCAAACACCGCTGTCACGCCACGGACCTCAATGTCAGCTGGTAGGCTAATCCTGCTTTTCTCAGTCGGTCCTGTGTTTGCCAACTCCATTACGCCCCGCGTCGTGCCCCAGTAGATTGCCATTTTCGCGAAAACGAGATGGATCACGTCGCCTGTCGTGTCCTCTGCCAGCCCGAAAAATACCCCTTTGTGGATCGTGCATACAATAACTGGTCTCATGTCGTGTCTCCCGTTTGTTAAAACCAACAAAAACTCTGGCCCCGTTCATCGGGCCGGGGATCAGCCGCTTATCAACTCACGTGCCGGATTAGGGGTCGTGCCGTGTCAGGTACACAACCACACCTCCGGCTTACGGTCTGCTAGAGCTACGTGCATAGCCCTCTCATCAGGTGACCGCGTCCGAGCCTTCCTATGCGACAGTGGATAGGCTATTCATGCTTTTGGCTTTCGCCCAAGAGGTCGCAATGAAAAAGAAGTCCCGCAGAATATTCCCGCTGCGGGCCGGATAGTCTGAAGTGACGCATCGATCATCACCCCCTCATTGTTATGCTACTTCTGTTGCTGCCGGTTTACGTGGCCGTCGTTTAATTGTCGGCTTAGTAGGTGGTGCAAATTCTTGAGTAGGTTGCTCATCAATATCAATAGCAACTTCTCCTTCAGCTTTCTCTACATTCTTCTCTGCTTCTTTTGCTGCCTTTGCATTAGCTTTGATGGATGCAGCATTCTCAAAACAGTCAGTCATGTAGCCGGGGTACATAACTGGGAAATCCGTATAATTGTTCTTCTCCTTGGCAGAGAGAGGAATATCAGAGATCTTGACTCCGGTCTTCCCTTCAAGCATCAAATTTGCCGCTTTGATGAACGGACCTACCCAGTCACGATCACGATCTTTACTGCCTGCTTCTCCAGTGAGCTTATTCCAGTATCCGGTCAGTGCCCAGACTGGATCACCTTTTACATAACCAGTACCAACAGCAAGCTGATTGATGAACTCATCAAACTTGTCAGTGAGTTCTTCACTGATCTCAATAGTCCCGTTGTTGTCCTGAATGCATCCGAGGTAGCAGAGAGCAGCAGTGTATGGCAGACTCATCTTGAGACCGCTGGAATCACTATCAGCATTTGCATCAAGGACCATCGATACAAAATCAGCAATGCCGGGATGTTTGATCTGAACGAACATTAGCATTTCGGAGATGAGGAACTTAGGAGCAGACGATACTGTTGCTCCACCTTCGATTAGCCACACAAGGCGAGCAGCACCAGCCAATGTGCGGGTCCACAGCTTACGCTTTGCAATGGTCTCATTCCACGACTCTGGAATTACATCATCAATCCACGCATCACGGAACAGCACGTCAGCATGATTACGTGTCTTGCCTGTATCCACTGTATCTGCTGTGTTGTGGTCCACTCCGTAGATCACTACAGCATCCCATTCCAGTTGAGCAGTATCCCAGATCTGTCCACCCAGGACATCTGAGTTTGCTTTGAGCAAAGCAGCCAGACGATGCTGACCAGAGATCAAATGCTCCTTACCATCAGAATCAATACTGAAGATTATCGGTTCTCCGTTACACTTCCACTGCCCACGAAGCATTTCATTCGCATACAACTTGATCAGACCAGTGGACATTGGCCTGTTACTGTCATTGAAGTTCTTCAGTGTTTCTGCCGCGAATAGTGTGTCCATCGACAGCACGCGACTCTTGATTGACGATTCAGAGGTCTTTGCCTTGGTGAAAAGGGTATTCAGTTTCATGTTCTCGTTTCCTTTCAGGGGTTAAAATTGAGCATTGTGCTCGTCACGTCAGAGATTTTAGCGTCTGAATCAGAGGTGTCAAATGGAATTCAGATAATTTCTTTCACAATTTCATTGAATGCGTTGCATATCCTCTCTACATCAGCCAGCTCCATTGTTTCTGAAAGAGGAAAGTAGATCACCTCTGTGGATAATTGGTACGCTTTTGACGTGTTCCAGGCGTTAGAGGTGCCTATGTATTCCGGTTGCATACTGATCGGCTTGAATGCATGTCGAGCTTGAATCCCATTTGCAAGTAATCGTGTGATTAGTTCATCCTGTTCCTCACGACACATAAATGGTATGCAAATATCGTAGACCCACGGGGCATCACGATCCGGCATCTGCCATTCCATAGGGATCATCGAGTCATACTTAGCCACCAAACATTCCCGCAGAAAGATGTTCGTTTTCAAGTTTCTGAGTGAAGATATGATGGGTTCTGCATGGAGATTACTCATCCGAGCATTTACACCACGCGGGACGTGCAGGAAGTTGTGATCCTCTGTGAATCCTTGAGATCGAAGTTGTCGAGCATGGCTAGCGGCTCCAACAAGGTTGAATGCAATCATCCCACCTTCTTCACCGTGGATGATCTTGTTATTATAGAAGCTCCAGCAAGCAGCCCACGAATCAGGATGAGGCAGGCATCCACCTACTTCAGCCATATCTTCGATTACGTAATATGCACGATATTGAACGTTTACGAATTTATGGATGGCATCCATATCGCAGAGTCTGCCATAAATATGAACCGGCATGATTATGGATGTGTCACAGTCTACTGATTGCTCCAGCAGATCCGGGTCAAGAAGTAGGTTATCCTTACAGTCAATGGTCCTGATATCCAAATTTGCCATCGTAGCTGCACGAGCACATGCAATCATTGTGAACTCAGGGATTAGTACGTTCTGATAGCTAGGTTCCTTTGTCGTCTCAAGAGCAATGTGCAGTGCTGCTGTCCCGGATGAAACAGCTACGCAATGATCAGGAGTGTAGTATCCTCCGAGATGATTAGCAAATTCAATTTCAAGTTGTCGATATGCAGGGATGGTCATTTTGTTTGCTCGTGTGCCAGAGGGTTGAAAAACACTTTTGCTGCTGGTGTGTACGGTCCTTGTTTGATCTCGATGAATTGAACATCATCTAATACTTCAAATTTGTGTCCTCCTACATACTGAATAAAGATCTGATGAGGGTATATTACTGTGGTGCCAACAAAGTTGTGGTCTGTGTCGTAGATTGTTACTTGTAGTTCGCCTTCTGTGACGATCAAAACTTCCTGACATCCTCTGACTACCTTCTGCTCTGGTAGGTGCTGATGTGCTTTGACGATCTCTCCTGCGGATTTGCATAGTACCCCCACTTGAATAGAGTGACCACGCTCAGTAATAAAATCCGCACTATCAGGTTTTGAGTATACGGATACTGAGCACAACACTGCAATCAATTGTTGATTACTGCGGAATTCTTGTTTGATCATTTCTGTCTTTCCAATAGAGTTGATAATTTCTGAGAGAACAGTACACCTGATCCTTCACGGTAGTAATCCGGCAATCGTATCAGTTTGAATCCGAGAGATAAGTAGAATATCTGGGCTATAATGAGTCGCTCTCTTGTAAAGCCGTACACTGTGTAGTGCGACGGATGATCTGATAGTTCACTCAGCATGTGTTTGACCAGAAATGTTCCGTAGCCTTTTCTATGCTCCGATGCTTCAAGCTGTAGTAATTCAACTGTCTCTCCTGTTCCGTATCTCCAAACTATGTACCCTTCTATACTTTGGTACTGATATAATCCGTTGTATGGGTACAGGTGCTCTTTAGGTGATATCACTAAAGCACTCCGGTATCGGTCCTGTGTACTCGATGATTTTGGAATTGTACGGCATGAAGTTACCGGGATTCCATGTCTCAAACGCATCACGACTGATTACATACCATCTTCGCTTAGGATCAATCTTCTCACCTCTGGCAGCGTAGTATTTGTTCTTTGCTGCTCTGATTTTGTGATCAGATGCAAATCCCATGTGTACGAATTCAGGTGCATCCTTCATCTTATCGAAACGTAATTGTTGTCGGTCCAGCATTCGTCCGTTATATTCAGGGGTGTTGTGGTTGGTTGAGTAAGTTAAGTTTCTGAACCATCTCCAACCTCGGCAATAGGGTATGTCCCAGAAGCCTCCTATAACTTCAAATTGAAAGAGTGGCTCAGTAACAATACTGGCAGGTCTCCAGATATCTCTGTGCTTGAAGATGAATGAGGTGTACCCTGGTCTATGGTCAAGTAGGAAGTTGATTTTCTGCTGTGCGTAGTCCGTATAGAATTCGTCGGCATCGACTACCATAAAGCAATCAGGTTCAACTTCGTCAATACTCCTAAGATATTGATTACGTGATTCGCATTTACCCTGGGCTGGATCATTGTTATGGGAAAATCCATGTTTGATGTGAACTATGCGATCATCCGATTTAGCAAGTTCATCGAGCCATTCTGTTGTACCGTCCACTGAAAGACCACGCAGGGATACCATCTCTGGGTTGCTGGCTGCATAGACATCGTCTGCTGACTCAACAAAGACCCACCGTACCATATCTGGCCAGTTTTTGTGCTGCTCATAGAGTTTGGGTAGCCACTCCATTTCATTGAGCACTAAGGTACACAGAGCAAGTTTCATGAGTAGTCTTCAACTTCAACCACATCAGGGTGGGTGAATCCTAGTTAAATAGTTTTATGGGATACTCGCTTCATCTCTTCTTTAAGCAGATCCACATACTCAAATCCGCAGTCTTCGCTTAAACCCCCTACAACCGATCTTGATATGGTGTAGTCAAAGGTTTTATCCTGAAATTGAGAAAGATTTTTACCATCGCCTACGAATAAACGATTAGTTTCATACCTTCTACTTCCCCAGGCTACTAAGTAAGGATTTAAGTCAATCCCTGTATAGTCCACTTCCGAGGGTATACACTCTATTAACGCTCCATAGCCACAACCAACATCCAATACTTTATGTTCCGCCGTTAGTAACTGATAAAAATAATTTCGATGACTTTTCTGAATTACATCCCAGTTTGCATTACTCGTCCAATAAATAGCCCTGTGCAATTGCCCCGTAATACGAGCTTCAATCATTTTTTCAAGCCAGTAGTACGGGTTTTCTATATTACTCATGATTGGCACTTTCATTACTATAAGATTTGTAGATGCATACACCATAATCGATGTAAGTGATTTGATAATCTGTTTTCACTGCCATACCACCCAGAAACGTATAGAGAGCTTCTGCTATCCCATAGTCAGGTCTAAGGTAGTCATCGCATACCATGAACCCCCCAGGCTCAAGGAGTTTCCAACTATGTATTACGTCTGACATGAACCCATCATAGCTGTGACAACCATCTATGAATATTAAGTCAAATACTCTTTTCTGTTCTACGAACTGAGGTAGAACCTGCAAAGAATTACCGATGACTAATTCTGTTTTTGGTGCATGTCTTTTCAGATTAGCTATAGCACGATTGTGAGCAAGTTGATGATCACCGATGTAATCGATTCCCGTGTAAGTAGACTGCTCATGACTTAGTACATTGTCCAGAAGCCAGCAAGCATTTCTGCCATCGTAAACACCTACCTCTAAACATTTGGCAGGTACAAACTCGGAGTATAGGTTTTCTGGAATTCCCCCCAGAAATGCATGTCGCATTCCCGTACTCATATCCGGATCTTCAAAGTTATATGCTGTTTTCATAGGATTGATTCCAATGCTTTCATGTACTGCGGCTTCAATGCAGACCATGAATTTGCTTCACGATATTGCCTACCCATTTCTGAGATAGAACTAATAGGCTTACCATACCACTCATCAATCATCGCTGCGATGTCAACAGGCTCTATTACTGATTCGTCGAACGATAGATGCCCTCCCATTGTTTGAGCACGTCGAGTAGATGATACAGGGATCAGGAGTTCATTCGGAAGCCAATCAGTATTAGGGAATCTCCTTGATGACATCACCGGCATACCTGATGCGTAGGCTTCCTGAAGTGGCAGGCTTAATCCGTTGTACTTCTCCGGGGCGATGTAGACATCATGCTTTGCTGTGAACAGTTCATCTCGTGGGATCTCTCCGAATGTGAAATGGACTCTATCATCTCTCACCAAACCAGCACTGACTATCAGTTTCCGTAAACCATTTGCATTCTGGCACCTAACAGTCAGATTGATTGGTGATTTCACGTAAGGGATAGCTTTGAGAAGTTCCAGAGTACCTTTGTGATTCCTGCTGCCGATGTGCCCAGCATTGTGCAGGAAGTTCATTGCATACTCACGCTGTGACCAGACTATGTCATCCTCTACTGGTATGGGTACATGGATTCCTGATGGAAAATACTGTTGATCCAGTTTTGATGGGTTGATGAAGAGATCAAACTTATGAGGTGGACGCTCCAGGAACCATTCATACATCGGTATGATTGCTGTCTTTACCTTGCGTCTACGGCATCGATCAGCAAAGCCCCAGTCAAATGGTGTCTCGAAGTAGAGCATCACATCGAGGTCATCAAGGAAGCGTTCCAGTGCTTCTCCAGCGAATGGTGGTTTATCCAGTATCAATGTTCCTTCGGGATACCATTCTGTGTGTGTTGGTGCTCTCTCTTCACCATGAGGATGTCTGAAGATTATGACATCAGTGATTACACCGGCATCATAAAACGACTTGGCAAGATGCCCTAGTCCCTGTGATGTGGCATAAGCGATTGTTCCTACTCGCATTTGTATTTCTCCAATAAACTTTTAATGATAAAATGAACTGGTGTGTAATCTGTTGTTTGGTTCAAGTTTTGAAATCGTGTAGTCAGTCCCCGTAGTTGATGCTTATTTCCTGGTCTGCGATCGGCACTATTTAGCTCCAAGTAATCTCTGTACTTCACCCCTGAAATACGGTATGCCAGATCAATTAATTCTTTTATTGAGTAGGGACGCCCTGGAGTATCTATTATGTAGTCATCAGGCTCGTCATGCTGCATTGTTTCATAGACGTATCCCATGTAATCTTTAGCGGAGCCTATCGTTACCTCATCATCAACTGAGTACATTTTCAGTTTAGATTTTGTGGCAGCTGCTCTACAAATTCTATGGAGCAAGTAGTTTCCGTGTCGTCTGGGAGAATCATGATTGTAGAGGATGCCGTTCACAACAAACATACCGTGAACTTGTCGGTAGTAACGAGCCATGTGATAGACCGCTACTTTAGCACAAGCGTAGGGAGACTGCGGATTGAATGGTGTCTGTTCTGTCTGTGGTGCTGAAGCATCTCCGAACATCATTGCAGAACATGGAATAAATACTTTTGCTTTCGTATCCCAATACTTCATACATTCTAAAACATTGAATGTTCCTTTGATTGTGACATCGATTGTATATGCCGGAAGTTTGAAGGACCAATCCACATTATCCTGATCAGCCTCATGATACACTTCATCCGGACGCGAATCATAGACCACTTGTTGGACTGATCCATAGTCAGTCACATCTCCCTGGTGCAGAACGATGCGATCCAGAATATGAGACAGATTACGAAGATTGCCACCAGAACTTCTGCGATACAATCCATGTACTTCGTATCCTTTCTCCAAAAGAATATCAGCCAAATACGATCCGTCCTGACCTCCGATGCCGGTGATTAGTGCTCGTTTCATATTAACCACCCCAACATTGATGTTTCAGATTACCCATTATGATAAATGGGATGTAATGTACTGCTCTCTTTGTGATTCTATAAGCGACTAAAACAACCACTATATGATCCTCACTTTCGGCAGAGGCACTATGAACTTACCACCACGTTTACGCCAGTCCTCATTCTTTTCCCTTTCAATGAATTCTGAAAGGAAAGCATAGGGCAGTACAAGGAAGTAGTCCGGCATCTGCTCACGAGCGTATCTCTCTGAGTATATCGGTATGTTGGTTCCGACTGTTACTTTCCCCCATTTCTCCGGCGACCGCTCTGATGCTCCGGTGATCAGATTGTTGTGCAGATCAAAGTATTGCAGTAGCGTGTTACCTTTAGTGCTGGCTCCGTAGATCCAGATTGTTTTTCCTTCAGTATGCAGACTGTGAATTAACTTGTGTACGTCAAACGCATTATCTTCCATGTCTTCATGAAACATCATTGCAGCACTGACAATTTCTGTTTCATTGCGGCGTAGTTCTGATAGTCTTTCTGACCATTGATGATTTACTGATTCCTTATGCTGGATCATCAATCGATAGCTTTGACCATTTATGTCATTTACTTCGATATCAAATATCTCCAGACCGTGAGTCTCCAGTAGATACTCCAGAGATCGCAAGGTGTAGAACTCAAGATGCTCATGAGCGAGGTTGCCTACATCAGAAACATTGATCATGTTCTGGAAGCACATCAGTTGAGCAATGAAGATCCCATTAGGAGCTAGTACATCAGCTATATCCGCGATGAACTGATTGGGATCTTCGAGATCGTAGAACATACCCAGAGCAGTGATAACTTTGGCGTGGTGTCTCATCTCCAGCCAGTATGCTTCTGCTGCCCAGAAGTCGGGTATGTGAACGGCTATTCCTTTAGCCCCCTCATCTCTCAGATTGGTTGCAGGTTCGAATCCTACAGTGGTGATGTTGTTCGGGTAACAGCGGAGTAGTGTGCCGTCATTACTTCCAATATCAAGAGCGATGTCGCCGGTCTGAAGATTAGCGTATTGGGTAGCTTTATCAGCCACATCCTTCAGGGCATCACGCATTGTCTGAGTGACACCTGATCTGTACCAGTAATGTCCTGTGTACAATAGCTCCTGTGGTGCTGTGTGGGGGTTTTGGATCAGGGTACAGTGTGGGCAGTAGACCAGTTCGATCGGTGCTTTTGTTCCTTTGTTACTGCCGGGATCAATGAAGTCAGATATGAAGTGCAGGCCGAGAGAGAACAAATCCTGTAACTGCTCTTTACCGCAGATACGGCAAGAGGTTCGAGTTACGTAGTCGGGCATGGGGGTGTCCGTTCAAAGTAGAGTTAGCGGGTCAAAGTCCTTGTTGAAACATTTTGATAGTGGGTGCTTTCTATTACCCATTGAAGATTCGGTACCTGTGTGCTGGATCAATGATGGATTGTGGATGTACTCTTTGTAATCCAATGCATTCATCGCTCCAACTACACCACCATCAATTGATGATTTTCCACGCACTGCATCCTTTGCTCGTTTGATCAGGTAATCTGAGGACAACAATTCTTCTACCGCTGTGTTGTGGAATACCAACGCTACAGCACCTCTGCCAAGTTGTTTACCTTTACTCCCTGTATGAGCCTGATGCCATCCTTTCTCTTGAATCTGTGATACAATAACATCATTCTCCATGAACGTCAAGAGATTCAGATAACTTTTTTCAGGTAGTGGACACTTGGTCAGGTATTCCTTCAGATTACGACAGCAAATGAAGTCATCCTGGAAGATTGCGTAGAATTGAGACCAGGGATTCCTAACCCACAGCTCTGTCAATGTGAGGTGCCAGTGCAGTGCTGTACTCAGGTTACGTGATCGCCCAACTACCTCTAAATCAAAGTAGTCTTCGAATATGTTGGTATCAGGATCGTCGATAAACAAAATTGGATTATCAAACCCAGCAGCGGATAGTGACTCTAAAGTTTCTGGAAGAGTAGTATGAATGCGTGATGGAACAGACGTTACTGCGTACATCCATGTACCGGGCAACCACTGTGTTTCAACGGTTGGTCTCTCTGTTCCACCATTCCACTTGATGACTTCAGCAAGCAACTGCTCATTATGCCCTAGTGTATCGATGATTCGACGATGCATGTCGGGTGTGACATTACCACGTTCAACACCGGGTATGAGTGGTGTTATGTACTTTTTGAATGCATCAACTGTGCCTTCATGGATGCATCCGCAGACTACGCGAGTTTGTTTGTTGACTGGGAGTGTGGCTACTGGCATCTGAACTCCACAGGCTTCTACGATCCACTCACGGACACGAGCAGCTACCATGCCGGGTAGGTATTTGGCGGCTGCTCTCTGGTACCACGCTTGAGCACTCTTTGCTGATCGTTTTACGATACGCTCAGAAAGAGGTATTGCATCGATCAAGACTTCTTGAGCAGTTTTACCGTTGAGTGATTGAACTTCTTTCAGGCATTCAGAGCAGGGAATATCGTTACCAGTTTCCCTTTTGATGATTAGCTTTAACTGAGTTCCTATCTGAGACTTGATGGCTACAGAGGGAACTGTTGATACTGCTGTACTGCGTTGTCTTGCGGTACGGGAGAATGCACGCTTACTTTCAACAGGGATCTTCGAGTAGAAGCGATCTATCAAATCGACTTCACCGTCTCTGCACCTCTCAAAGTGTCTTTGAGGTATTCCAGTGTCTCTTCTTGTACAGTACCCGGCACAAGTACATTGGCATTTATTATCACTCATATAACTACCGTCGCACCTACAAAACTACATGCTGTAAAAGTGTCGCAGCACTTAGTGAGACCATTACACGGACCACCTACAAAGAGATCATTACACGCAATGGCGATGGATAGAGGGAACACAATAGCAGGCATTGCATCTGGATCTTCAGAACATACACAACTTGTTGGCTCTACTATTTTCCAACTTCCACAAGCTGCTGAACCACTCCCACCGGCATCAGGATCATCATCTGTCAGTGTTCCACTAGACCCTACACGAAGACGAAAGCGAGAACAGCATTCTTCTATTCCCTCTGCTGATGCTGTGCCTTCTGAGCACTCCAACATAAGGCAGAGAACGATATTGCAGGTATCCAGTACGCAGATTGCACCGAGCACCGACCATTTACTGGCTGATAGATTGAAGTCTGCTCCACTTACACAACTGACACATGGTCCGCAATCACCTTGTACAACAGGGATAGCTCCGCCGCATAACATTTCCCCAGTGTACCCATCAATTGCTGCACAGTTAGGTGCGTCGATGGAGAAAGGGATATTCTTAGGTGTGCCATTCGGTTCGTATATCTCATTGCTGTGATCAACTGGTATGCAGCAACCACCAGTGCAACCACCACAACCGCAGAGACAATCGAATAAGGCTTTTTGTTGGTCAGAAGGCATTAGGCTGTTCCAGTCCCCGGACAATCAGTTGCCTGACCCGGACAATAGAAGCCTTCTACAACGTAAGTGTCACATTTTGTTAGAGTTACAGTATCGTTACAGCATGTGTAGAATCGATCCGGTATACCGACAAGATCGTAGTTGCCTGTGAGGATCATCCAGATCGTTTCTAAAGCCGTACCAGTTCCTGTACCAGCTTCTGGATGAAGAATCTGATCCCCTGTGTTGGTGACGATTACATGAGCACCTACAGACAGGGACAGTTTCCGGGGGTCATAGCAGTAGATCAGATCTCCATCACCGGGAGCATTGACACGGGACGGATCAACTAATGTACCGCAGACTGCTGGACTGGCAGTGCCTGCGTTCTCTCCATAGATCAAAGCACATGGATCGCATTCGTTGTACAGAGCACTTCCCGTACCGACACCTTCTGTTGTGCCCGTTCCTCCGGCGAGAAGACTGGGTACTTCAAATGCTATGGTCAGTGAGAGGTTGGCTGAGTAATAGCCATTACCCAGACATTCAGCAATACGAGCATGTTTATTACTCGATGCTACTGCTGTGATTGGTGTAAATTCTGATTCATTTCGAATCACTAAGAGTACATCACCGGCAACTGCTGAGAAAGATTCAAATCGATTGGTGATTGTGATTATTGCACCAGGATTTGTTGAGTCTTCCATATTCAGATTGTTAACGGACGGGTAAACATATCTGATTATTTGTGCTGTTGCTTGTGTGTAGTTCTCGTAGATGTCTCCTGCCGGGTCCAAGTCGTCAATTAGCAGCACATAGTAAAGAAGATTATGAGTTGTCTTCTTTGTTTCTATGTTCAGTGCTTTCTGTGCTCCGCGATTACCCAGCACTCTACTGTGGATTTCACGAGCATCGTCTTCTTTATAGCCGCCCAGCCTCATGGTATTACCAGACTATGTGCCGCCACAAAAGTATGTAAAGGAGCATCTTCAGGATACAAAGGGTCAATCCAATGGAAATCTACATCCGGATCGGCAGTAGACATGCTACCGTAGGGATATGCCGCACCAATAACTAACCCTAATCCTGCTGCTGATGCTGCTGATACAAGTGGCCACGGTTCCTTTGCGAAGTCTCCGCGATCACTTACCTGAATGGGAAAGAGTCCCTGATCCCCACCGAAAGCTATAAACTCCTGAGTATGCATGGACACTCTTCGATTCGCTTCCCTGAAGTACCCTTCTGCTGTACCTCTGCGATCCAGAACAAATGTTGCATTGAGTGTTACATAATGATGTGTTGCTTTTGCACCAGTTCCTGATTGCCCTGATGGTACAGGGAGTGTTACTGTTCTGTAGTTTTCTACGGCAGAACATGCTTCCAGGAATACTGATTGAGCCGGGAGACCAAAACATGTCGCATTGTTGATTTTTCCGATGTAGGGTACAATATCTGTGAGATAGGTGAACGTAGAGTATCGTACATTCCATGTGAACTGATGCACCTCCAGGTATAGATCTATATCAATACCTTCTGTGAGAGGCAGATAATTAGCGTGTTGTAACCCTACTCCTGCTGAGTCTTTGAAGATCGTAGATTTGACTGCCTTGCTGTGAGCACTCCAGGTAACTGGTTCTTCCCACGGATAGATGATCGTTTCATCCGGAAGTGATGCTGTGCCGGTTCCTGCATTTGTTTTGAACCGCTTTACTCTACCGGGACTTCCTTTGCCAGCATCTTCACCGGGAAGATACTTATCCATCCACTGTCCGGTCTCGTAGGTGAGTTCAACAAACCAGAAAGGTCTACCAGCATCAGGATGTTCTCGGACACCAGATGCATCTTTGAGTATTAGGTCGGTACGATCCGGATGATAGGATAGTCCAATCGTGAATGTTGGTTCAGCAGTTACACCAAAGTCATATGCTGGTAGTGCGTCCTGTACTTCAATGACATCCTCAAGAGGACTGTCCATCTCAATGAGCAGCGTTTCACGCACAGTAACAACGCCCCATACTGCGGACATTGTTTGTGCTTCAAGCAGGAAACCATGTATCGTTGCTAGACCCATTATGGCACACCTACTAACTCAATGTTTTGTTTGTCATTCAATTGCCCCAAGGCTTGATTTATTGCCTTCAGTTCATCTAACTGCTTTTTTAATGTTTGGTCTGGTTTCTTCTGCATCTGTTCGAATGCTTTAGCCTGGGCATTAAACGCATTCTGCTCTAAACCACCAGCAGCACCGGGGATATTCGACAGCATATCCTTTTCAGTTTGTGCCGCCTTTGCTTTCAGAAATTCTTCAGCCAGAGCATTTACACCCAGGTTTTGTCCGAGTTCTGCCAGACCACCTTCACCGAGAAAACCACCAATCTCTTTCAATAACTCTAACTGTGCCTTTTGTTCATCTGTTGCCTGCATCATGAACAACACTTCTTCTTGCCGCCACTGATGCTGCTGTAAAGCATCTTCCATCGCCTTACCTCTGGCTTCAGCTTCTTTATCGATTAACTCATTCTTCCTGATGAGTAGTTTAATTAGATTTTTTTCAATTAGTAATTGCTCTTCCTGTGCCTGTGTTAATGTCGATTGCGTATCTTCCAATTGTTTACGGATCTCATCCAGGCGTTCTCGAGACTCACCAGCAACAAAACTACTCGTTTGGAATGTTTTTTCCAATGCGTCCAAGGCTGTTATGTCAAACAGCCAATCTGTTGGGTCGAGAAGATTACTCGGATCATTCAGAATCTGATACATCTCACGGAGATTGTCAATTGTTTTTTGGTTTCCCTATTGCACATTCTGATTCATCTCAGCCATTAAAACTTTTAGTTGTTGAGCAGCTTTGACTTGGTCATCAGTAGCTGTTCTCTGCCCATCAGCATCGTGGCTGTTAAGCGTACGAGCTATCACACGATCCAGTTCTATCCGAGCTTCTACTCCCCCAAGTTGGTTATTTACAAACTCTTGAGCCTCGATAGCATTCTTACGGGTTATGTTTGCCAGTTCTTCTTCTTTGGTCTTTTGTTGATCCTTCAATTCCAGAATCATCTGTTCAGCAGACTCTACTGTCTTGACTGATTTTATCCGTATATCGAATGTTCTTTGATTCTGAGCAAGAGTAGCGGCAACATCGAATCTTTTAAGTCCTATTCCAGCAGACGTAAGAGCATCACTTAGAGATCGCACATCCATTTCTGCGAAGTGAACCCATCTCCATGCTGCAACCATTGCTACACCAGCAGCAGGAATAGCTATGAGCCAACCCCATACACCTGCTAATGTCTTTCCAAGTCCTGTAGAATTTCTACCAATTTGCAACAGTCCACGACCTACCATTGTCAGATTATTTGATGCACCTAAAAGTGCTGCTCGTAGATCTCCAAAAGCTATACCCTGGATAAAGTCTTCAGCAGCGAATGAAGCCTGCCCTATTACTCCTGTCATAACACGAGCATTGTCTGTTCCCTGACGTATCGTATTATTAGCTTGCTTTTGAGCTTGCTGTTGTCGAATAGTAGCAAGAGTAAGGCGAGTTTTTTCTCTACCATATTGCCTCTCAGTTAATAGAGCTCGACCTGTTGCCATATTGATGGTATGACGGATGTGGTCTAATCGTCCCAGTGCCTGCGTATAAAGCTCTGTTGCTGTTCTGTTCCGATTGATGATACGGGAAGCGTCACCTATATCCTGATCCTGTTGTTGTTGAAGGTCTTGATCTGTAACTCGTACCCTGGCATCTCTGGCACGAGCTTCCTGACGACGGATCTGGCGAATCACACCCTCTGAGATTGCTTTACGTTGATTGAGTTCCTGGATGCCACCATCTCGAATTGCTTGCTGCCTTAGACTCTCCTGATGACGGAGTTCATGCAGTTGATCATTATGGCTATCTTTTGCTACCTTCTTTGCATCAAGCTCGCGAGCACGGTCAAGACGCATCTCACGATGAGCTTCCTGATCCAGAATTTGATATCTCTGTCGGATAGCAGACTCAAGATCATCATTCTCTTTGGCACGAGCAAGAGTCTCTGCCTCTGGTTGTTGCTGGAAGCGAGCAGCATTGCGGACATTAGTTTCATTGATTAGAAACTGCTGGAGTTGTGTCTGCTTCTTCTGCTCTTTCTGATACCAGTCCTTGTACTCTTCTTCTAATGCCCCTTTGTACCAAGTCTTGAAGGATTCCTCAGACTGCTTTCGTTGTTTCAAGAATTCAGCAGTAGGATCAGGTCCATACTGTTTTGGTACGAGCTTCTCAGCTTTGTAAGATTCTTTCTCAAGCTGGAGCTTAAAGTGTCGAGCTTCCTGGGCAGCAGTCTGGAAGCCTCTGCGTACACCGGCTGCATCTACTGCCAGTGAGACTTCCAGATGATGGATTGATTCTCCAGCCATTATTTTTTCATGCCCGCAAAAG
>Ga0114918_10001416_pt1 | contig 21480 bp, 19 predicted proteins | sample LantaG_FD_87015 | JGI IMG/M metagenome (GOLD analysis project Ga0114918, IMG submission 87015) | Deep subsurface microbial communities from Baltic Sea to uncover new lineages of life (NeLLi) - Landsort_02402 metaG | ecosystem: Environmental > Aquatic > Marine > Oceanic > Sediment | place... | reverse complement strand
ATCCTTACTCCTGGGCAGGCTCGACCTCATGGCTCTTTCCTTGCCCGTGCGCATGTTTGAGCCGCGGTCCTACCTGCAGAAGCTCACGGACGCGTGGACGCACCCTCGCTTCCTCGAGGAAGCCTCGAAGCCGGAGCTGGCGGGGAACGCGCAGGAGAGAATCAAGCTGACGGCGACGTGGTTTGTTGCGGGCTTGCAGCACGCCTTCCAGTCGTGGCGCAAGCCCTTCAACCCCATCCTGGGCGAGACCTGGGCCGGGAAACTCCCCGACGGGTCGCAGATCTTCCTGGAGCAGACCTCGCACCACCCGCCCGTCTCTGCCTTTCAATTGGTGGGGCCCCAGAGCCGCTACGTCTTCTGCGGGCTGTCGCAGCCAGAGGTCGGGTTCAAGGGCGTGGACGTGAGGACGACGGCGAAAGGAGCGAGGTCGATTGTCTTTGCTGACGACGGGCTGAGGATCCACGTGACGTTCCCGTCGTACCTGATGCGTGGGGTGTTGGGTGGAGGTGAGTAGGAGGAAGAGGTTTTGGAGTTTTGGGGGGAACAAGGCTGCGACGACGAAAGAAGAAAAAGAAGAAAAAACTCACTCTCTCTTTTCATCTTTATCAAACCCCACTCTCAACCTCATCATCACCACCAGGAGCCCCGCGCGGCGAGATGTCCGGCAAGGCCACCTTCGTCGCCCCGCGGGCCGGGATCGCCTGCGAGATCGTCTTCGGCAAGTCCCCCTGGCCCGAGCACCGCGGCGTGCCGCTGCTGCAGAGGTCGGATACGGTCACGGGCAGCGTGTACAGGCTCGTGGGAGGGGCCCTTGCCGCCGTAGACAGCGATAACTACAATGCTGACGACGGCGACGCCGCCGCCGCTGGAGAGCTGCCGTCGACTTCGGGCGCGGAAGACAGCGACGGCGGCGGCGACCCCTTTGCCGCGGCCGACGCCGCGGCCGACGCGCGGCGGCGGCGGCAGCGAGCAAACGGCGGCGACACCGCAGCAGCAGGCCCCGCGTCCGCCTCCACGCCCACTTCCTTGCCCTCGCGAGCCAACGGCGGCGGCTCTCTCTCCCTGTCTTCGTTCGTGTCGGCGCTCAACTTAGCCGGAGGAGCAGGAGGGGCGAACAACACGTCGTCTTCCCTCGCTGCTGCTGCGACGACGACGGCGACAGCGACAGGCGCCTGCGGCAACGACCCGAGCACGCACGCCGGCGGCGCCACGAGGGGGGAGACCCTGGCCACCTGCAGCGGCAACTGGCTCTCCCACCTCGACTGGGACGGCAGGAGGGCGTGGACGCTCGCGGAGGAGGTGCCCGCGGCGTGGGAGCCTCTCCACAAGGAAGCAGCTGCTCTTCCGTCCGACGCAGGCAAGCGGAGCGACCTCCGAGCTCTCGCGGCGGCCTTCGACGCCGTCGGGGACGGGGGCATCACCGCCGACCCCGCCGGGGTCTCCGCGGCCCAGAAGGCCAAGGAGGTCCTCGAGGTGGCGCAGAGGGCCGACGCCAAGCTTCGCAAGGAAGGGCGGGCGAAGTGAGAAGAAACAGACAAAGCTGTCGAGCGACGAAAACTAAAAACAAAAACAGAAAACTCTATACCAAAAGAACAAAAAGCACTGCCACCCCCTCATTTTTCCCCCCCACCCCGCTCTCCGCGAATGTGCTTTTAAGAAACTCTCAGCGTCAGAATCGATTATATAAAAAAAATAGGAAGAAACCACCGTTGCAAACGAAGAAAACAAATCAGACCAAAAAAATTGAGAGAAACTTCTCACTTCTTACATTCGTCGTTGTTTTCGTCTCTCTCTTTCTCTCTCTTTCCTCTACTTCTCGCTCCCCGTCTTCCACACCACGCCGTCCAGGTCCCACTTCTCTACTGCGCCGCTCGCGACGTAGACCTTGAGCGAAACGAGCTCGGTCTTTTTGAGGTCTTTCTCCTTTGGTGAAAACAGAGACCGCCCGCCCGGAGCAGCAGCTTGCTGGTTTCCGCTCGAGCTCGAAGACGGGATCTTCGCGTAGTAAGTGCCGAGCCTGCACTTGGCCATCCTCTCGCTGGCCCCGTCCCTCGAGCTCAAGGGGATGATCAGCCCCTCTGCGCCAAATTGCATGGCTACGCCAGATCTGTCGACCAGCGCCAGCCCGGCACCTCCGACCTTCGGCAGCTTGATCGCGTTGCTTCGGGATATGTCCCCTCCCTCTGGCCAGGTGAACAAAAAAGCAGCCATGGCGCTCTTCTCCTCGCCCAAACCCAACCAGGAGCGAGGAGCGTAGCCGCCGATCACTGCCCCTGCTGCGGTCTCCGCCACGACCAAGTTGGCGCCCCTCGTCGCCACTTTCCCCAAGAAGGACTCGCAGCTCCACCCGTCCCTCTCGGCGTCGAAGGCCAGCTCCAGGGGCTCCGTCTCGAGCCTGGTGTTCTTCAGCAGGCGGCGCAGCGGGGCGACCTCCTCCGAGTCGCCGGGCAGCACGTCGGCCCATTCGTCGACCGTGGCAGGGTACTGCTCGGCCAGCGCCGCGCCCTCGAGCCGGCGCATGCCGCCAGGGTTCCGGTCATCGAGCGCTGACTTGCCGAAGATGCCACCGAAGATTTTTGTTATGAGGTCTGGTTCGTTTTGGTCTTTGGGCGTGGCTCTGATAGCGGTCGCTATCCTCCCTATAATCTGCTCTTGATTCCCGCAGCATCCCGCGCGCTTCTGGGACAGGCTTCCGCCTGCAGACATCATTGGAGCTGCTTTACGCGCATACATCGAAATTCGATCGAAAGAAACACGGCAGAGAACTGGCGCGAGGTAGACAAAACCAAGCGGCTCTCAATCGAAGATCGGTTTTTTTTTTTTTTTTCGTTTTTTAAATGATTTTTTTTCTTTTTCCTTTCTAACACGCTCTCGAACCACCCCCTTCTCTCTGTTCTTTCTCTCTCTCTCTGACTCTCTTTTCCTCTCTCCTGACTCTCTCCAATCAAAAGATCTCCGCCACAAAGTCCTTCACTTCCTTGAACCCGTGCCCGGCGGGCAGCGGCGCGTTCCCCGGCCTCGAGGCCATCACCACCCTCCAGCCGGCCTCCCTGGCCGCCGCGCCCTCGGCGAGGATATCGGTGACGAAGAGGACCTCGCCCGGGTTCTTGGAGGCGACTCCCAGCTTGTGGAAGATGGTCTTGTAGGAGTTGGAGTCGATCTGGGGGGTTTTGGGTTTGGTTTCGTTGTTGGTTGTTTTGGTGGTGGTGGTGGTGGTGAGAAAGAGATCGAAAGAAACGAAAACGAAAACGAAAATCGACCTGGACGGGGGGGGGAGGGGGGGGGGAACTCTTCTCACCTTGGCCCCGCTCGTCGTGTCGAAGTACCCGCTGATGAAGTCGCTCATGTCCCCGGCGCTGGTGTGAGCGAACAGGTCCATCTGGGCCATCTTTGACCCCGAAGAGTAGATGAAGACCTTGATCCCTCTCGCGTCGACCCACCGCCGCAGCGCCGAGGGAACGTCGTCGAACAGCGGCGCCTCCAGCTGGCCCTGCTCGAACCCGTCGTGCCAGATCGAGCCCTGGATGTTCTTCAGGGCCGTGGACTTGACGTCGGCGTCTGTCAGCTTTAGGAGGTACCTCTCGGCGTTCTCGCACACCAGGGTCTTCGCCTTGATGTTGATGACCTTGTTGCCCCTCTTCGGCTTCTTGTTCCCGCCATCGAAGATACCAGTGCGGCAGTCGTTGTCGATATGGTTCACCTCCTCGAGGTCGTAGACGTCCTCGTGCGAGAGGATGACGCCGGCGGCGTACGCCTCGTAGAAGGACTCCGGATCGCTGTCGTCAAAGTCCTCCCTTACGTCCCATCTCTGCAGAGTGGCCGCCGACAGCGCGCCGCGCGGGCTCGCGTCCGCGTACTGCTCCTCGCGCAGCAGTTTGAGCTGGCCCTTCACCTGCTTGCTCTTGTAGTTTTCGAACAGGTAGTTGCCGAAGCGCTTGCGGGCGAACGGGAACATCTGGCTCTTGACATAGGAGATCGGCAGGACCGTGCCCTCGATGTCGAGGACGATGACCTTTGGTGGGGCGTTGGGGTCGAGGAGAGGGGCAGCAGGGCGAGGAGCAGGGCGAGTAGGAGGAGGAGGAGGAGAAGCGATGGCGACGGGAGCAGCGGCAGCGGCAGTGGCTGCGGTTGCAGCGGCTGCGGCGGCGGCGGCGGCGCCGCGAGGGGAGACGACGCGAGCCTTTTTCGCCGAGGGCTCGCCGTTTCCGCCGCCGCCGCCGCCGCCGCCGCCGCCGCCGCCGTTGTTGTTGCCCTGCGACTTGGCGGGCGTCTTCCTCGCCGGCGACTTGGCAGCTGCTGCTCCACCGGCAGCAGCAGGAGCAGCAGAAGAAGGGCCCGCAGCACCAGCACCAGCAGCACCGGCATCCGGAGGAGGAGGCCCCTTCCACCCGGGCGGAGGCCTCGAGACGTCGACGCCGGCGCTCTGCTTCAGCTTCATCGCGGCCTCGAAGAGGTAGTCGTAGGTCTCCGCCTGCGCCTTGGCCCTGGCCCAGGTGCGTCCCCACACGTACACCCCGTGCCTGCGGACCAGCACGGCGTTGGACTGCGGGTAGGCCGCGATGGCCTCTCGGAGCCTTTCGGTGAGCTCGCACTCGCGCGCGGTGTTCTCGATGATCGGCACCTCGACGGTGGAGTAGAAGCCGTGGCCGTCGATGCCCTTGCACATCTCGAGGTGCGTCGCTTTGAAGGAGGGGGAGTCTTCCCCCTGGATCATGGTGGCTGCGACGGCGGAGAGGGAGTGGGAGTGGACAACAGCGCCGGCGTCGCGGAGCTCGTAGGCCTGATTTTTTTTTTCGGGTTTTTTTTTTCATGAGATGCGGAAAGAAGTAGAAAAAAAGCTCGAAGGCTTTTCCTATCGCTTCCCCTCCGCTTCTTCTCTTCTCTGTCCCATCAAACAGAAGAAGAGGAAGAACGGTTTCTTTTGTCAGAAGAACAACGTCAAAAAAAAACTCCTCCTCGTCCTCCTCGTCTTCCTTACGCTCATAAACAGCGGCGCGCACTCGGAGAGCTTGAGCGGCCGCGCGGCCGTCGAGGACCTGGGCTCGGCGACGACCTCGCCGTCCGACGTCCGGAGCACGAACATGTCGTCGGCGGTCATCCTCTCCTTCTGGACGCCGCTAGGGGCCATGACGACGGACTCCCCTCCCGGGCCGGCGCGCATGGAGAGGCCGCCGCCGGTGCCGGAGACCCAGCCGAGGCCGTAGAAGCTGGCGCAGAGCTCGGCGACGAGTTTCTTCGCCTCCGGGATCGACGGGTAGGACGGATTGGAAGAGGCGTTTGCGTTCGCCGCTGCTGCTGCGTCCGCTGCTGCTGCTCCTTTTGCGGGAGCCTTGCTCTTTGAAGCGGTAGAGGCCTTGCGCGGAGGCATCGTGCTCGCTCGGCTTTGATTGGATCGGGAGGGAGATGGGAGTGAGGGAGAGAAGACGCGAATTGGTTTTTTTTTTGTTCCTTTTGATCGGAACAAAAAAACGAAAGTGAGAAGTCTTCGTCGAGAGGCGAATTTTCCTCATTTTCTCCGTCGCCGGCCGGCTCTGCTTTTCTTTTCCTTTTTTTCACCAACCGCAATGGACCTCGCCTCGGCGCACACCAATGCGAAGGCGCTCATCCTGTCCCTCCGCGACGGCGTCGAGAGGCTCGAGAAGGCTGAAGCCGTGAGTTGAGGGATCGAGAGAAGAGAATGACCGGCGAGAGAGAGAAAGAGAGAGAAGAGAGAGAGGAAACGGAAGAGGAATCGATGTCGAGTTTCTTCGACCTCCACAAAGGAAGGCACGCCTTTTTTCCTCCCCCTCTCTCAAAAAAAAAAAAAAAAAAAAAAAACATCATCAGACCCAGCGCGGCGCCGCGGCGACAATAGCGCGGGACCTCCAGCAGAAGCTCCAGGCCCTGCAGAAGGCCGGCGCCAACCTGGACGCGGCCTGGAGGATGGCCGTGGTCAGGCAGCCCCCCTCTGCCCGGGACCTGTGGAAGCGGTGAGTGAGGGGAAAGAGAAAAAGAGGAAGGAAAACACTTTCTTTTCTCTCTTTTGCTCTCTCTCTCTCACCCGTTTGCCTCTCTTTCTCTCTCTCCATTTCAAAAACTTCACAACAGGAAAGTAGAGCTCGTCTCCGAGGAGACGGACGCCCTCCGCGCAGCCCTCGACAAGCACTCTCACAGAGAGCGCCGCCGGGCCGCCGACGACGCCGCGCGGGCCGAGCTGCTCTCGGGACGGAGCGAGAGCTACGCCTGGTCCGCCGCGGCCGACGCCGACGCCGCGGCGGCCTCGAGCGTGCTCTCTTCCAAGAGGATGGTCCAGGAGGCCCTGGCCACGGGAGGCGCCGCCCTGGCCGCGATGGCCGGGCAGCGGGACACGCTCAAGAGGGCACAGCAGAAAGCGCTCGACGTTGTTCACGGCCTGGGTTTGTCGGACTCTCTTTTGCGATTAATTGAAAGAAGGCAGAAGGTGGACTCGGCGCTGGCGTACGGCGGGATGGCCGTGGTGACGCTGGTGGTGCTCTGGGCTTGGTGGCACTTCAAGAGATAGAGAGGGAGAGAAGAGAGAAGAAGAGAGAGAATTGTAAAAAAAAACGGAAACGAAACGAATGAAGTAAAAGTCTTTTTTTTGTTACTGTCTTCTTCTTCTTCTGTTCCCCCTTTGAATTCTTTTTCGCGCGAAGGGCCTCTCTCTTTTTCCTCCTCAGAGCCCAAACAGCAGCTCCCCGATCCTGGCCCAGCCGCCACCGCCGCTCCTCCCTCCTGACCCACCTCCAACACCACCCCCACCTCCAACACCTCCGCTCCCGCCGATGAAGCCGAGAACGGGACGCGGCAGCCTCTCGGTCGCCGCCCTGCTCCCTCCGCCGTCGAGGACCACGCGGTAGGGGCGGGACAGGCGGGACGCGGAGGCCGGGGCGGCCCTCAGGGAGCCGTCGCCTTTAAAACCGGCGGAGAAGGGCAGTCCCGAGGGGGAACCCGAGGCGGCGGCGGCGGCGACCCGGGCTGCGTCGCCCCTGTGCGCCAGCTGCAGCGGCCTCACGCCCAGCAGGAGGCGCCCGCCGGCGAGCAGGCAGCCATCTTTAGCGAGAGCGCGCGCGGCCTGGTGCCTCGTCGCGAAGCGCACGTGGATCCAGTTGACAGCCGAGGCAGAGCACGAAGAAGAAGAAAAGGAGGTCGAGCACTCATCGTTGTCGTCGTTGCCGCTGCGGCCGCTGCCGAAAGCTAGGACGTCTCCGCACGAGGCGAGGGCCTCCAGCGCCAGCGCGGTGTCCGCCGGGGAGAAGCCGAAGGCCGTGACCCAGCAGGAGGCTTCGTCGGCGTCGTTGTTCTCCTGGTTGGCAGCGGCGGGGGTTCCTTGCTAAGGAGGAGACAGGGGCGAGGCAGCGGAGGGCGCCATCATACTCGCCGAGGGGGGCGGGGGCGGCGGCGCTCCTCCGAGAGCGCCTTGCCAGGGAGATCCCGAAGCCCCTCCTGCTCCTCCTGCTGCTGCAACTGCTGCTGCTGCGGTTGCGCTCGGGCCGCCAAAGGCGTGCTGCCCCTGCTGCCCTGGCTGCTGCTGCTGCTGCTGCTGCTGGGAAAGCCCAGCCACGGGCGAGTCAAAGAGGCGAGTCGAGAGGCCCGGGGCGGGGGCGTTCGCCGCAGCGGCCTCCGCAGCAGCGGCCGCCGCGGCCGCGGGCGTGGCCGACCTCCTCCGCGGGGTCGACTCCCTGAACGTCGAGCCCAGGCGGGAGAAGGCCGGGCGGTGCGCGCCGGGCTGCGGGTGTTGGAAGAGCGTGCTGCTCTGGTTTTGGGTTCCGACGCCGCCGACGACGCCGCCGATGCCGACGACGCCGCCGGTCGGCGAGATACGCTCGAGGCCGGACCTGCTTCCAAAGCCCAGGCCTGCAGCTCCTCCTCCAGGAGCAGGAGCTCCCTGTTGCTGCTGCCCCTGACCCTGACCCTGACCCTGTACAGGGCTGGAGCGGTAGTCCAGCGGCGCGGCGCTGCCCGACCGCGGCGTGAAGAGCAGCGGCGGGAATGTCGAATCGGCCATCGAGTTCAAACGGCTCTCCGATTGCAATAATGAAAAGGGCTTTGTCTTCAAGTCTTTCCGCTGGTTCTCTTCTTCCGGAGCTCGCGCGGGACGAGAGAGCGCTTTCAAGGAGGCGGCAACTGTGAGGAGAGAGAGAGGTGGTGAGAGAGTGTGGAGCCGTGCTTTTTGTGGCGCGAAGAGAGAGACAAGCGAGGAGGAACGAAAGGGTGTTCGACGAGCGAAGGAAAGAGAAAATGAAGCGAAAACTCTCAAAACTCAATCGAGTCGAAGAAGCGGCGACGGCTTTCTCCAATCGAATCTATTCAAAACTACACTGCTAGCGTCGCCTCCGCCCCTTCTTTCGGTCCCTCTCAAGCGTCTAAGCATCCGACATTGTCTCTTGCCTGCTCCTGAAGAGGACAGATCGACCGGAGCAAAGACAACAGGCGAAAATAAGGCCTCGAAAAACGATTTCGACAGAACTCGTCTTTGAAGAAAAATAAGAACAAAAAAAACTCGACCCCGACCTCCTCCTCCTTCTTCCAAAAATGGGTTCCGGCCGCGACAAGCGCAAGAAGTCCGCCAAGAAGTCCGGAGAGACCACGGCGGGCACGGGGGCCGCGAAGACGGAGGCCAAGACAGTCAAGAAGACCGAGCGCCGGGCCGCGGCGGCCGCCCGCGCCGCCGACGACGACCTCGACGCGTTGCTGAAGCAGTTCGAGCTCGCCGACGCGGCCGTCGAGCAGCCCGTGGTCGAGGAGCTCGAAGGCTCCGGCCCTGGAGCCACGATGCCGGCGAGGGCCTACGCCAGCGCCACGGTGCTCTCGGACGGCGACGTGCTGTTCTACGGCGGCGAGAGGTTCGACGTTCGAGGAAAGAGGGAGACCTTGACCACCTTTGGCGACCTCTTCCTCTACCGGCCCCCGGCTGCGGTGCCGGCGCCGTTTTCGAATCATTCGAGCAAACGTGACGACGATAATGACGATGAAGACGATGATGACGATGAAGAAGGAGACACTAAGCCTTCCTTCGAGGGGCCCGAAATCAAGGACCGAGGGCGCTGGACGCGGATCGTGACCCCGGCCAAGTCGTCGCCGCCGCCCCGGAGCTCGCACCAGGCCGTTTTGCTCCCGGCAGTCGCTTCTTCCTCTTCCTCTTCTGCTGCTGCTGCTGCTGCTGCTGTGAAGAAGTCGTCTTCTTTCCTGTACGTCTTCGGCGGGGAGCTGATGAGTAAGGACATGAGCAAGTTCAGGCACTACCGCGACCTGTGGCGGCTGCAGGTCGGTGGAGGCGGAAGCGGCAGCGGAGGCGAAAAGACCTCTTCTCCTCGTTGGTCGTGGGAGTCGCTGCCGACGAAAGGCGGGCCCTCCGCCCGCTCGGGGCACCGCATGGCAGCCTGGAAGGGGAACCTCCTGCTCTTCGGCGGCTTCCACGACGACGGCAGCGGGAAAGTAGATTACTTCAACGACGTGTGGCTCTACGACACGGCGAAGCTCTCTTGGAGCAAGCTCGAGACGAATGCTGCGGCGGGGCCGTCGCCGCGAGGGGGCTGCCAGTTGCTCGTCGCTCCCGCCGCTTCTGCTTCTGCTTCTTCTGCTTCTGTTTCTTCTGCTTCCGCTTCTGCTCTCCTCGACACGGACACGCTGTTCGTCTTCGGGGGCCACACCGCGGGTAGCGGCGGCGACGGCGACGGCGACGGAGAGACTGGGACGGGGAAGGTCCACGACGACATCTGGGCTCTGCCCTTGACTTCTTCTCCTTCTTCTCCTTCTCAGCAGCCTCTGCGCTGGTCCCGCCTCCCGCGCTCGTCGCTCGGCTTCGCCCCGACCCCGAGGGCCTCGTTCGGCCTCGCCGCCAACCCGCCCCTGAGCCGCCGCAGGGCCATCCTGTGGGGCGGCATCGTCGACAGGGCCGGGGCGCGGGACAGGGTCTTTTCGGAGCACTGCGACGACCTCTACGCGTTCAATGTTGACCTCAAGAGGTGGTTCCCGATCGCGCTGAGGGGGCCGCCGGTCGAGAAGAAGCAGAAGAAGAAGAGGAGGGACAAGAAGAAGGATAATAGGAACAATGCGGAAGGAGAGAAAGGGGAAGAGAAAGAAGAGAAAGAGAAAGAACCAGCGACGGAAAAAAAAAACGAACCCGAACTCTCCGCCGCGAAAACCAAACAGCAGCTGCTGCTCGAGGCCGCCGCGACGCGCATCCAGAGCAGGTACCGCGGCCAAGCCGTCCGCAGGGCGGTGCAGGCCCTGCGCCTCGGGAGCGGCCGCGTCAGCGAGCTGATCTACTCTCCTGCCTTCCTGGGCCCGGGGGGCGCGCTGGCGGCCGAGGCGGCGCGGCGGGCGCCGCGGCCTCGCGCGCGGGCAGCTCCGACCCTTTTAACAATCAACGAGAGGCTCTGGCTCTTCGGCGGCGTCGTCGAGGTCGAGCACACCGACGTGACCCTCGACGACGTGTGGTGCCTGGACCTCAAGGCGCTGCAGGGGTGGGTGTGCGTGCGGGCGGACTCGCGCGGCGAGGCGGCCTTCGACGCGAGCGACTGGGAGACGGATGACGGCGAAGAAGAAGGGGAGGAGGGAGACGAAGATTGAAAGATGTAAAAAATTAGAACCTGGGAAAGGTTAAAAAAAGAGCGGGGGGAGATCTACAGAAGCGGCAGAAGGGAGAGAGGGCGGTAAATGAGGGAAGAGGAGAAGGAAGAAGAAGGAGAGGGGCGCGCAGACACGCGCGCCGCCTTTCTTTCCTTCTACCTTTCCTCCTCTCCTCAAAAAAAGCCCCCCCACCTCCAAAGCGCGAAAAAAAAAAAAGTGAAGAGAAAAAATCTCATCTCGTTCTCTCTCCGCCGTATTCTCTCTATCTCTCTCTCCCGGATTTTGATTTTAATAAGAGGCTAAATTAAAAAAGGGGGAAAAGGTTGCAAATGCTTTCGTGTTGTTCTTCGTCTTCGTCTTCGTTTCGTTGTTGTTGTTTTTTGGTTGAGAGGAGTGTTTTTTTTCTTTTTTTCTTTTTTTTTTTGTAGAAAAAGAAAAAAGAAAAAAAACTATTTCAAACCGAGTCGTCTTCCTTCTTGTGATGCCTAGGCTTCACCAGCGGCGACCTCTCCTCCTCCCCGGACAGAGCCCCGCCGCTGATGCCCCTGGCCATGTGTTCCGACACCAGCCGGGAGAGCTGGACGTCCGCGCCCGTGGGACCGTGGCCGTTGCCGCCGCCACCTTTCAGGTTGTCGTCCGGCGACGAGTCCCCCGCGGCCGACGCCGAGACCTCCGCCCTGCTGCCACTGCCGTTTCCGCTCCCACTCCCACCACTACTACTGCTTGTCGCCGCGGCCAGCTTGGCGTGTGAGTACAGGCAGAACCCGAAGATGGCGGTAAGGCACCCCACCGTCATCTTGACGGAAAAGGCCTTTTTCTCGCCCAAGATAACGTACGACAGCAGCAGTAAGCCCACGATCTTGGCTTCCCCGAGCACGGTCGTCGTCACGGCAGAGGTGCGCTGGATCATCAAAGAATGGACAACATTGTAAGAGAGGGCCACTGCTGACGTGGCAAGCGCAATCACCGCGGCTTCCTTGCCGTGGACGGGGGCGTAGTCGTTGGCGAAGCGGGAGGCCTCTCCCGAAGCCAAAAACGCCGGCGCGAGCGCCGCGAGCGAGACGGGGGCGGTGTAGAAAGTCAAACGCAGGGCGTCGACCCTCTCGGACAGCACCTTCCCCGAGGTGGTCATCATCAGGGCATTCGAAACAGTGCCGGCCAGGCACAAAGCGACTCCGCGAGGGGATCCGGCCACGGTCCCTTCCCAGACGGCGATCATCACCCCGAACGTCAGCACGAGCAGCGACAGGGCCTCCTTCTGCGAGGGCTTCTTGCCTTCGATTGCGACGGCCAAGACACAGGTGAAGACCGGGATCGAAGCGCGGATGATCTGGTTGAGCGACAGCGTCATCTCGACCAGGCTCGAGTTGTTGAGCGAGATGTTGAGCGCCATGAAGAGGCCAATCGCGACAAACCCCTTCCACTGCCGCGCCAGGGTCTCGCGGTGCAGCGGCATCAGCGACTTGCGGAGCATGAAAGGGGCCAAGGCCAGCAGGGAGAAGAGCATGTGGCAGGAGGTGAGGAGCAGGGGGAAGCGGAAGCCATACATGCCCTGTGCGTTGTTGTTGTTTTTATTTTTTTGAGAGGAGTTCGGGTTGAGGTCGAAGAAGTAGAGAGGAGGTCGAAGAAGTGGTCGAAAGGAGGAAAAAAAAAGCAGCGACAAGCTGCGCCGCTCGCTTCTTCTCTCGATTCGATTTTTTCAAAAAACGAGTCGAATGTCATCGCCCGCTGGCGCCACCTCCTGCTTCTTCTTCTCCGCTTCTCTCGCATCGAGCGCAGAGACAAGATCGAGAAACTGCGTCTCGGGGGAGAAAAGGAAGCAACTGCGCTTTGGCGAGAGTGGGAAAGAGGGGATGCTGTGGTCGAAAAAACCGAAATTCCCACCCGCCGCGACGACGACGACGACGACGAGCACCATCGCCGTTTTTCATCGTCTTCTTCTCCTTCTTCTTTTCGTCGCGCTCTCTCAGCCTCGTGGAATTTCTTTCCTTCCCCACGACGCACGCGTCCCTCTCTCTCTCTCTCTCCCGAGGCCTTGCAAGTGAAGAAAAAGACGAAACAAGACCCTCCTGCTTCTACTTACCAGCGCGTACTTGTTCGACAAGTTAAGCACCGAGTTGAGCGAGAGGTAGGCCGTCATGAGGATGACAAAGGGCGCCAGCGTATCCTTCTTGGAGGACACGCCGCCGGCCGAGGAGGAAGAAGAGGGCTTCATCGCGCCGCTTTCTCCCATTTGGGGGGGTGGGAAGGCTAGGGTGGGGTTGGTGGTGGTGGGGGGGTGGAGAAGGGGGCGGGAAACGAGTTTCAAACGTTTTGTCCAAGAAAGAAGCAGAGCTCTCTCAATCGAACGACGAACGAACGACGAACGAATGAAAGCGTTCGGTGTCTTTTCGCCTCGTTCGGGACTTGTGAGCGTGGTTTCGTCGCTTCTGAGCGAGAGAGGGCGTCGAGGCCGCGGTGCCGGCGCAAGGACGAGGGCAGGAGAAGAGCCGGAGGGTTTTCTTTTCGCACTTGGCGGAGTTGAAAGGGAACAGTTGAACCGAGAAAAAGTGAGAAAGCGAAAGACGAAGAGGCGCGAAGAGCGTTGCACCTTGACCCTGAGGCCCTTTTCTCTCCTTTTCTCTCCACGCTTCTTCTTCGTCATTCCCCCGAGGGGGAGAGAGAGAGCGCGCCTCGTCATCTACAATTTAAAAATACAATACAAGCACAGCAGGCAGCGGCGGCTTTCTTTTGTTTTCAAAAATTACAGTTCAGAGGAAGAAGAAAAAAACAACACTTTTCTCTCTTCCTCTCTCTCTCTCTCAGCTCCCCCGCCGCAGCGCCGCCGCGGCCGCCTCTGCCAGCTCCCGCGCGTAGAAACCCCTGGGCTTCTTCCTCTGGCCGCAGGAGCCGCACGAGACCACCAGCGCGACCGTGTTGAGCTCAGAAGAAGGTGTTTTCGTCGTAGCTGAAGCGCTTTCCTTGCCGCCGCGGCGGGAGGGGGGTTGTGCTTTCGCTTTCGCTTTCGCCTTCGCCGCCGCCGCCGCTCGACGCCGCCGCCGCAAACACGAGTGAGAGAGCGCGGTCACCTCGACCTCGTCGTCGGGTCCTCCGAGGACTTTGCCGCAGCGACCGCAGAGCGCGTGGGAGGCGCCTCGAGGGAGAGGGGCGCCGGTGGAGCGGGAGAGCTGCGGGGTGGGAGGTGGAAGTGGAGGGGAGAGGAGATGAGAGAGAGAAGGCAATAAAAAAAAAGGCATGCGAACCTCTTTTCCCGTTATCTCCTATTCTCTCCGCGCATTTCCCACACTCACCTTTCCCGCTGCCAGGGCCAGAGAATGAGATAGAGCTGCCGTAGAGGGGGCGAGCTTCGGTTGTTTCTTCCTCCTCCTCGAGGTCCGAACGAGGCCGCCGGCATCGACTTTTTCACCGTCGACGTCAATGCTAGCCGAAGTTCCGCCGTCGCCGCCGCCGCTGCCGCCTCCTGTCTTGGCTTGGACCGCGGCCTCGAACAGGAACGCCGCCGTCATCGCCGCGGGCGTGGCCTCTGCCACCCGGCGCGAGTCCGGGCGGAGAGCCGTGGCCATTTCGGGGAGGGGAAGCGGAGCGGAGCGAAGGGAGAGAAAAAACAGAGAAAAGTGAAAAACGAAACACAAAACGAAAAAAAATCAAATCAAAAGGACCATTTTCCCGCGGCTTCTCCCTGGCTCTTCTTCCGCAACTACGATCCATCCATGCTCTTGTCGATAGCACGTGCGTCTCTCCGACGCAGTCGGAGGGAGTTCGGAGCTTTGAAGGCGCTTGCGTCGCGGCACGGCGGGGGCGAAGCATTGGCATCATCATCGGCGTCTGCGATCGACTCGACTCCCTCGACCTCGACCTCGACCTCGACCTCGTTTTCCTTCTTTTCCGCCTCCGTCGCGCCGGCGCCTTCTTCTTCTGCTTCTTCTTCTGCTTCTTCTTCTTCTTCTCGCCTTCTCGTCGCCTCCCGAGGGTTTGCAGCCAAGCCTCACAGTGAGTTTCTGGAAAGAGAAAGAGAAGAGAGAAAGAGAAGAAGAATGAGAATCAAAAGCTTCCTTTTGCCTCTTTCGCTCACATCAAAAAAAAAAAAACGAAACCCGGAAAACAAAAAACAAAAAAAACTCTCTCTCCCTAGAGAACAACAAGAAAAAGGGCGGAGGCCGCAGGAGAAACGACTCCGACAGCAGCGACGACGACGATGACGAAGGAGGAGGATCAGCAGCAGGAGGCAGCAGCAGCGGCATCGGCGCTTTTCCTCCTTTCGACCTGGCGCGAACGAAAGGCGAAATGGCCTCCGCGGTCGAGCGGCTGCGGAGGGCCCTGTCGGGCCTGCACGCCGGGAGGGCGAGCCCCTCGATGCTGGAGCACGTCCCGGTCACTCTGACAACAGAAGGAGGGGAGGAGGAAGCCGGCAGTTCCACCACCACCGCCGCCACCACCCTGCCGCTGCAGGCGCTCGCGGCCGTGACCGCCCGCGACGCCAGCACGCTCGTCGTCACTCCCTTCGACGCCTCGGCCCCGACGGCGGCGGCGATCACAGCGGCGCTCCGCTTACCTCCTTTAAAACTGGACGCCAGGCTCGAGCGCAGCGGCGAGATGGTGGTGCCCGTCCCCAGGGCGACGCCGGAGGCCGTCGCGGCGCTCGCCAAGGTCGCGAGGGCCGAGGCCGAGGCCGCGAGGGTTGCGGTGCGCTCGGCGAGGAGGGACGCCAACGCCGCGGCGCGGTCCAAGGAGTTCAGCGAGGACGCGCGGCGCAGGAACGAGAAGGCGGTACAGGCCGCCGCGGACGAGTTCTCCAAGAAGGTGGACGCGGCGCTGGCGGCCAAGGAGGCGGACTTGGCGGCGGTGTGAAAATTTTATATTTTGATTTTTTTTCCCCTTCGAAATCATTTTTTTTCCCTTTTTTTTCTCGACGACGGCGGCTGCTTTGTTTGCATCGACTTTGCTTCTCGAGCTATCCTTCCGTTTCTGCTTTTTTTTTACTCTGTCCTTTCGCACAGGCAAAGAAAAAGAATCTCAGACGACGGCTTAGAGCGCGTCAAACTACCCAGAGCAGGGCCAGAGCAGCAGCGAACAAAAGGCAGAAAGTCGACTGGCTAGATGGAAGCGACGACCGAGACGGATGCTCGCCCTCCGCGGCAGAAGATGAAGGTGCTTTCGAGGTGTTTTTTGTTCTTTTTTTGCTTTCTACGCGTAGCAGCGACACGGATCTCGACATCTAACAAAGATTTGGATCAGATAAAGAGCTCCATTGCCTACGACGACGCAGCGACATGTGAGCATTCGAAATAAAACAAAACAAAAAAACGCTAACTTCAATCCTTCCTCTCTTTCTCGTCCCCGTTCCCAACCGCAGCACGACAAGCCCAAGCCGTGGGACCACGAGGGCATCGACCACTGGACGATCCCCAAGTTTGAAAAGGTGAGAGGAGTTGGAGGAAGAAGGAGAAGAAGAGCGCGAGAAGAGAAGAGAAGAGAGAGAGGCACGCGAGCCGCCAACGTCCAACGTCGTCGAACTGGAAAAAAAAACTCAACCTTCTTTTCGAAATCAAAAAAACCAACAAACAACAGGAGGACAACCCCAACGGCCTCCTCGAGGAGTCGTCTTTCGCGGTGCTGTTCCCAAAGTACCGCGAGCGCTACCTCCGCGACGCGTGGCCCGCCGTGACCAAGGCGCTGAAGGAGGTGAGAAAATATTTTGATGAGGGAGGGAGAGAGAGGAAGAGAGAGGGAAACGAAGAGCAACGCGAAATGAAAAAAAGAAAAAAGAAAAAACTCACCTCTTTTTCCTTTCCTTTCCTTTCCTTTCCTCTTTCCTTCTTTCCACTTCCACCCCCCCACCCACCCCCCCCCAAAAAAAAAAACAGGTCGGCCTCGCCTGCGAGCTCAACCTGGTCGACGGCTCGATGCGAGTCCGCACCACCCGCAAGACCTGGGACCCCTACGCGGTCGTCAAGGCCCGCGACGCCCTCAAGCTCCTCGCGCGGTCTGTGCCAGCCGCGCAGGCGCTCAAGGTCCTGGCCGACGACACGCAGGCAGACGTCATCAAGATCGGTGGGCTCGTGCGCAGCAAGGAGAAGTTCGTCAAGCGCCGGGCGAGGCTTCTGGGGCCCAACGGGGCGACGCTGAAGGCGTTGGAGCTGCTGACGGGGTGCTACGTGCGAGTACAAGGTGAGAAGAGAGAGAGAGAGAGAGAGAGAGAGAGGTTTGGAAGTTTTTTTCGGTTTTTCTCCGAGAGTCGGGTTTCTTTTTTTCTCACTTTTTCTCTCTCAAAAAAAAAAACTTTCCTTTTCCAGGAACCACCGTCGCCGCCATGGGCCCCTTCAAGGGCCTCAAGACCGTCCGCCGCGTCGTCGAGGACTGCGTCTCCAAGAATGTGCACCCGATCTATCACGTGAAATCGCTGATGATCAAGCGGGAGCTCGCGAAAGACCCGAAACTCGCCGGCGAGTCGTGGGACCGTTTCCTGCCGTCATTCAAGAAGAAGAACGTGCCCCGCAAAAAGCCCCAGAAGATCCGCGAGTCGAAAAAAGGAGAGAGGTCCCCCTTCCCTCCGCCGCAGACGCCGTCGAAGATCGACCTGCAGCTGGAGAGCGGCGAGTACTTTTTGGCGAGGGACGCGAGGGGCAGGAAGAGGAAGGCGACGGCGGCCGAGGCGGCCGAGGCCGACGCTGCGACCGAAGCCAGGAGAGCGAAAGCCGAGGTGAAGGCCGCCGCGCGCGCTGCGAGCTTTGTGGCTCCCAGGGAGGACGGGGACGGCGAAGGGAAGAAGGGGAAGAAGAAGAAAAAGAAGGTTGGAGAAGGGGAGGGGGAAGAGGAGGTTGGAGGAGGAAGGAGCAAGAAGGCAGCAGCAGAGGCCAGCAAGGCCGAGGCGGAAGCGGCGGCCGCTCGGCTGAAGAAGCGCGCGAGCAAGGCTTCGGCAGCGAGCTCGGCCGACGCGGCTGCCTCCGGGAAGGTCTCCCGCGCCAGCGCTGCGGACTTTTTCCATGGCGGCGACCGCGCTGCTGAAGGGGAAGAGAAGAAGGAGAAGAAGGAGAAGAAGGAGAAGAAGAGGCGGAAGGAGGGAGAGGAGGTGGAGAAGAAGAAAAAGAAGAAGAAGAGCAGCAGCGAATGATTTTTTTCTCTCTATTTACACTTGCAACAACGAAAGAAATGAACTTCCACTGAATCAATCAGTCTTCTGCTAGCTAGATCCCAAACTCGAGCTCGGCCTTGAGTTCGGCCAGACACTCGGTGGGCAGCATCAGGAAGGAGTCGAGCAGGAAATCGCCCACCGGCTCGACGACCGCGACGCCTGAGAGGGCGACTCTCCCGTTTGGTTTGAGAGCTTCCCCGCGCCCGCTCAGGCGGACCCCTCCAGCCCCGTTCTCGCCGCCGCTCTTCTTCTCGCTCTGCGCCTCCCCAGTCGTCAGCGTCGTGGAGACGAACAGCGGCGGCGGCGCGTAGATGCCAAAGGCAGTGAACCGAAACTTTGCCTCGAAGTCCAGGGAGACCTCTCCCGTGGCCCTTCTGACCCAGCCCGAGAGCCTGAGGGGCTCGATCTCTATCCTGAGCCCGGGGGGAAGGGGCAGGCCCAGGAACCTGGTGGTCCGGAAGTCGAGGGGCGGGATGGAGACGGCGCTGGGGTCGAACGAGAGGGAGGTCTTGCCGTTTCCGTTTCCGTTTCCGTTTCCGTTTCCGTTTCCTCCGCTCTCTCCTCCGAGAGTCCCTACTCGCGCCCCGCCGCCGCTGGCGTCGTAAGAGAAAGGGGGGTAGACGGAGATGCGCAGGCCGCAGTCCGAGAGGGTCTTGAGCCTGGCGGCGTTGGGGCCGAGGAGAGGAGCAGAGGGGGAGGAAGAGGAGGTTGAGGAAGAGGAGGTCGAGGAGGCCGAAGAAGCACTCACGCCAATCGCTGCTCCTCTTTCTCTTCGCTCTCGCCGCCTGCTGACGATTCCTTCTTCTCGTGCCAAACTCGCATGGCGAGCAGCGGTAGGGACGGAGCAGCGCTGCGTGCTTCGGGATTGCGCGGAGGCGGCCCAGCAGCGAGGGGCGAGGGACATTATTTTTGAACTGATCGAAGAAGGGTGGTTCTGAGTTCTTTCTTTTTTTTAAAGTGAGTTTCCAGCTTTCGCTCTACAGAACTGTCGTCGGCGATTTTGCTTTCGACGGCGAAAAAAAGAGGAAAAAGAAATCTCTCTCTCTCTCTCTTCTTCGTTCTTTTCTCTCTCTCTCTCTCTCCCTCCAGCATGGTCACCTTTGACGCCGAGCTGTTCGGCTCGAGGCTCGGGCGCCTGTATTCGTCGTGGAGGGTACGTGGTGTGGCTGCAGGAGGAGGGGGAGAAGACGGAAGAGAGAAGCGGAGCATTCGCTTTCGACGACGACCATCGATCGATGGTCGAAGGGCCCATCGATGCTCCCTCTCTCTTGCACTCGCCAGCGCGTTCTCTTCCTCCCATGCTCACATACGACGCTCTCTCTCTCTCGAAACCAAAAAAATCATCAACCAGAGCGGCGAGGGCTGGGCCCCGCCAGCAGCAGCGACCAACGGCGACGACGCTGCTGCCGCTGCTCCTTTGACGTCGTCGACTCCGCCCCCAGCGGCGCTCGCTCTCGCCGCCGGCTCTTCTTCGGACGAGCTCCGCTACCGCAAGACGACCGCGATGCACCTTTGGCTGTTCACCTACGAGCTTCCAGGTAAGAGAAAAGAGGAGATAAAGGGGAGGAAGAAGGGAGCATTCAGGAGGGAAAGGTGGATGAGAGAAGGGAGCGAGAAGAATCGATGGGATCGACGTTTTTTTTTTTCCGTTTTCGTTTTCGTTTTCGTCTTCGTCGTCCTCACTCGGCTCCATCAACCTCGACCTCCGCTGCTCAAAACAAAAAAAAAACAGACACCATCATGGTCTTCACCCCGACGCAGCTCCATGTCCTCACCTCCTCGAAGAAGGCGACTCTCTTAGAACCCCTGAAGGAGGCCGCGAAGAAGTCCGCCGCCGGCGTCGAGCTCGTCCTCCACCCGCGCGCCAAGGGCGACGACGGCGCCGCAGGCGTCGACGCCCTGCTCGCCGCGGCCTCGAGTGCGCTTGCGACGGTCAAGCCGGAGCCTGGGACCACATCAGAGCCTTCTCTGGCTGTCCTGGCGAAAGAGCCGCCGGTCGGCGCGCTGGGAGACCTCTGGCTCTCCAAGCTCTCCGCCTCGGGCCTCTCCACTTCCGACGCCGCCCCTGGCCTCTCCCGCGTCCTGGCCCCCAAGGACGCCGCCGAGCTCGCCGCCATCAAGGGCGCTTCCTTGCTCGCCGCGGCCTGCGTCACCCGCTCCGTGGCCCCCACGATAGAGAAAGTCGTCGACGAGGAGAGGGAGGTGACGCACTCGAGGCTCGCGGCCCGCTTCGACAAGGCCGTCTCCGACCCGGCAGCCAGGCTCTTCTCGGGCGACGCCGCGGCTGCGGCCAGGGCGCTCGCGCCCCTGCCCGACCTCACCGCCGTCGACGCTGCATTCACGCCCTGCGTCCAGAGCGGGGGCAAGTACGATCTGAAGCTGGGCGTGGCCCCCGACGAGAACAAGCTCTCACCCGATGTGATCGTCGTTTCGCTCGGCACGAGGGCCTCGAGCTACTGTGCCGCGGTGGGGCGAACCTACTTCGTCGACCCGGATTCGACGCAGGAGCAGGAGTACAAGGCCCTGTGCCTGGCCTTCGACGCCGCCGTGGGCGAGCTGAGACCGGGGAAGCCGCTGTCCGCGGCGAGGGAGGCCGCCGTCGCAGCTCTGACGACCTCCGAGGCGCCGCACCTCGCCAAAATGCTCCCGAAAGTCATCGGCGGCGGCGTCGGGCTCGAGGTGCGCGAGTCCGCGCTGGCCCTGTCCTCGACCTCCACGCTCACGGTGGAGCCCGGGATGTGCTTCGTGGTCAGACTGGGCGTGACCGGCCTCACGAGGGACGACCCTCCAAAGGGGAAGGCCTCGTCGTACGCGCTGCTGGTCTGCGACACCGTCGCGGTCCCGTTGCTGCCGGAACGAAAAGGGGACGACGAGGAGAAGAAAGATTCTGCCCCTGCTTTCCTTCCTGCTGAGGTGCTCACCGCCTCCGCGTCGAGGGCATGGGCCGAGGTGGCCTACGAGCTTGACGGCGGCAGCGACGACGGAGAAGGAGAAGAGAGCGAGGGGCTCGACGACGCCGACGGAGCTCCTGACAACAGCGAGGGGGGCATCGCGGCGAGGAAGAAGGCGCTGCGCACCGCCGCGGCCGAGACCGCCGGCGCTGACAGAGCCAGGGCCAAGCAGGGGCAGGACGCGCTGCTGGAGAGGATCAACCAGATCACGCTCGAGGCGCTGACGTCCAAGGGCGGAGGTGAGAAGAAAAGTTTTTTTTTGTTCGAATTTTTTTTTTTTGGCGAAGAAGAAAAAACGTTTTCTTTTCTTTTCTTCTTCTTTCCTCTTCTTTCTCACTCGCTCTTTCTCTATTCTCTTTCTCTTCCTCTATATCCCCTCTCTCCAACCACCAGGCGGCTCCGGCGGCAAGACGGGCCGCAAGCTCTCCAACGTGTGCGCCTACAAGTCCCCCTCAGACGTCCCTGCCCCCTCGGCCGCGCGCGTCAGCGTCGACGCCCGCGCCGAGTCGCTGCTGCTGCCGATCTACGGGGCGACGCTTCCCTTGCACATCCTGACGGTGAAGACCGCGAGCCACATGAGCGAAGGTGAGTGGGGGAGAGGAGGAGGCTGGGTGGTTGGATGGTTTTTGGAGAGGTTGGAAAAAGATATGGGGAAAAAACTCACTCACTCATTTTTCTCCTTCTTCTTCTTCTTCTTCTTCTCCTCCTTCTTCTTCTTCTTCTTCTTCTTCTTCTTCTTCTTCTTCTTCTTCTTCTTCTTCTTCTTCTTCTTCTTCTTCTTCTTCTTCTTCTTCTTCTTCTTCTTCTTCTTCTTCTTCTTCTTCT
>Ga0114918_10001415_pt1 | contig 21483 bp, 36 predicted proteins | sample LantaG_FD_87015 | JGI IMG/M metagenome (GOLD analysis project Ga0114918, IMG submission 87015) | Deep subsurface microbial communities from Baltic Sea to uncover new lineages of life (NeLLi) - Landsort_02402 metaG | ecosystem: Environmental > Aquatic > Marine > Oceanic > Sediment | place... | reverse complement strand
TACAGGAGTAGAGAGATGTCTCAAAATAAACATTACGCTTTAGCGCGAGAAGCAATACTTGCTGCCCTAACAGCGTATACCGGCATCACTACCGCCGACGGAGCCACGCCAGCTAATAATACCCTGATAGACGCCAACCTTATTGGCAAAAATGACTTTATTAGCGGGAAGACTATTCTTATCGGCAGTGGTGACGCTCTCTACGAAGACAAGGGGGCAGCATCATTCGACAATACAATCGGTAGCATCACCGTTGAGGCAGCCTTCAGTGCTCAGATAAAAGCGCGCACTGTTTTCCGAATACTCAATGCGGCCACTGGCCAGGTGACAGAACTACTGGATGCCCTGGTGAGCTACCGGGGCACGACCGATGCCGATGGAGCATTTGGTGGTGGAACCCTGGTATGTTCTGATTTAACCACCAAGCCTGACTTTGACGGCAACCAGGTCGTCATTAAGTCGGGTCCCTATGCTGGTCAGGCGAGAGACATTGATGGGATAACCACCGGTGGCACAGTAACGCCCCATACATCCTTTGGCGGGACGATTACCACTGGCACTAGGTTTTCCATCACCGCCATCAGGACTGTCCCTGCTGAGGTGGCAGCACTTGCCGCCAAGGTAGACGCCACTCAAGGGTTGGTTTACTACGGGGTGGTTACCGAGGTCCCTGTGGCTGGCCAGTTTACCATACCAACACTAGCTGGTCTAGGCGCCGGTAGATTCGCAGAGGTTGGTGGGATAGGCCAATACTATGCCTTTGTTACCAGAGAACATGCCGGAGGCAGCGCCGCCCCGCAGGGGGAGGCTCAGGCACTCCAAAACTATGCTACCCTCACCGGTAACTTCACCGCAGCCGCCTTTACGGTGGACCCAGACGTAGGCGATGAGATACTTATTATTCATCCGTTCCTTGCCAGGATTTTGAACTTCTACGGACTGCCCCCGCACGTCGGCCTTGTCCCCGGCAACTGGCAGGCAGCCGAAGCCGATATTATCTCCCTCGGCGCTGCTGATGTTAAGTATAAGCTACATTCCCTGGTGCTGGACATCAATGCCCTTGTAGGTACGGTAACCATTCGCATGTACCAGGAGGTCGTTGGTACTGAACGCCGTGTCTACCAGGAAACATTTACTGTGGCTGCTAACGGCCCTGGGCTATGGATTGTCAATGGTACAGTCGGTATCCATGAGATACTGAGAGTTACCGCCCAGAGCGATAACGCGGCTGACAATACGCAATCGATTGGCTATGACTACATGCTGGAGGCGATGTAATGAGCTTACCGACCGAGGAGACGATGTAATGGGGTTAGCAAAGAGGGGCGGTGCCCTCCTGGAGAGAATGCCCAAAAAGCTGTCCGAGCTTCCCATTGATGCCGAGAAGGACTGGGAAACCTTCGGCATTACCAACCTTAAAGAGTTGTCGAACCAGCACAACCTACCTATTGAACTGGAGAGAAAGACCGAGACACAGGCAAACTGGGCACTAGGGACTCTAGTTGATGTAGAAGCGATAGTTGATGCTCTTGTCCTTGAAAGCACCGGAGTTGAGACCGAAGATACCCATGATACTGCCAATCTTACAGGTAGTTCCTATACAGTTATTTATAATCGTATGGAGTTCAAGGCGGCAGGAACCTTAACGAAAGTTAAAGTTAAAACTAAGGATGCTGGTGATTATACCTTACGAATTAAGAGTGACGATGGCGGAGTTACCTATCAAACTATTACTATTTCTGGTGCCCCTGCCGATGCCTGGATTACTTTTATGATTGTTCCCTTGTCTGTTGCAATCGGTGATAAATACCGTATGGAGGTAACCAGACCAGACGCAACAGTTTACGCAGATGCGGCTCTTTACGATGGGACACTATGGAAAAATATCAAGGCTGGTTTCGGAGGGGCGGAGTTTGTTTGGACGTGTGCGATGGGTTTTATATTTGCCACTTACGATTTGTCTGGAAGTCGGGTCGCTCCACCGTTAGATATGTCAACGATAACTGATGTTGATAGCTCAATAGTAGAATGGACTGAGACATTACCTGCTGGGACTACAATCGCTATCAAATTTGCCATTAATAATAACCCACTTTCTCCACCGCTGGCAGGTGATTATGTAGCAGCAACGAATGGTAATGCAATACCAGGAATATCCGAACACGATGATTTAACAGGTTTATGGTTATGGGCGAAGATGGAATTATCCACTCCTGATCCCGCCCTAACTCCGAAGCTAGAGAATATGCGGGAGTATATTCTCAGTAATGAGACTACACCCATAATAGGGCCAATGCAAACGGGGGACCTGGCTGTTTCCGATGTAACCAGATTGATAATTATTTCCCCAGGTTCTATCGGGACCAACCTGATAACCCATGACTGGGGCAATTTGCCGACCTGGGGGTATCCGCCGTAGAGGTGAAAGATGAGCTTACTGGTAAAAGGCATAACCAAACTCTCCGAGCTCGAAATAGACGCCGACAAGGACTGGCAGGTTAAAGGCATTACCAACATCAAACAGGTAGCCGCCTCCATGGTCATTGGAAACCTCGCCCAGCACAACGGCACTATTTTACAGAGGATAGTAAATGGTGGCGACGGCTACGTTTTGACTTCCCAGGGGCTGGGGAAGTTGCTCGTCTGGGGGCCGGCGGGAGGAGCACTCAGGTACTTCTTCCCTGTCTCGATTGAGTCGGGACATGCCGAAGCAATAGTAGCGATGGACCGGTATCATAACGAAGATATCCCGCTTACCAGCGAATATAAGATGGCCTATCTGGATGCTCCTGCGGATATGATAAAGAGGCTAACCCCTACCTTAGTTTTAGCAGATGCAGAAGACATCCTGGCTGGACCCGACCAGACTATCGCCAAGACGATTACTCCGGAATCAGGTCTGAGCATCCTCTGTGACGGCTTCGTTGAAGAGACGGCGGCTGCGGTACAGACAGACCATACCACAGAAGCTCGAGACGCGGCAGCAAATGACCTTAATCTCAACCCGATGTCCGATACGGTGCTGGATAAAGTTTACATCGGTTCTAACTACAAGTTTTGGCAGGCGCAGGTTCTGTTGGGCGCCACGGGCGTAGGCAACTGGACAAACTCCTGGTACTACTGGAACGGAGCCTGGGTTCCAGTATTCGATGAGCACGATGGGACAAATGAATGGCAGTTCGGCACTGGGCTCGGGATGGTCTCCCACACACCACAGGGCGATTGGGTACCATCGGTAATTCAGGGCATGAACCTTTATTGGCTGATGTCCCGTACAGATAACTGGGTTTCAAGAACAACGAAACCACTCGGCTCCCAGATATGGGTGGCCATAGCTTAGGAGGAAGATATGAACGCTGAAATTAAGACAAAACCACACCTAACCGTAATCAAGGAGGAGAGAATCGCACATCTGCTTCTACCTGGAGAGGTGGGAGCTATCCTTGAGCTGACGGTCAAGGATAAGCAGGGCAAGGTAACCGACCACAGGGTAATGAAGTCGGAGAGCTTCGTCAGGCAGTTCCTGGAGCTATTGTGGGTAGAGTTTAACAAGACAGCTAAAGGAACACCGCTGGCCATGATGGCGGTGGATGGTTTTGCCAGAGGCGCTTACGAAAACAAGCTTGCTTTTGGTTGTAACGCTGGTATTGGGGTTGTAACTAACGGCATCATAGTCGGCACTGGAATTACCGCTCCAACGATAAACGATTACGAGATAGAGACACTCATTGAACATGATGCTGCTCCACCAACCGTAGGGAGTCTTCAATACTCGGGGGTAACCTTTGGTGCCCCCGCCTCTGACGCAGCAACTTCTCAGTTTACCATCACCAGGAACTTCGCCAACTCCAGCGGGGGGGCGATTACCGTCAATGAGATAGCCCTTTATTCCAAGGGCTATAGTACTTATAACTTTATGACCATCAGGGATGTCATCGCCCTTGGAATTGCAGTCCCCGACGGGCAGACCCTGACGATTAACTACCGCCTCCAGGCAGCGGTATAAGGAGGAGATATGCTAACAGCAAAACTTATATTGGAGAGATTGGATAAGGAGGGAAAACTGCTTGAGCGGAGGGAACAACAATCAAGGAGTTTCGTCCTCCAGTTTATGGACTTCCTCTATCTGAAATACGCTCAAGCCAACCTTGCTACCAGGGACATTGACAATACACTGCGGACACTGAAGTATAACCCTACTTATGCTCAGCATAACTTGGAGGTTGCCTCTCCAGGTGGTCATGCTGGTGTTGTTCCCATCTACAACGATGATTTTAGAAGCCTTGAGGGTCAAGATGTTGGTATCCAGGTGGGCAGGGGAAATACTGCTGCTACTCCTACTGATTACAAGATGGAAGACCGTATTGAACACGGCAGGTGCGGAGCAACAGGAGCCAAGGCAGACTTTCTCAACCCCAGCTTTGAGACTGGCGATTTAACTAGCTGGACACCAGCCAGCAGTGCGAATATGCAGGCCGTGGCGGATAATGGAGCGTGGGCTCTCAAGGTTGGAACGTGGTATTGCACTCTTGTAAGCGCAGCTACTTGGGTCAAAGGGGATTATGCTCAAGTCTCGCAGGATATTGATTTAACCAATATTTCACATTTAAGGTTCCAGCTTAGAGGTAATGGTGTGTTCGGTGACAAGTTCCAACTTGAGGTGTTTGTTGATGGATTTCTAGTTTATCTGAAAAGCATGGCAGATGATACAGATTACGCCAATGAATTGGCTGCTGTTTCTGCTTACGCTGGAGTCCATACGGTTACTTTCAAGAGCCATGCTACAGGTGGCGTTGCTGGTGGTGTAGGTCAGGGTGTCTGGATAGATAACATAGAGACAGTCCAAATAACCGAGCTTGAGTATGGTGGCACAGAAGTCCTTAGCCCTATATTTTCTGACCCTGATGGCGAATTCACCATCAGAAGATACTTCACCAATAGCAGCAGTGTGCCAATTACCATCAATGAAGCCGGTATTCAGGCAGTGGGAGAAGATACTGTCCCGAAGGGTTACGCCTTCCTCATCGCCCGCGATGTAGTCGCCCCTGGGGTTGCTGTGGCTGCTGGCGAGATATTGAGAGTTACCTATGTGCCGCAGATAACGGTGTAGGCTAGGGGATGAGACCGTCAATGCCTGCCTTAGAACTGTGGAGGTGGGATAATGAAATTTGATCTTGAATTAGAAGACTGGCTGCCCCAGGAGCCATGGCAGGGACCTCCATTTCCTGAGTTTCTCGATATTTACTGGCCCTGGTATACGCCCCCGGGTGCCAAGTTCAAGGTCAGTGACCTAGTAATTTCCCCCGAAGAAGTCAACCCGGGGCAGGTAGTGACGATTACCTGCTTGGTAACCAACATCGGCGCAGAGACTGGGGATTTCACAGCAAAGCTAGGAGGCGATTTTATGGCCGAGCAATCAGTAGCCCTCAATCCAGGCGAGTCAGAGACAGTCAGCTTCGAGGTGACCCCAACTGTGGCCAAAAGCTACTCGGTGTTAGTAGATGGGCTTAGCGGAAGCTTCCGGGCAGTTACAGTGCCGGTGGCCGACATCAGGGTGGAGAATTTAACAATTTCTCCTGAAGAGGTCCAGGTTGGTCAGGTGGTCACCATCAGCGTGCAGGCCACTAACTACGGCACAAAAGCCGGAAGCAAAACAATAACCTGCACAGTAACCTAAAGGAGAATAATGGCCGAGCAATTAGTAGAACTGGCCCCGGGAGAGAGCAGAGAGGTTGTCTTCGGGGCTACTCCAACAAAGGCAAAGACATACCAAGTTACAGTAAATGGCTTAACTGGGAGTTTTGTTGCCACAGCGCCACCACCCCCTGAGTTTGCTTATGTCTCTGGACTAAGGCAGATACCCTATATACAGGACCCCGGCACACCCTGGGCTAAGGAATACCTCACTATCGAGATAGACGTTCAGAACTTGGGCGATGTGGCTGGGGCGTGTATCGCCAAGGCACAGGCAAGAGCCTGGGATACAGACCCAGAAAGCCCTGGGGACTGGGGACCGTGGACTGACTTTGCTAACTTGGAGGTGTGGAAGGCAACTTTACAACCTCAGCAAATTGTGACATTCTCAGCTTACCAGGTTCGAGCGTCTGCTTATGGATATACCTGCCAGGTAAGGTTTACCGGAGATGCTGGGGAGATTATAGCGGCAATGGTTTAGAGAATAGCCATGATAACTATTTATGTCACCCAACCAATTACCAATGCCAGAATATTACCCACAACGGCATTGCCCGATGATGCCATTTCTACGAAGATATTGGTCGGCGGCTCACCAGGCGAGTATGTACCAGCCACGTTTACAATTCATACAGATTCAGAAATCCACGGCCTTCTTCCTACCCGCAGTAACTTATCTGGAGATGGTTTCATCCCAGCGGGTAACGTGGATATTCGCTATGTCAAGTGCTGGCTGCAAGCGCCAGATTCTATAACTACGAGGCAGCACCCGGCCGGTGTCTACATATTTAATAAACGGAAGGAGCTGATGCCCGAGCTATTGCTAAAGGATGATACGCTCGTAGAGGTCGTGAACGATGAAAACCAGGTCAAGATGCTTGACGGCTCCTATCGGTGGGTGAGTGAATTTGCTGACGGCCCCGAAGACGTGCAACCTACCAATGATGAGTTTCCAGTAATGGACGCCGCTGCACTTCAGCCTGTAACCATTCTAGCCAACACCAACAAGCAGGTTTGGGCCACCATAAAGATTCCCAAAACCGCTCAACCAGGCAGCTACAACGGGACTATTGACTTAATTGCCTCCGAAGGCTCTATCGGCCAAATCGAGTTGAATCTTCAGGTATATAATATAAATTTGGGAGAACCCCCGTTTGAGACCACCATGTGTTTCCCCAGCCGCTTTGAATGGCGCTACCCGATAGGCCAAATCGGGATATGGCGCAATGACGAGCAGATGGCAGCCGAGATGAATAACCTGAAGGAGCATGGTATCACCAACCCGTGTTGCGAGCAGCCTCTTGTCTGGAGAAACGGCCAGCTAAACTGGACAGATAAATTACGAAATTACCTGTCAATTCGACAATCTGCAGGGCTGCAAATGAATCCGCTGTACTACCGTGTCTCTTTCATTAAAAATGTGGCGCAGGATTACGATATTTTAAGGCAGATTCTCAGGGAGATAAAAGACATTTGCTCCCAGTATGGAGTCGATGATTTATATACCTCTTGCCCAGATGAAGAGACCTTGACTGATGAAGGCCGCCGACAGATAGCCATAGCCCATGATGAAGGATTCAAAGTGTTTTTGTCGGGGAAATGGCAGCAATTAAGCCCTACAGCAGATATTGTTGATATGGCTTTTACCTGTGGCGGTAACTGGGGGGTTGACCATAACCCAAAGGCCAGCTTTGCTAAACTATTCCATGACTACGGCCATAAACTGATGAGTTACAGTAACCCGCAGGGCGGCGTTGAGAAACCTGAGACTTACCGCAGAAACTACGGGCTATTGCTCTGGCAGGCAGATTACGACGGCGGTATGATGTATTGCTACCAGCATGAAGCGGGCTTCAGTTGGAACGACTTTGACCATAAGACATATAAAGACCACAATATGATTTACCCAAGCATCAACGGGGTAATTGATACCTTGCAGTGGGAAGGATACCGTGAGGGAATCACTGATGCAAGGTATTTGGCTACCCTGCTGGGTGCTATTGAAATCGCTAAGACCCAGGGTATAGATACCTCAGCGGCTGAAAGCTATCTGGCTAATCTAAAGACAGCTAACCTCTCAACAAAAAACCTGGATCAAGTACGCACAGATATAATCAACCATATCCTATACCTCCAAGGTGAACCAGTGCCCCCTCCACCACCGATACCGCCAACAATGGTTGCCATTCTTTGGAGCGTTCTACCCTTTTTCCCTTGGGAAGGCCCGCCATTGCCCCGGTTTACAGAATGGAGTTGGGGTAATCCACCAAAAGTATAATAAAATAATAGAAAGGAGGAACAAACCCTTTTGGCATCCTATATAGTACCAATTATGGCGTACTACCCAGAGCCGAATCTAGACTATAGCCTCATAGGCACAGACTTTACATTAGTCCAAACCTTTCTAGAGGCCGGTTCTCCAGTAGGCGAAGGCGTTCTCAGAGCTGCCAAGCAGCGGCTGGAGGCCTTCTTCCCGGCAGCGACGGTGACCTATAATACTACCACCGGTAAAGTTAGCCTCACCGTATCAGGCATTGACCGAGCCAAAGCTGAAGCTTTCCTAGACGCACTGAGGACGGATATAAAGTTCGCCCAAATAGCAAGCAGTAGTATTTAGCGACGGTGGTGCAGGAGGGTCGTGGAAGTTAATTTAATCGTAATTGCCCTGGTGGCCTTCTTGGGAGGCATAACGACAGCTCTACTGGGGTGGTCTGAATCGAGCACTCCCTGGAATTGGAAGAAGTTTTCCAGCTCCGTTATCAGGTCGTTGGTCGGCGGCGTGGCCATATCGGCGGCCATGAATTATTCCGGAGCCACCGCGCCGATAATCTACATGCTGGCTTTCTTGAGTGGAGCGGGGGTGGAAGTTGGGGGCAATAGAATCGCCGGGGCGATTGCGAAGCGGACGTAAACCATTAGTATTGGACGAGTGTAAATATGGACGGTCTCATACCTTTGTGGATAAGCAGTGTCTTCTGCGCTATTGGCGTGGTCTATGCCATTGTGCGTAATGGCAGCCGACAGAAAAAACAGGATGAGCAGCTCAAGGCGGAGCTTAAAACAGAGATTGGGGCCATAAAGAAACAACTCGACGACCCTGTGAACGGACTAAGCGCTATCAAAGAGTCCAGTGAAGCAATGAAGCTCCACTGTGCCGAGGTTAGCACCGCTATATCCGCCCAGGTAAAAACGAATACGGATGAGATAACACTTCTCCGGAAGAAAGAGCGATAGTAAAAGCAGGCCAATGAGGTCAAAGAAGAACAATCGGGCAATTCTGTTCCCCCACAGTATTGCTCTACTGTTTATTCAGGTTCGGGCTAGGGCATTTGGCACACACTTTACGAATTGCCCAGGCATATTGCCCATCTCCAGCCAGGTCCTTATCCAGTATCATGTCAACCTTTCGACAATCATCTAGCTTTGGGCATTTCTCTGATTTCATGCTGGCCCCCTTTTAGTAGCAGTGTTGCTTATCAACTAGTGCCATGCCAGCCAACCAAAGAGCCGCACCGCCCAGTACATTAGAAACACCCTCATCGGGTCAACCCCCAGGACAATCATAGCCTCGCGGAAGATACCATCAGCCTGTTTCCGACTTCGTATCTTCGCTTGGTATAGATAATCATGCACAACTGCCGCCTTGCCGTACTTCCCCCAGGGTGGTATCAGCCACCATACCGCCGGCGGAGAACTGGCAAAGTCCGTCACGAAGCCGGCAGGGATAGTGATCCGGTCGCTACTCCCCTCGTAGCCTACGTCATAGCCGAACTGAAAGAAGAGCCTCCAGCGCCGGCCATCTGGTAAGGGGGAGACTACCAAAGGAGTAGTGAAACTGCTCATCGATCAACCTCCGATAAGGTTAATTATCTTTCGATTTTACTTATTCCTTGCTCTCTCCCGGTAGAAGTATCGAGGGACGCCACCCGATAGAATGGCGATACGTTTTAATGCGTTTCAGGGCTTCGATGCTCAGCTTGACGGCATCTCTAAGGTCCGTGGCAGGCGTTAGACATAGGTCAACCTGGTGATTGTTTAGGATTTCGATAGCTTTGTCGATGGTCACGGTTTACCTCCTTCCCCAGGCCCGAGCTGGAAGTGCCGGTCCATCATTGCCTCATATAGTGTTTTGCCGGTGTCGGTAATGACATAAGGTAGGAATATCTGCTCCATCTTGACCATCTCGGTCTCGAGGATTGCCATCTGCGCTGATACCCAATCCTTCACGATTCGCCACGCAACCCGGACCGCCTGGGCACGGTTAATATATCTTCGGGGCACTTTCCCCAGCCTGTTTTGCCGAGTCAGGACTTTAAGCACAGCATCAGGGTCAACGGGTAAGCGAATAGCAACATCGCCCTGGGGAGTTAAGATCTTGAAAGAAAGAGCCTCAACTGTGCCATCATCGCCATAATCGGTCAAGATAGACTTCGCCCCATGAGCTGCCAAAATACCTTGAATTTCTCCTGCTGTTTTTACTGCCTCGATACTGCTTGTGTAGTTAAGCAGGGCCATATCAGCTACCCCCTAACATAATTCCTCGATGTAGAGAGCCGAAGTCCAGGGAATAAAGACCCTGCCTGTCTTATAATTGGGTCCGCCATTCCCGGCATAACGCCAATTTTCTAGCCACACTCCGATATCACCCAGCCATGTCTTCTGATGGCGATCAAAGATTTTGGCATCCCCCTCAATCCTCGTCTCCTTCTCCCCGACAGTTAGAGTTGCAATTACCCTCATGGCGCACCCCCTATTTGCTGGAGTAGCACCCAGCCGTTATAGAGACAAAAGCCAAACATACCCAGGTTGAGGACCGCCAGCCAGTCATCCCTCCTGGCATAAACCATTATGCCGCCAATAAGCAGCGCTAACAGCATCTTGTTGATAGCCAGGGTATTCCAGCTCCCGGTTATCGCATAAAGCAGACCTACCTCACTGGCGCCAGCCTGAGTTGCCAGGAAAGATACCGCGACGTCAAGGAAATTGAAAACTATCCACATGCTAAACAGCGACCAGGTTACTAACATCAGCCCCTCTCCCATGGTTCTTGGTATGGTAGCTCCAAAGCCTGATATATCGATTCCTCGCTATCGCCGGCAATCCTCTCCCCATCTTCATCAAAGAGACCATCACCAGAAGCAGCCAGGTGCCAGCCTCTCTTTTTAGCCAGGGTGGCCAGGCGGATGTTATTGTCAGCAGACCCGGTCCGTATCAGTAGCAACGTCGCCCAGGTTTCCGGGGTGGCTATATATAGGTCGATCTGAGTAGCGCCAGCCATAACCCGCATAAGCTTAGCGCCGGCCGCCCGGACCTGCCCTAGCTTCTTGACTTCGCTGTGCAGTCCCCAGAGGTCCGATACTATCAGCACAAAGTCGACATCTTTAACCCAAGGCTTTTGCCTACGCACCGAGCCGGCCGCCTCAATTTTCTTGCAGTATGGTGCCAGCCGTTTAATAACCGCCTCAGCTGCTATCTCAGCCCTTTCCAGCGCTATCTTGCCCATCTTCTGCCTCCAGCTTCTGCAATTTCTTAAGGAATCGAATAGTTTGTTCTCCCAGTACCGCTGTGCTGATAGACATAAGAAATTTATCCTTTAACGTTGCTTTCCAAAACCTAATGCATCCTTCAAGCTGTGTCATATCTCCTCCTATAACAGCCGGTTTCCCTGGGCGACCTTCGTTCGTCTGTGGCCGTCCGGGCTGTATTTCAGCATCAGCTGGATAACCCGGTGCATTTCCTCCTCGGTGGGGGCTGTCATCAGCTGCCAAACACCCCGGGCTTTCCGGACATCCCCCAGGCCGTAGTCATGTACCAGGGTGCCGATCGTGGCAGCGACGTCGGGAGGGCAATTTTCCGCCTTGGACAGGAAACCCCGGCAGACATCAATGAATTCCTCCCTGGAATACTGCGGGAAATTGACATGAAGGGCGAACCGAGATAAGAATTCCGGGGGGAATTTCTTCGAGGAATTGCAGGCGCCAATCACCACCGTCTCGAGCTTTATCCCTCTTGTCTTTTTAGACTTGGTTTCCAGGATCTCACCGCTCTCCATGAGGCCCAGGAGGACCGAGAAACATTCGGACCGCATCTTGTCCGCCTCGTCCATCAAGAGGATCTGGGGCTGGTGCTCGAAAAGGACCTCAGAGAGGCCGGCAGCTGAAGTCCGGGAACCGAAGACGATATAGGCACTAGGCACCGCTGATCGCACTCCCTCGAGCATGATGCTCTTGGCACACGCCGGCGGGCCTTCCAGGAGAAAGTGGATCCGGCGCCGGGACTCAATGGCCCGGGAGATCGCATCCTTCACATCGTCGAAACCGACAACCAGGTCCATTGCCTCCATGACACTGGCTGCCGGCACCCGGGTAAACTCCCGCTCCATGGTGGTAGCGAATACGAAATCGCGCCCCTTCTCGCTCAATTTATATTTTGTAAGGTTGCTGGTCTTCACAGCGATAATGAGCATACCCTCGTCCAGCAGGCGCCTGATATCATCGCGTGAGGCGCCGATGGTGTAATACTCCCAACTGCGGATCTGTGGCGGTCGCCGGTCCCGGCTATCATTCTCACGCTCATAGGCCCGGCGTAATACCTCCATGTCGTTCAACTGGCCACCACCTTCCGGAAAGAAGCCGGCGCCAGAACATACACCTTGCGATCGCCATCAAGCAGCACCCACCAGTAGGGTGTCCCCGGCTTCTGCATGAGCAAAACACCAGGCGTCCCAGGGGGGATCCACCGGCCGAGAAACAAATCCCTCACCGTTTTAATCCTCATCTTTACCCCCAGCCTCGAAAGCACTTCAAACACAGAGTCCCGGTCCTTATTTCAATTTTGGCCTTCCTATCGGCATCCGGGTGATAGGTTACTGCCCCACAGCTTTTGCACTTCCAGGCCACATTGGTTAAATTCTCAGTCAATTTATCCTCCTCCCTACTGCAATCCGTATTCACTTACTCAGGTGGCGCCCTGGGCACACCCAGCCAGTCAAGCAGCATCCCCCTGACATAGACTAAGTACAATTTATTCGCATCGGCCGCTTCCCTGAAGGCTTCCTGGACATATGCGACCGGGCAGCCGGCAGCGGATAACTCTTGAGAAAAATCCCGTATCTGGGCAAGCACCTTGCCTGTGGGTTTAAGGCCCCAGCCCTTTTCAAAACATTCAACGAATTTGTCGTAAATTTCTAGTTGTGTGCTTGGTGAGGGTGGGGGATGCCGTTTCGGCCCCTCTCCCTTACCCTTATCTAAGTCCTTATTCAAATCCTTATCCCTATCCCTATCCCTATCCCGTGGTGCAACCGTTGAATTGCCAGTGAATGTGACTGTTATATTAACAAGTTGTAACAGGTTCATATTCCTATCTATGGTGAGTACGTTGACGTTATTTTTCTGGGCTTCGCTAGTACTAAAATTAGGGGAAAGAGCGGTGCCGATGAGGGTTTTTGTTAAATTACCCGTGTTAACATCCAGCCGAAATTTGTCACAATACTTGTTAACATAGTCGCAGACTTGTTCTCGGTGTTTATTTAACAGAGCTGACCTCTTTAACTCAATAATGTGTCGGTTCCCTTTACTATCTTCTGCGAGAATATCGATATAGGAATTCCCGACTCTCTCTTGTTCGTGAACGGAAGTGGCTCTCTCGCCATTTAGAAGTAGCTGGCCAGAGAGAAGCATCTCCTTAACTGTTCTCTGGAGCCCGCTTTCGGGAATAACTATCGGCGTTTGTCTTGGGGCTGGTTGCCACCCCGGGAGTGCAGGAAACCTGGATGGCCAGTAATAACGGGGCTTCTGATATTTTGCATACTGTTTGAGCTGGATATATTCATCGCCGTCATTTTGATAGACGAGGATGTTGGGATTTGCCTCGGCGAGATGGTCTCTCATCTCTCTCACTTCATTAAGGGCGTAGTCATCATACAAGAACGCTATCGACCTGAGGTAGGCAGGGTCGCCTCGCAGTCGGCCGTCGTCATCCTGGTTGGCAATGATAGCCGCGGCTAGTAGCCTTTCGGGCACGGTTGCCCTTTTCATCTTCTCGTCGGTGAAAAAGTCTGGAGAAAGCCATCTTCGCGGCATACCTACACCTCCGGTGCTAATCCATTTAGGGACATAAACTGAAATTGGTCTGGGGGAATACTCTCCCCCGGGCAACGGCTCGTCTCATATTGTCTCTCCCTGAAATTGGTGGCAAGGATGCAGGACTTAGGTAAATGAGGTATAAACGTGCGCACAAAGCTGGCCATAGCACCATCCTCTGCTCGATACTCTGGTTGTGGCTTGAGCTCCCAAGAGATGTTTCCCTTGATTGTTTCCCAGACGGTTCTTGGCCAATCGAAAAGCACCCACAGGTCAAAAGATTTCTCGTCTTTGTTGGCGAAGCCGAAGAAGTAAAGCTGAGCTATCATGGTAAACCAATCTCCAGGCATGCCTCGGATTGGGTCGTTTTTGTATTCAACCGTTGCATTTTTCTTGTAACTGAAAGTGTGTTGGTTAAACTTCTCTTGGCAGGACAATCGCATCCCATTAGTGAGAGTAAAGAAAACGTCAAGCCCCAGTTCTTTATCTAGGGGGCCGAGCTCAACATACAGGGGAAGGTCCGTGCGCAGCCGATACTCCCGCTTAATGTCTTTAATCCCGGGGATAATTTCCCAATAGAGCTTATCGGCCATCGGGCGCATTCTCTTTTCAAATTTGCGCCTCCAGTTGCGCTCAAAAGAGTCTTCTTTCTTTCGGGCTATACGTTGTACCAATGCTACACTCTCTTATTGGAGAAGATAAGGACATATTCGTGGACGATAGGTATAAATGAGGCATTACCATAATCGAAATAACGGCTCCGCCCTTCAATCGACTTAATCAGGGCAGCCTCCAGTATTGCCAGGTTAAAGCCGACGATAGCTGAGTGTATGGGTTGGATACTGCCGTCCTTTCGTGGGTCGCTACATAGTATGCAAAGATGCCCCTCTCGACTTAAGTGGGCTAGAAGCTTAGCCATGCAGCTTTTCGTTTTGCCTAAGTAATCTGAAAGCGAGGGGCACCGGGAAAGGTTGTTGGGATGGGGGATATCGTAATCAACAACATCGTGGTAAGGGGGATGCCAGAAGATTAGGTCGTATTCTCCTTCTGGCTCCTCACTTAGAAGGTCAAAGCCACTTAGCAGGTCGAGCCCTGTGTAGCGTATGTCTCCCATGTCGAAGGCTACGTCCCCAGTGGTCCCGGAGCCCTCCATCGGGTCAAGGATAGACTTTGGTTGGTAGTAGTCAATGAGGTCTACCAGGAGATAGCCTGAAGTATTGCCGGGGAATTTGGCATCTCCCCAGGGGCCACGGTCGGAGTACTGGACGACTGACTTTAGGTGGCCTCTATTTCTCAGGTGCTGTGCGATGAGGTCTTTGCGCTTGGTGTAGTCTCTTATTACTGAGGAGATGGTAGGGTGGCTAACGCCAAATGTCTCGGCTATCTTTCGGTGTGATACGCCCTGGAGAAAGAGCCTAATGGCCTCCTTAACTTTGTTTTTGTCACTGGTAAAATTACTACTCAGTTGTAAATTTACCAGTATCCTGCTCACCCTTTGCTGAGATATCCCCATTGTTTGGGCGATTTCTTCCTCACCCATGGGGTCATAGCCATCTTTGCCTTGCCTGAGGCCTACTATAATCTGGTCTCTAGTCTCATTATTGACTGGTAGCCCGTGCCTTGCATTTAGGGCATAAGCCCTGGCCAGGAAAAGATGTGGTGGGCAGTCCTCATAATCTACTGGTATGGTTTCTTTGTCTTCCCTTCTATGTGCCTCTACCCGGTGCCGGCCATCAAGGACCGACATGGTTTTTCTATCAACCCGTATGGGCGGCAGCTCGTCCAAGCAGTCGCGGTATCTCTCGATGGCCTCTTCATCAAGACTGCTTCGCGGCCAGATAGAATTGTCCAACTTTAAGTCGGCGATATTGGCCTTCTCAAACATTTACCTCACCTAAAATAACGACGTCTGTTTCTCCAGCCTCTTGTTTATCTCTTTTACAAATTCCTCCGCCTGCTCTCGGGTAAGCCTTTTAATAACCTCCTCAAGGGTGCCCTGGGGGCTGACCTGGTATTGGCTCACCAGGAAGGTCTTGCAGGTGTCGTCAGTCCATTTCAGCTCTTTTAGAGACTCATTAAGCCAGGTCGGGTCAATGGTGAAACCTTCGCCTTCAATTGCCTCAACCGGTGACTTCTCTTCGGCTGACGGTGCACTCGCGGGTTTTGTTGCCTGTGCTCTAGGATTAGGTGCGCGCGCACCTACTTTCTCGCCTGTTGTCTTACCGGCCTTCTCAGCAAGTTTAGGGGGCTCTTCAGTAACTATGTGGTATTCGGCCTGGATAACATTCTGGATATCACGGACGTCGCCGGCACGTTCCATCCAGGTAGCGGTCATCTCCTTCATCTTGGACTTCGCCTCGGGGAATACCTCGCGCACCCAGCGCTTTATGGCGCGGACTCTGGCTTGGTTGCCGGGGAGATTCTTGGCGACTACGCCCTCCTCAGACTTCTTATACCAGCCGTAGCCGATGGTGTCTTCCTGGTCCTTGCGGTGCCCAATGGCGACCCAGACGTAGGCTTCGGGGTCTTTGCAGAGGTCAGTCTTTATCTCCTTGGCGATCTCCTTGACCTCGGTGTATGGCTTTTCCTTGTAGGCATCCTGCATTTGGAGGTACTCTTCGAGGCGCATGGTCCTCGGTGGCCCCGCCCAAGCTTCGGCGCAGCTCCGGGCAGCCAGCGACAGCCAGCCGTCCTCGCTGATGATTGGCTGGACAACCTTGTGCTCGGTACCATCCTTGTCTTTTGTCTTGAATGTCGCTGGGAATATCTCCCCCAGCAAGGGGTCAAGGTCTAAACGCACACAGTCCCACAAAAATAGAGCCGCCGATGGCTCGTCCATATCGGCCCTGGGGAAGCGGGTCTGAATCATGGAGAGGGCTACTTCAGCCGGCTGTCCACCAGGCAGTATCATCCTGCGCTCGATATTGCCCCTAATTGCGGGGTGGATCTCGGCGCCACGCCTGAAAGATTGAGTCCAGGTCTCACGTTCAATAAAGCCGTGGTGCTCAGTATTGTGGCAACCGAAGTAGAGCGTGGCATGCTCCTGTATTGTCTTTATCGTTAGGTCACAGCCACATTCAGAACAGCAATTATCCCGCATTAACTGCTTCCACTCGTCCCACTGCGCTTGTGTTACTTCGTCCTGTTTAATCTCCATGGTTACCTACCTCCTTGGCTTTAATTTCTCGACTGCTTTTGCCACAGCCTCCCCCAGATTGGGTGATATCGAGAGGTTAGGGTCAGCATAGTGGTCCTGAGTTATCTCTAGGTGGTAGATGTGGGTTCCCTTCCCCACCATCCAATCGCTATTGTTTAGCCTCGCTATGAATAATCCCCAATCAGCAACCTGCTTCAGAATCGCATCCTGCCTAAGGGCTTCGATGCCTAGCTTGAGGGCTTCATATATGCCTGTCTCCGGCTGTCTTTCGGCTAAATGTTTTTCTGTCTCTAGGATTTCAATGGCTTTGTCTATGGTCATTGTTTTCCTCCTTTCACGGTATTGCGATACTGTTCACTTGACCTTTGGGATTATTAGGCACCCTAACGCCTCATATTTCCCCTCTAAGTAGAGCTGGCCAACTATGGCTGAGGTGATGGCATCCAGTTCATCGTGGGAAACGGCTAGGTCGCCCTTGATACCATACCTGGTAAGTGCATCAGCCAATAAAAGGATTCCCTTGCTTTTCCTGGGGATTCCCAGTATATCCTGGGCGGCTCCGGGGTAGCTCTCGATGACATTAAATCCCTCGCCCCTTAACCTGGCAGCGAGTGAAATTCCCCTCATCGTGAGAGCTTTCATGGACGGGAGAAGGCACCAGTAAACGCCGATACCACGCCGCTTCAAGGTCAGCTCGCACTCCCGGTATATCTTCGCGGGGTCCTCCGGCAGAGAAAGTGGCGAGTCGATGGATACCAGACTAGGCTTCATCGTCCTAACTACCGTCATAATGTGCTCATCGCTTTTAAGCCGGAGTGTCAACACGCTATTATCGCCCCAAAGAATAGCTACTCCAGAAGCTCTCTTCTCCGAACCGGTGAGATCAATTCCTATAATCTTCTTCAATTTATCCTCCACGGTATCCGGATACTGTTTATTTCTGCAGGCGGATATCCTCGACAAACTCCCGGAAAACCTCAACCCAGTTCGCTTTTACAGACCGGCCCCGCGGCGCCAGGTGGTCTCTCCTCTCCGGGTGTTCATCTAGCCACTTGCTCCAGGCGTCATAATGCTCTTTGCACGTACTAACGATATCCTCGCCGTAGTGTGTGATTTTGGTGCTCGAGCAGACGACACAATGGCCGAGGGGATCCTCAGGGCAGTCCTTGACCGCCTCGACAATGCCGCTCCCGGGCCGGAGCAGGCCGCTTAAGGCACAGGAATAAGGGAAGAAGCGAGGGCAGTTATAGACAACCAGGGGCCTCCCCTCAAGAGTCAGTTCCTCCCGGAGTAAATCGTAGCAACCGATGCACTTGATATTCATCAACTCACCTCCAGAGGTAGCTCCCGCTGCTCAATGTATGCCGTCTCACCCTCTTTGAAACCGCTCTGCTCGAGGAGCTCCTTGGCTTCTCCGGTGGCCTGGTGCAGTGCCTCTCGGTTAGCAGCTCCTGCTCCATTGGCCCCGTGAAAGGCCCCACCACACCAGCAGCGGCAGCGTGTGCCCTTTGCCCGGTGACATCGCCAGTTGCAGCGTCTAACTTTGCCCATAATTTGCCTCCTTCCTAGTCAGGCATTTACTATCATCTATGTGTGGTATCCCGGGGTAAGTACAGCAGGCTTGCCCGGTGCCCACCTTTTTGGGGTTAGCGTAGAGGCACCCTCTACAGTACCTTCCCTGGAGTTCCTTAAGAGTTAACAGTTCTACTCCAGAGGGCGCCATCCCAGCCATGGTACTTCACTAGGTGCGCCGCGCACTCAGCCTGCAGGCTATCCTCAGTAGCCCCGGTCTGGATAAAGCGTGCTATTCGCTTGCCTTCATGGAGAAGAAAGAGAGCCATGGCGCCGTCATGCTCGATGGTAAATCCCCATCGGGCAAATTCACCGAGACCCTGGACTTGGGCTTGTGTAGTCATTGCGAACTGCTTTCCAGTATTGCCTCAGCCTCTGCCAATACTTTAGTTTTATCAAAGAAGCTCTCCTGAGCTGCGGCATGAGCAGACCGCAGTGGCGTGAACTGGTGGTGCTTGGCCACTATCTCGTCCCGGGACAGTGTCACATATATCTCTGTTGTGGAGATACTGGCGTGCCCCATTATCTCCTGGAGAGAGCGGGTATCGCCTCCGTTCTTGATCCAAAGCTTGCCAAAGCCGTGACGAATACGATGCGGCCCAAGTTTCGAACCGGTAATGCCGGCTTTCCGCATGTGTCTCTTCACCAGCTGATAGATACCAGAAGTGGTGAGCGGTTCCCCCCGCTGGCCACGAAAGACAAACTCGGTATTACCATCATCGGCAACCAGAGCAAGCAGGAGTCGCCTGGTCTCGTCGCTGATAGGTATTTCCCTCTGCCCCGTCTTGCCGTCCACTTTGATTTGGTCTTCAAAGATGTCCTGCTTGCGGAGAGAGGCTGCCTCACCGCACCGCGCGCCGCTGTCAATAAAGAGACTCAGGATGGCCCTATCCCTCAAGCTCTGCGCCTGGTACAGAAGCTGCATCATCTCCTGAGAGGTAAGGGTGGGCCTGACCTTCTTTCGCCGGCGGGGAGCGTCCACGAAGTCAATAGGGTTAGGAAGACGATGTCGTTTGCAGATGAAATGGTAGAGTGCTCTCAGGGTCCGGTAATGGGCATGTCTGGTCTCGTCTTTTTCATCCGACACAACCTTGACCAGAAACTCCTCAATGGGTTCCGGCTCCATGGGAAGTTCCGAGCAAAAGGAGGCAAAGCGGTCGAGGTTTTTTTGATACCACCTTATGCTGGTAGGACGGAGATTAAGAGAGCGGCGACTGTAAAGAAAAGATTGGATTGCTGCCTGCGTCTTCATGGCGCCACCTCCGCTACGTATTCCCGCGGCGTTGATGGGGCCGTGAATGAGAGGAGGACCTCGTTAGCTCTGTTGGGAATGACGATAGTTTCCGGCCGCGCTAATGGGTTTATTACGGGAAGGGTCTGGTAAGCGTCGTCTCTATCTAGTATGGTCTCGTCAGCGCCGTCTGTATCTAGTATAACGAAGTATCGTCTGGGGAGGTCAGTGCTGTGGGGCTGTTTTGGCTTGTCCTTTAGTGGGGGGTGGGGGTGGTTATTTTGTCCTAGTACATCGGTACTAGCTTTTCTGGTGAGCCGTGGAGGACTCGAACCTCCAACCTGAGCATTAAGAGTGCCCTGCTCTGCCAGTTGAGCTAACGGCCCACGATATTCTTCTTGGCCGCTAACTGAGCGGCTGATTAAGAGTCTCCTGCTGAGTTGGCAGCAGCTGACTAAATCTTTTGTTCCCATTTCAGCGTGTTGCTTCATATTAACTCCTTTCAGGTAAGGAGCACCGACCCGATGAGGATTAGCTGAAGCGGTATCATGAGACCGGTGCGCTCCTCAATCCGTATCAAGCGTTCTTCTCCTTTAGCCCTAGCCGGATTTGGCCTTTTGCCGCGGTTAAAGCGGGGGACTAGATACATAGTGACAAAAGAGGCGATGGCCCCGGCAAGGCAAATATAACCCAGTATCTCTTTAACCATTACTCCTTGCTTCCTCCCTCGCTGAGGCTGTTACGCACCATGCGTTCTGCCTCAGCTATTAGGCCCTGTTTCTGGTTCCATCCTTTACCTTCAGGAGTCCTTATCCACTTCATGAACTGGGTAAACGATTTGAATTGAGGAGGAAAGTCCGAGCGGTGGTGTTGCCAACCATGCTTTAGAATGGCCCGATTCACCTTAGGGAAATATTCCGAAATTGGCCGCGTCTCGTCATAATCAGGAACCTCAATCTCCCTCCCGCATTTATCACAGGTCTCATTCTTTATTTTCATCGCTCCACCTAGTTAAAAGTCTTGTGCCCTCAGGGTGTCGCTTCATATTTAATCCTTTCTATTTTTGAAAATGTCACCAAGCACTATGCGGTAGGTAAGCACACCAACCCGGCCAGCTAAATCCCAGCGATTCCTAGCTTCGAAGCAATCTCTAAAAGGGGACCAGTCGACTTGGGTACCTGGCGAACCAGGCTTGACCGGTATGCCAACTATTGCCTTTTCGTTAGATTCGTTCATTTTCATTTCTTCCTTTCTCTCTGCTCTTCTGCCCTCAGGGTGTCGCTTCATTCTTCCCATCTTAAGAGCACCAATAACCGTCGTATTCAGGGTCAATCGACTTTCTGTAATTAGCATATAAAATCAGGCATATAGTCGCTATAGTTCATTCCGAGCAGAAGGCGTCTATAACCCAAGTCACAGCTCACCCCTTTATCTTAAAGCTAACCACATGGCCGTCGTCAGTAGCGATATCGTAAATATCTCCAACAGCACTGTGGCGCCCCACGTGGTCTATGGCCATTACCTTTTTATTTGGAAAGTCCCAATAAAGCATCATGTAGTCATCGCGGGATAAACCTAAACGCTCCCATACTTTGCTTACCTCTTCGGTTTCCTGTTTTAGACTAACTCTTGTGCCCCCAGGGTGTCGCTTCATTCTTCCCATCTTAAGAGCACCAATAACCGTCGTATTCAGGGTCAATCGACTTTCTGTAATTAGCATATAAAATCAGGCATATAGTCGCTATAGT